>Ga0114952_1001613_pt1 | contig 18873 bp, 12 predicted proteins | sample SidtaG_2_FD_87303 | JGI IMG/M metagenome (GOLD analysis project Ga0114952, IMG submission 87303) | Marine algal microbial communities from Sidmouth, United Kingdom - Sidmouth_Asex2 metaG | ecosystem: Host-associated > Algae > Red algae > Unclassified | place: Sidmouth, United Kingdom | collected...
AATTTTGCGATTAACTTCGTTAAAAAGCCTCGTGATAGCGCTGCTATCCCTACGTTTTTCGCCTCGTTCCTCCTCAAAATTTCTAGTAACTTTACTTGTCATTTATTATGAACACTTACTTATAGGAATTTAGGAGGGGGTATATACTCAATTCAAAATAGATGCCAAGACAAAATTAGGACAAGTGCGTTATTACTTAAAATATAATAATTATCTTTGTAAAGTAGTCTCATTCAAACAACTTCAATTAATATTATCAAAATGAAAGCAAGCATAATAAATCTTTTAGTTATTATAAGTATAGCCCTTTTATGGAGTTGTGGTTCTGATTATTCTGCGATCAACAGAAATGTTACTTTTCCAAAAGCTATTGCTCAACCTGATGGTATTCGTTTTGATTATTTGATGTATGAGAATGATTATAATGGTGTTCCAACGAATGGTGACCCTACAGAATATGGCAATGAGCATAAACGATCAGAGGGATCAGGGCTTTATTTTAAATTAAGTAATAAAAGAGCCTTTGGACCAGGAGTCAACGCTATCGTACAAGGTGAAAAAAAGGGACTGTGGTATCATGTTTCTTTTGCTTGTATGAAGTTATCGAAAGGAATGGTTAAGCCTGCCGATAAAGGAATTCTTGTGTTAAGTTTTGAACGAAGAGATTCTATGCTAAGTTATACTACTTTTCCTATTTCAGAACTGTTGGAAAAAGAAAATAAACAATGCGTAGATAAGTGGGAAACTTTATCGATTTGGTTTAAAGTGCCCGAAGGTTTACAAAAAGGTGATGAATTGAAAATATATCCTTGGAATCCTACAGGGGGAGATTTATATCTAGAGGACTTTATTGTAGAAACTTGGACAACAGAAGCACTTGCTCCAGAAGGTTTTGTGCGAAGTCATATCGTTACAGAGCAAAATTATGAGACGAGTGATTTAGCTGCTCAAACAACGAAAGAGACTGCCGCTAGAGGTTTGTTTTCTTGTGTACTTTCTAATCAAAAGGGCAAAGCACAATATGGAAAAGGGTACACAGGAACCTTAGCAGAGGCTAAGGTGGAACCGAATGATTATGTGAAAGTTTCGTTTTCTGGATTAAAAAAGCATCATGTAAGGCAAGCAACTGAATCGGCTAATATGGTTATTTCGTTGGAACGAAATGGAGAACAATTATTTTGGGAAGGTTTGGCAATTGATCCTAGATTAAGTAAAGGAAATGGACAGGTTTATGGAAAATGGGTAAATTTAGAAATGTGGCAGCAAATCCCCGCAGATGCAAAAGGAAGTGATTTACTGAAAATTTATCCTTGGAACAACAATTGGAATCCAATTTATATTGACGATTTACAAATAGAAGTGTGGCGAAAGGAGTAAATTATACTCGGTTTTTGCACATAGAAACAATATTAAGTTGGTTCTCTCTATGATAATAATACGTATCCATGCATTTACGTACCAAGTGCAGTCCTAGACTACCGATATCTTCTAAAATAGAAGACTTTTTAAGGATTTGATTTGTTGGAAAAAATGGATTGAAAGCTGTACCTTCATAACGCAATTCAATAATTAATTTCCCTGTTGTAGATAGAGAAAAAGCCAATTCAATAGGAGTTGTCTGATAACCTATTATACTAGATAAAAGCTCCTTAATCGCAGTATTAATTTTTTGAATAACAACAACTGGAATTTCGTATAGCTTGGCAAATTTCTCAAGACTCAAAATGGCATCAAACGTTTCTGAACTAGAGTGTATGATAATTTTTTCTTTAGAGATTGTTGTTTGTCTATTCATATGATTCATAACCAGTAAATCCAAATGAGAAAATAAAACGGGGCTAATGAAATTGTCTTACTAAAAGAAAGGGGCAGATGATCCGGGGGGAACCATCGCCCTAGTAAAATTGGAGGTGATTAAAATGACTTTTTCAAGCCATTAATTTTCATAGCAAAAAAAATGGTCTGCTACATTTACATATGTATTGGGGGAATAAATATTTTTCTTTATAAATTTGTTTTTATAAGTATATTTATAGGTTTGGAATCCAGTGATATATGGTTTAGGTTTAGGTTGTTGCAAAAAGAATGCAACTGATATATGAGTTATTTTTACCATAATACTAAACTGTCCTACGATTTAGCACCTCAAAAAGAATCCCCATTCTATTTGGTAAAACATCAATCTACCAGTTGCACTTAGTCTAAAAGTTCCATTAAACTAACTATCAATATAAAAAGGATAGTTATTATGAACAAGTACAAAATTGAGCCAAAAGATAAAATGTTGATTATTAAAATTTTATGTATTTGTATAGGAGGAATTTAATCTATCTGGTAGACTAAAGTGTTTCTAGTAGAGACATTTCATAAGCAAAGTAGATGAAAGAAGTTTATGAGTCTTCTTTTAGCAATTTGTAAATCGTAGAACGACCAATTTCTAACTTTTTAGAAACTAGAGTAACATCATTATTGTGTCGCTCTAAGTAATGGCGAATTATTTTTTTTGTATAATCTCGCATAGTCATTTCGCCATCTAGTAAACTAAACCTTTTTTGTTTGCTTCGGAGTTGCAGATGTTCTTTTTTGATTTGTTTTTCGTCAGAGAGCACCATTGCAAGCTCAATAATAGATTTTAATTCACGAACATTGCCAGGGAAGTTATAGTTTAATAAGGCATCTTTTGCCTCTTGTGATAGCGTTTTGATTTCTATCCGATTAGACTTTGCATAATTTCTTAAAAAATGTTTGCTTAAGATCAGAATATCATTTCCACGTTCCTTTAACGTAGGGAGTTTGATAGACAAACCCAACAAGCGATAGTATAAATCTTCTCTAAAGTTACCTTTATGCACTTCATCAAAAAGATTTTTATGAGTAGCTGTAATAATTCTTGCATTGAATTTAATGGATTTGGTTCCACCGATTCTAGTAATTTCTTGTTCTTGTAATGCGCGCAATAACTTGGCTTGTACAGAAAAATCTAAGTCCCCAATTTCATCTAAAAATAAAGTGCCACCATCTGCCAATTCAAATTTACCTTGCTTGGTAATAATTGCTCCTGTAAAAGCGCCTTTTTCATGTCCAAAAAGCTCACTTTCAATAAGTTCTTTGGGGATTGCAGCCATATTAACAGCAACAAAACGTTTTTTTCTACGAGGAGAGTTATAATGAATACTTTTAGCAATGACTTCTTTGCCCGTACCCGTATCTCCTGTAATAGAAATAACAATATTACTTTGAGCAGCTTTTTCTGTCAATTTACAAACTGCTTTTATCGCAGGGCTTTGTCCTATGATGTCACTAGAATTAAATTGTTTGGCTAGCTGTTCTCTCAAAACGCCAACTTCTTCTTTTAGTTGGATGTTTTGTTTAATGAGTTCTACAGAGCTTCTTAGCCGTTCCTTCATCCCTGTATCTTTGGTAATATAGTCGTTTGCTCCTTGTTTGAGTAAATCTAATGCAGTGCTTATATTTTTTTGTCCAGAAAGAACAATCACACGTATTTCAGGATTAAATTGTTTGATTTTTTGGAGTACTTCTGCACCGCCCAAATCAGGTAAGTTATAATCTAAAGAGATCAATTGTGGTTGCAAGTGGAGATGTTCTAAACAGGCTTGTCCTGTATCAAAAGTATGTACTTCATGTTCTGGATTACTTTCCATAACATATTTAATTAGACGTTGTTGCATGGGGTCATCTTCAACAATAAAAATTCGAAGACTGCGACTATATTCCATTAAATTTTGTTTTTTGACGCGAGAAGAAGGATAAAATTCCATGAAAATGGAGTAGAATTATTTGATTTAGGAGATACAATATACTTCTTTTTACTAAAAAACTATCGAAGCTTGTTTCTTTTTCTTGTTGTCTTTTGTGTGAATATTACTTAACTTAGTAACTAGTGTTGCACAAGAACCTATTAAGAATTGTTGCGAAGTTTTAGGTGTAACAACAAAAAATAATCTCTATTATAACTGTTTTTAGTTCGTATTATGGAAGAGCATACTATAGATTTCAAAACAAGTAATTTTAAAAATACTGCGCTACAAAAGTGGGATTTAATGCATCAAAAAGATGAATTAATAAAAAATCCTGTTGTCCTACGACAATTATTAAAAGAAGCCCAAATAAGGCAAATTGAGTTAGAACTAGAGCGAGAAGAATTACTTCAAATCAGAAGCTTGTTAAAAGAAGCGAGTAAGGAAGCACAAGTTGGTGTTTGGGAGTTAGAGGTGTCTACTGCAAGCATAGAATGGAGTTCCATTATTGGTTCTACAGGAGAGGAAATAAGTGGCGTTTCATTGAATATCAAAAAGGTCTTAAACCTTTATAAAGCAGGTAAAGATAGAGATCAAATGAGAGAGTTGGTTCAACGAGCCATTGAAAGAGGAGAAGGGTTTGATGTAGAACTAGCTTTGATTAATGAACAAGGAGAAGAAGTTTGGGTACGAACGATTGGAAAAACCGAAATGAAGGATGGAGAATGTATTCGCTTGTATGGCATTTTTCAGGACGTTACAGAACGTAAAGTGGTAGCAGAACAATTGGCAAAAAATGAAGGCTTATTATCTTCTATTTTGGATACTTTACCAATTGCTGTATTTGCAAAAGATATTAATGATGGATATAAGTTTTTGTTGTGTAACAAAGCCGCAGACAAACTTTTTAATGCACCTAAAGGAACTTGCATAGGTAAAACAGATTATGACTTGTTTTCAAAAAAAGAAGCAGATTGGTTTAGAAAAAAAGATATAGAAGCAACTCATAGTAATGGAATTGTAGACATTCCCGAAGAATTGATTCACGAAGATTCAGAGCGCATGATATTACATACACAGAAAACAGTCGTGCTAGATAAATTCAATAAGCCGCGCTTTTTAATTGGTGTAGCAGAAGATATAACAGCAAAAAAAGCTTCAGAACAACTTTTGAAAGAAACCAATGAAAAGTTTAAAGCTATTTTTAATGGTTCAAACGATGCTGTAATGTTGTATACTTCAGGAAATTTTTTTGATTGCAATCATAAGACACTGGAAATGTTTGCCGTTAAGGATAAATCAGCGTTCTCAAAATTAAATGCCTCTGCATTGTCGCCTAAATTTCAACCCGATGGCAATGTTTCGTTTGATGCCGCTAATGATAAAATTGCTTATGCCTTCAAGCATGGAGCTTGTCGTTTTTATTGGTTACATCAACGGAGTACAGGCGAATTATTTGATGCTGAAGTATCGCTTTCTGCCATTTTTTATGGAGGGGAGCGTGTAATTCAAGCTGTTATTAGAGATATTTCAGAAGAAAAAGAAGCAGAACGGGCCTTGCAAAAATCCAAGGATCAATTGGAAACCCTTTTTGGCTTGTCGCCTGATTTTATGTTCAAAAGTCGAATTAGTGATCTGAAATTTGTAGATATCAACCAACGAGCTTGCGCGTTTTATGGATATACAAAAGAAGAATTCTTAGAACTTAATTTATTTGACATAGAGGTACATGAACCTAAGAGTTTTTTTAGGGATACCATTTATGATAATTTGCCTATTGGGGAGGTGTTGGAAGTAGAGGGAGTTCATAAGAAAAAAGATGGCTCCACTTTTCCAGTTTTTGTTCGTATTTGTAAATTGGACGAAGAATATGAGTTGGCAACCATCACAGATATTACAGAACGTAAGAAACAAGAAGCAGAATTGCAAAAGTTATCTTTTGTAGCTCAAAAGACAGATAATGCGGTTATTATCTTGGATGAGCAAGTGAAAATAGAGTGGGTTAATGAAGGTTTTGAGAAAATGACAGGTTATACTTCGGAAGATGCTGTTGGTAAGAAAATAGGGGTCTTGTTGGAGGGGGCTGATTATACCAATACGTTTGAAGAAGAACTAAAGGCAAATGCTACACAAAACAAAGCATCCCTTTATGAGATTCCAGGGTATAAAAAAAATAAACAATTGTACTGGCGTTCTACTTCTATTACTCCTTTTTTGGGAAGTGATGGCTTGTTCAAATATATTGTTATTGAAAGTGACATTACAGAGCAAAAACGAATTGCAGATGTGATTAAGGAGAGCGAAACTCTAGCTGCTGCCAAAGAACTGGTAGAGCGAAGTGAAAAGAGATTGGCAGAAGCACAAGGAATTGCAAATGTTGGTTATTGGGAATTGAATCATCTAACACAAGAAGAGGTCTGGTCTGAACAATTGTATCGTATTTTTGAAACAAGTTCAAGTGCGATTACACCTAGTGAGAAAAATTTTCTTCAACATTTACATCCTGAAGATCGAGAACAAGCCCATTCTTCTTATTTGGAATTGGTAAGAACGCAAAAACCTTATCATATTACCTATCGCTTGTTGTTACCAAATGGTAAGCTAAAGTATGTAAATGAGCGTTGTCGAGCAGAGTTTGATGATAATGGGCGTCCTTGGCGTTCTATTGGAACCATTCAAGATATTACCGAACAGAAAATAGGAGAATATAATCTTAGAAAGTCACTTAAGGAAATTCAAGATTTAAAATATGCTTTGGATCAATCTGCCATGGTGCTCACCATTAATAAGGATGCTCAAATTATAACAGCAAATACCAATTTTTGCTCCACTTCTAAATATACAGAAGCAGAATTGATTGGTTGTGATTTTCAGATGACTGATTCCAACTACCACTCTAAGTGGTTTCTTAAAAACTTGTGGGATACCGTTGAACGAGGAGATGTTTGGAAAGGAGAATTAAAAAATAAAACGAAAGACAATACGTATTATTGGGTCGATACGGCTGTTATTCCATTTCTAGATGAGGAAGGTGTTGTTTCTCAGTATGTTGTAATACAAAGAGATATTACGGAGAAAAAAAACCTAGAGGAGGAGTTAGAGCAAAGTAATGAAGCTGAGTTTGCGAAGTTGTATCAACAGCAACAGTTGCATATTGCAGAAATTGAAGAACGGAGTGGAGAATTGGATCGATTTTTTAGTCTATCTATTGATATGATTTCTGTAGTAACACCAGATGGTTATATCAAGAGAATCAATCCTGCATTTTCTAAGGCATTAGGATATACCAAGGAGGAGTTATTCTCCAGACCACTGTTAGATTTGATCCACCCTGATGATTTAAAAGAAACTCGAAAACAGTTTATTCGTTTGATGGAAGGGGATGATATTATGAGTTTTGAGAATCGATGTCGTACCAAAAGGGAAGAATATCGTTGGATGTCTTGGAGGATTGTTTTGGACAAGGAAAAACAACTGATTTACTCGATCACTAGAGATATTACAGAGGAGAAAAATGCCACTAAAAAAATTGAAGACCTCACTTATACGCTCAATCAAACTGCTATTGTTATGATTGTCAATCGAGATGAAAAAATTATTTCGGTCAATGATAAGTTCTGTGAAATATCAGGCTATAATCGAGAAGATGTAATTGGGGAGCATCACGAAATTTTGGATTCATTTCATCACTCAGATACGTTTTGGGAGGATTTAATGCAAACGATTGAATCGGGGAAAATCTGGCAAGGAGAAATTAAGGAAAGAGCAAAAGATGGCTCCTTTTATTGGACTTATACTTCTAGTGTCCCTTTTTTGAATGCAGAAGGTGAGGTGGCACAATATATTGTAATACAAACAGATATTACAGATCGAAAACAGTTGGAAGAAGAGTTGAGACAAGCGAAAGAAGAGGCCGTTAAAAATGCTAAGATAAAAGAAGACTTTTTAGCTAATATGAGTCACGAAATTCGAACCCCAATGAGTGGCGTACTCGGATTCTCTAGGTTGTTATTACAAACTTCTATGGATTCTACCCAACGAAATTATGCTCAAAGTATTTATAGCTCTGCTGAAAATTTATTAGTAGTCGTAAATGATATTTTGGATGTTTCTAAAATAGAATCAGGTAAATTTCAATTGGATGAAGTAGAATTTGATTTGCGAAAGCGTATAGAGGATAATTTAAGTATTTTGAAAGTGGATATTCATAAAAAACAATTGGAACTGATTGTTGCTGTTGATCCATTGATTCCTAAAAAAATCTTAGGAGTACCTGATCGACTTTCTCAGATTTTGATTAATCTAGTTGGTAATGCGATTAAATTTACAAAATATGGATCTATCTATTTGTCTGTTAAAAAAGTAGAAAAATATTTGTTTTTTGAAGTGATGGATACAGGCATTGGAATTGCCTCTGATAAGTTGGATGCTATTTTTGAAACTTTTACCCAAGCAGAAAGCTATACTACTAGAGAATATGGTGGAACAGGACTTGGATTAAGTATTTCTAAAAAGTTAGTTTTATTAATGGGAGGAGAGATTGGTGTGAAGAGTACCCTTGGAAAAGGGTCTACCTTTTATTTTTCCTTGCCATTTAAAACCTTATTGCCCTCAAAATCCCAAAATCATGAAAATTATGAAGAAATACTGACTTTGGAACCTCAACTTGGGCAAACACTTCGAATTTTGGTGGTAGAGGATAATTTAGTAAATCAAGAGTTGGCTTTAATTTATCTCAATATGTTGCATTGCAATTGTGATTTGGCGAATAATGGAGAAGAAGCCTTGTTGAAATTAACGCAGCAATCCTATGATTTAATTTTGATGGACATACAAATGCCCAAAATGGATGGGATTGCTGCAACGTTAGAGATTAGAAAAAAAGATACGCAAACGCCTATTGTTGCTATGTCTGCTCATGCGTTGAGCAAAGAAAAGGAAAAGTGTTTTAATATTGGAATGAACGATTATATTGCCAAACCTTTTAAAATAGAAGAATTACGTGCTATAATTATCAAACACACACACAAGGTATTAACTAAGGTACACACAAGGGAAACTACTCCAAAAAACGAACAGGCAATTCATGAAAATCTTGACCAAGAATATTTAAGTTGTTTGTTAGAAGTAACAGACGGTAACAAAGAGTTAGCACAAGAATTGTTGCTTCTGTTTAAAGAAGAACTATCCAAATTTTGTGCTAATATGGACTTGGCTTTTGAGTCTAATAATCGCTCAATTATTCAAAAGCACTTGCATAAAATTAAACCTAATTTGGAACTCTTGCGTTTGGATGAATTGTATCAAATTTGTGATTTAATGAGTGAACAATTGAATACAGAGGTAAGTATGCAAGCCTTAGAAAAAAAATACCAAAGGATAAAAGAGGCAAGGCCTAATCTAATAAAAGCAATAAATAATGAACTAGGTATAGACTAATCTCTAAAATCCAAGTTTGCGTAAAGCCTCTAAAGAGATTAAAAAATCTTCTCGGTGGGCAACTTCAATAATTAAATAAGGAGGTTTTTTTAAAGCACGAACAGCTTCAAAAAAACCTTCAAAATTGACGGTTCCTTTGGTGAAGGCTACATGTTGGTCTATGCTACCATCATTACTATGCAAATGAATGTATGCCAAATGGGCTCCATAACCATTCACCCAGCTCAAAGGCTGATTTTGAGCTTGCGTAAAACAATGGCTATGTCCTGTATCATAACAGGTTTTGAAGTTGGGGTGATTAAGCCCATCTAGGATGCCACCAATAAAGCTGTAATCTTCTTCTTGGGTATTTTCGAGATGTAGACTCAAGTTATTTGCTTCTATTTTGGGAATAAAGGTTTTCCAAAATTCAATTTGTTTTTGAATCCAAAAGTCTTTATACCCTGGTCGCCTAGAGTGGCTATAGTTAGTGTGGAAAACTAACTTTTTGATGCCTAATTGCAGGGCAATATCTAAGGATTGGTTGATTCTAAATCGAGTAACTTCTAGTATCTTAGGATCTCTAGCGGTGATGGACAAATCATAAAAGGCTCCATGCATGGTAATAGGTTCTGAGAAATCTTGCAACATATTTTTGTAGACTTGGATTTTTTCTGCCAAATCTGGAGCTTCCAAAGTAGAAGGATAGGAAAAATAAGATAACTCAACACCAACACCTGCCTTTTCTAAACGGGTTAGTACTTCTGGGGTGACGTCAGCAACGGAAACTAAAAGAGGAATTTTCATAATTAATAGAATATTTTAGAGTGAAATCAACGAAGTATCAAGATTGTGAACGACTTATTTTTTAATCATTCCTTATTGTCGTAGTTTTGCAGTCTTTAATTTATTATCTGATTTACGCAGGAAATTAATTAGGTCGCCTAATGCATAAGATATATCTTAACAGTTTGGTCTTAATGTTTAATTTTTAAATGCCAAATAGTTTCAACTTGAGCTATAAAAATTAAGCATTAAAACAGAAGGGGAATTAAGTAATCATAAGTTTAATTTGCACTCAAAGAGTTCTTGCGTAACCATTAGTTCTTATCAAGAATAAAGTATGCTACAACAAGATACATTAATTACAATAACTATTATAACCTTTGGTTTTCTATTGGTTGCGAATGTTTTCTTTCGAATAAAAACATTTAGAACATTTAAAAAACTGGCAGAGGAAGGGGTGATGTTTGGTAAACAACACGTCCTTAATAAAGCTTTGTTAGAACGAGAAATAATTGCCAAACATCCAGACAAAAAACAACTTATCTTGTCACATGTCAACAGTATGAAATTATCCATGCGAATTTCCATGCTTTGTATGGTGGTGTTAACCCTTTGTGGTGCGGTGTTGATGTACTATAGAAACTAAAATCGAATGAAAGAGCCTATTTCTCTAAAAGAACTACACACTTTTGGCTTAGCTGTGCACACTACTAGTTATACCCTTGTAGAAACAGAAGCGCAATTACAAAAATTATTACCCTTACCTCCTGTACACCTTATTTTAGGAGGAGGTAGTAACTTGTTATTTACGCAAGATTTTGAGGGTTTGGTGGTACACAATAAAATTAAAGGAATTGAACGAATAAAAGAAGATGATAAAACCGTCTTAATTCGAGTTGGAGGGGGAGAGGTTTGGCATGAATTGGTGCTTTGGTGCATTGAGCAAGGATATGGAGGTTTGGAAAATTTATCGCTTATACCTGGTTCGGTGGGAGCTGCACCTATTCAAAATATTGGAGCGTATGGAGTCGAGTTGAAAGACGTTTTTGAGTATTTAGAAGCCATTAATTTATCAACAGGAGTTATTGAAACACTTCATTTTAAAGATTGTGCCTTTGGGTACCGAGACAGCATTTTTAAAAAGAAGGCAAAAGGAAAGTATTTTATAACAAGAGTTGTCTTGCGTTTGTCAAAGGAAGCAAATTTTAATATTTCTTATGGAGCTATTCGAGAAGTCTTAGAAGCTTCACAAACGCCTTTGTCTATTCGTTCTATTAGTAATGCTGTGATTCAGATTCGAACTCAAAAATTACCCGATCCTAAGAAAATAGGCAATTCTGGTTCTTTCTTTAAGAATCCTATTGTAAAAAATGCTACAATAAAAGAATTACAAAAAATACATCTTTCTTTACCTGTTTATCCTGTTAATGACGAGGAAAGTAAGCTGGCGGCAGGTTGGCTGATAGACCAATTGGGATGGAAAGGTTATAGGAGTGGCGATGTTGGAGTCCACAAGCAACAAGCTTTGGTTTTAGTAAACTATGGAAATGCCCAAGGCAGTGAAATTTGGGAATTGGCACAACAAATTCAAGCTTCTGTACAAGAAAAATTTGGAATTTTACTAGAACCAGAGGTTAATATTTTGCCTTAAAAGCTCTTTGTGCTAAAATAAATGACCAATTATTTATCTATACGTATATATTTTTCTAATTTTACGAACTTTACAACAACTTCTTGAGTACAGGATAAAACTTTTGATTAATAATCTAAAGCAAGGATCTAAGATCTAAAAATCTGTTAAGCAGATTCTTTATTTTATTTATTGAAAGAAGTTTTGCCCTGTATTTAGAACAACTTCAATCCTTAAAAAATAAATTTCTTAATGAACAAGGTCCTTGCTCAACTCTTTGTGGGAATGATTGCAGTGGTGTTAGTTACCTCTCAATTTTGGTCTTGTTCGACAGCTCAAGGTATTACTTATATTAATACGAATATAGAAACAGATGTAGAGCAAGATAGAGGAGAAGATGTGTTGTTGTTTAAGCTGTTGTCTCCTGTAATGCCTGAAGATGGGCAGCAAGTTACAAAAAGAAGCATCACAGATGCGAAAGATATTGACCAGAATCAACGCTTATTGTCGATTCAACTGGTTCCTACACTGGCTTATTTAGAAGGTCTCCCCTTTATTCAAAATGTCAGTCCTTATTCTTTTAATGATATTCAAGCACATACACCAAATGTTGTCTTGTATCGACCCAAACGAGGTCCCCCAAATGCGTAAAGGGTACTAAAAATTGTTCAATTTTAAAATTGAACCACAAAAAAAAATATAAAAATCGGCAAAGTAATTTTTTAAAGTTTGTATAATAATCTAATTATTATGCAATTATAGAAGATTCTATGAAAGGAGCACAATAAAACTCAAAGAAGGAGTGTCTGTGTTGTCTTTTGTCTGGTTTTTTATAAGCCAATTATTTCAACCATACTTAAAAAAATCTATATTTGCACTCCATTTGTCAGAGGCTAAACGATTTAGTGTTGATGAATGGAGCACAAATAAGACTGTTTTTCTTTTATTATAACAACAGAAGAAGAACAGCACAGAACAAATTTTTAAGACAAATCATAAAAAGTAATGCAAGGAAAAGCACTGATTAAATTTTTTACAGGCGTAGCATTATTGGTAGTTGCCTACCAATTTTTGCTTTGGTTTCCAACCAGAAGCGTAGAGTCGAATGCGGATCAATATGCTGCGGCATCCGTTTCGCAAATGGCAGATTCAAATAAGAAAGAAGAGCGTAGAGATTCGTTCCGTAATGCTTATTTAGATTCCGTTTCAAACAAGACTGTATTTAGTATACCGCTTGTTAAAAGTTACAATTATCAAGAGTTAAAGCAACAGCAAATTGCTTGGGGGTTGGACCTTCAAGGTGGTATGAGTGTTGTAATGCAAGTAGATTTAAGAGAATTAATCATTGTATTATCTGGTAAAAGTAGCAATCCTGAGTTTTTGAAAGCTTTGGATCAAGCAAAAATAGCACAACAATCTGCACAAACAGATTATGTAACGCTATTTGGGCAAGAATATGCAGCATTGACAGACAAGCCATTGGCACGTTTGTTTTCTGTAAGTGAGCGTTTGAAGGGAGAAGTAGGCGTAAGCTCTACCAACGAAGAAGTCTTAACTGCTATTAGAAAAGTAGCAGAAGAAACGGTAGAAAGTACCTACAATTTATTGAAAAAACGTATTGACCGTTACGGTGTTGCTCAGCCTGTTGTTTCTTTGGATAAGAATACCGACAGAATTACAGTAGAACTACCAGGTGTACGTAACCCTAAACGTGCAAGAAAATACTTGGTTGCAACTGCCAACCTAGAGTTTTGGGAATTGCACCAAAATGCCGACATTCAGAATGAGTTGTTTGCTTTGAACGAAACGTTAAAAGAGCAAGAAAAATTAAAAGAACCTAAAGATACTACTAAAACAGTAGTAGAAACGCCAGAAGTAGAAACAGATTCAACTGGTTTAGAAGGCGATTCTACGTTGAGTGATTTGACAGACTTAACAGGAGAAGGTGACTTGACTGGTGATTCGACTGACGCTGGACCATTGTTAGAAATTTTAGGATTAAATTTTGCACAAACGAATGCAGATCTTTCAGGAGTGATTGGTTATGCAAAATTATCTGATGTAGCCGCTGTAGAGAAAATGTTAAAATCTAAAGCAGCGAAAAAAGCATTGGGTTCAAAAGCTAGATCCATCCGTTTTGTATGGGATTCTAAGGCATTTGAAAATACAAATGGAGAAAGTATCTTAGCATTATATGCTTTAAATACAAAAGGAAGAGATAACTCTGTATTAAGTGGTGAGCGTGTTGTTCAGTCTTACCCAACACCAAATCCATCAGGAAACGGTTTTGCTGTTTCTTTAAGTATGGATCAAGAGGGAGCACGTATTTGGAAAAAAATGACGACAGACAACGTAGGTCGTCAAGTAGCAGTTGTTTTGGATAACAGAGTATACTCTGCTCCAAATGTAAACGAACCAATTCCAAATGGAAATACGTCTATTTCTGGAGGGTTCGAAGAAGTAACAGAAGCAAAAGACCTTGCTAATATTTTGAGTATTGGTAAATTACCTGCAAGACCTGAAATTATTGAAGAAGCAGTCGTTGGACCATCTTTGGGAGCAGCAACCGTTTCTGCGGGTATCTGGTCTTTGGTAGGAGGTTTTGTTCTAGTACTATTATTTATGTTAGGATACTATGCAATGGCAGGTGTAATTGCTGTACTTGCTTTGTTCTTAAACGTATTCTTTATTTTTGGTTCTTTGGCTTCATTTGGTACGGTATTAACCTTACCAGGTATCGCAGGTATCGTATTGACAATTGGTATGGCAGTAGATGCCAACGTAATTATCTTTGAGCGTATCCGTGAGGAATTGAGAGGAGGACTAGATTGGAAAGCAGCGATTACCAAAGGATTTAGTCATTCGTACTCTGCTATCTTGGATGCCAACATTACTACCTTGATTGTAGCAGCAATTCTTTACAACTTTGGTTTAGGACCAATTAAAGGCTTTGCTACGGTATTAATTATTGGTGTAGTTTGTTCTGTGTTCTCTGCGGTATTGATTGGTCGTATGATCTTCGATTCTTACATGGAAAGAAACAAAGAAGTAAGTGTTTGGGCTGGTTGGTCTAAGAATATCTTGGCAAACCCAGGTATTGACTTTGTAAGCAAACGTAAAATTGCTTATGGTGTTTCTGGATTGATCTTAGCTGCTGGTATCGTTTCTATGCTTACCAAAGGATTTGAACTAGGAGTTGATTTACAAGGTGGACGTTCTTATACTGTTCAGTTTGCTGAAAACGTAGATGCAACGGCATTTAAAGGAAAAATCGAAGAAGCATTTACTTCTGTTGGAAAAGATGAAGGAAACGCTGATAAAACAGTTGTTAGAGAATTTAGTAAGTCAACACAGGCTAAAGTCACAACGTCTTTCTTACAAAAAGAATTAGAAATTGATGCCGATTCTGTTATTTTGAGAAAAGTATACGAAGCAGCAAAAGCTTATTCTGGTAATGATATTAGTTATGATGATTTTGCAGCAGGAGAGCCAATAGATGGTGGACAAGCAGGAGGATTTTATTTGAGCGCTTCTTCTAAAGTTGGACCTACGATTGCGGATGATATTCGTAATTCAGCAGGTTGGGCCGCAGGTTTGTCGTTAATCTTTATTTTCTTGTATATCTTCTTGCGATTTAATAGATGGCAATACAGTGCTGGTGCCTTAGCTGCATTGGTACATGATGTATTGTTTGTATTGTCTATTTTCTCTATTTTCCAAGGCATTTTACCTTTCTCATTAGAGATAGATCAAGCATTTATTGCGGCTATTTTGACCGTGATCGGTTATTCTATTAACGATACGGTAGTTGTATTTGACCGTATTCGTGAAGTAGGTAGAGATATGCAAGACAAAGCGTCTTTTGAAGATATTGTAAACATTGCGGTTAACAATACAATTAGTCGTACTTGTATCACCTCATTAACAACTTTATTAGTAGTACTAATTTTGTTCCTATTTGGTGGTTCAGGAATCAGCGGGTTTGCATTTGCATTGTTGGTAGGTATTTTAGTTGGTACTTATTCTTCTATCTTTATTGCAACGCCAGTAGTGGTAGATACCACTGGAGATAGCAACATTTTTGATACACCTGTTGTTGAAGAAGTAACACCAGAAGAAGAAGCTCCAGAAGCTTAATCAAACGTTAAATATATTTAAAATGGGCTGTCTCTGAAAGGGGGCAGCCTGTTTTTTTTGAATGAAAAATACCATTTGTACAAAAAATACCTATCTTTGCCCCATCCAAAATGGACTAATTGTTGAATAGGAGTAGTTTGGAAATAAACGATTCTCTAGCAGCATTATTAGAATAAAAATAGAAGAAGGTATTTTAGAGAAGTTTTGTCACCAAAATCAAGATAATAAATTTCTTAAACTTAAAAAACCTTCTTTTTTTCTTCATACGAAGCCCTCGCTTCACTAAAAGATATAAAACATGAAAGGGAACGATCAATTTATATCCGCAAAGGATGAATCTCCAAGAATGTTTGAAAACGATATTTTAGACTACTTTTCGAGAGCACATCCAATTACGGTACCAATTATATTTGTACCAATCATCCTTTATTTTATCTACTCTGCCTTTACATTAGGATTAACACTTACTAATTTTGCAGGTGTGTTTTTTGCAGGTGTCCTTGTTTGGACTTTGTTTGAGTATTTTTTGCACCGTTATTTATTCCATCTACAAATTGACAGCGATTGGGGTAGAAGAATACATTTTATGATTCATGGTTGTCACCATGATTATCCAAATGATTCTATGCGTTTGGTAATTCCTACTGGAGCTAGTTTGGCATTGGCCGTAATGATGTATTGGTTTTTCTACTTTTTTGTTGTGTATTTGTTTGGAGGGACCTTAGCAATGCACCACGGTTTCTTTGCTTCTTTTGTAATGGGTTATGTAACTTATGATATGATGCATTATGCAACACATTACGCAAAATTTAAAAACAAATGGTTTAGAGAAATTCAAAAAAATCACCTAGATCATCATTATGTAGATCACGACAAAGGTTTTGGTTTGAGTAATGTTTTTTGGGATAGAGTTTTCGGAACGGCCCAAGATAGTATCAAAAAGAAAAAATAATCAAGCCTAAATAGTTAAAAAGCTCCTGAAATACGTTTTCAGGAGCTTTTTTTTGTAACTTATATAAAAATCTACTCTACACGATGGTTTTTGTGAAAATTAAAACTGGGGCTAGCTTTTGATTATTTTTAGATCGCTTCGCTGGTAGATATTAGACACCTATAAAGCTGTAATAGGAGTCTAATATCTACTAACAAAGCGGTTCTGCCCCCAATTTACTTGCTTGCAAGTCTCCAATTAACTTGTTTTGAATCTCCAACTTGCTTGTTTTGAACCTCCAACTTGTTGAAAACCTCCAACTCGCTTGGATGGCTTGGAGGGATGGCTAATGTCTGTTTAAAAAAAAAGCCCTTGCTCTTAAATTTTTTTAAAAAAAAGGTAATATAAAATATTGAAAATTAGAAGATTATAATTATTAATAAATTAAAAATAAACAATATGCAACAAAAAATTCTACACTTAATTCTATTCTTTTTAATAAGCTCATGGAGCTTAAACGCTCAAACAGACTCTGTCAATATGACAAGTTTTGTTGGTTTGCCAACAGATATTGGAATTGACTTGGTTTGGACAACAGATGGAGAGCACAATGTGGAGTACTTCGTTTTAGAACGTTCGTTGGATGCGATTAATTTTGAACCTATAAAAACGATGAAACGATCGAATGTTGTTGGTGTCAAAAAGTATGCGTATAGTGACAATAATATCTTTAGAGCACAAGTGTACTATAGAATTACGACACAATTATCAGCCTCTCAAGAAGTCTCTACGATTATAGCAGTTGTACGTAACGATCGCTTGAATTTGCCTAATATTATGATTTATCCAACGATTACTAGAGATGTTGTTCATATTGTTAAAAACTCCTCAGAGAATTTAACAGGGGCTTATATCCGTGTGTTTGATATGTCTGGACACTTGTTGATTAACAAGGCTGTTGGTGGTGACTTTTTAGTAGAAACCATTGATGTTTCTAATTACGAAGCAGGAGCTTATGTTATTGAACTGTACAAAGATAAGTTTGCCAAACAAGCAAAATTTATTAAGCAACAATAGATCATACATACCTGTAAAATATCAATAGATACTGTTGTAGTTGAGCTATAGCAGTATCTATTTTTTTTGTAAGAATAGTTCAAATTAATTCCGTATTAATAGTATTAAATTTCCTCCATGAAAGAAAAGAAAAGAATTAAAATTGTAGCCTATAATCCATTGTGGAGCCAACAGTTTGAAGCTTTGAAAACAGTTTTATTAAAGCATTTAAAGAGTGAATTTATTCAAATTGAACATGTGGGAAGTACCTCTGTCAAAGGTTTGAAAGCAAAGCCAATTATAGATTTGGATATTATTATCAAAAAAGGCAACGTAGAAATGCCTACGATTATTGCTGGCTTAGAAGCTTTAGGCTATCAACATTTAGGTAATTTGGGCATATCAGGAAGAGACGCTTTTAAGCGTTTGGAAGACACCACACCACAAGATGGTTCTAATAAAGTTTGGTTCAAGCACAACCTATACGTTTGTGAAGAGGATAGTATAGGCCTTCAAAATCACTTGATTTTTCGGAATTATCTACGAAATCATCCTCAAAAAGTCTTAGAGTATGGGGCTATAAAAGAACAACTAGCAATGGAATATCCCCATAATATAGATTTGTATATTGATGGTAAAACGGATTTTATTATAGATATATTATCAAAAGCTGGTCTAAAAGAAGAAGATCAGAAACGGATTGATAGTGAGAATAGGGTTTGACACTGTTTTTATTATACCTATTGTTTTATGATTTTTTGAATAACAGTTTGTGTGTCATTCTTAATGGATAAATTGTATATACCTGAAGGGAGATTTTTCAAATCTACTTCTGTGGTAGAGGTATTAGCCATTGTTGAAATTAAAATCTGGCCAAGCGGATTTATCAATTCTAAAAAAAAAGCATTAGAATTATTTCCTTTATTAGAAATAAATAGAACATCAGTAACAGGATTTGGGTAAATTAACCATTCAACATTGTTTTTTGGAGATGGAAGATCTGTTATTACTACAGAATGACAACTAGAAGTATCTATACAGCCATTTTGACTTACTTCAACAGCATAACTACCATTCCCTGTGGGAGAAAAAATTCCACTTGTTGCTCCTGTAACTGGTACAAAGGCGTTGCCACAGTCTAACCATTGAAAACTTGC
>Ga0114952_1001626_pt1 | contig 18774 bp, 15 predicted proteins | sample SidtaG_2_FD_87303 | JGI IMG/M metagenome (GOLD analysis project Ga0114952, IMG submission 87303) | Marine algal microbial communities from Sidmouth, United Kingdom - Sidmouth_Asex2 metaG | ecosystem: Host-associated > Algae > Red algae > Unclassified | place: Sidmouth, United Kingdom | collected...
CGACACGCTCGTCACGTCGTGTTCTCCGTGGCGGCGGCGATCGCCCCGGCGATCTCGCGCTCGAAGCGTTCGATCTCGTCGAGCCCGAACGCGGTCGGCGCGAGGGCGGGCGCTCGTTCGGCACCGAGCTCCATGCCGGCCTGGCGCGCGAACAGACGCTTGCCGTAGCACAGCATGCCCGGCACCGAGCGCGACATGAACACGATGGCCGGCAGGATCTCGCGGTGGAGTCGCTCGGCCTCCGCGCGAGCGGCCTCCTCGCCTCGCTCCCACAGCTCGAACAGGCGTACCTGAGCGGCGAGGAAATCCGGCGCCGGGATCAGTCCCGCTCCGCCCGCACGCAGCAGCGCCGGGAACTCTATCCCGCCGTGTCCGCCGAACACCCTGTAGCGCCCCTCCGAGCCGTCGATGACGCTGGCGATGTCGACCGCGTTGCCCTCGCCCTTGAGAAGGGTGATGTTCGGGTGACGGCGGTTGAGCTCGACAAGGCTCGCGACGCTCAGCGAGACATCGAGGTTGACCGGATTGTTCTGCACCGCGACATCGATGTCGACCCGCTCGGCGACGGTGCCGAAGAACTCGAGCAGCGCGCTCTGGCTCGCCCCCTTGCTCGTCGGAGGCTGGAGAATGACCCAGTCGGCCCCGGCGTCCCTCGCCGCCCGCGCGAAGCGTATCTGGCCCTCGAGACTCGGCTCGCCGATGGTGACGGCGTACGGGGCTCGTCCGTCGATCGCGTCGCCGACGCACTCGACCAGGTGAAGACGCTCGTTCACGTCCATCTTGTGCACTTCGGTGACGAGTCCGAGCACGGCGATGCCGTGCGCCCCATTCGCGACGCAGTAGTCCACCTGCCGCCGCATCGCGGCCTCGTCGAGCCGCCCGTCCGGGGTGAAGAAGGCGTAGAGGATGGGCCAGATGCCGCGGTAGTCGGTTGCCGCCATGCGCTTCCCCTACTCCTTGACGATGAAATCGAACAGCGCCTCGGTCGGCTCGACACCGAGACCGGGGCCGCTCGGGATGCGGTAGTGCCCGTCGGCGCACGCCATGTCGCCGGCGGTGAAGCGCAGGTTGGCGTCGAAGACCGAGTGCTGGTACTCGTGGTACGGCACACGCGGCAGCGCCGCGCTCGCCTGCAGGCTCGCGGCGGTGAACAGCCCGATCGAGATCGAGGCGTGGGGGATGACGTTGACGTGGAAGGTCTGCGCGAGATGCCCGATGCGGGCGAACTGGGTCAGCCCGGTGTGCGCCACTTCGGGCTGGATGATCCCCATGCAGCGCGCCTCGAATCGCGGACGGTATTCGTAGGCGGTGTGCCACTCCTCGCCGAGCGCCAGCGGCGTACCGATCGCGGCGGCCACCCGCGCCTGACCCTCGAGGTCCTCGGGCTGCACCGGCGCCTCGGCGAAGTAGAGGTCGTGCGCCTCGAGCTTGCGGATCAGCCGTACCGCCTCGGAAGCCTCGAACTTCCAGTGCAGATCGACCATCAGGTGCACCTCGGGGCCGACCGCCTCGCGAAGGGCGGCCATCTCGGCCACGATCCCGTCGTCGGAGACGACGGCGGCGAATTTCACCGCACGAAACCCGCGCCCGATCCAGTCCTCGGCGAGCGCGCAACGCTCCTCGAGCGTCGAGCGCGGCAAGCCGGAGACGTACGCCGGTAGCGTCGCGTGGCGCTTACCACCGAGCAGCTGCGCGATCGACAGCCCCGTCAGCCGCCCGAACAGGTCGTACAGGGCGATGTCGATCCCGGCGAGCGCGTCGACGAAGTACCCCCCGAAGAAACCTCGCACCCGCATCAGATCGTAGAGATCGTCGTGCAGCACGGCCGGAGCGGTCGCGTCACGCCCGACGAGGGTCGGGGCGAGCAGCTCGTCGATGATCGCCTTGGTCGCCTCCGGAGCGGCGATGCCGTAGGTTTCCCCCCACGCGACCGTGCCACCCTCGCTCGTCACGCGCACCACTACCGACTGGTCTGAGGCCGGGGAGATCGAGCGGCTGCCGCGGCGTACCAGATAGCCCTTCTCGTTGATCGACTCCCCTTCGCGCAAGGGACCGAGGTAGGGCACCTCGCGGGGCACACGCACGATGAGCGCCTCCACGCTCGCGATCGTCTCGTTCAAGCGCAAATTCTCCTGCTAAGTGAAGGGAGGCCTGAGCGCGAGCTCGGGGGCGAGGCGCACGAGCAGAGTGCCGAGCTCGGCGAGATCCGCCGCGTCCGGCACGGGCCCGGCCCCGCGGACACGGGTGCTCGCGAGGACCCCGCGACGCGCGAGCGTCGCCTTGGTCATGTGCATTCGGAAGACCGCCTGGAAGCTGAGCATCGGGAGCGATGCCTCGAACAACCTCCGCGCCTCCTCGATCTCCCCTTCCCGCCACGCGCTCACGAGCCGCACGTGCAGATCGCTGAGCTCGCAGGCCGGCATCGTGCCGATCGAACCCCGCGCGAGCTCGTCGATCAGGTAGCGTGCGCCGGCGCCGCCGAAGACGCCGTCGATGGCCCCGGGCGTGAGCTCCGCGGCTTCGAGGATGCCGCTCAGATGCTGACCGCACGGAAGCGTCTCCTCCTTGACGAAGCGAATGCGCTCGACACCGATCGCCACGGCGGCCACTTCCGCGGGGGAGAGACCGGCGCCGATGGGCACCGGGGCGTTCTGGAGCAGGATCGGGAGCCCCTCCCGGTGCGCGAGCTCGCTGGCCCGCTCGACGAAAGCGCGCTGTGCACCGGTATCGCGCCCGATCGATGCGGGCGCCATGACCATCGCGGCGGTGGCGCCCGCTCGCGCTCCGTGTCGAATGTGTACCGCCACGGCATCGGGCGTCGCGGCGCTCGCGCCGACGACGAACGGCACTCGCCCGTCGAGCCTTTGACCGAGCCGGGTGACGAGCGCGCGGCGCTCGTCGTCCTCGAGCGTGTCGACCTCGCTCGCGACCCCCGGGAACACGCATCCGTTCGCTCCCGCCTCGACGACGAATTCGATGACCGCGTCAAAGCTACGCTCGTCGAGCGTGCCGCTCGACTCGAACGGCGTGCAGAGCACCGGGAACACGCCCGCGACGGTGGTCTCGCCGACGGTCACTTGACCGCCCCCGCCGTGACGCCCTCGATGAAGAATCGCTGCAAGAACAAAAACCCGATGACCACAGGGAGCGAGGCGAGCAGCGAGGCGGCCATCGCGCCCCCCCAGTCGGCGTTCGACTCGTTGAGGTAGTTCAGCAACAGACCCGGTCCGATGGTGCGCTTGTCCTCGGAAACGATGAGCGTCAACGAGTAGAGCAGATCGTTCCACGCCCACATGAACGAGTAGAGGAACACCGTGACGAGGGGCGGTAGGGAGATCGGCAGAACGATCGTGTGAAGGATGCGCAGGTCCCCCGCTCCGTCCGCCCGGGCCGCCTCGATCAGCTCGTTGGGCACCTGGCTGAAGTAGCTGTAGAGCATGTAGGTGGCCACCGGCAGGGCGAAGACGATGTAGGAGAGGGTCAGCCCCAGACGCGTGTCGAGCAGCCCCCAGTCGGCGAAGCTCGGATAGAGGGTGATCAGCAGCAGCCCGAAGGGGAACATCTGTGCCGACAACAGCACGAGCATCACCGGCTTGCGGCCGAAGTAGCGGTATTTCGCGAAGCTGTAGCCCGCGTAGAGCGCCAACGTGGTGTTGATCAGCGCCGCGCTCGAGGAGACCAGCAGGCTGTTGCCGAGCTGGCGGGGTAGATCTCCGCGCACGATCGCCTCGGCGAAGTGCGAGAGCGTGGGTGCGGTCGGTACGAGCGTCGGGACGATCCGGTAGAGCTCCGCGTTCGGCTTCAGCGCGGAGATGACGAGCCAGTAGATCGGGAAGAAGAGGAAGAACCCGACGAGACTCGCGACGGCGACGAATACCGCACGCACGCGCCAGCTCGAGAGATCGAACATCAGTCGGCTCCCTTCATCAGCTGACGGAGGTAGAAATAGGCCGGCGGCAGAATGGTCGCGACCCAGAGCACGCCGACGGTTGCCGCCATGCCGATGTCCCACTGCTCGAAGGCACGCTTGTAGACCTCGATCGAGAGCACGGCGGTCGCCCGTACCGGACCGCCGCCGGTCAGCGCGTAGATGGTGTCGAACTGTTGAAGGTTGCCGATGATGCCGAGCACGACGACCACCAGCAGTACCGGACGCAGGTGCGGCAACACGTGATCGAACAGGATGGCGTGGTTGCCCGCGCCGTCCACGCGTGCCGCCTCGAGCTGCTCGCGATCGAGGTTCTGGAGGCCGGCGAGAAAGAACGCCATGAACAGCGGAATCGACAGCCACACCTTCGTGATCACGATCGCGGCCATCGCGCCGGCGGACGTTGAGAGCCAGGCGGTGGGGTAGTCGATCAGTCCCAGCTCGAGCGCGACGGCGTTGAGCACGCCGTAGCGGGAGTTGAAGATCCAGCCCCAGAGAAACGCCGTCACGGTCGAGGGCATGATCCAGGGCAGCAGCGATACCGAGCGCAGCACCCCTCGCCCTCGGAAGGGCTGGTTGAGAATCAGCGCCCAGGCGAGTCCGAGCACGATGCTGAAGGTCGTGGCGAGCACGACGTAGATCAGCGTCGTGACGAAGGAGCCGCGAATGCTCTCGCTGGCGAACACCGCGGCGAAGTTGGCGAGCCCGACGAAGGCGGGCTCGGACATGTCGATCGTGTAGCGATAGAGCGAGAGCAGCAGCGCCCGCGCGAACGGCATCGCGACGACCAGCGCGAACGCGAGTATCGCGGGTAGGAGCAGGAGTAGTCCGAAGCGCGATTCGCCCGACTTGAGCCCGCCCCGCCGCGCGTGTACCGAAACCGGCAACGCGCCGGCCCGCCCCGCCGGCGGCAACGACTCGCTGCCGCCGACGCGCGATCCGGCCTCGCGCGGGGCGTTCACGATCGTACCCCTATCGTGCCCCGCCGATCGCCCTACAGCGCGTCCTCGAGCCTGCTCTGCATGCTCGAGGCGGCCTCCGCCGGCGTCTTCTGCCCGAGGATCGCCGCCTGCATCTCCTCGCCGATGATCGCCGAGACGGCCGGCCCGTTGTCGAGCGAGGCGATGGCGTTGCGCCGCGGCTCGATCGAGGCGGCCGCCCAATCGCTCAGGTAGGCGTCGTTCTGCACCCGCTCGGCGGCGATACCGCTCGCGGTGACCGGAAGCGCGCTCTGATCGACCGCGTAGTCGACGAGCGCGGCGTCCGAGAGCAGGTGCATCATCCACTTGATCGCGGCGGCGTCGGCTGAGGCATTGTCCTCGCCGAGCGGCATGATGACGTGGCCCCACTGGATCGACACCGGCGTGTCACCGTCGCCGAGCACGGGAGTCGGGACCGGCTTGACCGCCGCATCGATCTCCTCGCCACGACCGGAGAACTGGCGGGCGAACGTGCGCGCGACCGGCGCGTCGAAGTAGAAGGCCATCGCGCCCTGCCCGAACAGGCGCCGAGCGTCGGGACGGTCGATCTCGGGAGCGGCGAGGCGCTCCTTCACCAGCGAGGCCATGAACTCGAGCGCCGCGACCGCTTCGGGGGAATCGACCTGCGGCTGTCCGTCGGCATCGATCACCTCGCCGCCGAACGTCCACACCCACACGAGGTAGTCGAGCACGATCGAATTCTCGTTCTTGGTCGCAAGCCCGTAGGGCACCGAGCTCGGCACCTCGTCACGCACCTTCTCCAGCGCCGCCCGGAACGCCTCTACCGTCGTCGGGATCGTCTCGACGCCGGCCTGCTCGAGCACCTCGGCATTGGCCACCATCCCGATCGTCCCGCCGATCCAGGGGAGCGCGATCTGGCGCCCGTCCACCTCGCCCATCGCGAGAAAGCCTGGGGCGAACATCGCCTCGAGCTCGTCGCGCTCGATCACCTCGTTCAGATCGATCGCCGCATCGAGGCCGGCGAAGGTCGGTAGCAGCCGACCCTGCACCTGGGTGACGTCAGGGAGCGTGTTCGAGCGGGCACGCAGGAAGAGGTTCTTCGACATCTCGCCCCAGGCGTAGCCCTGAGGCTCGACGGTGAGCGCGGTCTCGGCCTCGAAGTCCTCGACCATCGTCTCGACGATCGCCTTGCCCGTCTCCTCGGTGTAGGTCCACGTCATGAACTCGACATCGGCGGCACGCGCCGGCAACGGGGCGAGCGCGCCGAACGCAAGCACGCCGGCCGCTACCACGACGGCGCGCTCGCCGAATCCGTTCATCGCTTCTCTCATGCTCGAGCTCCTGTGTGTTCGTGGTTCGCACCGGCGCGAGGGCCGTGAGCGAGGGTGGCGTCGCGGCCGTCTTCAGACCGCGGCGTTGTCGAAGCGACGGGAGGGGTCGAGCGGGCGCTCGAGCCACTGGGCGAGCGCCGCGTCGTCGAGCGTCTCCTCGATCGGGGTATGCCCGTTGTTCTCACGCTCGATGAAGGGCGCGTTGTCGACGCGGTTGTAGGCACTGATCAGCACGTTGCGACTCTTCTCGGAGAGGTTCGGTCCGGAGCCGTGCAGGAGGTTGGCGTGGAAGAAGAGCACGTCCCCCGGCTCCATCTCGCAGTGCACCAGGGGAAACCGCGCCCGCGCCTGTTCGAGGCGCGCCGGATCCGCCCCGACCTGTTCGGCCACGACACCGTGCTCGATTCGTCCGAGCTCGTGCGAGCCCTCCAGCACCTGCAGGCAGCCGTTCTCCCGGGTCGATGGATCGAGCGCGACGAACACGCTGAGCATGTGCGGGAGCAGGTACCCCGCGCGGTACCAGTAGCCGTAGTCCTGGTGCCAGTCCCAAGCACCGCCCACCTTGGGGCGCTTGAGCGTGAGCTTGGAGTGGTAGAAACACGCCTCCCCGCCGAGCATCGCCTCGGCGTTGTCGACGATGCGCGCGGAGCGCGCGAGAGCGCCGAAGACGTCCTCGGAGAGGTGGTGCCAGAGGGCGAGCTCGGTCAGCGCGCCGCCGCTGTCGGAAAGCCCGTAGACCGCCTTCGAGATGAGCGGGTCGGTGTCTACCAGGTGGTTGACCCGGGCGATCTCCTCGGACTCGAACAGCCCCCGCCGAAGCGTGTAGCCGCGCCGATGGAAGTCCGCCAACTCCGCCTCTTCCAGCCCGTGCCGAGTCCGCGTCTCGCGACGACGCCCGACCCAGGCGTCCGCCTCGCGGCGGGCGTCGTCACGGGGGCCGACCGATGCCGGCGACGGTGCAACCGAAGCGTAGGTCGGGCCAGCTGCGACAGGCGGCACAGACATGCGCGACTCCAGATGAAACGAGGTTTCAGCTCTAGATTGACGCGCCCGAACGCCGCTGTCAAGAACAAGTGAAACGGAGTTTCAAATCGAGTCGAACGAAGCGCCCGTGCGAACCTCGCCGGTGCGGTGTGCAGAGGCGATCGCTCAGACGACACCGCCGTCGACCACGAAGGTCTGGGCGGTGACCATCCGCGAGTCGTCCGCCGAGAGCCACAGCACCAGCCTCGCGACATCCGGCGGCAACAGGAACTCCTCAAGGCACTGCTTCTCGAGGTAGCTGTCGAACTTGTCGGGATAGATCGATCTCGCGCGGCTCACTTGTCGCTCGGTCAAGATCCATCCCGGGGCGACCGAGTTGATCCGGATGCGCCGCCCGCCGAGCTCGCGGGCCAGCGAGCGGGTCAGCCCCTGCACGCCGGATTTCGCCGTGGTGTACGCGATCAGTCCGGGCGCCCCCTGCATCCACGCGTTGGAGCCGAGATTCACGACGGCCCCACCGCCGAGATCGCTCATGTCCGGCGCGACCGCTTGGATCGCGAAGAGTTGGTGCCGAAGGTTCGTCGCGAAGCGTTCGTCCCAGTACTCGGGCGTGACCTCCTCGAGCGGACGCCGATCGTCGTTGCCGGCGTTGTTGACGAGCACGGAGATCGGCCCGAGCGCTTCCCGAGCACTCTCCACCGCGCGTCGTAGCGCGTCGATGTCGGTCAGGTCGACGGTGATGGGGAGCGGGGCGTTGCCGTGCTCCTCCCCGATCACGCGCGTGACACGCGCGGCCGCCGCGGCGTCGATGTCGAGAAAGGCGACGCGCGCGCCCTGGCGGCAGAACGCCTCGACCAGATACATTCCGATGCCGGAGCCGCCGCCGCTCACGAGCACCGTCCGCCCGCTCAGGCTCGGATAGCGGGCCTCGTCGATCGGGACGGGGACGAGCTCGGGGCGCGAGGATTGTTCAAGCGGCATGACGATCGAGCTCCGTTGCCAGCGACGGTGCCGGTGGGACGGCGCCGCGGTCGCGGGGGGCGTCGGACGGCGGGGGCGTGACCTCGGCTCGCCCCCGCGCGCTCATGCGGCGCTCGCCGCCCTCGCACCGTCCGATTCCATTCCTATCGCGAGCCCCTCGGCGTCGAAGGCATGCACATCCGCCACCGCCACGGCGAGGCGCACCGGTGCGCCGACACTCATCGCCCTGTCCCCCTCGAGGCGCACGAGCACCGTCTGCTCCGTCCCCGCGAGCGTGACGTGCGCGAACGTGTCGCTACCGAGCCGTTCGGTGCTCGCGAGCGCGCCCTCGAGCACCGGCGCGTCATCGGTGTTCGCGATCAGATGCTCCGGACGCACCCCGAGCGCGACGACGTGCCCGGCGTCGATATCGCGGGCGCCGGCCACCCGAGTGACGAGAGACGGGGCGACGCCGGCGTCGAGAAAATTCATGCGCGGACTACCGATGAACCCGGCGACGAAGCGGTTCACGGGGCGACGATAGAGCTCGATGGGCGCCCCGCTCTGCTCGATCCTGCCCGCGTTCATGACGACGATCCGATCGGCGAGCGTCATCGCCTCGACCTGGTCGTGAGTGACGTAGATCATCGTCGTCCCGAGCCGCGCCTTCAACCGTGCGAACTCCGCGCGCATGTCCACCCGCAGAGCGGCATCGAGGTTGGAGAGCGGCTCGTCGAAGAGAAACACGCTCGGTTCGCGCACGATGGCCCGCCCGATCGCCACGCGCTGGCGCTGCCCGCCCGAGAGCTGTCGCGGCTTGCGATCGAGATAGTCCTCGATCTTTAGGATCGCGGCGGCCAGTTCGACCCGTCGACGAATCTCCTCGGGTGCGGTACCGGCAAGCTTCAACGCGTAGCCCATGTTCGCCGCCACGGACATGTGCGGGTAGAGCGCGTAGGACTGGAACACCATCGCGATGCCGCGCTTGGCCGAGGGCACATCGTTGACGACCTGACCGTCGATGGCGATCGTGCCGGCGCTCACTTCATCGAGCCCGCAGATCATCCGCAGGAGCGTCGACTTGCCGCAGCCGGACGGGCCGACGAAGACGGTGAACTCTCCGTCCCCCACATGCAGGTCGATGTCCTCGAGAACCTCGACCTCGCCGTAGCGCTTGAACAGCCCCTCGATCAACAGCTCTGCCATGACTCGATCCGCCTCCTCTCGCCCCATGCTCGGGAGCGGTGCCCGCACCCGTTTCCCGATCCGCCCTCGGTGACGGCGATCAGCCTCCCCACATCGTCTCGGGCAGCCCGCGCACGCCGGCGTCGACGGCGAACAGGCTCCCCGACAGCGGCGCCTCGGCCAACTGCGTACCCGAGAGCCGGATGCGCGCGCTGGTCACGAACAGCGTCTGGAGAGTCGGGCCGCCGAACGCGCAGCTCGTGGGACGCGGCACCGGCAGCGTGACGACTCGATCGACCCGCCCGTCCGGGTCGTAGCGCACCACCGACCAGCCGTCCCACTGGGCGCTCCAGACGAACCCGTCGGCATCGACGGCGAGCCCATCGGGCACACCTGCGCTCTCGTCCACGCGAGCGAACACGCGCGGGTTCTCGATCGCGCCGCTGTCGACATCGAAGTCGTACTCGTGGATGACGCGCGCGCCACTGTCGGTGAAGTAGAACCGGGTGTCGTCCGGGCTCCAGCCCATGCCGTTCGAGATGTGAAAACCGTCCGCCATCAGATGCACGCTGCCGTCCGGATCGAGCCGCCACAGCGCGCCATGACCCGGGGCGGTGTTGATCGCGAGCGAGCCGACCCAGAAGCGACCTCGCGTGTCGCACTTGCCGTCGTTGAACCGATTGCCCGGTCGATCACTCTCCGGGGAGGCGAGCGGACGCACCTCGCCTCGCGTGTCGAAAGTCTTGATGCCGGACTCGGTCGCGGCGAGAAAGCCGCCCGCAGCCCGCGGCACGACTACGCCGACCAACTCGGGCATCGCGAGCGTGTCTCGCTCGCCGGTGAGCGGATCGCCGGTGACGAAGGCCGGGGCGAGAATGTCCACCCAGTGCAGACGCTGGGAGGCGACCGACCAGTGCGGCCCCTCGCCGAGAAAGTCATCGCCCGGTATCGCCACCCGGACCGCCTCGCTCGGCGTTCGCTGCGGGCGAGGCTGAATCGAAATGGACATGGCAAGCTCTCCGATGTTGCCCGAGATCCGACGCGCCGACTCGATCACCTCGCGTCCGAGCGCGTGGAGCCGCTCCTCGCCGAAGCGAAAGGCCGGAGCGAGCACCGCGACCGCCCCGATCGGCGAGGCCCTATGATCGAGCACGGGGGCGGCGACGGCGTTGATCCCCTCGTGCGTCTCCCCGACCGACACCGCGTAGCCACGCGCCTTGATCAAGTTCAGCTCGCGCTCGAGCTCCACGCTCGTGACGATGGTGCGCTCGGTGAACGGGTGCTGATCGCGCGCGTCGATCATCCGGTGTCGATCGAGAGGCCCGAGGTGAGCGGCGATCGCCTTGCCGAGCGCCGAGGCGTGAAGCGCCGCCCGCCCCCCGACCCCGCTGGCGATGCGGATCGGTTGAGCCGCCTCGCGCTGATCGACATAGAGCACCTCGTCGTCCTCGAGCACGCCGAGACGTGCCGTCTCGCCCGTCAGATCGCGCAGGCGCAAGAGCTCCGGCTCGGCCGCCCCGCGAAGATCGAACTGGTCCCACACCCGATGGGCGAGCTGAAACGGTCGCGAGCCGAGCCGGTAGGTCTGATCGCGCGGGTCGAGCCTGAGGTAGCGCGCATCGATCAACGTCTGCAGCAGGCGATGCACCGTGCCCTTGGCCACGCCCGAGAGTCGCACCAGATCGGCGAACCGCGCCGGCGTGGACAGCGAGGCGATCAGATCGAGCATCGCGAGCCCGCGCACCAGCGCCTGCATGCCGGGCTGCTTGGAGGCGGAGAGGCGCTCGTCGAGCGTGCCGGGCGGCTCGTCGAGGGCGGGCTCGGTCGACCACTCGCCATCGGTGCTCGGTTCGGGCATCTGCGCGCACGAGTCAGGAGGGTAACGCACGACATCATACAGCTTTGAAACCGTGTTTCAATTGCCCGTCGACACAGGAGCTCGCATGTCCCTGACCATCGTCTCCGTCCATCACACGCTGGTGCGCGTGCCGTTCACCGCGCCGATCGCCTGGGGATCGGGCACCCGGCTCGGCACGACCCGCCTGCTCTGCCGGGTCGAGACCCGCGGCGGGCACGTGGGATGGGGCGAGACGCTCTGCCTGATAGCCGCGGTGCCGGCGGTGTTCACCGATGTCGTGGCACGGCTCGCACTCGGCTACTCGGTCGCCGATGTCGAGCGGCTGCACCGGCACGTGCTCGGCGCCGGCTACTACCACCACAAGCGGGCGGCCGTGATGGCCACCGCGGCGCTCGAGATGGCGATGTGGGATGCGTTCGGGAAAGCGGCCAGCCTGCCTCTCTACCAGTTGTGGGGCGGGCGCTGGCGAGAGCGCGTCGAGGCCGCTGCCTACACCTTCACGCGGTCGCCGGAAACGCTGGCCGCCACACTCACCCGGTTCGTCGACGAAGGCCACGAGACCTTCAAGGTCAAGATCGGGTTCGACGCGGCGTCCGATATCGCGCTGGCAGAGACGGCGCGCCACGCGATCGGCGAACGCGCGCTCCGACTCGACGTGAACGGAGCGTGGCACGTCGGCACGGCCAAGCGTCAGCTCGATCGGCTTCGAGCCCTCGACCCCGCCTATGTCGAGCAACCCCTCGAGCTCGACGATCTCGCCGGCGCCGCTCATCTGCGGCAGCTCCAGCCGATCCCCATCGCACTCGACGAGAGTGCCTACACCCTGCAGGATGCGGGCAACATCGTGAAGGCCGAGGCGGCCGATCATCTCCTACTGGACCCGCATCAGGCCGGTGGGCTGTGGCAGACGATCAAGGCCGCCGGGCTCTGCGAAGCGCACGGGTTGCAGGTGGGTCTGCACTCGGGCGGCGAGCTCGGCCCGTCGCAGGCCGCCTATCTGCACCTCGCCGCCTCCGTTCCCAACCTCTCGCTCGCCATCGACACCGAGCGGACATGGCTCACCGGTGATGTCGTCACCGACCCGCCGCGCCTCGAGCGGGGCCACTTCCACGTCCCCGAGCGACCGGGGCTCGGGGTCTCGATCGACGAGAGTCTCGTCGATCGCTATCGAGTGGACCGCATCGAGGGCGCCTACCTCGACGAGAGCCGGCCCGGGTGGTTCCCGATCAAACCGCAGTACTGACACCGTCCGCGTACGCGCCGGACCTTCCATCCGCTGCTGCGGGGAATCACGCGAGAACCCGACGGCTCCGCGACTCCCTCGCACGCGTCACGGTGTTGTCCGCCGTCCCGGTACCGACTTTCTCGCTCATGTCATCCCGCGCGACTCTCCCGATCGGATGTCCCCGACCTGGGAATCGAGCGCGTCCGCGATGCACTCGGTGAGCGGCCTACCCGGCGTCTCGTGATCGAGGCTGTATCGACAGCGCGTCGCCACGACCGGCAGGAGCCCCTCGACGAGCAGCGGCTCCGCGTCGACGTGCGCGGAGGCTTCGCCCGAAGGAGACAGCAACGTCGGCTGACGCCCCGGTTCGGCTACGCCCATGCAGTTGTCCTCGAGCACGGTCCGCAAGGCGTCGCGGTCGAGCGTGGAGGCGCGCAGCGCGACCGGATGTCGACTGACCGACGGCACCACGATCGCGTCGACGAACCCTCCCGGCACCGTCTCGGCGGCGCCGACCCGCGAGGCGATCTCCTCGGGCAGGAGCTGGAGCTTGTCGTGCAGACGGTAGCGCCGCTCGCGAGGAGTGCGCGCGACGCGTTGCGTGTCGTAGCGATTACGAGGGTAGAGCAGTGGGTCGGGTGCGTCGATCAGCTCCGCCAGGCGCGGAAACTGCGAGGCCGATCCGATGCCGACGGCGATCGCCATCGGGTAGCCGAGCGCACGCGGGCGGTCACCATCGAGCGACACCAGCAGACGCTCGTTGGCCACGAAGCGCGCGCCCTCACGCATCAGTCCGAGGATCAGGGAGGTCTTGCCTGCACCGGCCTCGCCGACGATCATCCATACACCGCTCTCGGTCACGACGGCACCGGCGTGGAAGGAGACCCAGCCGCGCGACTCCAGCCAGCCGAGCAGAGCGCCGCGAACCGTTCGCGCGAACACCAAGGGGGGAAAGCGGGTTCGGCTCGAGTGCACTTGCAAGATCGTGCCGGCCTCGAGGTCGACCACCCAGACGATGCCCTCCGCCGGGTCGCAGTAGAGGGTTCTGTCAGGGGACAGTGCCGCGCAGCGAAGCGGAGCATCGCCACGCCCGCTGCGATCGAACGTCTCGATGCCCGGCGTATGCAGGTAACGCACCGCTGTCAGGACGAACTCGTCGGAGTAGGCGCTGGCGCAGTCGACGCGACGCGACACCTCGCCCGAGCGATCGAGAGACAGAGGCTCCAGATACTTCATCACCCAGCCGCTCTGCGCCGGTTCGAGGGCGCGGAGCGAGATCGCCAGCCCTTCGACCTGCACGCTCTCTCGACACGGCAGCGACGCGATCAATCGCTCGGCCATGGCTGCGAGCCCGGCAGCCTCGGGGTGCACGCTCGAGACACCGTCGGGCACGAGCATCAGGCCGAGGTACCGGACGGCTGTCCGGCCCTCTCGCCCACGCGCGCATGGCCGGCGAAACACCAGCCCTCGTGAGCAGGCCCCGCCTCCGGCTGTTCTCGACCGAGCGCGTCCGACTCGGCGAACGCTCGGCATCGTCCTCCACGAGGTAGCGAACGAGTACGCTCGTGCAGCGCCCGATCACACCGTCGACGACCTCGCCGCAGCGATCGCCTCGCGCATCTCTCCATTCGATACATGGCGTCTGGCCGGGCCGAACATGCCCTTGAGCTCGCGAGCGAAACCGTTCGCGGCGATATGGTCTCGAACCTGTCCGGTTCGATCTCGACGAATTTCGAACCGATCACCGCAGTGATCGCGCGACGCGCGCCGAACATCGACGGGAATCGTGATCCGACCCTTGCTCGTCGTAGCTGCGGCGGTGATTGCGGTAGTGGTTGCTGTAGCGGTGGACACGGATCTGCTCGTGATTCCGAATCCTCATTCATGATAAGGATTTTCCGGCGCGCCGGTCAAGCGCTGAGCTCGCGGTGTCGAGCTCGCTCGTCACGGGGTCGGAGCGGGCGACGGCCGGCCGAGCCATCAGTATCGGACGGCTCTTCCAGCGCGTCAGTCGGTGAAGCGTCCGATGTCATCGACCAGCGCCTCGACGAGTCGCCGCACGCGGCGCGGCAAGTGAGTGGTGCTCGGGAGCACGATCTGGATCGGGGTCGGCGGCGGCGCGAAGTCGTCGAGGCAGCTGACCAGTCGGCCCTCGGCCAGATCCTCTGCCACGTCCCACTCCGACTTCAGCGCCAGCCCGTGTCCGGCGACACACCACTGTCGTACCACGCCGCCGTCGTCGACGGTCCGGTTGCCGCGCACCAGAACCCGCATCGGTTCGCCGTCCACGGCGAACGGCCACGCGTTGTCGAGATCGGCACCGAAGCGCATCAACAGGCAGTTGTGCTCTATCAGCTCGGTCGGGTGGGACGGTACGCCGTGGCGTTCGAGATAGGCGGGGGCCGCGCACACCCGACGCCGATGCGTGCCCAGGGGGCGAGCCCGCAGGGTGCTGTCGGCCATCGCGCCAGCCCGAATCACGAGATCGAAGCCGCGTGCCACGATGTCGACGCGACCGTCGGTCAGCTCCACGTCCACCCCGATGCCCGGGTGCTCGGCGAGTAGCCGATCGATGACCGGCAGCACGCGAGCGCGCCCGAGATCGCTTGGCGCACTGAGGCGTATCGGACCGGTGAGACTCTCCGCGCCGTCACGAACGCACCCGTCGAGCTCGGCGGACTCCGCTAGCAGCCGCCGCGCCCCCTCGAGCAGCCGCGCTCCGGCGTCGGTGGTGCTGACCGACCGCGTGGTCCGATTGAGCAGGCGGGCCCCGTAGTGACTCTCCAGCGCGGCGAGGCGCTCGGACACCGTGGCAGGCGACAGACCGTGCTCGCGACCGGCCGCCGACAGACCGCCCTTCTCGACGATGTCGACGAACAACGCGAGCGCATCGAGGCGGTCCATGAGGAGTGTTCGGAGCTGACGAGATCCCATTCTGAACCAGCCGCGACTGTCTGTCCCGCGCAGGCGCGAGCACGCGCGGCGATCGCGCCCCCCGAACGCGATCGCGCAGGTGCTCGTGACCGGCGCGCCGCGACCGTTCGGCGAATCCGAAAAGCCATTTCGTCGCGCGCTCGTTGTTCCGGCGACACGGAAACCCGACAGTGTCCCCGTACCCAAGGGAACCTGCCACGAGCCTCGATGCGGTGCCGAGACCGACATCGACGACGGCTCGCCGATCGTTCGACACACCCGTTCGAGCACAGAGGAAAGCACCATGAACGACGTTCTGTTCCAGCCCCACGAGATGGGTTCGGTCACCCTGCCCAACCGCATCGCGATGGCACCGATGACCCGCTCACGCTCCACGCAGCCGTGCGACGTTCCGAACGCGATGATGGCGACGTACTACGCCCAACGCGCGTCGGCCGGGATGATCATCACCGAAGCGACGCAGATCTCCCCCCAAGGGAAGGGCTACTCGTTCACTCCCGGCATCCATTCCGACGCGCAGGTCGAGGGCTGGCGGCTCGTGACCGAGGCGGTGCACGCGGTCGGGGGGCGCATCTACCTCCAGCTCTGGCACGTCGGGCGGATGAGCCACGCGAGCTTTCACCCCGATGGGCTCCCCGTCGCGCCCTCGGCGCTCGCACCCGATGCCCAGGTCTGGGTCGTGGACGAGGCGAGCGGCGTTGGCGGCATGGTCGACTGCCCGCTACCGCGCGCCCTCGATATCGAAGAGATCGGACGCGTGGTCGAGGATTTCGGTCGCGCGGCGGCCAACGCTCGACGCGCCGGGTTCGACGGCGTGGAGATACACGGCGCCAACGGCTACCTGATCGATCAGTTCCTGAGGCGCTCGTCCAATCGCCGTGAGGACCTCTACGGCGGCAGTCAGGAGAATCGACTGCGTTTTCTGGTGGACGTAGCGGAGAGCGTCGCGGGCGAGATCGGGGCCGATCGTACCGGCATCCGGCTCTCGCCGTACATCACCCAACGCGGCATGGATGACGAGGAGATCATCGAGGTGATACTCAAGGGCGCCGCGGAGCTCGAGCGCATCGATCTCGCCTACTTGCACCTGTCCGAAGCGGACTGGGACGACGCGCCGACCGTGCCGGAGAGCTTTCGCCATGCGCTGCGCGCGAGGTATAACGGCACGATCGTGGTCGCCGGTCGGTATACGAAGGACCGTGGCAGCGACATCGTCGAGGCCGGCCTCGCCGATGTCGTCGCCTACGCACGCCCCTTCATCGCCAATCCGGATCTGCCACGCCGCTTTCGCGAGAACCTTCCCTTGGCGAACTTCGAGGGCACGACGCTTTTCGGCGGCGACGAGAGGGGTTACAGCGACTACCCGAGCGTGGAGGAAGCGGCGTGAGCCTCTCCACCGGAGAGAGTCGACGGGGCCGCGAGAACAGCCGCATCGGCGGCGCGCTCGTGCACGAGAGCGATGCGCTGCGCGCATCGCACCTTCGCCTGGATGTCGATGCCGAGCGAGACACGCCCGATCACCGCCCTCGACGCCCGGTCGGCCGGTGCACGGCGAGCACGCCGGCCAGCACGATCAGACCGATCCCGCTCAGCGCCGGTGCGTCCGGGCGTTCGTCGAAGAACACCACGCCCCAGAGGAGCGCGAACCCCACGTAGGCGAAGTCGAACGTCCCCACGGTGGACGCCGGCGCGGCCTGGTAGGCGATCGCCGTCCCGAGCGAGGCGACGAGGATCAATCCCGCAAGGATCGCGATCGAGCGCCACTCGCTCGCTCCCAACGTCGTCCACAGTGGCGACAAGAACCCCGACACACCGGCCGGGAACACGAGGCCGACGAGCAAGCCCGCGGTCCCCACGAGGACGAACATCGCGTTCAGCCCGAGCGCGAGGGTCACCGGGTGCTCGTCACGGCAGCGCGTCCGGGTGAGGATCATGGCCGCGGCGTAGAGCACGGCGGAGAGGAGCGGCAGGAGCGTTTCCCACTCGAACGACTCGGTGCCGGGCCGCAGAACGAGCAGGATGCCGATGAAGCCCAGCACCACGCCCGCCCACTGCGTCCGCCCCACGATCTCCCCGCCGAAAAGGGCGGCGAAGGCGACGATGAACAGCGGCAGCGTGTAGTACGCCGCCGCGGCCACGGCGAGCGGCAGTAGCGGGAGCGCCGCGTAGTAGGCGATCCACATCACCGCGAGCAGCCCGGCTCTCACGCCGATCCACGGGATCGAGCGTGGCACGAGACGCTCGCGAGGGACGAGCACCAACGCCCCGGCGAGCAGGACCGGGATGGCGAGGAGCGAGCGCACCGCGAAGAGCTGCCACAGCCCCACGGTGCCGCGGCCCCCGAGCGACTTGATAAGAGCGTCCCCGAGTGAGAGCGCGAACACCGTGCCGACGATCGTGCCGACGCCCAGCAGTACGTTGTCGGGGCGTTCGGCGGCGGAGACTCTGGCCATCGATGCGTCGCCTGCTCGGTTTGAAAGTGTGACAGACCGACATCCGGTCGGCCTGGGGTACAGCGGTAGAGCGTACAGGCCGTGTGGAGACCAAGCGGTCGCCCGGCATCAAAGCAGGCCGCGGCTCCTCGCGTTGCTCAGGGTCTTCATCAAAGCGGCATCACGGTAGCGTTGCAACGACAACGCGGGTGCGTAGTCCGGCAACTCCTGGCCCAGAACCCACCGTGCCGTCAGGTCGCCCGCGGCGCAGGCGGCCATCGTGCCGAAGCCGGACATCGCCCCCACGACGAATGCGTTCTCGACCCCGAGCGGTCCGATCAACGGCCAGTTCTCCTCGGTCATCGTGTAGTAGCCGCCGTAGTGGGTCATGTTGCGCGGAAAGCGCTCGTCGTAGGCATTGAGTGCCGGATGGAGACGCGCGGCGCCTCGCAGCACGATCTCGGGAAAGTGCCGATCGAGCGCCGGCTCGCGGCTCGCGCTCGAGCGCGAGGTGTTGTACGCCCAGCCGAGCTTGATCCAGCGGCCGCTCTCGCCACCCTCCGGTCGGCAATGGATACCCCCCGGCATCTCTCCGAGATATCTCTCCAGAGCGGGCTCGTCGCGCATCGACGCCCGTTCTTCGTCATCCCAGTGGATCGGTCCCGGGTCGATGTCGATCGTGAACGGCAGGTCGCGCGGAATCGCGCGGGCCACATCCTCGAACGCGATCTTCTGCTGCAGGACGTTGTGCACCGGCAACGCCGCGCCCAGCATGACGGCCACGTCGTTCGCGAACGGCCCGGCGGCATTCACGATCCGCTCGGCGTGCAGCGTCGATCCGCCCTCATCGCTCTCGATGGAGACCGAGAAGGGGGACGGCCGCTCGATGCCCGTCACCCTCGCCGACACGCAGCGGCCACCCATCGCACGAAAGCGCTCGAGCATGTACTGACCCAGTGGCTGCGAGGCGACCGTACCGGCGCGTCGTACGTGTAG
>Ga0114952_1001630_pt1 | contig 18734 bp, 14 predicted proteins | sample SidtaG_2_FD_87303 | JGI IMG/M metagenome (GOLD analysis project Ga0114952, IMG submission 87303) | Marine algal microbial communities from Sidmouth, United Kingdom - Sidmouth_Asex2 metaG | ecosystem: Host-associated > Algae > Red algae > Unclassified | place: Sidmouth, United Kingdom | collected...
CTACAACAAGGGAACAAAAGAAAATGGTCCCATTATTCCAGGAGAATAAACTGAAGAAGGCCAAGGTTTCATTTGTTTAAACTGCAGGTCAGCTTTAATGGTAGGCAGATTCAGCTTAAGACGATCTTTCGAGAAGAAGTTATCTTCAATGCTCACCTCGAATTTACTTGGATCAGGAACAAAAGAGTGAGCATCGAATTTATGATACTCCGCCGTCAATTTTTTGCCATCCAAAACTTGAATAAAAGCCTGTTTTATTCCATTTCTGTCCATTGCTATTCCTGGTATGATAGCAAAGGCATGATCTTCATCTAAGTTTATAAGCTTATAATACCATCCTTCGAAATACCTTTTGGATTTGCCCCACCCGTGATAGTTCGATGGATTGAATAAGGCTTTTAACTTTTTCTTCATCATGATCTGTAGAATTGCTACAAAGAAAAAAAGGCCATTGCGAATATTCACAATAGCCTGATTCCTGCGGAAGAGGAGGGATTCGAACCCCCGGTACCCGTTAAGGTACGTCGGTTTTCAAGACCGGTGCATTAAACCAGCTCTGCCACTCTTCCAACATTTTGCTTCAATGCTATTCTACGTCTAAAACAGTTGATCATTAAAACGATTGCAAATGTAAGTTTCTATTTTCAAAAAGTAAACACTTACATAGAAAAAATTATTTATTTATTACAAAGGTCCTTAATATGCTGAATTTTCCATCTTTTGATTCTATTCTTGCAAGATATACACCAGTAGCAAGCCCACTGATATCAATTTGTAGCTCCTGTCTCTTTAAGTCTTTGAAAATCAATACATTTTTTCCTCTACTAGAAAGAATACTTACATTATCTATTTCATTTGTAGATGACCACGACATATAGAGAAGATCTGTGGCAGGATTTGGATAAATCGCTATATCAAACTTTTGACCAACGCTACTATCTGTTGAATTAACAACAATGGCTTCTGAGATAGCAATACATCCGTTTTCATCCATGACATAAAAAAAGTTAGTACCACCAGGTAACGATTCGAATTTATTACTCAGCGTAAAATTAATTCCATCAATACTGTAAGTTAGTATACCACTGCCCCCAGAAGCTGTAACTTCGATGAAATCTTCAAACATTTTTATGTCAATCATTATTGGATCTATCAGAGCTCCGATGCTCACTGAGTCCGTTTGATAAATGTTACCGATAAAATCTTGTATGCTAGCGATGTAATCTCCAGAACTAACATTTTCAAATACAGAGAATGCTTGATAATTAACACCATCTAAACTGTAAAGGAATGGTGAAAACCCTCCCTCAATAACACTTACTTCTAATATACCATCAGTATCATCTAAACACTTTATATCTTTAAAAATAGATAATTCCACAACAAACTCAGGTACATCTAAGGTCAAATCGTAGGATACTATACAGTCATTGACATCTATTACTTCAAAAGTGTAAGAACCTGATTCCAATGCTCTAAATATTGGTTCATCTTGAAAAGGTTCATCTACAATCCGATACCGGTATGGTTCCTGCCCCCCTTTTGCTTTTAAATTTATCTGATTATATAGCACTTGCGACGAGACCACTATTTGGGCACCATCTTCAATTGTGAAGCTAAATTCATTGCTCAGGACCCCATCTGCATCTTTTACTACGATAATATAATCATTAGCGGGAAGATCAATAAATATAGACTCAGATCTAAAACTAAGGCCTCCATCAATGGAGTATTCATACGGTGCTGAACCTTGATTTACATTTATTTGAATAGCTGCCTCAGAGGCGCCAAAGCATAAATTTTCTTCAGTCTGAATCACTGCTACCTGTAATTCAACTGTTGGTTGATCCCAGATGCCATCAATGAATTCAACCTTTGAATTTAAAGGATCTAGCCATGGTTTTAGCTGTCTTTCAGGAACACCTTCACCCAACCATGATGTGAAAAATCGCCCATACCAATCTGCATCATTTTCCTCGCAAGAGGCTCTACCACCATGCAATTGTCCAACCACTCTTTTGTCCTTGTTAAAAAAAGCAGCACCTGATGAGCCTTGCGCAGTTGAGCCTAGTTCGTAATTTCCTACTTTTAAGTGATTCTGATCTGGATCAATATCATCACCAAAATGACGGGTTACCTCCATCTGATCCTCGTCAAAAGAAATACGCTTTTCCAAAGAATTTGGATGATGTATTACTACCCCACCTGCTGGAACCTCAGCCCTCCTATCCCAGCCCGCATAAAAAGCATTTGCCTCAGATTGTACTGGTTCATCTAAAAGCAACAAGATCATATCAGAGTCCCTATAATCAGCTACAATAGAAGCTCCTGAGTTAAATATCATTAAATCTCCATCTCCAGTTTCAGTGTTATCAGGAGTACCAAATCTACAGCCAGAATTTTCATAATTCCAATGCACAACAACTGAATTTACATTTTCACCATCAATGCCACAATGTCTACCAGAGAGAAAATAAGGAGTCTTATCATTTCGAGTATTATTGATCAAAACACCACTACAAATACGAGTGCCATTAATGCTTGTCATACCAACTGATTGGATAATATCTCTGTAACGATCGATTTCAGGAAAACCTGAGGATTCTCCGCAGATTACATCAATCATACATTCATTCTCATCAATGTTTTGTGATCGATCTGCAACAATTCCATGATTAATTGTTCCAATGGTCAATTGCACCTGTTTTTTTTCATCAGAATGGACTTCTAAACTAACTTCTATCAAACTGCTTTTGCAGATAGGGGTCCAGTATTCTTTACTTGGTTTATTACTCTTGTGGTCTAATTTGAATAGGATTCTACCATTAGTTTTACTTTTGAATGAGAGAACAGCTGATGGAGGTAGGAAGAATTGGCTAAAGCCAAAATTCAGAGAAGAACCCGTGGTTTGAAAAAGCTGACTCCATATCTGCTTGGCGTCCTTTCGAGTCTGCCAATGACCAATTTCAAAAATTGACTTGTTTAGCTTTTCTTGGGTTGCAAAGGTATTGTCTTTGTAGAATTTCGATTGATTGATAATAGAATGAGGAGAAGATTCAAAGGAAGTCTTCAAAACTTTATGACAAGTTGAGCAAAGTAGAATGGTTATTAAGAAGCTCAGATATACCAACCCCCTTTCTTTATTGCATATCATTTAAATTCATTCAGTAGTTTACACTTTCTATTTGGTTTTTTATTATATGTAAATAACCACTATATGTTGCAAGCAAAATCTTAATTGTTTTATATTTATATATATATTTTGATTGTTATTTCATTACCTTCGAGATTCATTAAATCACAAAAGAAAAGCAACAATGAGATATTCAATCCTCTTTATTTTTTCTGTAATTTTATTGTTTGGATGCGGTGCTGAGGCTGAAAAGAAATCCTCTGAAACAGTCGTGAGTACTGAAAAGAGCAAAATCCTTCCAACGCCGAATAAGTATACTATATCACCGTTCACAAATTCACCTGAGTATGGTGATGCTGCTCTTGTGCTAGAAGGATATAAAGCTGGTAAATTTGATTTTAAAGTAGGCGGTGAGAGTTACAAGTTAGGAGTCCAAACTCCTGACGCTAGCCAAAAGATGTGCGCGAATTCTGCAAAAGGTCAGCATATTCATTTAATTGTTGATAATCAGCCTTATGCGGCTAAATACACTTCAGAATTTGAATACGATGTTCCTGATGGGCAACATTATTTATTGGCTTTCCTTTCAAGATCTTATCATGAAAGTATCAAAACAAAAGCAGCTCACATAGCAAAGCAAGTATTTATAAAGGACAAAAGCATTTTCAAAGAGGCTGATTCAAAAGAACCTATGCTGTTTTATAGCAGGCCAAAAGGAACCTATGTTGGCAAAGCTGACACTAAAAAAATAATGCTTGATTTTTATCTAGCAAATCTTGAACTAGGTCAAGACTATAAAGTTGTGGCGGATATCAATGGAGAAAAGCACACTTTTACAAAATGGCAGCCATATTTCATCGAAGGATTGCCAATGGGAGAAAATACAATCACTTTGACATTGGTTGATGGTAGCGGAAAGAAAGTAGATACGCCTTTAAATCCAGTTACAAGGACATTTACACTTAAAGCGGATCCTACGGAATAATTTTTTGGTTAAAGAGTTTCCCCTTATGGGAACTTATTATATATTTGTCATCGTTTTACAAATGGTGGTTGTAGCTCAGTTGGTTAGAGCATCGGTTTGTGGTACCGAGGGTCGTGGGTTCGAGCCCCATCTTCCACCCCAGAGTAAAAAGGTCATTGCTTAGTTGCAATGGCCTTTTCTGTTTGATAGATGTCATATAATTATGATAATGTTCAGTGATAAGAAAATATGAAATTAACCTTATTATCCCTTTAATCATTCTATTGCTAATTGTTTTGTTTTATGCCAGCTTTTATCTCGACATCGAGGTGTTACAATGAAATGGAGGTTAGTACCAAATAATTCAGGAAATTAAAATGAATAAAATTTCTGTCTGGCTTATCCATTTTCAAAATTCGTATATTCGTGACAATTACTTTAGGTTATGCGGCTATTTAAATCATTTTTCATCTTTTTATTGCTCACCCTGGTTACACAAGTAGGTGGTTTTATTTATTTGGTTTATGAAATGGTACATCCGTTAGCAACAAAAAGGATCAAGTCAAAGACACCGCGAGTAATCGTAAAGATGATCATTTATGGTACACTTTATTTAATGATATGTCTAACTATCGTACCTTTTATCGCTGGTTATTTTGGTAGGGTGCCTCTACCCTTTTTATTAGAGCAAAATGATACTGTAAAACCAGCTTCTCTATTTTATCCATTGGCTAACAGGCATTATGTAACGCCAGCATTGAAAGAAGCATTTTTAGAAATTGCTGCGGATTATTGCAGTAAGACCGATGTTGAATCTTTGACCTATTTAGATGCTAACTTTCCATTTTTAGATGGCTATCCTTTGCATCCACATAAATCGCATTTTGATGGAAAGAAATTGGACATATCATTTATTTTTAGAGACAAGAAAAAGAATATACTAAGCAAGAGTCCCTCTTTGTTAGGCTATGGATATGTCGAAGGACCAAACAAAGGGGAAGAAGACAAACCGAAAGAGTGCAGCGAAACAAATTCTTATTATAACATACTTTATAAAATCACATCTCAAAACAAAGCAGTTACATTTGATCAGAAGTTAAATACTAGTTTGATCAAACAACTGGTAAATTCTAAAGCAATCGACAAGATATTCATTGAGCCTCATTTAAAAAACAGATTGGGTTTCAAGCGAAACAGTAAGGTGCGATTTCAAGGTTGTAACTCAATGCGGCATGATGATCATATACACATACAATTGCCGATTGTTAAGAAGTAGATCAATAATGTCTTATTGAATTTGTAAGAGTGAATTATTTATAGATGGTAGATACTAACCACAAACTCCTCTATTCCATCAACTAAAATAGAAACAAAATATACACCTGCTCCTAGTGGTTGAACATCTTCTACAAACAAGGTTCCACCAAATATCTCTAATCCTTTGGCTTGCTGCATTAATGCACCTTTCGCATCATATATTTCTACATCAGCTTTTGTACTTCCTATATCAAAACCAATAATTTGAAATCTATCCAAAATAGGATTAGGAAATACTTGTAATACATTTTGATCAGTTCCATTGGATCTACAGTCATTTCTCAATAGCACCTGGCTATTAAATAAATTTAGAACCCCTTCTGTTTTGGTTATGCCAGCAAGTGATTCTTTAGGTTTAGTCCCTTCTAAAATATAATCTCTAATTCTTATAGCAGCCAATTCAGGATCCGATTTTGTCAGGTCTGCAATTTCTTGACATGGTGCAGAGTACAATAACGCAATGGCCCCACTGACGTGTGGCGTAGCTGCAGAAGTACCATTGAAGCGGCCATAATTAGAGCCGCTTGTGGTTGTAAAGATAAGATCCCCATATGCTCCTAAATCAATTGTTTCTTGCCCAAAGCCTGCACTTCTCACCTTTTCATCTTTATCATTAAGATTTGTTACACTGATCATATATTCTGAATCACAACCAGTAGGCATATCCCCTTCTACATCAACATTTACGTCTTTATTTATCGTTGATCCACAATTAAGTACGCCAGCTTCTCCCAGATCATTATAAATTTCACACCACAATTGAAACTCTGATGGTTGAGCAAAATCTATCCCCCAGCTCGCATTAGTTACAACAACAAAAGCGCCTCTTTGTCCATCCGTTTCATTGTATAGCATTCTTTGAGTTAATGGATAACCGTAAGCTCTGATAATTCTCGCTTCATCTCTCCCTTCCGCTCGATATTTTATATTCATGAGTTTGACATCCCAATTTACTCCAGTAACACCAATTCCATTATTTCCCTTAGCTCCAATTATGCCATTCACTGCAGTGCCATGCGTGCCTCCGGAAATAATGTCATTATAATCATCCCCATTGTAGCCTAAATAATCATCTACATAACCATTGACATCATCGTCTATGTTATTATCAGGTATCTCGTTATAGTTATACCATCGATTTTCAATGAGGTCTTCGTGTTGAAGATCAATTCCTCCATCAATAATTGCTACCACTATTGTATCTCCGTTTAAAGTAACACCCCCAGTAGAAATATCCCAAGCCAATTGTGCATCAATATCTGCATTGGGTAACGCATCTGTGATTCCAGTATTAATATACTGCCACTGTTCAGGAAACAAAGGATCATTCGGTGTTGATCGTTCTGTAATTAAATGATTGAATTGGACGTATTGTATTTCCGATAGGTCAAACAAAATTCCCTTGAGCTTCAGTTCATTAATTTGATTGGGATCAAATTTTAATAAAAATATGTTCTTGTGAGGAATGAGTTTTTCAAAAGAGAAGTCTGCGTATCTTCGATGAATGCCGAAGAGACTGTGCTGTAGGCCAGCCATAGATTTACCATCTTTCAAATTAACCAAAAACTCACCTAATTTATGTTCTAATGCTTGGGCAGTTAAACATTGATTACAGAATATCATAATCAAACAGAAAAGACACAGAGAATAAAGTTGCTTTATATTAATCATCGGTTCTGTACTTCTATAATTTTATTGCTTTTCCAAGGAAATTGCCATTTTTAGAATTTAAAGAAATAAAGTAAATTCCACTTTCTAAATAACTCAAATTGTCAATACTTATTTTAGAATCTTTCATATTTATTTGAAAGTGTTCTTCAAATAGTAAATGTCCTTGAATGTTGTAAATTTTCACCTTTGTATCCTTAGAAGAACTATAGAAACCTTCAATTTGTATATGGTCTTCAAAAATCGTGGGAGATATTTTTAAAGGAATCGCAGTGAGTTGATCTATAGCAAGGTCGCATTCAGTCTTGAATAACAGTGCATTGCTAAAGTTGGTAGGTATCCCACCACAAATTCCCATTACTTCGCATGCATAATTTGTGCAATCTTCCAAATCTTCTAAGTATAACGAGTTTGATTCAATTGTGAATTCCATCCAATTAGAATCTGTTTCTTTTTTAACTCTTAGGATGTAAAAATCAATACCATCTATAGGATCCCATCCAATAAAAGCAGCGTCTTCAATAACTTCCAAGGCAACAACATTATTTACTCCACTTGGACAGCCAGGCGTAGGTGCAATAATTTCGATACAATAGTCCTCTACTTCACCGTAGCCAAATCGTTCTTCACAAGCAGTCGGTGGATCGTCCCCATTAAAACTACCCGTCCATTTCATACTCACTCTCATTTTAGTAATTCCTAGCGCTGCATCCTCGGGAATTACAACTATACCATCCAACGCTTCTTGAGTAGTTCCACCAGGATTAAAAGCTTCTTCTTCCGCATCGAAAGTACCATCATGATCATAATCGATCCAAACGGTAAAGTATTCTGAAAATGGACCGTTATTGGAAAACCCTGGAACTAGATTGAATTTGTAGAATCCCGTTTGGCTTAAAACTATGCCTGGTGTTTCAAAATTTGCATAACCATTGTTATTCCCAGATTTATTTGTAATTCCGTTGAGCGTGATTTCTTCAATCCATTCACCATCTGAATCAAACCCTGATGAAGGACAATATTCAATATCAAAACAAGCTCCACAACCTAAGGTTGTAAAAGTCAATATATCTGACCAAACTGTGGTTGCGGATACGCATAACGTTAAGATCTGATATTCGTATTCTTGACATGAGGTAAGATCTAAAATTTCAATACTACTTGTAGGATTACCTTCTATGGTTTCCCAGTTAATGGTTCCGATTTCACGGTAACGAAAATCATATCCTGTAGAAAGTAAAACTCCTTCCCATTCAATAGTTGCCGCAATTTCTTCTCTATTGACCAATTTAATGTTGAGTGGCGGCTCACAGCAACCTCTAGTTTTAAAATTAGAGATGGGAGAATAACCAGAGGTGGATCCATTACATATTGCTTCCATGTGATATTCATATTCTGTACATGCTTTAAGTCCTTCAATTTTATAGGGTGGCTCAACATTTAAAGTTGTATTCCATATCTGGGTTCCCAATTCTCTCCATTGTAGATTTGCAGCAAACGCTGAATTAAAAGAAATCCAAGATATCAATCCATCGGAATCGGTTAGATCTGAAGTATTTAAGGTTGTAGGAATACTGCATTCAGCACAATCGTCCATTAAAAGTGTCACACTATTGTTTACATTTAAAACCCCTCCTGTTACTGTGATGCCCTCCAAACTTGGATTTGGTTTAACCCCATCCAAAATGTATTGCTTGGCAATTGAAGCCGCAGCTGCCGGATTAGATTTTGCTAATAACGTCAAGTTGGGACATGGTGCAGCATATAGTAAGGCTACTGTCCCAGTTACAAAAGGCGTTGCGCCTGAGGTACCTCCAAAGCTTTCATAGGTATTTCCTTCTCCTGTTGTAAAGGTCTCTGCACCATAAGCTCCAAGATCAATGGATTTCGCTCCAAAACCAGCACTTCTAACTTTTTCATTATCAGATCCCAAGTTTGTAACGCTGATAAGGAAGTCCGAAGGGCAACCCGTAGGAAGATCTCCTTCTTCATCGACATTGACATCATCATTAACGGTTGCTCCACAATTAACAATACCAGCTTGCCCTAAGTCATCATAAAAGGAACACCAGATTGGAGAATCTTCAGGGTCACCAAAATCAACACCCCATGAGGCGTTTGTTGCCACCACAAATGCGCCTGCTTGTCCGTTAGTTTCGTTGTATAATTTTCTTTGATTTAAGGCATAACCGTAAGCTTTCAAAACATTAGCCTCATTTGTGTTGAAATTATTCTTTATGACCATTATTTTCACATCCCAATTCACTCCCGTCACACCAACACCGTTGTTGCCTTGTGCACCGACAATTCCAGCTACAGGTGTACCATGAATTCCACCATCAATATCATCGATATCTCCGGTAATAGGAACGATAGAGTTAAAACCAAAGTAGTCATCTATGTAGCCATTGTTATCATCATCAATGCCATTATTATTGATCTCTCCATGATTGATCCATAGGTTGTCCCCAAAGTCTTCGTGGCTCAGATCTATACCATCATCCAAAACGGCAACAACAATCGTATCGCCTAAAGGAGTCAGTCCTCCAGTAGTAATGTCCCAGCCCAGATCTGCATCAAAGTCAGCATTGATAACATCTCCGTTCATACCATCATTTAGAAATTGCCATTGCTCATTAAATCGAGGATCGTCTGGTTGCGCTCTTAATTTTATAAACTTATTGAATTGTACCACTTCAACTTCTTGTTGGCGAAAAAGTACTTCCAAAAAAGATCTTTCATTGACCTTCGTATGGTCTATAGAGATCAACCAAGTATTTGCTCCAGGAAGTAGGGCATCTTTAATTTGGCAGTTGGTATTCTGTCCTTGGTAGCTTACAAAATTACTGATTAGAGTATTTATCTTTGCTCCCATCTTCAGTTTGATAACATATTCTCCTTGACAATGATCCAAATTTTGCGAAAAGCAAAAATTAGATAACAGAAAAATAAAACCAATACATATTATAAATTTGTTCATCGCTGATTATATTTACTCAATCTATATATTATTCTTAACAGAATAAAGTAATAATGAAAGTAGCCCACCAAAAGTCATTTGGTAGGCATATTTCTTTATGTGTTTATGTTTTAAAATTTTATTTAGTCAAACAATCCGTCGTAAGAATTGTCCTCATCAGCGTTTTGCCTCATCTCAGGCTCTGCTCTTGGGCTTTCTAGATCTAAAGATCCGCCCTCTTCTCCCATGAGCATCAAGGTACTTTTCTTTTCCCACTCTTCTAGCATTTTGATTCCTTTTTCCTCAAAAATGCCATTCTGAATATCCATATTTTCCATAAAATTAGAAGACATGTCCATAAAACGCTCCATCTCTCCGACTTTATTTGCTACATCATCTGCAACAACTTCCATAGCAGCATCAAACATCGCTCTTTTATCAGGATCACCAGAAATAACTGACATCGCTGATTTCATAGCGGAGTGAGAAGCTCTTATAGCCTTTCTTTCTTGTTCTTTTATCATCACCTGATCCCTGGTATCTTCCAAAAGTATTTCAGAATTGGAGTACATTTTAGCAAGGATTCTATGGATAACCTTCATCTTGTCGTAAAGGTTCTGATATTTGGCGTTAGAATCTCTAAGCCTTGATGCTTTTCTGGTTGCGAGTGTAAGTGCTTTTTGATTTTTTTGTTTCTTCGCTACACTGGCAATTTTCATATTCTCATCGATCTCCCTGTTATTGGTTTCGACCATAGTTTTGAGCTTCCTCATTTGCCCTCGTATCGCACCTATTTGCTTGCTCATTTTTTTGAGGTTGTCCTCTAGGTCATCAACATAGTTTTTCAGTATTCCTATAGGATCAATGGTAATAAAAAATCCAGTGATTTTTCTCATTGTGTTTTTATAAAGGTACCAAACCAGGTTTCTCATTTTTGGGTCAATTGCCATGTAAAGTAAAGAGCCTACAATTAAAACAGATGCAACTATGGACATGATCGTACCAAAGTTTATCAATATGCTATATCCTATGAGGGCTAATCCAGCTAATATTGCCGTAAGAAATATTAATCCAGTTACTCCTTCAGGTCTTTTCCAAAAAGATTTTTTTTCTGTTTCAAGTGGTGCGAAATCTGCCATTATTTTGTTTTAAAGATGCTGATTAAAACTTTCCATATCAGTCGAAATGATCTGCAAAATACTTTTGTAGACCGTTTCAAAACTACCTTTCGTTTTTGCTATTTTATCTTCTTCTACCTGGATGTCTTTGTCTGAACTATCGATCGTTTTTTGAGACTTGTGAATTTCTGATTCCAACTTTTCTATAGCTGCCTTGTGCTCTGCAATTTTCTTTCTCAAACTAGCTACTTCTTGTTTTTTGCCTTCCACTTTAAGCCTGACTTGGTTTTGCAATGCATCGTCAAACTCAGACTTTTGTTCGTTGAGTATACTCCTGTAATGATCTGCTGTCTGAAGTAATTTCTCTTTTGTCAACCCGACTGTTGAAGCAGTAGCGAAAGCAGATTTTATTGCTGTCGCTTTATCCATATTCATCTTCTCCAAAGCCGCCATGGATTGCTTGAACTCCAAATAATCAAAACCAGGTAAGTTGCTTTCTTCCAAAGCAGCCGTCATGATGTTTATAAAATTTTTACCCTTGCTGTCAAGCTCATTACTGATATTGAAAATAGTTTTTAAATCTAGCGTCATTATTTCTTATTTAAGCCCTACAAATATATGAAAGTTTAACACTTTCTATTCTAATTATTAGCCAAATCACATCATCTGATCTATCAAAGTGGATGCTTATACATGATTTAACTCAAACCCTGGTAAAATTGTTCCACCCTTGCTTCCATCCAACTATTGGTAAGACTTCCTTGCGTAAACCCTACATGACCTCCTTGAGATGGATATTCTATGTCTATGTATTTGTGTCTTTTGATCTGTTCATAATTGATACAGGTACTTGGTATAATTGGATCATTTAAAGCTGTCACAAGGAGCAATGGTGTTTTGACAGTGTGCATAAAGTTTTTACATGAAGCTGAATCGTAAAAATCATCGAGCTTATCAAATCCATTAAGTTTGATCGAATAGGCTTCATCAAATACAGACCATTTAGTACTAACTTTTAGATATTTCAGATCCAATCGGTTCGGGAATTTCTCATTATATGCCCTGATCTTTTTAATAATTTTTGTTTTAAAAGAGTAATTATAAATCCAGTTGGATTTCTTTTCTACAGCGCCGATGCTCGCCCTTAAATCATAAGGTGCAGAGATAGATACTCCTCCAATTATCTCTGATGGACAGTTGTTTGCTTTCAAAGCCAAATATTTTGAAAGCATTGCTCCACCCATAGAGTAGCCTACTAATAATATTTCTTTGTATTTATTTAATCCTATCGCATGATTTATCACAGCCCCAATATCTTCAGTATCACCGTGATAATAAAGTTTGAAGGTGTTGTTCATCTCACCGCTACAAGACCTACAATTCCAGGCCAGAACATTCCAATCTTTTTCTGAGAAATATTTTGCGGCACCCAGTACGTAATGACTGTTTGAACTACCTTCAAGTCCATGAGACAGGATGATCAATTTTGAACTATCTTTATGAATCCAATCAAGATCAAGAAAATCACTGTCACTTAATATGATTCTTTCCCTTTCGTAAGATACTCCTTTGATCTTGCGCCAAATGCCGGGTACTAAAGTTTGTAGTTGGCCACCAATAAGATGGCTAGGTCCTCTCTTGTATTCGCTATTAGTCAACAACATTAAGCATCCTCTGGATCAATGTCATCTGCTGCTGAATCTTCTTTTTCTTCCTCAACATCTTCAACTGGATTTTCTTTCGCTTTAAGCAAATTAACATCTTCAGATTCTACCGCTATATCCTCCTCGTCCAATCCAGTATTTTCATATTCTTCACTAGTCTCTTTACCTCCGTCTTTAATTACAGCAACATCACCAATTTCATCTCCTTCATCCAATCTAATTACTTTAACTCCTTGCGTGGCTCTCCCCATCACTCTTAGATCAGATACCGACAATCTGATTACGATACCAGATTTACAAGTGATCATAAGGTCATCATCTTCTCTAACAACTTTTAAGGCAACCAAAGCACCAGTTTTGTCTGTAACATTAATGGTTTTAACGCCTTTTCCACCTCTGTTTGTGACTCTATAATCGTCTAGTGGAGATCGCTTACCATTACCTTTTTCAGAAATAACTAGGATGTTTATGGTTGGGTCAGATGGATCGACGGTGATCATTCCAACAACTTCATCCTTCATCTTATCCGAGAGAGTAACTCCTTTAACTCCAGTTGCTGTTCTACCCATGTTTCTTACCTTCTCCTCTTGGAATCTTATCAGCTTTCCACTTTTCTTAGCTATCAAAATTTCGCTAGAGCCATTTGTCAATCTTACTTCTAACAATTGATCATCATCATTGATATTGATCGCTTGAATACCATTATTTCTAGGACGAGAATAATCTTTTAGCGAAGTCTTTTTAACGATACCTTTTTTAGTGCAGAAAATTATCGCGTGCTTTTCCAAAAATTCTTCATCAGTAAGGTCTTTAATGTTAATATATCCTTTAATCGCATCGTCTTTAGGAATACTGAGCAGATTTTGTATGACTCTTCCTGAAGAAGTTTTAGAGGTTTCAGGAATTTGATAGATCCTCATCCAATGGACTTTACCCATCTCCGTGAATAGCAATAACCAATTATGTGTATCTGTAACAAACAGATGCTCTATATGGTCTTCACTCTTTGTATTTGAACCTTTTGATCCTCTACCACCCCTACCTTGTGTTCTGTACTCTGAAGCTTTGGTACGTTTAATGTATCCTTTGTCAGAAATAGTTACCACTACTTCATCATTTGGAATCATGTCTTCTAAGGATATTTCTCCCTCTCCATAAGTGATCTGCGTACGTCTAGGATCACCATATTTATCTTTGATTTCTATTAATTCATTTTTGACGATGTCTCTTTGTCTTCCAGGACTAGCTAGAATATCTAAAAGATCATTGATCTTTTCTTGCAACTCATCATATTCCTTTCTTACTTTCTCTCTTTCAAGACCAGTAAGTTTCTGAAGACGCATTTCTAGAATGGCCTTTGCCTGAATCTCTGTCAACACATCACCTTCTGCAGGTTTATTTGAGTCTCCTTGATTATCTATTAGAGGTTTAAATTGTTTCCAGAATTTGTCCTTGTCTTTGATGAATTCGCCTTTCATCAATTTCAATTTCGCTTCTTCTGGTGTAGCACTATGCCTGATCAAGTTTATCACCTCATCGATGTAATCGATAGCTATTAAAAGACCCAATAAGATGTGTGCACGATCTTGTGCTTTTTGCAATTCAAATTGAGTTCTCCTTTGGATCACCTCAATTCTGAACTTTATAAATTCGTCTATTAGATCTTTTAAAGAAAGTTGAATTGGTCTTCCACCAACAAGTGCAATATTATTGACACCGTAAGAAGTTTGTAGCGGAGAGTACTTATATAGCTTACTTAGAACAACTTGCGCAATGGCGTCAGATTTAAGTTCGATAACAATTCTTAACCCAGAAGTTCTATCAGATTCATTTCTGATTGCAGAGATACCTGTTATTTTTCCATCGCGATAAAGGTCTGCGATTTTTTTCTCTAGACTATTTGTATTTACTTGATAAGGAATTTCGGTAATTATAATACGTTCTCTTCCTTTCGCGTTTTGTTCGATCTCTGCTTTTCCTCTCAAGATGATCTTTCCACGACCGGTTTCGTAAGCATCCTTGATGCCCTGAGTTCCATAAATAATTCCCCCACCTGGGAAATCTGGTCCCTTGACATGTTTCATTAATTCCTCCAAGGTGATTTCTGGATCATCTATGGTCGCATTTATACCATCTACAACTTCAGATAAGTTATTCGGAAGCATGTTAGTTGCCATACCTACAGCAATACCGGAAGAACCATTAATAAGAAGATTAGGAAATTTGGTTGGTAGAACTGATGGTTCTTTTAGACTGTCGTCAAAATTGAATTGAAAATCAACTGTATCCTTTTTGATATCATCCAAGAGTTCTCCTGAAATTCTATCTAACCGAGCCTCTGTATAACGCATGGCTGCTGGGCCATCTCCGTCAATGTGCCCAAAGTTACCTTGTCCATCCACCAATGGATAGCGCAATGACCAATTTTGAGCCATCCTTACCATGGCATCATAAACGGAGCCATCACCATGTGGGTGATATTTACCCAAAACCTCCCCTACTACTCTCGCTGATTTACGATGTGGTTTGCCAGGTTGAAGACCCAATTCATTCATGCCGTAAAGAATTCTACGATGTACAGGTTTTAATCCATCACGGACATCTGGTAATGCTCTTGAAACGATTACTGACATCGAATAATCGATATAAGCTGATTTCATTTCATCCTCAATATTGATAGGAACTATCTTATCTATTGCCATATAGTTTTTATAATTAAAAAGACCTGCAAAATTACGTTTTTTTTACATATTATCCTTCTAATTAACCTATTAAAAAAGAAAAAGCGGCAACTGGGCAGTTACCGCTTCTACACTCCAAATCTATGAGAAAAATTGAGAAAAGTAATAATGGTTAATCATCTTGTCTGAGGATAAATAGTGACATTTTTGCGATGCTTTCAAGAGCCTAAAAAACTTCCTGTGACATGGGATTTAATGGAGGTTGAAAAATTTTAAATAACTCTAGAATCGCTCAATGAATGACTATAAAGAATCATATACGCTGTAATATCAGTCATATAAATCTTTTCGCTAAAAATTTATATCGTTGTGATAAAAACGATGACGATTCTAACGTCGGGTTTCAGAATGACCAACACGCTATATTTGAAGTTGAAATGTTTTTTACTATGTCATGAGCTCCTTTTATTTGATTTTAGGTGCTTCGTGACACCATTTAGTTGCTCAACACCTCATTGATCTTCCTCTTTTATAGATTTTAATTAATCGAATTATACTAAATATTATAAACCAATTGAATAAGTGACTGTTGAAACCATAATAAAAACTATTTTTGCACCTTCAATTTATAATTTTGAAAGAATCTGAAGTAACACCTTACAATAACGTACAATCTAAAAGAGAGCAAGTCGAATCTATGTTTGACAATATTGCTCCTTATTATGATTTTTTAAATAGGTTTCTATCTCTGGGGATTGATAAAAAGTGGAGAACCCAAGCTATTTCATTGATCAATTCAAATTCTAGTGGTAATATATTAGATGTTGCAACCGGAACAGGAGACATTGCCATAGAAATAGGCAAGACATTTGAACAAGCTAAGGTTATTGGCGTAGACATTTCAGCAAAAATGCTTGAAGTTGGAAAAAAGAAGATCGAAAAATCGTCACTTGGAGATCGTATTCACTTAGAGTTAGGCGATTCTCAAAATCTAAGTTTTGATGACAATACATTTGATACTATTACCGTTGCATATGGAGTAAGAAACTTTGAAGAGCTAGAAAAAGGTCTAAACGAAATGAAAAGAGTCCTAAAAGACAATGGACAACTTATCGTTCTTGAATTTTCTCGCCCAACAGTTTTTCCTCTTAAGCAATTATTCAATTTTTATTTTAAAAATATACTACCTACTATAGGTAAATTAACTTCGAAAGATCCCAAAGCATATAAATATTTATATGAATCAGTTCAGGCTTTTCCAGATGGACAGGATTTTATTGATGTTTTAGATAGAGTAGGTTTTAAAAATTCAACATGCACACGCTTAACTTTTGGCATATCCTCAATATATCAATCAAGAAAATAACCTTGATTTTGATCTGCTTTTGTTTTGTGCAAACCGTAGATGCACAAAAGGCCAAAGGTAATTACAACTTTCTGAGTTTTGAGCAAAAACCTTACTATTTTGGTATAACCCTTGGTTATAACTCCTCTGACTTTAAGATCTTTAGATCAGATAAATTTTTAACCAACGATAGTATATCTATTGTAGAAGATGTAAACGGACCAGGCTTTAATCTAGGGATCGTAACCAATCTTAAAATTGGAGACTATTTTGATTTTAGATTTCTCCCTACCCTTTCTTTTGCAGAAAAAAATATTAAATACGCAGGCAACTCCGAACTAAGTGTTCCTAGAACAAGGAAAATAGAACAAGTATTGGTTCAGATGCCTTTTCACATCAGATATAAATCCGCACCTTATAATGACTTCAGACTCTTTGTAATAGCTGGGGTAAAGTATGATTTTGATGTGGCTTCTGAATCAAGAACCAGACAGGCAGATGAATTAGTGAAAATTGCCTCCTCGGATTTTTCAGCAGAAATTGGCGCAGGTATTCAATTCTTTTTCCCTTACTTCATCTTTTCTCCTGAATTTAAGATCAGCCAGGGTATATCAAACGTCTTGATCTTCGATGATCAATTGGAAGAATCCAATGTCTTGGAAAAAGTGCTTGCAAGGACGTTCACACTCTCATTGCATTTTGAAGGGTAGGTGTAGTATGTTTATTTGGTGATGCGTTTTTTTGGTTACCTGAAATTTTATAATCAGATCGAAACCTTGCTTACAACCTCTACCGAAAAAACTATCAACTAACATTCAGTGCCAATGCTGTTTACAAACATAATCCTGTAGCATAGGGAAGAAAATTCCAAAATCCTCCTCTAGTTCTTTTTCTACTGCAAGAAATGCTTCTTTGGCACCCAGCAGTAAATCTGGTTTTGAAACTCTTTTCTTGAGTTTGTCAAAGATCACCATCATCCCGTCCATGGTAGAATACTTCATTAACCAATCATCGTCAGCCATTAATGGAAGGTTCAATTTCAATTTATTGGGCATGTCTTTGGTTCGCTTTCTTAGTATCGCATACATCTCATCAGCAAACTCTCTCAGGCTTCGATTTGAATATTTATTCCATTGCCTAGCCAAAAGATGGTCATACCAAATATCAACAACAACAGAGGCATACTTGCGATGTCTGTGGTGCAATCTCCTTGTGCTTTGTTTTACCACAGGATGGATATCTGTATATTGATCAATCAGTTTGTGAAGATGGATTCCTTCCATAATCTCTTTACTAAATATTAGACCTTCAGGCCTTTTGATCGAGTCAGCAATAAAATTTCCAAGAAGATGATCCTCATTATCACAAGAAAGAAAAAGATGTGCTAAATAATTCATAAGGTAAACTAAGTAAAAAACTATATTTGTGCCTCTTAGAAGATCAATTTTGAAACCGATCTTTCATTATTAAGTATGATTCATTTAAAGTAAAAATAACTATGGCTTTAAAAGCAGGTATTGTTGGATTGCCAAATGTCGGAAAATCAACGCTATTTAACGCATTAACTAACGCAAAGGTTCTTGCCGCTAACTACCCTTTTGCAACAAAAGACCCAAATATTGGAGTTATAACCGTCCCAGATGCGCGTCTGGAGAAATTAGCAGATCTTGTAAAACCACAAAAGATACTTCCAACCACTATTGAGATAGTAGATATAGCTGGGTTGATAAAGGGAGCTTCTAAAGGTGAAGGTCTTGGTAATCAATTTTTAGGAAATATTAGAGAAGTAGATGCGATCGTACATGTGGTGAGATGTTTTATAGATGACAATGTGGTGCATGTTGACGGAAATGTCAACCCTGTACGAGATAAAGAAATCATTGAC
>Ga0114952_1001641_pt1 | contig 18622 bp, 13 predicted proteins | sample SidtaG_2_FD_87303 | JGI IMG/M metagenome (GOLD analysis project Ga0114952, IMG submission 87303) | Marine algal microbial communities from Sidmouth, United Kingdom - Sidmouth_Asex2 metaG | ecosystem: Host-associated > Algae > Red algae > Unclassified | place: Sidmouth, United Kingdom | collected...
CTTCTCGTCGCCCTTGTGGCCCTTGTCGCCCTTGTCGCCCTTGTCGCCCTTGTCGCCGTCCCTCTTCTCCTGTCTCTCGCCCCTCTTTCTCGCGGTCCTCTTCCTGTCCTCGCGCGACTCCTTGGCCTCGATCACCTGCGGATCGTCCTCCACCGTCTCGCTCGCCGCCGCGGTCACCGCACCGACCATCGCCTCGGCATCGGCCTTGCGGGCGCGCGCGTCGGACGTCGCCGTGCCCCCCTCGAGCCCGTTGGCACCGGAGCGTCGCGATGCCGAACGCCCGTTCGAGACCGAGTCGCTCGCCTCGCGCCTCGTCGTCGCGGCCCGCTTCGAGACCGAGCGAGTCGCCCCCTTTGAGGCGGCCCCCCGCTCTCGCGCGCCTCGCGGCCGTGTGTCACCGCGTTTCTCGGCTGCCGATTCGATCGCCTCGTCGTCTCTGCCGCTCATGGTGCCTCTCGCAAGGGTGCTCGATCAAACCCTACACGATCGCAACCGTCGCCGCCTTGACCGGACCGATCCGGCGAACGCCCGTTCGAGGGAGCTTTCGGAATCGCCATGCCGAGGCGGCGTCGATCGGCTCGCAGGTCGAGAGGCTGCGGGGTTTGCTCGTCGCCGCGAAGCCCGCAATCTGTGAGCCGTTCGCTACCGGAGACCAATCCGATTTGCCAGGATCGGCCCTCGGCATGGGCCGCTTCGGAGGTATCGTGATGACCGGACCGGGCAAGACCCGACGCGCCCTCGTGGGCCTCGGCCTCGTGCTCGCCGCCTCGTTCGGGACGAGCGGCTTCGCCACGGCGTCCCCCTGCGGCACCCGCTCGCCGCTTCTCGAGGCGCTCGGCGACGACTATCCGCTGCTCGGCGATCGGGTTTCCACGATCTCCCACGCCGCTCACCGACACCCTTCGTCTCGGCACGAACCGGGGCAGGTGGTCGAACGCCTTCGTTCGTCACACCGCGGTACGCGGCTCTCCACGACCCTCGAGCGATTGCACTCGATGGACCTCGAGGGCGGCGAAGGTGAACGGGTGCGCTGCCGCGGCACGGGGGTGCGCCAGCGGGAGGTGATCTGGCTGTTCGATCTCGAGCAGCTCGAGCGTGTCTCGACCGCCGACGGGCGGACGACGATCAACGCGTTCGAGTTCCGCCATACCCTGATCGCCGATCCCGTCGACGATCGCCTCGTCGCCGGTTCACTCGTGGCCGAGACCCTCGAGATACCTCCGCTCGCGCTGTGGCGGCAGGGGAGCGACGCGAGCACGCTGCGCGCGAACCGCCGTTTCCGACGACACGGCAGCCCGGGCTCGTCGGCCTGCGCGCTCGCACGCTCGCCATCGAGCACGATCGTCGTCCGAGCCGCTCCGAAGCCCGCTCCGCATGCCGCGCTCTGCGGTCGCGTTACCGAGATCGACACCACGCTTCGCGTTCTCGCGGGGTCGGTCGAGCTCGAACAGGTGCTCTACGTCGACGGGCTCTGGAGCGAGCGCGTGCGCTGGCGGATCGACTCCTGAGCGCACGCCGTCGTTCGCTAGTCGGGGGACACCACGACATCGTTCTCGATCTCGGCGACACCCTCGACGCCTTCGATCGTCTCGCGAATGACATTGATGTCCTCGAGACTCTCGGCGAAACCGCCGAGGACGATGGTCCCGTCCCGCTCGGTGACCGTGACCCGGGAGGTGTCGAGCAGAGGGTCGAGTGCGAGCTCCTGGCGAACGTTCTGCACGAGCTCGCTCTCGATGGATCCGGGTGCCTCGGCGGTGGCCGCGCAACCGCCGAGCAGCGCCGTGCCGAGCACCGCGCCGAGGAGAAGGGAACGGGTCATGGGCGGATCTCTCCGTTGTGAAGCGAAACGTAGCGCGAGCTATAGCACGCGAGCGCCGGGCCACCGATTCTACGGAAAATCCTGCCTCGCCCGAGCCACCTAGCCACTGCCTAGCCACTGCCTAGCCGCCACGAGAGCTACCAAGCCACCTCGCTCCGCACCACCTGCGGCGACGAACGCCGCGAGCCCCGTCCGAGACCCCGTTCGGGCCGGCGGGAGACTCCGATCAGCCTCCGCTCCGGGCTACGCTCCTTCACCACCGAGCACGACGACATCGTTCTCCACTTCATTCGTCTCGTCGAGCTCGTCGACGATGTCGCGCACGATGTTCAAGTCCTGGAGCGACTCGACGGTGCCACCGAAAACGATGACGCCGTCGCGCTCGGTGACGGTCACCCGCGAGTCGGTCAACAGCGGCTCGAGACGAATGTCCCGGCGCACGCGTTCGACAAGCGGCTCATCGAGCGGCTCATCGGTCGCGGCCCGCTCGATGGACGGCTCCGCGGGCGAGTCGGGGGGCGAGGCGCATCCGGAGAGGAGGGCGGCGGGCAGCAGTGCGACGACAGCGAGAGAACGGATCATGACGCGTCTTCTCCATCTGTGGCGAGGCTCCAAGATATATCACACCCGCTCCACCGAGGATCGCCGACGACCCGAGACTACGCTCGACCGGGCCGCTCGATCGGGCTCGCCCGCCCGGCGGCGACCGACTACGCGAGAACGGAGCCGCGTGCGCGGGTTCGTCCACCGGGAAGGGTGCCGGGCTCAGGGAGGGCTCGTCCGCTCAGGAGGCAGCAGGCCTCATGTGGGGGAAGAGCACGACATCGCGAATGCTCGACGCCCCGGCGAACAGCATGACGAGCCGGTCGATGCCGATACCCTCTCCCGCCGTGGGTGGCATGCCGTGCTCGAGAGCCCGAACGTAGTCGGCATCGTAGTGCATCGCCTCCTCGTCGCCCGCCTCCTTGCCGCGGACCTGTTCGCGAAAGCGCGCCGCCTGATCGTCGGGATCGTTGATCTCGGAGAAGCCGTTCGCGAGCTCGCGGCCGCCGACGAACAGCTCGAAGCGATCGGTGACGAAGGGATCGTCGTCGCTGCGACGCGAGAGCGGCGAGACCTCGACCGGATAGCGGGTGACGAAGGTCGGGTCGAGCAGATGTTCCTCGACCGTCGCCTCGAAGATCTCGGTCTGCACCTTACCGAGCCCCCAACCCGGCATGACCTTCACGCCGACGGACTCGGCCAGCACCGTCGCCCCCTCGAGCGTGTCGAGCGCGGCCTCGAGCTCCGCCGCCGTGCCGGAGCTGCCCTCGTTGTGCGCGACGATGGCCTCGCGGAGGCTGACGCGCGCGAACGGGCGCCCGAAATCGTAGTGCCTAGAGCCGTCGTCGGAGGCGATCGACAGCGTACCGACGACCTCCTGGGCAAGGCCCCGGAAGAGCTCCTCGGTCAGGTCCATCAGATCGTGATAGGTCGCGTAGGCCTGATAGAACTCGAGCATCGTGAACTCGGGGTTGTGACGCGTGCTGAGCCCCTCGTTGCGGAAGTTGCGGTTGATCTCGAAGACGCGCTCGAAGCCACCGACGACGAGACGCTTGAGGTAGAGCTCGGGAGCGACGCGCAGGTAGAGCTCCATGTCGAGCGCATTGTGGTGGGTGGTGAACGGCCGAGCCGCGGCCCCGCCCGGGATCGGGTGCATCATCGGCGTCTCGACCTCGAGAAAATCGCGCGCGAGGAAGAACTCCCGCACGTGGGCGACGATCGCCGAGCGCAGCCGGAAGACGCGTCGCGTTTCCTCGTTGGTGATCAGGTCGAGATAGCGCTGGCGGTAGCGCGTCTCCTGGTCCTGCAGGCCGTGGAACTTCTCGGGCGGGGGACGCAACGACTTGCTCAGCAGCTCGAGCTCGGCGAGCTGCACGGACAACTCTCCGGTATTGGTCACGAACAGCGTGCCACGCGCCCCGACGATGTCGCCGAGGTCGAGATCGAGAAAGCGCGCGTAGGCTTCCTCGCCGAGCTCTCCCTTGGTCGCGAACAGCTGGATGTCGCCCGAGCCGTCGCGCAGCGTCGCGAAGCTAGCCTTCCCCATGATGCGCCGTCGCAGAACACGTCCGGCGACGGCGACCTCGAGCGCCTCGGCGGCGAGCGCCGCCTTCTCCTTGCCGTCGTGCTCGCCGTGCAGCTCCGCCGCCCGGTGGGTCGGGCGGAAGGCGTTCGGGAAGGCCTCGCCGTGCTCGCGAAGCGCGTTCAGCTTGTCGCGACGCTGACGAACGAGATGGTTCTCGCCCTCCGCATCGTCCTGCTCCGGTCCGCTCAAGGTGATGCCCTCACTGCAAGCCCGCCTTGAGGCTCTCGGTCAGAAACGGGGTCAGGTCCCCGTCGAGAACCGCCTGGGTGTTGCTCGTCTCGAGCCCGGTGCGAAGATCCTTGATGCGAGACTGATCGAGCACGTAGTTGCGGATCTGACTGCCCCAACCGATGTCGGACTTCCCCTCCTCGACCGCCTGCTGATCCCCGCGCCGGCGCATCAGCTCCGCCTCGTAGAGCTTCGACTTCAGCTGCTTCATCGCCGTCGCCTTGTTCTTGTGCTGGGAGCGGTCGTTCTGGCACTGCACGACGATGCCGCTCGGCTCGTGCGTGATGCGCACGGCCGACTCGGTCCGGTTGACGTGCTGACCACCGGCACCGCTCGCCCGGTAGACATCGATCCGCAGATCGGACGGATCGATCTCGATCTCGATGTCGTCGTCGATCTCGGGGGCGACGAAGACCCCGGCGAAGGACGTGTGCCGGCGGGCACCGGAGTCGAACGGGCTCTTCCTGACGAGGCGATGCACGCCGGTCTCGGTGCGCAGCCAGCCGAAGGCGTGATCGCCCTCGAAGCGCACGGTCGCGGACTTAACCCCGGCCACGTCCCCGGGGGAGACCTCGATGAGCTCGGTCTTGAACCCCTGTGCCTCGCCCCAGCGGAGGAACATCCTGAGCAGCATCTCCGCCCAGTCCTGCGCCTCGGTGCCGCCGGAGCCGGCTTGGATGTCGAGGAAGGCTGGGGCGGCATCGTGCTCGCCGGCGAACATGCGCCGAAATTCGAGTCCGGCGACCTTCTTCTCGAGCCCCTCGAGATCGCCGGCCACGGCCGTCACGGTCTCCTCGTCGTTCTCCTCGCGCGCCATCTCGAGCAGATCCCCGGCATCGCCGAGCCCGGCATCGAGCGCCTCGATGACCTCGATCGTGTCGGCGAGCGAGGCGCGCTCCTGACCGAGCTTCTGTGCCCGCTCCGGCTCGCTCCAGACGGTGGGGTCCTCGAGCTCCCTCAGGACCTCCTCGAGCCGCTCCTTCTTGCCTTCGTAGTCAAAGGTACCCCCTGAGGCTGTCGGCGCGCTGCCGCAGATCCTCGATATGAGTCAGGTAGGCATTGATCTCGATCATGGGGCGAGAGAGCACGGAGGACGCGAGGGAGAGCGATGGTAGCGGAAATCCATCCCCCAGCGACAGACGATCCCGCTCGACCCGTACCCGGTCGCCCGCTCACCGGCCGTGGAGCGTCAGACCGCGCTCCGGCTGCCGAACCTCCCGACCCCTTCCGACGATTCGGCTCACCGACCCGAGCCGTTGGCCTCGCGCTCGAACGCTACGCGCCCATCGGCTCGATGTGCCGGACCATGAGCTGCAGCGACTCGACATCGCGCCAGCGGTTCACGTCCAGGGAGTACACGAGCGAGAGGCGCGCCCCGGCGTCGAACACCCGCTGCTCGCCGAACGCGATCGCCTGGAGCGGCGTCGTCTCGACGCGCCCGTCCGCGTCGATGGCCGCGACGGTCAGCTTCAGGTGCCCGGTACCGACCGTACGACTCGCGAGCACCTCGAATCGGCCATCGAACAGCGGCGCCTCGAAGCCCTGGCCCCAGGGCATCAGGTGCCGAAGCAGGCGTGCGCTCTCGAGCGTGCGTTCGGCGGCCGGGAGGGCGCCGTCGCTGAGCCATTCCCGTGCGGGCAGTCGTCCTCCGAGCACGCGGCGCACTTCCCTGTCGAACGCCTCGGCGAACTCCCCGAGACGATCCCGCGCGAGCGTCATGCCCGCCGCCATCGCGTGACCGCCGAAGCGCTCGAGCAGGGTCGGCTCACGCGTCGCGATCGCCTGCAGGACATCGCGTACGTGCACGTCGGGAATGGAGCGCGCCGACCCTTTCACGGATACCTCGCCGTCGGCGGTGAGCACGACGACCGGGCGGTGCAGGCGATCCTTGAGCCGTCCGGCGAGGATGCCGATGACACCCTGGTGCCAGCTCGCGTCGAACAGGCAGATGCCGAAGGCGGCGTCGACCCCGATCGGGCCCACCGCGTCCACTCCGACTCCCGATCCGGCCTCTCTCCCACCGAGCGAAAACGGGCCGCCGCCTCCGTAGGCGGGCGACGGAAGCTCCGCGAGGCGGTTCTCGGCGTCCTCGCGCATGCGCCGCTCGACGCGGCGTCGCTCGGTGTTCAGCGCATCGAGCTCGGCGGCGAGCGCCGCGGCTTCGGCCGGTTGCTCGGCGAGCAGACACGCGATGCCGAGCCGCATGTCGTCGAGCCGGCCGGCGGCGTTGAGCCGGGGGCCGAGCGCGTAGCCGATGTCGGCGCTCGCGAGTCGCGAGGCATCGCGTCCGGCACGCTCGAGCAGCGCGAGCACGCCGGGACGAGTGTGACCGGCGCGAATACGCCGGAGGCCCTGCTCGACGAGCGTGCGGTTGACCCGATCGAGCACCACCACGTCCGCGACGGTGCCGATCGCGACGAGATCGAGGAGCTCGGCGAGATTGGTGTGCGAGGCGGCCTCTCCACGGCGGGCGAGCGCGGCGCGGAGCGCGAGCAGCACGTAGAAGATCACCCCGACGCCGGCCAGGTTCCCGCTCGGGAAGCACGTTCCTTCCAGGTTCGGGTTGACGATCGCGGCCGCCTCCGGAAGCCTCTCCGGAGGCAGGTGGTGATCGGTCACGACCACGTCGACACCGGCGGCGCCGGCCGCGGCGACGCCCTCGAGCGAGGCGACGCCGTTGTCGACGGTCACGATCAGATGGGGGGCGTGGGTGGCGAGCGCCGATGTCACGATCGGTTCCGACAATCCGTAGCCGTCGGTGAAACGATTGGGAACGACGTAGTCGACATCCGCCCAGCCGAGAGCGCGGAGCCCGAGCACCGCCACCGCCGTGCTGCTCGCTCCGTCGCAGTCGTAATCCCCGACGACGAGCACGCGCTCGGCCCTCTCCCGAGCGCCGAGCAGCCGCTCGACCGCCGCCTCTATCCCCGGGAGCGTATCGGGGGTGGGCAGATCGGCCAGGGCGAAGCGGAGCTCCTCGGCGTCGGTGATGCCGCGCGCGGCGAGAACACGTCGGGCGAGTGGGTCGGCGTGCAGCGCCGAGCTCGCGAGCGGCACCTCACGGCGCACGATGCGCACCGCGCGAGAAGGGCTCAACGACTACCCCCGAAGAGACGCGCGGCACGCGGACCGAACAACCGAGCGAGGCGCGAACGAAGAAACGGTGCGGAGAAGCGCGCCTCGTGCCGATCGCCGCCGATGACCACCAACGAGGCGGCGCGCCCGTCGACGACGGCACGAGCGGCGGGCGCCAGCCACCGCTCGAGGGCACGCTCTCGCGCCACCTCGAGCGCGTCGGCATCGTTCGCGAGCCACGCCGCGTAGGGGTCGAGCTCGAGCACGAGCAGCGTGTCGCCGGTGTCGGCATGCTCGCCGGAACCGGCGGCGGCGAGCGCCTCGTCGAAGGGGCGGTGGTCGGAGAACCCCGCGCCGACGTGCCGCGCCAGGGAGCGAGCGAAGGGCTCGTCGGCGACGACCGTCGTCCGTGGGGCGGTGCTCGGCACATCCGGCGGCGATGCACCTCCCCAGAACCAGAGACCGTTGACGGGCGGCGCACCGCGCTCGAGACGCGCCTCGTTGACCGGGTGGGCGTGCCAGAGCATCTGCAGCTCGGTCATCAGGCAACGCCAGGGCGCCGCTGCGCTGGACGCCGGGAGATGGTGACCGACCTCACGCCGGGCTAGAAAGTGCGCCGGAGGCGTGCCGAGCCCTTCGGCGTCGAGCCCCCTCAGGTACCACCGTCCCGAGACGCCGCGGGAGAGCGTGATGCCGTCCTCCGCCAGCAGACCGTTGGCCGCGGCGAGGAGCGCGTTGCCCTCCGCCGCCGTCAAGCCGAGCGACTCGGACGGGGTGAGTGTCGCCTCGTCCCGCCCGGGGCTGAGCGAGACCGGGTCGGCGATCACGAGAGCGTCGCCCTCGGACGGGGCCACGGCCAGATCGTCCGGCCCGAGCAATTCGGCCACCGGCAACGCCCCCGAGACGCTCTGCAGATCGGCCCCGGAGGCGAGCAGGCCGAGTCGGTGCATCAGCCGCGCCTCCCACGGCCAGGGTTCGATCGCGCTCCTCGTGAACGATCCAGCGGCGGCCTCGGCGAGCGGATCGGACACGCCGCCCACGCCGACGGCGACCGTCGAGGCGGCGTACCTCGAGCCCGTGGCGGCGAGACCGTAAGGCTCGGGCGCGCGGGTGTCGGTCGGGCCGAACGGGACGGTATCGAGCGCCGGGGCGAGCAGGACCACGACGGCGGTACGGTCAGCGGGCATGGCGGCACGGATCGCGCGGAGAGAGCGGACGGGCGGCACGGGGGCCGGCGACGGGGAACTAGAGCCCCCCGCGCCACTCCCAGACCGGCACCGGTCGGCCGAACGGCCTTCTCGTGGATCATACGTGCCGCGCGTGCCCCTTGCCGACCGCCCCCTCTCGCTTCCCGCAGGTTTTCGCCATGCCCAGCACTCGCATCGCTCGTTCCAAACCCGTGCGCTTCGATCGGGACATCGTGGTACTCGGTGCCGGCTCGGGCGGACTCGTCTCGGCCTACATCGGTGCGGCGGTGAAGGCCAAGGTCTCGCTGATCGAGAAGTACAAGATGGGTGGGGACTGCCTCAATTTCGGCTGCGTACCCTCCAAGGCGCTGATCCGGAGCGCCAAGCTGATGAACGACATCCGTCACTCGGAGAAGTACGGCGTGCAGGAGGCGAGCGGGCGAGTGGATTTCGCCAAGACGATGGCACGGGTGCACGAGATCATTGCCAAGATCGAGCCGCACGACTCTCCGGAACGCTACCGCGGGCTCGGCGTCGACGTGATCGAGGGCGAGGGGCGAATCACCTCGCCGTGGACGGTCGAGGTCGAGGGCCGTACGCTCACTACCCGCAATATCGTCGTCGCCACCGGAGGCTCACCGTTCGTACCGCCGATTCCGGGACTCGACGAGGTGCCCTATCGCACCAGCGAGAATCTCTGGGAGATGACCGAGCAACCCGAACGTCTGGTGGTGCTCGGCGGCGGGCCGATCGGCTCCGAGCTCAGCCAAGCCTTCCGCCGACTCGGCTCCGAGGTCTGGCAGGTCGAGCGTGGCGAGAGGATCATGAAGCGCGAGGATCCGGACGTCTCGGCACGGGTCATGGAGCGCTTCGAGAAGGAAGGCATCCACCTGCTGACCGGCACCGAGGCGAGCGCCGTCGAGAACACCGACGGCGAGCGGGTTCTGGTCTGCAAGCGCGGCGAGGAGACCCTTCGACTACCCTTCGACGAGATCGTCGTCGCGGTTGGCCGGCGCGCCAACGTTCGCGGTTTCGGGCTCGAGGAGCTCGGTGTCGAGATCGCCGACGACGGCACCGTCGCGACCGACGGCTATCTGCGCACGAACTTCGACAACATCTACGCCGTCGGTGACGTCGCCGGGCCTTACCAGTTCACTCACGTCGCCGCCCACCAGGCATGGTTCGCAGCCGTCAACTCGCTGTTCGGCTCGGCGTTGTGGCGCTTCAAGGCCGACTATTCGGTGATTCCCTGGGCGACCTTCACCGACCCCGAGGTCGCTCGTGTCGGATTGAACGAAACCGAGGCGAGAGAGAAGGGCATTCGCTACGAGCTGACCACCTACGGCATCGACGACCTCGACCGGGCCATCGCCGACTCGAGCGACGAGGGCGTGGTCAAGGTGCTGACCGTTCCGGGCAAGGACAAGATCCTCGGCGTGACGATCGTCGGCGCGCATGCCGGGGAACTGATCGCCGAGTACGTCCTGGCGATGAAGCACGGGCTCGGACTGAACAAGATCCTCGGCACGATCCATATCTACCCCACGCTCGCGGAGGCGAACAAGTACGCCGCCGGCGAGTGGAAGAAGGCGCATCAACCCGAGCGGCTGCTCGGCTGGATCGAGCGCTTTCACAGCTGGCGCCGTGGGGGTCCGGCCCCGGGCGTGCCGAAGCCGGCCTCGAAAAACGCCTGAGCCGGCGAGATCAGTGCGTGAGGGCCGACTGGCCGTTCGTCGCCCCGCGTCCGAGCAGCTCCGGCTTGCCGATGTGGAAGCCCTGCGCGAAATCGATGCCGATGTCGCGCACGGCGTCGAGCAGCTCGGCCGACTCGACGAACTGCGCGACGGTGCGCCTGCCCATCGAGCGGCTGATGTCGCTGATCGCCTGCACCGTGGTGAAGTCGACCGGATCGTCGAGCACTTTCCTGATCAGCCGCCCGTCGATCTTCAGGAAATCGATCGGTAGCTCGCGCAGCCAGGTGAACGAGGACAGCCCCGAGCCGAAGTCGTCGATCGCGAACCGACAGCCGATCACCGAGAGCCTCTGCATGAACCCGCTCGCCTTGGCCAGGTTGGCGATGGTCGGGGTCTCGGCGAGCTCGAAGCAGAGCATCGAAGGCGGAACGCCGCTCTCGCTGATGCGACCCACCAGATGATCGGCGAAACTCTCGTCGGTGAACGCACCGCTGCCGAGGTTCAGCGACACGTGTCGAAGCTCGCGCTGGAGATCGGGGTGGGCGTTCAGCCACGCGAGCGTCATGTCCAGCGCACGCTGATCGAGCGCCGCGGCCAGTCCGTAGCGCTCCGCGGCGGGCAGAAAGGCCCGTGGGCTCGCGAGCTTGCCGTCGGGTAGGCGCAACCTGAGCAGCATCTCGTAGCGCGATCCGTCGTCGATCTCGCCGCGTAGCGGCACCACCCTCTGGCGGGCGAGACGCAGGCGCTCGCCGGCGAGTGCCGCGTCGATCTCCTCGACCCAGTGGGTGGCGATCTTGCGGTTGCTCGCGTTGCCCTCCCCTTCGCGGTAGACGACGATACGGTTACGCCCCTCGTTCTTGGCGATGTAGCAGGCCGAGTCCGCCGCACTGAACAACGGCTCGATCCCCTCCCAGCGATCGTCGACGACGACCAGCCCCACGCTGACGCCGATCCCGAAGCGCTTGCCCTCCCAGAGGAACTGAAAGCCCTCGAGCTCGGCCCGGATCTGGTTGGCGAGCTTCAGGGCACCGGCCACGTCGCAGTCGTAGAGCAGCACCCCGAACTCGTCGCCGCCGAGACGGGCGAGCACGTCGCTCTTCCTGACCAGGGAATCGAACAGTCGGGCGAGCTGACGCAGCAGCTCGTCGCCGGCCTGGTGGCCGCAGGTATCGTTGACGATCTTGAAGTTATCGAGATCCATGAAGCACAGCGCGTGCGCCTCGCGGCGCTCTCGCGAGCTCTCGAGCGCGCGCCCGACCTTGCTCTCGAAGTGCCGCCGATTGACGAGCCCGGTGAGCGCGTCGTGGCTGGCGTGGTAGGCGACAGCCTCGGCCTGGCGCACCGCCGCGGTGACATCGCAGCCCACGCCGCGGTAGCCGGCGAAGCGACGCTCGCGGTCGAACAGCGGCAGACCGCTGTAGCGGATCACCCGCGAGTCGCTGCCCGCCGTCCAGCGGAACTCCACGTCGCGGAACGGTTGATGGGACTCGACGCAGGCGAGGTGCTCCTCCCAAGAATCGGCCTCGTCGGTACCGCTCGCCAGTCCCACGAGCTGTCGATGGGTACGCCCGTCGATGTGCTCGCGCGGCAATCCGAGCACCCGAGCGATATCCTCGGAGACGGCGCGGAAGCGGAGTTCCCCGTCGAGCTCCCAGAAGAAATCGGCGCCGGCGCGGGCGTAGTGACGGTACCGTTGCTCGCTCGCGCGCGACAGCTTCAGCTTCCTCGACAGGACTCGCGTCGCCAGGCGCTCGCTCGCCGGCCGCGTCGGCCCGTGCTCGCGCCCCTCGCACGTCCCGTCCTTGCCTTGACGGCCGTCGGCCTTCACACCCCGTTCGAGGACGGTGGTCGCGTCCGCGATGGCTCCGACGAGCATGCCCGCCGGAAGTGCCACGTCGACGAAGGAGAGCAGCGTCGCCCTTCTCGCCCCCCATTGCACGCGCGCGGTGCGTCCGATCAGACGGATCGGTTGGCCGGCACGGGTGTGCGCCGTCAGCGTCAGTCGCCCCGCCTCGCGCCCCGCCTCCGGCGCGTGCGCACGGGTCGCGGACCGATCGATGCGCTCGAGCTCGCCGGCGGCGAACAGCGCGTCGACCGGACCGGCCGCGACGAGCGTGCGCGCCTCCGCGTAGCCGAGCACGCGCGCCGCACTGTCATCGGCGAAGAGCACCTTGGAGCCGGTGAAGATCAGACACCCCTGCAAGGCGTCGCTGACGAGCGCACGGTAGTCGATCGCCGCTCCCCACCCGCCGGCCGTTCCGGCGATATCGACCCGCCCGCCGTCGGGGAGCGCTCTGTTGGCCTCGCCGAACAGGCGGATGTCGATGCCCCGAACCCGCTTTCCGGGGGCGAGCACGGGGGTGCGAGCGATCATCACGCGTCGCGCCGTTCCGTCGGCTTCGGTACCGAGCGCGAGGGTACCGATGTCGGCCTGCGCGGAATAGATCGTACGGCTGTCGAGCGCCATCTGCTCACGCGCGACGGCATTGGGCAACAGGTCGAAATCGGTCTGGCCGACGACGGCCGCGGGGGACGGGAGCCCGAGACTCCGCGCGTACGCGGTCGAGCAGGCGCGGTAGACGAGCCGATCGTCCTTCAGCGCCACCCGCTCGCTCTCCCCGCCAGGGAAGGAAGGCTGATCGATCGCCCTCACGGGCTCGGATCCTCAAACTGGCCAGGGTTGCTCACGGGGCGGTGAATCGGCGTCGTTGGGCTGCGCGAAGTATAGTCGAGCAACACCCCCTCCCCGACGCACTCGACTTTCGTAAGGGGGGGCATCTCTCCGCCGATCAGTCACTTGTCGAGAACAACTGCGGTTTCTTCCCCATTACGTCGAAGATAACGACTCGACTCCGCTCAAAGGGTCCTCCGGTACTGCCCCCCGACCTCGAACAGCGCCTCGGTGAGCTGACCGAGCGAACACACCTCAGCGGCCCGGAGGAGCGCGTCGAAGACGTTCCCACCGCCGACCGCCGCCGCCCGGAGATCGTCCAGGGCCGCGGGCGCGAGCTCCGCGTGACGCGCGTGGAAGTCCGCCAGACGCTCGATCTGGCCTCTCTTCTCCGCCTCGCTCGAGCGGGCGAGCTCGATCTCCACCGACGCCTCCTCGCTCGGATCGACGAAGGTGTTGACACCGACGATTGCCAGAGAACCGTCGTGCTTGGCGTGCTCGTGGCGCAGCGACTCGTCCTGGATCCGCCCGCGCTGGTACCCCGTCTCCATCGCCCCCAAAACTCCCCCGCGCTCGGAGAGGCGCTCGAATTCGGCCAGTACCGCCTCCTCGACCAACTCGGTCAACTCCTCGACGACGAAGCTTCCCTGGTTCGGGTTCTCGTTCCGTGCGAGCCCCCACTCGCGGTTGATGATCAGCTGGATCGCCATCGCTCGCCGGACCGACTCGTTCGTCGGGGTCGTGACCGCCTCGTCGTAGGCGTTCGTGTGCAGGGAGTTGCAGTTGTCGTAGACCGCGATCAACGCCTGCAGCGTGGTCCGGATATCGTTGAAGGCCATCTCCTGGGCGTGCAGCGAGCGTCCCGAGGTCTGCACGTGGTACTTCAGCTTGGCGCTGCGCGCGCTCGCCCCGTAGCGCTCGCGCATCGCCACCGCCCAGATGCGCCGCGCGACGCGCCCGAGCACGGCGTACTCGGGGTCCATGCCGTTGGAGAAGAAGAACGAGAGACTCGGGGCGAAGTCGTCGATCGCCATGCCACGGGCGAGATAGGTCTCGACGTAGGTGAAGCCGTTGGCGAGGGTCAACGCGAGCTGAGTGATCGGGTTCGCCCCGGCCTCGGCGATGTGGTATCCAGAGATCGATACCGAGTAGAAGCTCCGCACCTCGTGTTCGATGAACCAGGACTGGATGTCCGCCATCATGCGGAGCCCGAACTCGATCGAGAAGATGCAAGTGTTCTGACCCTGGTCCTCCTTGAGGATGTCGGCTTGGACGGTGCCGCGTACGCGGCGGCAGGTGTCGGCCCGAAGCGCCTCCTCCTCTGCCGCATCCGGGGCGCGTGCGTGCTCGATCTCGAATCCGGCGCGCCGCTGGCGGAAGGCGACGAGGAAGTAGAAGGCGAGGATCGTCGGTGCCGGGCCGTTGATCGTCATCGACACCGATGTTCTCGGATCGCAGAGATCGAACCCCTCGTAGAGGGCTGCCATGTCCTCGACCGTCGCGATCGAGACGCCGGCGTTGCCGACCTTGCCGCGGATATCGGGCCGCTCGGCAGGATCGCGCCCGTAGAGCGTGACCGAGTCGAAGGCGGTCGAGAGGCGCTTGGCCGAGGCGTGTCTCGAGAGCGCGTGGAAGCGTCGGTTGGTGCGGAACGCGTCCCCCTCGCCGGCGAACATGCGCGTCGGATCCTCGCCCTCGCGCTTGAACGGGAAGACGCCCGCGGTGTAGGGAAAGCGCCCGGGTAGGTTCTCGAGCAGGAGCCAGCGAAGCAGGTCGCCGTGGTCGGAGTAGCGCGGCAGGGCGACCTTCGGCACCCGCGTGCCGGACATCGTACGCGTGGCGATCTCGGTGCGTTCCTCGCACTCGCCCGAGCCCGTCACGAGCTCGTCGGCGGCGTGGGTCCGTACCGTCTCGGGCCAGGTATCGAGCAACCGTCGAGACTCGGCCGACAGCGCCCTCTCGCGCTCGGCGCGCAAGGCGTCGAGCGCCTCGACCAGGGGGGTGGAGTCGGGCGCGGTCGCGGCGGCCGCGAGCATCGCTCGCGAGGCGAGGAGCTGCTGACGTTCGCGCGCGTGCTGGGCTTGCACTTCTGCCGCACGACGATGTTCACGCACGGTATCGGTGATGTCGGCGAGGTAGCGCTGACGCGAGCTCGGCACGAGCGTCGCGCGCGAGGTGCTCGCGGTGACATCCACCTTCGGCAGAGCGCCGGGCCCGAGCGCCAACCCCTTCTCGGCGAGCCGCGCGGCGAGCGCCTGATAGAGCGCCGTCACGCCGTCGTCGTTGAAGTGGGCGGCGATCGTGCCGTAGACCGGCATCTCGTCGGGGTTCCGCTCGAACGCGCCGCGGTTCCTCTGCAGTTGCTTTCTCACGTCCCGAAGCGCGTCGTCCCCGCCGGAGCGCTCGAGCTTGTTGATCGCGACCACGTCGGCGAAGTCGAGCATGTCGATCTTCTCGAGTTGGCTGGCCGCGCCGAACTCGGGCGTCATCACATAGAGCGAGACATCGCCGATGTCGGCGATACCGGCGTCGCCCTGCCCGATGCCGGGCGTCTCCACGATGACGAGATCGACTCCCGCGAGACGGCAAGCGGCGACCATCGGAGCGATCACGGGAGGCACCTCGCCGCTCGCCCCGCGGGTCGCGATCGAGCGCATGAAGAGTCGCTCGTGGCCGAGCGCGTTCATGCGGATGCGGTCCCCGAGCAACGCCCCGCCGCTCTTTCTGCGGGTCGGGTCGATCGCGAGCAGCGCGACGGAGACGCGATCTCGCTGATCCAGCCTCAGCCGGCGCACGAGCTCGTCGGTCAGGGAGGACTTCCCAGAGCCTCCGGTGCCGGTGATGCCGAGCACCGGAGCGGGTCGATCGAGAGCGGCGGCTCGACGCTCGAGGCGGACGAGCTCGGTCTCGGACAGCGTCCCGTCCTCGATCGCGCTCAGGAGTCTGGCGAGTGGGCCGTGCGCGGACTCGTCGAAACCCCGAGCCCGCTCGCTCGTCTCGGACCGGAGCGCGCCCGATCCCGTCCCACCGCCGGGCCCGACGACGCTCTCGTCGGACGCGGCGAGGGGCACGCGCGCCGCTCGCCCCTCCCTGGTCCTGGCGATCATGTCGTCGATCATGCCCTGCAGCCCCATCGCCTGACCGTCCGCCGGGGTGTAGATGCGGGCGACGCCGCTCGCGTGCAGAAGCTCCACCTCGGCCGGCACGATCACCCCGCCGCCGCCGCCGAACACACGCACGTGACCCGCCCCGCGCTCGGCGAGACACTCGATCGCGTAGCGGAAGTACTCGACGTGCCCACCTTGGTAGGAGCTGATCGCGATACCGTCGGCGCCCTCCTGGATCGCCGCCGTGACGACATCGGCGACCGCTCGATCGTGCCCCAGGTGGATGACCTCGACCCCGGACGCCTGCAGCATGCGGCGCACGATGTTGATCGACGCGTCGTGCCCGTCGAACAGGCTCGCCGCGGTGACGAAGCGCAGCGGTGTCGCCTCGAGCGGCTCGGCGGCGGAGGACGTGGGTGCGGACGCCACGGCGAGCGTGGCGGGGGAGAGATCGGCGGCCGGAGCGGACATGGCGGGGCTCGGAACGGGCGTCAGCCCATGTTAGCCGCCGGTGTCGCCGCGCGAAGCGATTCCGGGGCGAAACCGCCAGCCGAGCGCGAGCAGGGCGAGTGCGGCCGGCAGCCAGCGGAAATCGCTCGGCACACGGTCCGTGCGCGCCAGTCCCGAGCCGTCGAGCGCGGCGAACAGCCCTCCCGGCTCGGCCACGCGTGCGTAGCCGAGGCCGGCGAGTCGCGCGAGCTCGAGCAGATGCGGCTCGTCGAGCCGCGACAGCAGCTCGCCGCTGGCCCCTTGCGTGATGTCGGACTGCCGCCACCAACCGACCCGCCGCCCCTCCGCGTCTACCCTCGGTATCGGCGCGGGTCGGTACCCGCCCACGCCCGCGAGCAGGCCGTCGACGCCGAGCTCGTCGGCCCCTTTCGGCAAGCCGCTACGCCCCGCTCCGAGCGGCGGCGTCTCCTCGCCGTCGGTGAGGAACACCACGGCCGTCCCGTCCCCGAGCTCACTCGCCGCACGCAGACTCTGGAAGAGCCCCTTGCCGACCCCGCTCGCCTCGCCCCAGCGCATGCGCCCGTCGACCAGCTCGAGCGCCGAGAGCAGCGCGTCGTAGTGCGCGCAGACTTCGAGCGGGGTCACCAGTGTCAGCGTGCGGCGCTCGGTGAACGCGCTCCAGCCGATATGCGAGCCGCAGGGGAGCTCGGCGAGCAGCGACGCGGCCGCTGCCCTGGCGAACTCGAGCCGGCTGGACGGGACGCCGCCGACGATCATGTCCTCGACCCCCATGCTCTGGGACAGGTCGAAGGTCACCGCGTAGCGGTGAACGGCGCGCGGCGCGGGCAGCGGCGGCAGCCAGAGCGCGACGAGCAGCGCGGTGGCTGCGGCCAGAAGCGGCCAGTCACGCCGTAGCGGCGGACGAGAGAGACTCCGAGAGGCACTCGAGGGCCGTCGGCGCGAGAGCGAGGAGGGCACGCTCAGGGTCGGTCTCGCGGCTCGAAATCGGGCACCACGACATCGACGCTCTTGACCGGTTCGAGCGCGCTCTCGCCGGCCTCCTCGCCTTCCGGAGCGAATCGCAGCGCGCGTTCGAGATTGTAGCGGGCGTCCCAGTCCTCCGGCGTGCCACGCAGCAGATCGCGGTAGCGCTGCTTGGCAAGCTCGACCAAGGGGCCGGCACGGCGCGGATCGGTCTCGGCGGCGAGCGCTTCACGCAGGAAACCGTTGCCGAGGTTGAAACGCGCGGCCTGACCGAGCGGCGTCCCCGCACGACGCCGCACCAGCTCGGCGAAGCGGGTCTCGGCCGCCTCCGCCTCCCCTGCGGCGGCCAGAGCGACGGCGACGGCGAGCTCGGCGCGTGCCGCGTCGGCGGGAAGGCCGAGCGTGGCCGCCTCCTCCGACGAAATCGTCGCCGGTACCGCCGCGAGTGCCGCGTTGGCCGTCTCGACGCGCCCGAGCTCGAGCGTGCTCCAGAGGAGCGCGCCGCCCAGAGCGACCGCGACCGCGGCGAAGGCACCGTGCGCGGTGCGTCGTCTCATCGACCGATCCCCGGGAGACGGAATCGTCTCACGCGACGAGCTCCAGCGAGCGGCGCGTGGCCCCGAGCGCGAGCAACGCGAGGGTGCCGCCGAGCGCGAGCGCGAAGCACTCGCCGCGGTAGTCGATGCGCGGCACGCGCTCGAACGTCGTCAGCGGGAGATTCTGCAGCGCGTCGATATCGGCGACGGCGGCGGCCATCGAGGCCGGGTCCTCGGCTTCGTAGACTCGATAGGGGGTGTTCAACCCGGCGAAGAACGTGTGCAGCGCGATCTCCTCGAGCGAGGCGTCGACATCGGTGCCCACGGTCTCGAGGTTCGGGCTGTTGGGGCTACTCTTGACGTAGACGAAGTACAGCGCGACGCGGAGGCGGACCAGCTCTCGGGCGATTCGCGTCCGCACGCCCTCGGCCAGTCGCGCGCCGCCGTCCGAGACGAGAATGATCGCGCGGCTGCCGCTGTAGTCGCGATCGGCGAACGCATCGATCGCCGCGAGCAGCGCTCGCCCCATGTCGGTCTCGCTCGGCCCGCGCCCGATACCGCTCGCCCGTAGCCCCGCCAGCACGATCGCCGCGTCGTCGGTGAACGGCGCCACGCGCATCGGCGCGACGTTGAAGAGCGTCAACGCGTACCGGTTGCCCGGCCGCTCGGCGACCAGGGAGGCGAGCGCTTCGCGAGCGATGTCGTTCTTCGTGCGGCTCGCCTCGATCGCCCGACCGGGC
>Ga0114952_1001643_pt1 | contig 18618 bp, 21 predicted proteins | sample SidtaG_2_FD_87303 | JGI IMG/M metagenome (GOLD analysis project Ga0114952, IMG submission 87303) | Marine algal microbial communities from Sidmouth, United Kingdom - Sidmouth_Asex2 metaG | ecosystem: Host-associated > Algae > Red algae > Unclassified | place: Sidmouth, United Kingdom | collected...
GGTCATGGTGCAGGAACACCTGTAAGCAAAACTATAGAGCAGTATGCTGATATTTATGGTTTTACTTTATATAATATGGGTTTTGAAGTTTTGCCAACTAAGCTAAATTAAAAGAGTAAGTGATAATATTTTGATAGGCTTATAAAAATACGCTTCTTTTTTAGAAGCGTGTTTTTTTTATATATTTTTGTAATGCTATGCTACACGTAAAAAATCTTACTTTTTCTTATAACAAAACACCTATTTTAAAAACTATTTCTTTTGATGTAAAACTTGGAGAAAACTTGGCTATTATAGGAGAAAGTGGCTCTGGAAAAAGCACTCTTTTAAAAGTTTTATATGGTAAATATGATTTAGATGAAGGCTCTATTTTCTGGAAAGAAGAAAATATTTTAGGTCCAAAATTTAATTTGGTTGTTGGTTACGATTTTATGAAATATGTAGCTCAAGAGTTCGACTTGATGCCTTTTATTACTGTTGAAGAAAATATAGGTAAATTTTTGTCTCGCTTTTATCCTGAGGAAAAACAACAGCGTACTGTTGAGTTACTCAAAGTTGTTGAACTCACTGAATTTGCCAACATCAAAGTAAAGACATTAAGTGGCGGACAAAAACAACGTGTTGCATTAGCCAGAGCATTGGCTAAACAACCAGAAATCATTTTACTTGATGAGCCTTTTAGCCATATTGATAATTTTAAGAAGCAAAGTCTTCGAAGAAGTGTTTTTAAATATTTGAAAGCTAACAATATTAGCTGTATAGTGGCCACTCACGATAAGGAAGACGTACTTGGTTTTGCTGACAGAATGATTGTTTTAAACGATAATAAAATTGCTGTAAACGATGTGCCTGAAATACTTTACAAGAAACCAAAAACGCCGCTAATAGCGTCCTTTTTTGGTGAATTTAATGTGATAAATAACGAAATAGTTTATGCAAATCAGCTAAAAGTGGTTGAAAATGCAGACTTAAAAGTGGTGGTAAAAAATAATTACTTCAAAGGCCATTATTATCTTATTGAAAGTCTTTTAAATGATACCAAGATCTTTTTTGAGCATCATTCAAAACTAGAACAAGAAACATCAGTCTTTCTTAAAATTGACAGATAATCTACTTATCAAAAGTCTTTAATAAAGCTGGTAAATAAAAAATATCAGTAATTAATGCGATGGCTACTGTAATAGCACATAGCAGCCCAAAATCTCGAACTGATGGAACCGCACTAGAGCTTATTATTAGAAAACCACCCACCAAAGCAATTGTTGTTGAAAATAAAGCCTTTCCTGTGTAAGACATGGCGTGATCCATTCGTGTTTCTGGTGTACCTGTTATGTTTTCACTTCGCCTGTATTTGTAGACTAAATGGATCGTGTCGTCCATAGCAATTCCAAGCATAATTGGTGTTATCATGGCTGTAGTTACATCCAAGGGAATATCGAGTAAACTCATAAAAATAGCTAGAATAGTTAGTGGTAATAAATTGGGAATTAAAATTAGCAAACTCGTTCTTAAGCTCTTAATAAAAAACCAAAGACATAAAAAGGCAACGAAAAAGGCCGCAAAAAACGACTTAAACTGCGTTTGTAGAATGAAGTTATTGAGTTGTGCAAAAACGACTGCAAAACCATTAATTTCCAATGTGTACGAGTCATCAGGAAACGTACTTTCAAAATCACGTTTTACTTCAGACAATAATTGTTCTAATTGCGATGTTTTAATTTCTTTAAAACTAATCGTAATGGCTGCTGATGTAAAATCCTCGGAAAACAATTTAAAAAAACTATTAGCATCGTTATCAACTGATGACAGTGTCCTCTCAATTTTTTCTTGAGATGCATTGGTTTGAAATAAAACGGGCGTTCGTTTCTCTAGAAAATTTTTAATATTCACCACAGATACTGGTGCATTAATTAATGTATTAGATTCTAACTTCTTCTGAAAATCTTCAAGAAGTTTCAAAGCTTCAGCGTTTAAAATATTCTCTCCATTTGCAGTAAGTATATTCAGTTGTAACCTAGAACTTCCTTTAAGTTCTTTTTCAACAAGTCGCAAATCCTGTTTTGCCTTACCTTCCGCTAAAAGATCTCGCGAATTTGTATCAATTTTTACTTGAAAAACAGCATAAATACCATAAAATAAAACGAGCGTAAAACTTATTATTAAAGGCTTCTTATACACCGTTGTAAATCGATTTAGCCAAATTATAAATTGACCTTGATTGACACCTTTAATAGCCATTATAGGTTTTGAATTTTCAAATTTTAGTGACATAAAACTAAACCCAATAATGGTAATAATATACACCAAAAAAAAGCTCAATACCAATCCAATACACGTAAAAACACCCATGTTTTTAAATGCTGGTAGAGGCGATAAGTATAAAGCAAAGTAGCCAACAAATGTTGTTAAAGTAGTATAAAAACATGGTGTAAAACTTTTCCTGATAGCCAAAGTAATCAGTTCTATTTTATTAGCATTCTCAGAAGAAACCCCTTCATTATGATAAATATTTATAATATGTACCGCATCACTCACGCTGTAAACCATCAAAATGGTAGGAATAAGCATAGAGATCATATTTAACGCAAACCCCATAGATGTGATAATCCCAAATAATAATGTTAATGGCACTGCAACAGAAAGTAAAGACACCAATAAATAGCGTTTATTAGGTAATAAAAACAGCAGTAATAATGTAATCACTAAAACGGTTAAACCACCAAACAACATACTTTCTTTATAAATACCTTTACTGTAAGCCTCGTTTAGAACAGGAGGTCCAGTGAGATAATACATTGCATACTGTTTTTCAATGATTGTTCTTATTTCACTACCAAGGCTTTGTCGCTTTTCTTCAATCGTTGGTGTTGGGTTAAGTTGTATGTAGAAAAATTGATTTTTAAAATCTTCTGTGATTAATTGTTTAGAAATATTCGGCAATTTTGAAAGCAAACTTTTTACACCTTTTTCACTGCGTTCTGTATTATATAAATCGTCAAAATTAATTTTACCATTCCCGTAAATAGGATATTTGGCCTTTGCTAAACTGAATGATGTCTTTACAAAAGGAAGTGCTTCAATATCTTGATGTAATTTTAAAAGCTTTGTTTTTTCTGAAGTTCCAATAGCATTTTCAACAGGAAGCATAGCAATGAATATTTCATCTGAACCAAACTTTTCTTGAAAATCTATATAAGCCTTATAACTAGGATCATCTTCCAAAAACCATATGGATAGAGAATTATCTACACGTAATTTTTTTATGGTCTGGTAGCTAGAAAAACCCATTAAAATAGCTAAAACTAATATAATAGCTATTCTAAATTTTATTAACGTTCCTATTAAACTTTTTAATTTTTGCATTCCAATTGTTAAGGTTTTAACGGATACTCATTTAATTGTTGAAGTTACTGTTGTGTAAATCCATAAGCCCCGAAATATCCATGATGACTTAAAGAAATTCCAATATTCAATTTTTCAGAATTATAATAAATAGAAGGGATTCCAAACTTAGATTTCAAAATTTTTAATTGCGACTCTACCAAGTTAAAGTGATTTGAAATTAAAGAAATTAATGTATGCTTTGTTGTTTTACTTTGAATTTTATAATCTTCAGAAGCTAATTTTATAAATTTTGAGGACATCTCTTTTTCTACTAATGATGCTTCAGAAAGAATAAATGCCTTTGTGATTTTTGTAGTAACGAAGCATTGAAAGGCTTTATAAGTCACCTTAAAATTAAAACCATTAATATCACATTTAAACTGCTTTGGATTGTAAAAACGTTCAGCATGTGTTTGCGTATATAATTTATAAGCTGCTTCTTTCATACTCCATAAACGCCAAACCATTATAAATGAATCTGTGGCATCATGAATTAACTTTTGCTCTGTTATTGTGAAAAGCTTCTCTAAAAAACGAGGTCGTTGCCAATTGGTTGTTTTTTTTGTTTCAGCAATATCAATAATATCTATACCAATCATTTACTAGCTAACTTCTGGTTAACAATGGCCATGGCAGCTTTAACATCTAACATTTTTTCCATGTCTTCATTTTCCAATCGAATATCAAATTCATCTTCTATATCGAGAATAATATCTACTAAATTTGCTGAGTTTATCTTTAAATCTCTCACGAAATCCGTGTTTTCTGAAAGTGTTTTAAATGCTGCTTCATCTTGAACATAAGGCGAAACAATCGCTTTTAACTTAGTAATGAGTTCCTCGTTTTCCATATTAATTTTTACTTGTAAAGTTACTCTAAACGCATTAAATTATAATGATGCCTTATCAAACTTTTTAAAGATAATACATGCATTAACATCTCCAAAACCAAAACTCGCTTTAGCAATAATATTAAAATTTAAATCTATTTTTTGAGTTGGAATCTTCTCTGAAACAATCTGCTCCAGAACCTCTTCGTGCAAATCTTCACAATTTGTATTTGGCGCAACAAATTGCTCTTTTAATTGAATAATACTCGCTACACACTCAATAGCACCAGATGCCGCTAAACAATGCCCAATCATAGATTTAGTAGAATTGATATAAGGAAAATCGTGTCCTTCTCGATTTAATGCTTTGCTCCAATTACTAATTTCCAAACCATCTTTAGAGGTGGCTGTAAGATGTCCATTTATAACGTCGATATCTTTTGAATGAATTTTTGAATTCGAAACTGCATTTTTAATGCAGCGTTGCACGGCTTGCTCATTTGGAGCTGTAAGCGTTCCTCCATCTCGTTGTCCCCCAGAATTAACTTCGCCACCTAAAACCTCGGCATGAATTGTTGCTCCGCGTTCCAAGGCACTTTCTAAAGATTCTAGTACAAAAGCTCCTGCGCCACTTCCTGGAACAAATCCTGAAGCTGTTGCACTTAATGGTCTTGAACCTGTTTCTGGACTCTCGTTATGTTTATAGGTCATAACGCGCATAGCATCAAAACCGCCCCAAATATAAGGACCATGATCACTACAACTGCCTACTAACATGCGTTTCGCCTTTCCGTTTTGGATCCGATCAAATCCCATAAGTAAAGCTTCTGTTCCTGTAGCACAGGCTGAGGAGTTTGTTGTCACTTGATTACCTAACCCAAGCATACCATTAAGATATGCGCTTACACCACTTGCCATGGTTTGTAGCACAACAGTACTTCCTAAACGTCTAACATTTTTTTTATCTATATTATAAATAGCTTCCCGAAATTTCTCTATACCCGAAGTTCCTGTACCAAAAATAAGCCCCGTGTCGTAATCTAATGGGCTTTCACTATCGAAATTAAAGCCTGCGTCTTTCCATGCATCAATACCGGCCATACAACCGTATAAAATCCCTGAACTATTGAAACCCCTAAGTTGTAAATCTGAAAAATATTCAGATGTTAACGCCTTAGTAATTTGAGGAATACCTCCTATTTGACATGAAAAATTTAAGTCTTTTAATTCTTGATGAAAGGTAATTCCTGAAGTCCCATTTTTTAATGCTTTTGTAAACTCGGTTATGCCCACACCATTAGGTGCAACAACTCCCAGTCCTGTTATAACAACTCTTTTTTTCATACTATTTTAAGACCTCACAGGTTTTTAAAACCTGTGAGGTCTGTTTTATTTTATTATAAACATACCTGAAATTTTTCCTCTTGCTACCAATTCCTGTTTTACATTGAACATTTTCACAATACATTTTAATTTATTAAGCCTAAAAACTTCCTTTTCTGAAACTACGGTTACTTTTTCGTTTGGCAACACAGGAAGATAAAAATCCATTTGATGTGAGGTTAAGGCTATTTGAGGGTTTGTTTGCTCATTTAACTCATCTCTAAACAAATAAATACCTAGACAAACTAAACCAATTTGTGCCATACATTCGGTTAGAATGACACCTGGCGTTATGGGATGATTTTTAAAATGACCTTTATAAAAGGATTCATCTTTTTTGAAGGTATAATGTCCTGTTACACCATCTTCTGATATAGTATCGATACCATCAACAAACAAAAAAGGTTTTTGATATGGTAATAGTTTTATGATTTGTTTTAATTTCATATTATCTCAAATGCTCTCCACCATCCACAGGAATTATTGTTCCAGTAATCCAAGATGCCTCATCTTTACTTAGTAAATAAACAGCGTTCGCGACATCTTCAGGTAATGTTAAGCGCTTATTCGGATTTCTTTTTAATGCATGTTCTATAATCTTGTCGCTGCTCGGAATCATTCTCAAAGAAGCGGTATTTGTAACACCAGCCTGAATACAATTGGCTTTAATTCCAAAAGGTGCAAGTTCTAAAGCTATATTTCTTGTGATAGCTTCTAAAGTTACTTTTGCAGCAGAAACCGCTGCATAATTTTCCCAAGCTTTCGTATTACCCTCACTTGTAAAACTTATAATTCTAGCATCTTTAGCAAACATATTATTTGAGTGTAATGCTTTTGTCCAATCGTATAAACTAATAGCCATGGCGTTTATAGTTAACGCAAAATCATCATTTTTTAAAACTGGTTTATCTTCAGAAATCATGGGTTTTAAATTGCCTTTAGCTACGCTATGCACTAAAGTTTTTATACTGCCTTTTTCTCCAAGCAGCACTTTTAGATCTTGAATAGTAAGCGCTCGTTTTTCAATATTAAAAGCATCCGTATTAAATGATTTAAATTGAACTCCTGTTGCTTTAATGTTTTCAAATTTGGCTTGAATAGTCTCTTCTTGCATTCTTGAATTTCGATGGATGATACAAATATTCATACTATGTTTAGCTAGTTTTTTTGCGGTTGCTAAACCTAAGCCACTACTACCGCCTAAAATTAGCGCCCAATAATTACTGTCTTGAAATTCTTTATTCATATCGCTTTATATTATGTTTTACTCAAAAAACTTAAGCATAACAAAACATTTTTGTTACCATTCTAATAAAATACGTTGCGCCGAAAAACCTGGTCCGAAACTTAACATGATGCCTTTTTCGCCTTTAGGAATATCTCGATCCATAAAACGCTCTAAAACATATACTACTGTTGTACTGCTCATGTTTCCATAAAGCCTTAAAACTTCCTTTGTATCGTCAATATTCTTGCCTAAGGCTCCAAATAAATCTTCAACCGTTTGTACAATTTTCTTGCCTCCAGGATGAAAAACTAAATGATTTATATCCTCAATGGTTAAATTATTTTTTTCTAAAAAAGGATGAATGATTTTTGGAAAATGATCTGCAATAGTTTGTGGTACAGATTGATCTAGTATCATTTGCAAACCGGAATTCTTAAGTTTAAAACCCATCATGTGAGTAGCATCAAAAAAGTGATACATCCCTTCATCTTTTATTTCTGGACCAACTTCGTCTTCATAAGACGATAAAATAACACTTGCGCATCCATCTCCAAAAATAGCAGCACTCACCACATTCACCATAGAATAATCTTCTAACTGAAATGTAGCCGTAGGAGATTCTACCGCAATAACAACCGCGCGTTTATTTGGATTTGCTTTTAAAAAATTCTTAGCATACATAATACCAGAAACACCAGCAGCACAACCCATTTCGGTTACGGGTAAACGCACGATATCCTGCTTCATTTTTAAACTATTAATAAGATACGCATCTAAAGATGGAATCATAATACCCGTACAACTAACGGTAATAATATAATCTATATCCGTTGGTTCTAAATTAGTTTTATTTAAAACTTTATGTAGACACTTTTCAGACAAAGCAACACATTCTCGTATATAGATATCATTTTTTTCTTCAAAGGAAGTTTTAAGAAAAACCTCCTCAGGATTCATAATTGAATACCGCTTATCCACAGCGGCATTCTCAAAAATCTTGAGTACTTTTCGTTTAAACCGATCCTCTTGTCCTTTTAGCCAAAGTTCGACGAGAGGTAAAATATCTTTAGTCTCTCTTTTATATTTTGGTAATTGTTTTGCAACGGATGTTATTCTTACTGCCATTTATGTTCTAATTAACCATTGGTAGCGAAACGCCCATTTCCAATGAATTTCTGATTTGAGGTTTAGTGATTTAGAAATACTTACTAAATCTTCTTTTTTAAAGGCTCTTAATATTGAAGTGAGCCCATCTTCTGTAATCATTTTATTAGATATGAAAAAACCTAGTAACTTGAATAATAAATACGCTATTTTACTACGCTGCAAGTCATTCACAACAATTCCTAATGTTGCTTTTTGTGCAAGTTTATCTAATAATGTTATAATCTCTTCTTCTTTAAAATGATGTAAAAACAGGGTTGTTAACACCATATCGTAATCTAAGTGGTGAAGGTTTTCTGAGAATACATCTTCCTTCTTAAAAGATAATTCAGGATAATTTATTGATAATTCGCTTGCATAATCTACCGCATCTTGGTTTGCATCGATACCAATTAACTTAAACTTGTAATTATTTTTTCTTCCAAAATCTGCAACCAATCTCAAAATATCTCCGTGCCCACAGCCTAAATCTAAAACGGTATACGTTTTATCTTTGGGTTGGTTTTTTAATAGTTGAGCAATACCATTTAAGGTAATTCGGTTACCGCCAAGCCATTTATTGATGTTGCCCAACTTGTCTAAAGTATCACGTAATAATTCACCTTTCATGGAAAAATCGTCCATAATTTCGGTTTCATCACTTCTATATGTCGTATCTAAAAATAAGCTCATTTTACTATCATTGTTTCACCATGGGTCGTTTTAATAATAAGGGGTATTAAAAATGGAAAATATCTTAAAAGTGTTAATAATTTAGGTGCTAACCACTCTTGTTTGAATAAATAAGCGATGGTATGACCGACTTTTAATCTAAAACCAAACGTTTTTTTCCACCGCTTTGTATATTGATGTTCTAATATGTTTCGTGACTCAATTTTTCCTTTAAGGTAATTAATTATAAGTTCAGACGCTAATTGAGAACTTCTAATTGCCATACTCATTCCATTACCACATAATGGGTGAATCATGCCCGCAGTATCACCACACATGATTATATGGTTATCAAGAGGCGTTTTAGTTTCAAATGAAATTTGGCTAATCGTTAGCGGCGTGTCGAATTGTGGTTTCGAATTTTTAAAAATCGCTTTTAACGCAGCATTCTTATACACCACCTCTTCGTTAAAAGTTTCAATATCCTTGTAGGTTTTAAAGGACTTATAGTTGGTGATATAACATAAATTAATATGATTATTTTCTATTTTTGAAACCCCACAGTAACCACCTTTAAAATTATGGAGCGCTACTTTATCTTCTGGAAAATTTCCAGACACATGGACTTTGACTCCTAAATACGATGATTTCTTTTTAATGAATGGTCTCTGAAGTTGCACATCGATATTAGAACGCTTGCCATAAGCTCCAACCACAATTTTAGATGTTAAACTAGGATTTGATTTTGTTTTAACTTGAAATAAATCTGATTCAAACTTAATATCATTTACAGTATCATGTAACACTGCAACACCGTTTTTAATGGCTAATTGATACAACTGGAAATCAAACTCATAACGACTTATTCCAAAACCTCCAAGTGGTAATATGGACTCAATACTTTTATTATTATGTGTGGTTAGTTGAAATTTAGAAATACGTTTAGCACCATAATCAAATGGATTAAAACCTAAAAAATCTAGATATGGTAAGGTCTCGTTTGAAACATATTCCCCGCAAACTTTATGTCTTGGGTAGGTGTTTTTCTCAATGAGCAACACCTTAAAATTTAATTTTGAAATGTGTATAGCACTGGTAAGACCCGCTAATCCACCTCCAACAATTATAACATCATACTGGTAATTTGTCATCTATAAATTATGATAATGAACAACGTTAATTTCTACTGTATTACTCATTACAAAGCTTCTACCTCCAACGTTAAAATAGCTTCGATCGATGTCAAAATTTGACACTAATTTATATCGATTATTTATTTTTTCAAGTTTTAATGTAATCGGAATAACTTTTGTCTTCCCTTTGATTGTTAAAGTTGCGGTAACATGATATAGATTAGCTGATTTGATGTTTATTTTTTTACTAACAAGGGTAATAGTATCATAGTTTTCAACATCAAAATACGCTTCTTTTAAAAGATGTTTATCTCTACTTTCTATTCCTGTTTCTATAGAGGCTACTTTTATTTCTCCTTTAATATTTAATAGTCTTCCCGCATCATCAAATTTTGTTTCAATATTAAATGTATTGAAATGACCATCAACTCCAATTCCAACGTTACGAATTACAAATTCTACGTTGGATTTATCTTGAGAAAAACCGCATGAAAAACAGCAAAAACAAGTGATTAAAAAGAGACTATATTTCACAGATTAATTTTATATGTAAGTTACATCACAATTAATACATCGGAAAACAAATTAACTTTTTTCTATAAAATTTTAGTAATTATAATTGTGGTATTTCTAAAGACAATTTCTTCTCCACTAGCTTTTGAAATTAATAATTTGGCAATTGGTGTTGCTGCCGAAATCGCGAAAAATGTGTTTGAATTTACATGTAACTCCCCCGCACTTATGGCAATAAAGTAATTAAATTGCGATGTAAATACAACACTGCCTAAGGCAACACTATTATGGTTAGCTGCTATATTTACTTTATTTAAAATTGCTTTTGTTTTTTCAATTTCCGCTAATTGATGGCCCGCTTTTTCACGCTCTAATTGTAACATAGCACGACCTGTTTCGTGCTTATCTCCAGCACTACTCTTGGTTTCAGATTGTAGCGATTCTTGAATTTCTATAATGGTATTTTGAACCGTTTGAAATCTATTATTAACAAATTCTAAACACTTGTTATAAAGTTCTTCTTTAATCTTTAAATTTTCTTTCATCATTGATTTTATAATCTAGCTTTCCAAAATTTCTCATTTGATTTACAATCCAATTTTTTCTTTTTTGAATATAAGCAGAAGCTGGATTTGCTCTATAAACTCTAGGGTTTGGTAAAATTGAAGCTATTGCCGCAGCTTCATTTGGTGTTAATTGGCTTGCCTGTTTTTTAAACCAATATTGTGAAGCAGCCTCAGCTCCGTAAATACCAGAACCCATTTCAATACTGTTTAGATATACTTCCATAATACGCTTTTTAGACCAAATGACTTCCATTAAAAAAGTAAAATAACTTTCTAACCCTTTTCGAATCCAACTGCGTTTTTGCCATAAAAAAACATTTTTAGCTGTTTGTTGGCTTATGGTACTTGCTCCTCTTAGTTTTTTTCCTTTCCTATTGGATTCTATCGCTTTTTTAATGGCTTTAAAATCAAAGCCACTATGGTTTAAAAAGCTTTGATCTTCACTACAAATAACTGCTAATTGTAAGTTTTTTGAAATATTCTCAATAGGAATCCATTCATGCTCCCAAATTGTTTTATCTACATTTTCCATGTGCCTTATAACCATAAGTGGCGTTACATAAACGGGTATCCATTTATAAACAAATACTATAGTTATAGAAATGGTAAATAGCCAAAAAAATATTTTAAGAATAAATCTAAAAAAATATTTTATCATTAGATATGAATTTTTTTGATGGACTAAATTAATTAGATATTTTGCAATTGAATTTCCAAAGGCTAAGCTTAAAACAACTAGTTATAACATTATTTTATTAGGATTTTTATTTCTTTTAGACTAAGGTTTGTAAAGTTTTTTCTAAAATTTACAAAGGGTTTTATTTTCTCGTTACATTTTAGTTTTATAATTTAAATACTTGTTAATATCTCTGTTTGACTTTGTGATTATTTTGCTATAAAATTCTTAAAATATTATAAGCATATGTCATATTACATTAGGAAATGTATTGGAAAACTACATGGAATACCCCAAGGTAAATTGGTGGATGAAGACTTGTAAGGAAAAGTTTGCCCCATTTCGGGTAATTCCTAAAAAAATCCCGATGTAAATCGGGATTTTTTTAGTATAATTTATTCTTCTATTTGTTTTTCTATAACGAAATCTTCCATAAATTTAGTGGTATAATTACCAGCTAAATAATCTGGATGATCCATGAGTTGCCTGTGAAAAGGAATGGTAGTTTTAATACCTTCTATAACAAACTCATCTAAAGCACGCTTCATTTTATTGATGGCTTCATCTCTAGTTTGAGCTGTTGTTATTAACTTAGCAATCATAGAATCATAATTTGGCGGAATGGCATAACCTGCGTAAACATGCGTATCTAAGCGTACACCATGACCTCCAGGAGCATGTAATGTTGTTATCATTCCTGGTGATGGTCTGAATCCGTTAAAAGGATCTTCTGCGTTTATTCTACACTCAATAGAATGTAATTTTGGTGTATAATTTTTACCTGAAATTGGAACACCAGCAGCTACTAAAATTTGTTCTCGTATTAAATCAAAATCTATAACTTGTTCTGTAATTGGGTGTTCTACCTGAATACGTGTATTCATTTCCATGAAATAGAAATTGCGATTTTTATCTACTAAAAACTCGATCGTTCCTGCCCCTTCGTATTTTATGTATTCTGCGGCTTTAACTGCCGCTTTTCCCATTTTACCACGAAGTTTATCTGTCATAAAAGGAGAAGGAGTTTCCTCTGTTAATTTTTGATGACGACGTTGTATTGAGCAATCTCTTTCAGATAAATGGCATGCTTTTCCTCGAGAATCACCAACAATTTGAATTTCGATATGTCTTGGTTCTTCAATAAGTTTTTCCATGTACATATCGTCATTTCCAAACGCTGCTTTGGATTCTTGTCTTGCAGAATCCCATGCATCTTTAAGGTTTTCTGGTTTAAACACACCACGCATCCCTTTTCCACCGCCTCCAGCAGAAGCTTTAAGCATGACTGGATAACCGGTTTCTTTAGCTAATTTTTCACATTCAGCAAAATCTTTTATAACACCTTCACTACCTGGCACACAAGGTACACCAGCAGCTTTCATGGTTTCCTTAGCGTTTGCTTTATCGCCCATTCTATCAATCATTTCTGGAGAAGCACCAATAAATTTTATACCGTGCTCTTCACAGATTTTTGAAAACTTAGCGTTTTCTGATAAAAAACCATATCCTGGATGAATGGCATCTGCATTAGTAATTTCTGCAGCAGATATAATATTAGACATTTTTAAATAAGATTCGCTACTTGCTGGCGGTCCTATACAAACAGCTTCATCAGCAAATTTAACATGCAAACTTGACTCATCTGCAGTTGAATATACAGCAACTGTTTTAATGCCCATTTCTTTACAGGTTCTAATAACACGCAGTGCTATTTCCCCTCTATTGGCAATTAATATTTTTTTAAACATAATTTAAGTGAGTTTAAGAGTTGTGGTTTAGTAGTTTATAAGCTTAAATGTGAACACACCTAAACTCTAAACTTAAAACTTCTAAACTTAAAATTAAGATGGATCTACTAAAAACAATGGTTGATCAAACTCTACTGGAGATGAATCATCAACTAAAATTTTAACGATCTTACCTGAAACTTCAGATTCAATTTCATTAAAAAGTTTCATAGCTTCAATAACACAAAGTACATCGCCTTCAGCAATAGTTTGACCAACTTCAACGAATAAAGGTTTATCTGGTGATGGTTTTCGATAGAAAGTACCAATAATTGGTGATTTGATTGTTATATATTTTGAATCTTCTGAAACTGCTACTGGTGTAGGGGTTGATGCCGCTGGTGCTGCTTGTACTACAGGCGCTGCTATAGCTTGTTGCGGTATTTGAGTAGTAGGAACTTGATGTACTATTGTAGTGTCTGAATCTGATCCTGTTCTGATGGTAATTTTTATATCATCCATTTCTAATTTAACCTCGCTAGCTCCAGACCTGGCAACAAACTTAATTAAGTTTTGAATCTCTTTTATATCCATAATATTATAATTAGTTAGTGGTTATTGTTTTTGAATTATAAGCCCATTTTAAATAGATAGCTCCCCAGTTGAATCCGCCACCAAATGCAGCAAATATAACATTGTCTCCTTTTTTTAGTTTTGATTCGTAATCGTTTATAAGAAGTGGTAAAGTTGCCGATGTGGTATTGCCATATTTCTCAATATTTATCATCACCTTATCATCATCTAAATTTATTCGCTTTGCTGTTGCATCAATAATACGCTTATTAGCTTGATGAGCTGCCAACCAATCTACAGTATCTTTTGTTAAATTATTACGTTCTAGTATTTTAACTGCAGCATCTGCCATATTGAAAACAGCATTTTTAAAAACGGTGCGTCCTTCTTGAAAAGCGTATTGACCGCCTTGTTCTAAAATTTCGGCAGTTAATTTGTGCGATGATCCTCCATATGTAGCTTGTAGAAACTCTCTTCCTGTTCCATCACTTCTTAAATACTCATCTTGAAGGCCTAAATTTTCTTCATTTCCCTCAAATAAAACGGCTCCCGCTCCATCTCCAAAAATGATACATGTTGCTCTATCCTTATAATTTATAATAGAGGACATTTTATCTGCCCCTATAAGAAGTACATTTTTATAGCGCCCAGACTCAATATAACTTGCAGCTACAGACATGCCGAATAAGAAACTAGAGCATGCTGCATCCATATCAAAAGAAAATGCATTTGTAGCACCAATTTCAGAAGCTACAAAAGAGGCCGTTGAAGCAGCTTTCATGTCTGGTGTTGCGGTTGCTACAATTACAATCTCAATATTTTCGGGATGCATCCCATTTTTGCTAATTAAATCTTGTGCGGCTTTAATGGCCAAGTAAGAGGTTCCTTTTCCGTCGTCTTTAAGAATTCGTCGCTCTTTAATTCCTGTTCTAGAAGTAATCCATTCGTCATTAGTATCAACCATAGTTTCAAGAATCTGATTGGTTAATACATAATCTGGCACATAAGCGCCTACAGCTGTAATTGCTGCTGAGATTTTACTCATACCTTTTAAGTTTGTTCGACAAAAAAATCATTAAAATTGAACAAAAACGTCCAAAATTTTATGAAAACTACTAAATTTTGGTTTAATAATGGACAAATTACACGTTTTTGTTAATTAGAAAAAGTATTTCATAAAAAAAACGCTCATAAATGAGCGTTTTATATATGCATGCATAATTGTTTATGCTACATTTTCTATTTCTTCAGAATTATCAATCAAGACTTGACCTCTGTAATATAATTTTCCTTCATGCCAATGTGCTCTATGATATAAATGCGCTTCACCTGTTGTTGGGCAAGTAGCAATCTGTGGCGCAGTTGCTTTATAATGTGTTCTTCTTTTATCTCTTCTTGTTTTCGAGATTTTTCTCTTAGGATGTGCCATTTTATATGTTTATTTATCCGTTAATAATTTCTTTAATGTATTCCAACGAGGGTCTGATTCCTCTTCTTTATTTTTTTTATCTTTAAGCTTTGGGCTTAATTCTTCTAATTTTTCAAGTATTTCTGAATCTAAGGTACCATCTTCAACTCCTGGATGCAGTCTTTTTATTGGTACTGCTAATATAATTAATTCGTAAATGTATTGCTGGATATTAATTTCATAAGTGCCATGAGGCAAAATCAATATATCAATATGCTCATCATTATATTCATCTCCAAAATTAACTACCAGATCAAATTCGTTTTCTAACGTTTGATTATAAGGCTCGTTTGTTAAATCACAATTAACATTAACCCAACCAGAAATTTTAAAATGTAATTCTAATAATGTTGCCTTTTTATTTAATTCAAGGTTTACATTAATGTTTACGTCATTAAAATCTTCATACTTAAAATGTTCAAAGAACGCATGCTCTACTTTATACTCAAAATGATGTTTTTCTATTTTTAATCCTACAAATGGGATTGTAAACTCTTTAATTAGCTTCATTATCACATCTATTTTGAGCCTGCAAATATATAAATTTTTATTTATCCAACACGAGTTATCAACATTTTTTTGTTTATGTTTTTAAACCCTTTATTTTTAAGAGTTTTTAACTAATAATCAACTCATTAACGGCGGTCTTTTCTTGGTGCTTTTTTTAATGGATTAGCTGTAAGTTGTTCATAACTCGTTCTATTTCTATAAATTTTAATCGCACTAAACACCGCTTCTTTAAACGAATTTTCGTCTGCAATTCCTTTTCCAGCAATTTCGTAAGCGGTGCCATGGTCTGGGGAAGTTCTTACTTTATTTAGTCCAGCTGTATAATTTACACCTTGTCCAAATGATAATGTTTTAAAAGGAATTAAACCTTGGTCGTGATAAGATGCAATAATAGCATCAAAATTTTTATAATTACTTGAGCCAAAAAAACTATCTGCTGCATAAGGTCCAAAAACTAATTTTCCGCTTTCTTTTATTTTATGTAGTGTAGGCCTCAATACATCATCATCTTCAGTACCAATAACACCATTGTCTCCAGTATGCGGGTTGATTCCTAAAACAGCAATTTTTGGTCGTTCAATTTTAAAATCTTTTTTAAGTGAATTATACACGGTATTAATTTTCTTTTCTATTAACTCTGGTGTGATGTGAGTTGAAACATCTTTAACAGGAACATGATCTGTTAACAAACCAATTCTTAAAGTATCAGTTATCATAAACATTAAGCTTTCGCCCTCAAGCTCTTGAGCTAAATAATCTGTATGACCTGGGAATTTAAAATCTTCAGATTGGATGTTATATTTATTTATTGGAGCAGTAACTAAAACATTAATGTCATCATTTTTTAAAGCTTTTGTGGCAGCTTCCAAAGATTTTATTGCGAATGTACCAATATTTAAATCTTCTTTGCCAAAGTTTATACTTACAGGTTCTTTCCAACAGTTTAAAACATTCACTTTATCATGTTTTAATTCCTTTAAACTGTTGATAATATTAAAATTGATTTGAGACTTAAAATGCGTTTTAAAAAATGTCATCGCTTTCGCGGAAGCAAATATTACTGGTGTACAAAAATCTAAAAACCTATTGTCTTCAAAAGTTTTCAAAACAATTTCTCCACCAATACCATTTAAGTCACCTATTGATATTCCTACTATTATATTTTCTTCTTGCTTCATTAAAAATGACAACTTTTGTTCGTAATTTTGAAATTCATTTACTAGTGCAAATTTAACCAAATAAACAAACAATACTATGTTCACTGGAATTATTGAAAATATTGGTGTGGTTTCAAATTTAAAAACCGAATTAGATAATCTTCATATATCCATTGAAAGCACTTTTACTCCTGAATTAAAAATAGACCAAAGTGTTGCACATAACGGTGTTTGCTTAACAGTTGTGGCTATTAATAATAATGAATATACTGTTACAGCAATAAAGGAAACTTTAGATAAAACAAACATAGGAACGCTTAAATTACATGATAAAGTAAACTTAGAACGGGCTATGAAGTTAGGTGATAGGCTGGACGGACATATTGTTCAAGGACATGTTGATCAAACTGCGGAATGTGTAGATGTGAAAGAAGAAAATGGGAGTTGGGTTTTCACTTTTAAATACGATAGTGCTTTAAATAATATTACTATTGAAAAAGGATCTATAACAGTAAACGGTACAAGTTTGACTGTTGTAAACTCAAAAAAAAATACATTTAGCGTAGCTATTATACCTTACACATATAAGCATACTAATTTTAACACCTTTAAAAGTGGCACTATTGTTAATTTAGAATTTGATGTTTTAGGAAAGTATGTTGCTAAGCTTATTAGGCTAAACAAGTAGGTTTAATTATTACGTTTCACTAATAATTTCTTTGCACCATAAAATAGTGCGAGAGCTATACCATAAAGTAAACCTCCATCAATTGGGAAACCTGGTGGTGGTGGTGGACCTGGAGGCGGAGGTCCAGGTAAGCTCTGAGCGGCACATATAAAACTTATTAATACAAATAAGATTGAGGCAACTATTCTTTTATTTTGTACTTTCATGGGGATACAAATGTATAAAAAAAAGCGAGTTTAAAAAATAATTATTCTTTTTTGCATTAAAAAACATCTTTGAAGCACTTAAAATATCGGTAAAATACAATATTAAAGATTCTAATTTACGTTTTAGGGTAAGACTTATTCTAATAAAATAACAATCAACATATACTCATTTATAATTTAGGTAGTACGTATTATATGTATACATAATTATTTTTAAAATGCAAATTAAAAATCTACTACCAAAATAGAGTGAACTTAAAAGGTTAAACAAATTTATGAAGTATAACAAAAGAGCTCTCATTTTTGAGAAATTTTATTAATATTTAGCTATTCCAAATATGTTTACTGGTTTTGTGTTACCAACCAATGAAAGTTAAATTAATTCAATTTAGAAGTTCTAGCTTGAGAATAAAGAGAATTATCATTAACAATTGTATAAACACAAGTGCTAATTATTAAAAATAGGTATTCTAGCATATACTCTAAAATAAAAAAAGCTTCACATTGCTGTGAAGCTTTACAATTTCTAAGTGGTCCCACATGGACTAAGCTAGTTTTTTAATATAATTTAATATACATTTACTACTGTTAATCAGTTTGTTAGGGATTTGTTTTAATAGTTTTATATTGGCTTTAATAGATTTTAATTCTATCAACACCCCCTAATCAACCCCCTAATTAAAAATGGAAAAAATATATTGAGAATGAATTATTATTTTGAACTAAGAAAGGATAAAATAGATAAAAATGGTTTTGTTCCAA
>Ga0114952_1001652_pt1 | contig 18530 bp, 15 predicted proteins | sample SidtaG_2_FD_87303 | JGI IMG/M metagenome (GOLD analysis project Ga0114952, IMG submission 87303) | Marine algal microbial communities from Sidmouth, United Kingdom - Sidmouth_Asex2 metaG | ecosystem: Host-associated > Algae > Red algae > Unclassified | place: Sidmouth, United Kingdom | collected...
AAAATAGAGTTCGTCACCTTTGATAGTAAGTACTTCTCTTAGGTATAAATTAGCTAACAGGCTATTTTTTACTTGCTCTTCTATTGTTGGGATACTTTTTTCAGTTGCTATAACAGTAGTAGTTGTCCCATCTTGTTTAGGCGTATTATCACAAGCAATTATAAAAAGAACAACAATAGATATTAACATACATATTTTCATACTTATCTTTTGATCTTTTAAATATCCACCAAACCTTCTGGCAAATCCATGACTACTATTTTTTTATCTGTATTAACAGATAAAATCCACCCCGATCTAAGTGGTATTAAAAATGTTTTTCCCTCTTGCTTAATTGTTGCCATTTCTTGTTGTGGATATTCCTCTACCTCTTCTATTATTCCAACCTTGCCAACCTCTTCTAAATGAATTTCATAGCCTTCTAGGTAAGAAAATTCCAAACCAGTATCGTTAATTTCTTCTTCACTCAAATTAACATCTTCTCGACGCAAATACAAGTTTTTACTAGTGAACAAACTAGCATCTTCTTTAGTATCTATATCTTCAAATTTCAGAATCAAGGTTCCTTTTCCTCGCAAATACTCTATAAAGTAAGGCGTTTTTTCTCCTTTTATTTCTATAAAAAAGGCATCTATCTCAGCGACATCGTCCCAAAAACGTTCGTCAATATCTCCTTTTATTTCGCCCCCCAAACCATGCGGTTTTCTAATTCGACCAATTTCAACGTAATCCATTCTTCTTATACCGTTTTCTAAAACCTTTCTATTTGTTTTTTGTTACTACTCTGTACTAATGAGGTACAAAGATTAAAAATAGTTGTGTATCTTCGTACTTTTGCCTGATTAAAATCAGAATTAAATTATGTTCAAATTATACAAAAAGATATTTCAATCCAAAATAAGTAATCAAATGAAGTGGAAAGAACTCAATAACATCAATGATTTAGAAAGTGCTCTAAAAGCATCACACGAACAACCTGTTGCTCTATTCAAACACAGTACTCGTTGCTCTGTTAGTTTAATGGCAAAAAAGAGCGTCGAACGTTTTTGGGATTTAGATATTGATGCTTATTATTTGGATTTAATTGCCCATAGAGATGTTTCTAATTCTATTGCAGAACAATTAGAGATACATCACCAATCGCCTCAAATGATTTTGGTAAAAAATGGTAAAGCTATCTACGATGCTTCACATGGTTCTATTGATGTAGACGCTATGGGGGAATTGTTGTAAGGGAATAATTTATTATTTATGTACAGGGTAAAATAACTCATCGAATTAAAAAAACAACAAAAAAAAAACCAAAAAAATTTGGTAGTTTAATTTTAGTTCGTATCTTCGCCTCGCTTTAGGAAATATGGTACCTGTAGCTCAGTTGGTTAGAGCATCGGTTTGTGGTACCGAGGGTCGTGGGTTCGAACCCCATCAGGTACCCCATTAAAAAGCACAGAAGCGTTCTTCTTTATAGAAGAACGCTTTTTTTTGTTTAGAACAACTTTCTTTTAGAAATAAGAAAACCCCTTCAAAAATAAATTTTAAAGAGGTTTATAAATATAAATTAAGTATTGTTTAATCTCTCAAGTCTATCTCTCTAATACCAGGATATTGACTTTTATCGAAATTAAAACTATTACTAGTTTCCTTGACATTCTTAATATCCTTTACAATAAAGGTCATGCGGCTTCCATCGTCAGAGAAAATTTTCACAGAACTGATTTCAGTTTGTGCCTTATTCACACGAATACGAATTTTCATAATTTCTGAATCGCGATCCAATGGTTTGAATTCTATTTTATAGCCCTTGCTATCTTCACCTGTGATAACATAGATAAATTCTTTATCATTCTCATCTATATTCAGAATTTTAGCTGGAGTAAAAGGCTGACCTTCGTCTTCATAAATATCATTCACTTGAAGCTCATTTTGCTTCTTAATATACATCAAGACTTTTTCACCATCATTAATAATAATGTTTCCATTGTTATCTATTCTGTATTTTTCACCTTTTTGATAAATATTACCCTTTTGAATTTCTTTATCATCTCCATATTCCAACTCCAATTCATAGTCGATGGACAAACCATCATATCCTCCATAAATTTTCTTTAGTTTTTTGAGAATTTTAGTTGCTTCTGGATCAGATTGCTCTTTATAAGCCTTGCCCTCTTGCCCATAAGTAGTAAGAACAATTAAAAGTAAGAAACCAATTAAGGTTATATTTTTGAGTAATTTCATAACGTATTTTTGATGTGCCCAGTAGAATCTATAATAGTCCATTTCTATAATACTATAAACTCCTAAATTTTAAATTTATTGTCAAAAAAAGAAGCTTAAAAAATTATAAATTAAGGAGGAATAGTCTTGTTAATTCAAATGCAATGCCAAAAGCATTTTTAGATCTAAAATTAACCTTTCATAATTTCTTCTGTTCCGTCCGAATGCTTTGCAAAACGCCCTAAATTCCGAGCGTGTACTTGATCGTACTTTGACCAGGGCCATCCTCCAAAACGAGTTTTTTGGTAATCAGCAAAGGCTTGTTGGATTTCTTGGCGTGTGTTCATTACAAAAGGACCATGCTGTACAACAGGCTCATTAATTGGCTTTCCTTGTAGCAGCAATATTTTAGCTTCAGAAGCACCAACTTTTAGTTTTAAATCTTGATCTGAATGTACTTCTATCGCGTGATATGGTGTGATGGAAGTTTCGTTTAATTCTAAGTGATTGCCTTCATAAAAATACAGCGTCCGATTAATTCCTTTGGATCCTTTTGGAATTGTCCAAGTTCCATTAGCTTCAATTCGAATGTTCCAAATAGCGACTTCATTGGTAGTATCCGCAGCCCAAGAATTGGGAGGTGGAGCAGCGGCTTGATGTTCTCCTAGTGTTCCTGCCATCACTTCAACTTCTGTTAATTTTCCATTGTTATCTTTGTGCTCATAATTAGGAATTGTATCTGCCCAAAGCATTTTATAATGTGCATCTACCATCTTGTTCTTCTTGGGAAGGTTCAGCCAAATTTGGAACAATTCCATGTGATTTTCTTTTTCTTTGTGGATCAAGGGGAACATTTCAGAATGTTGAATCCCTTTTCCTGCGGTCATCCATTGAATATCGCCATCTCCATAACGCCCAGAGCCACCCAAAGAATCGGCGTGATCAACCATTCCTTTACGCACCACCGTAATTGTTTCAAAACCACGATGTGGATGTCCAGGAAAACCGGGTACTGTTTCTCCATGATACATTCGCCAACCATCTTTAAGAATAAAATCTTGCCCAATAGCTCGACCTTTTAGTAAGGCTGGATCAGGTCCCATTTGATCGTTTCCCTTTGGAAACTTATCGTCGTGATGCACACAAAACAGAAATGGATCTGCCGTTTCCCATTGAAAACCTAAGGGTTTAATTTTAATAATGGGATTTTCATTTTGAGATACTTGGTTTTTCATCGTATTGTTTATTTGTTCTTCTTCATTTCCATCTGCTAAACCTTTGTAAGCCAAACCAAATGTAGTTGCTAAACCAACACCTAGTTTTCCTAGGAAACTTCTTCTTGATTTTTTCATAATTTCATTTTTAAACACACTATATAGAACAACTCTAAAGTGCAACGCTCATGAGTGAAACGAATAAATAGCAGTGCAGCTAATAGCTAGCAACAAAGTACGAGTTACTATTACTTCGTTGCTCATTATAAAAAGTCCAGTTTAAACAGTAAAACATCTCAGACAGTTCAAAATACATACACATTCATTTTTTTAGCAGGTGTTAAAGTTCATTCCTTAGTAGGTTAAATCTTAGATTTTATAATACAAAATCTAATTGAAGCTCGTAAAATAGTACCACTAAACGAATGACTACTCCTATTAGCTTTTTTTATAAGAACCTTAAAGTAAAAAACAACCATTTAATTATCAACAATTTAAGATTAAAAACTTGACTTCTGTCACATTTAATTTTCCTTTTTTGTAACAAAAGAAGATTTTTAATTTTTAATTATCAAAATGTTATTTTACCTTTAATAGACTGAATGTTCATTTAATAAAAATTCTATTAAGAAAAATTTTAATCCAATGAAAATTATATTAAATCTGCTAATCATTCTGAGTCTGGCCTTCATTCCTTTTACTCCTTTTTCACAAGATACAAAGACAAATACGCCTATTGCTAGTGTTGAGTATTTCGATCAACAAGTCCCTGTAGAAAAAAAAGCAAAGCAAAAAAAGCGTGCTCGAAAACGATTCAAACATAAATTTAAACAAAAAAAGAAGCAAAAAACGGATAATAATAAAAAAGGAATCTCTACTCTTTTTATCATTCTGGGAAGTGCCCTATTTGTTGGTTTCTTAGCTTGGGCAATTTACTTTTTTCCCTTATTGGCATCTGGCGGTTTAGCAACCTCATGGGGCTGTCTAGCTCCTATAGGAATTATACTATTTGGTTTCTTAGGGATTTTCCTTAGTCTGGTTTTATTAGCAGGAGCGATTATTTTAATTCTATTTGCTACATTAATGATCAATCGTAACAACCCTAACAAAATAAAAAAAGATAGTAGCACTTCTAACAATGAAAACCAACCTAAAGAAGATGACTTCATAAGGATTCAAATACAAGACAAGGCGTCTAAAGACTTTCCAAACCTTGCTCCTGAAACTTTAGCAAAATATGTTGCTACCAAAGATAGTATTGTTGAGTTAAAATATGATCGTAGTGAATTAGAAACTATGAAAGTAAATGGCCCTATGAAAAGCAGAGTTCAAAGCAAAATTGATAGTATTAACAGAAAAATTGCTATAAAAGAGGCTCTTATAGATAGCATTGAAAAAACTCATGCTGATCTAGAACCAATTCCTAAAGACAAACGATTGGCTTATACTAATATTAAAATAAAGATTGCTAAGTTAAAATTAGAACTAGAAAAATACCAACAACGAGATGATTTTAGAGCTATAGGCAAGTCAAGAGATATAGAAAAAGCCATTCGAGAACAAGAAGAAGAACTTAAATTATTACTTGGCATCGGCAAATATTAACGAAAACCACGTTCTTGCTTTATATTATCATAAGCTTCTTGCACTTTTAGAAATTTAGCTGTAGCAGCTTTCTTAACACCTTCTCCCAGATGTTCTAATTTATCAGGATGGTATTTTTTGAGCATAAAATGATAGGCGTCTTTAACGTCCTCATCTCTGGCAGAAGGTGAAATTTCTAAAATCTTATAATAAGCATCCATTGCTTGATAAAACATTGCTTTTATTGAATCAAACTCACCAGCCTCTACCCCCAAATGAATGCTAATCACTTTAATCGCCGCAATCTCTGCTTCATCAATAGAGTAATCTGCATTCGCAATTCCAAATAAGAAATGAATCAATTGTAAACGGGTCTCATAACTGGTCGTCCGACGAATCTGTTGGGTAGTCTTTTTTAGGTCAAAATCATTGTTAATCGACTCCATTAAGATATGCCAATAGTCATCCATCTGAAGGGTTCCAAATTGTTCTACCAAAAAAGAACGCACATAACTTAACTCTAAATCATCTACTTCCCCATCGGCTTTAACAATAGCGCCTGCCAACAAAATAGACCCCACAATGAAATCATTTGGGTCAGTGTCTTCTACTGTTGAAGGTGCATTTTTATTCAACCATAATTGTCCGCCATCTTGATGCAACTTATCCAAAACAGCTCCCAAGAGCAGCCCAATTAAACCGCCCCAAAATCCACCAATACTAGCTCCTGCAATTGCTCCAAATACTTTACCCAACCAAAACTTTAATTCCTTCATAGATCCTCTTGGAATGTTTATTTATATATTTTGCTAGTTAATAGCTACTTTGAATTTGAAAATTACTTTTTTTAATGGAAAACACCTAAAAGTTAGCTTATATTCTAAACAGCTATTGTTCAATTACAAAACCAAAGAACCATCAAAAAGAGAAACAAATTATTTCAAAATAAGTCCATACACCAAACTTTTTTTATCAAAAAAACGTATCTTAGAAGCTTGAAATAAATAAGACGCTCGTTCGTAAAAAAACAACTATGCCTGAATTCGTACACTTACACTCTCATACCCAGTTTTCGCTTTTAGATGGTGCTTCCAACATTGATGTTTTGATGGAAAAAGCAGCAGCTGATAATATGAAAGCAGTTGCCTTAACCGACCATGGAAATATGTTTGGAGCCTTCAAGTTTGTAGCTGCTGCTGAAAAACAAGGCATCAAACCAATTGTAGGTTGTGAGTTTTATTTAGTCGAAGATCGACACAAACAGTCGTTTGCAAAAGCAAAAGGAGAGCGAGATAGAAGATACCATCAGTTGATGTTGGCAAAGAACCAGGTTGGTTACCAAAACTTATGTAAGCTTTGTTCTTACGGTTTTATGGAGGGGCTTTATAGTAAATTCCCTCGTATTGATAAGACTTTAATTGAAAAATACCATGAAGGTCTAATTGTAACTAGTTGTTGTGTTGGAGCTGAGATTCCACAAGCTATTATAGAAGGTGACATTGAAAAAGCAGAGGAATTATTGAAGTGGTGGTTGAATATTTTTGGAGAAGATTATTATATAGAAATACAAAGACATCGTGGCTTAGAAGATCTAGATGTTTTTAAAGATGGTAAGCGAGTATTGAGTGGCGTAAGCCAGGAAGATGTTAATCAAGTCTTATTAGGCTTAGCAAAAAAATACAATGTCAAAGTTATTGCAACCAATGATGCACATTATGTAGAGGAGGAAGATTGGGAAGCACATGATATGCTTTTGTGTATTAATACGGGATCTTTAGTAGAAGATACCAAACGATTCAAGTTTTCTAGTTCTGATTTTTATTTTAAAACTCAGGCAGAAATGGCTTCTATTTTTACAGATGTTCCTGAGTCTATCGCCAATACAATGGAAATCTACGACAAGGTAGAAAAACTGACCTTGGCGCGTGATATTCTGTTACCTGCCTATCCCCTCCCTCCTGAATACCAAACACAGGATGAATACTTAAAGGGATTGACTTACATTGGTGCCAAGAAAAGATATGGTATGATTACTGCCGAAATTTCTGAGCGACTAGATTTTGAATTGGGAGTTATCAAAGCCTCTGGTTATCCTGGGTATTTCTTGATCGTTCAAGATTTCACCACAGAAGCTCGAAGAATTGGGGTCTCTGTAGGTCCTGGGCGGGGTTCTGCTGCGGGTTCTGCTGTTGCTTACTGTTTGGGGATTACCAATATTGATCCTATCAAATACGATTTACTTTTTGAGCGTTTTCTAAATCCAGAGCGGGTATCCATGCCTGATATTGATATTGATTTTGATGATATTGGGCGTTCTAAAGTAATGGATTATGTCATTGAAAAATATGGTCGTAATCAAGTGGCTCAAATTATCACTTATGGTTCTATGGCAGCTCGTTCGTCTCTTCAAGATGTTGGACGAGTAATGAACATTCCATTACAAGAAGTGATTGCAGCAAAAAAGAGTCTACCAGAAAACTTATCGGTCACATTAAAGAAAATTTTAGCCGATGGAGACATTAATCCCAAATTAAAAGGAAAATTAAACTCAGAAGAAGTAGAATTAGCCTATCAATTCAGAAAATTAGCAGAGTCTCCTGGTCCAATTGGAACCATGATTCAGAATGCTAAAAAACTAGAAGGCTCTATTCGTAATACAGGAATTCATGCTTGTGGAGTGGTAATTACGCCAGATGATATTACCAATTTTGTACCTGTCACTGTTGCCAAAGATTCTGATTTATTGGTTTCGCAATTTGATAACTCTGTAGCGGAAGATGCAGGTCTATTAAAGATGGATTTCTTGGGTCTCAAAACCTTGACCATTATCAAAGATGCTTGTAAAATCATCAAAGCAAAACATGGGGTTGAAATAGAGCCTGATGAAATTCCATTAGATGACAAAAAGACCTATGAGCTATTCCAACGCGGAGAAACAATTGGAGTGTTCCAATATGAGAGTCCTGGTATGCAAAAATATATGCGGGAACTGGTTCCTTCTGAGTTCTCTGATTTAATTGCCATGAATGCCTTGTATCGTCCTGGTCCAATTGCTTACATTCCTTTGTTTATTGATAGAAAACATGGGCGCGAACCTATTGAGTTTGACCTTGAAGAGATGAGAGAATACCTAGCTGAAACCTATGGTATTACGGTCTATCAAGAGCAAGTAATGTTGCTTTCTCAAAAATTGGCTGGGTTTACGAAGGGTGAGGCAGATATGTTGCGAAAGGCAATGGGAAAGAAGAAGAAGAAATTAATTGATCAGATGTTTCCTAAGTTTGAAGAAGGTTGTGCCAAGAATGGTCACACGGGAGATGTCGTCAAAAAGATATGGAAAGACTGGGAAGCCTTCGCTTCTTATGCCTTTAATAAGTCGCATTCTACTTGTTATGCTTTTGTTGCCTTCCAAACAGCCTATCTAAAAGCGCATTATCCTGCAGAATTTATGGCTTCTGTATTGACGCATAACAAAAGTGATATTTCGAAAGTTAATTTCTTTTTGCAAGAATGTAAAAATCAAAATGTAGAGGTATTAGGTCCTGATATTAATGAGAGTTATATGAACTTTTCCGTGAATCAAGAAGGAAAAGTTCGTTTTGGTCTTTCAGCCTTAAAAGGGGTTGGTGAAGGTCCTGTTAGTGAAATTATAAGAACTAAAAAAGAGTCTGGCGAACCTTACAAAGATGTTTTTGATATTGTTCGACGCATCAATTTAAAAGTTGCCAACAAGAAGTGTTTTGAGAGTTTGGCTTATGGTGGTGCTTTTGATGCTTTTGGCTTGGATCGAGCTGTTTATTTTACCAAAATAGATGGAAAATCTACTTTCTTAGAGCTAATTCTTCGTTATGGAAATGCTTATCAAAAACAAAAATCTGAATTAGCATTTTCTCTTTTTGGTGCGGATGCTGTTGACCAAACTATGCCAGAGCCAAAACTTCCAGAGAACCCTATTGAGTGGAACTTGATGGAGAAGCTGAAGAAGGAAAAGGAAGTGACTGGAATTTATTTAAGTGGGCATCCCTTAGATGATTACCGTTTGGAAATTTCTAAATTCACAAAAACCATCAATCGCTTGGATGAGTTTAAAGACCAAGAAGTCGCCATTGCTGGAATTGTTAATACCGTTAATCATCGCGTAAGTCAAAAAGGAAGCTTGTTTGGTTTCATGGGAATTGAAGATTATGAAGGGAGTACGTTTGAATTTGGTTTGTTCGGAGACTCTTATCTAAAGCATCGCCATCTTTTGGAAGTAGATACCGTTATTTACATTAAGGGGAAATATCAAAAAAGTTGGCGTGATCCCAATCAATATGAGTTGCGTATCAATGAAGTTCAGTTGCTAGACGAAGTTGGAAACTCTAAGATCAAGGGGATTGCCATTCATTTGCCCATTCAGCAACTCACCCCACAACTCATTGACCAACTAGATCGAATCTGTGACAAATACAAAGGGGAACAGCAATTTTCTGTTACTTTATTGGACACCACCGATAAAATTCTCTTACAATTGGATTCTGCCAATCGACGCATCAATGCGGATAGTTTGTTTACCAACGAATTGGATGCCTTGGGTCTCAATCATAAAACAATTGTTTAAGTTATTATATATTCGTTTTTCTAAATGAAAAAAATATTAAAATATAGTTTTACCTATTACTTAACTATCCAAGTTCTAAAATTGAAAGGAATTAAAAATCTTTTCAAACAAGATCCTGTGCCTTATCTGAAGGTTAGAAAAGAGGATGTCTATACCCCTAAAAAAAAGCAATTTAAAGGCTTTGAAGTATCTAAAATAAAAATTATAGACTCTGAAATAACTCAAATTAAACCTAAGAAGAACTCCAAGGAATTATTGCTTTTTGTACATGGAGGAGCATTTATTTCTGGACCAGCTCAGCATCATTGGGATTCAATATGCGAAATTCTTAAACAAACTAATTACAATGGATGGATGTGTAATTATCCTAAAGCCCCTGAAAATAAGATTTCAAAAATATCACAAAATATAGACGAGATATACGAAAATGCACTGAAAGAATATTCCGCAAAGCAAATTACTTTAATTGGAGATTCTGTTGGAGCTACATTAATTATTGCTCTTATTCAGAGACTAGAACAGAAGGGAAAAACAACACCTAAGCAATTAATTTTAGTAACTCCAGTAATGGATGCTTCAATGTCTAATACAGAAATCATAAAATATGACAAATTAGACCCCATGTTATCAAAGCGAGGAATATTAAGTTCCAAGAAAATGTGTGCTGAAAATAATGATCTAAATGATGAAAAAATTTCTCCAATTAATGGCAGTTTTAATGGCTTTCCAAAGACCCTCTTGTTTACAGCAGAACACGATATTATGTATCCTGATCAGATATTAGCAATAGATAAAATGAAAAATAGTACACTTGAATTTAAAGTTATAAATGGGGAAGGCATGCCGCATATATGGCCTTTTTTACCCGTCATGAAAGAATCAAGGATTGCTTTGAAACAAATTATTGACTTTTTAAAAAATTAACTATTTCCTCTTTGCCAAAACTATCTTCCTATTCCTCTTAGTGTCTATTTTCTTGACAATGTGCAACTCTGTCTCCGAAAAACAATGTGAATAATTGAATCCTTATTCCAATTTATCTTTTTTATCCCCAAAATCCCATTTTATGTTTCAATACATTGAAAGAGTCTTAACAAAAAATACTTTTCAATTTCAAATCAAGCAAAACGATCTTCTATTAACATTTAAAGAAGTCATTCAGCTTTGGAAAACATCTAAAGATTTTCGGTTATTTTACACGCAAATTTTGAGAGAGGTTCCATTTGCTGCTTTTTTTTGGGAAAATAAATCTGTGACTAATAACAATTTAGAACAGAGCTATGAATTTGTAATTGTAGGAACAGATTCTTTTAATGGTAAAAAACCCAACCCCAATCCATTTCATGCTTATTTTTCGGATGATAATCCTGTTGTTTCTTTTCCGAATTTAGGTAAAAATGCACAATTAGTTGTTCCTTGCCCTAATAGTCCTAACGAAGTGTATACTCACTTAGGCTCTTTTATTAGAAATGCACTTTATCCTCAAATTGATACCTTTTGGCAACAAATTGGAAAGGCAATGGATCAAGGTATCAATGAAAAACCAATTTGGCTAAGCACTTCTGGTTTAGGAGTTTATTGGTTACACGCTAGATTAGATCAACGTCCTAAATATTATACCCATACTCCTTATAAAAGTCTATAAGAATGGATTATACTCTTAATATTATCTAATAAATAAAAACCATCTGGAGATGAGTCCAGATGATTTTATCAAAATTTTATACTTCGCACTTTCTATTTTAACATTTTCAATTGTTAGCTCCGTTCCGACGTTGCCAAAAAGGAGAAGAAAGCCAACGTTTTTCTTTTTGGTAAAATTGCTGTCGAATACTTAAGTAATTCTCAAAATTCTTAAAAAGGCTCTTTTGGTAAACGAGACTTTCTTCGTTTGTTTTTGCGGACAATTGTTCTTGGATAAACTTAGCTGCATGGCAAGCGGACGTCATCGCAAAACCAATTCCCATAGAAGAAATGGGGTCAAAAGCAGCAGCAGCATCTCCTATTGCAATAAAGTTATCAATAGTGGAAGAATCCGAAATTTGAGTAGCTGCATTTCGAACCCAAGGTTTACTAGACAAAGAAGAAGCTCCTTTCAATTTGTATTTTACCTGTTTGGTTTGCTGTAACAAAGCGTTCCAATTCGCTTGTTGGTTAAGCTGTTGCTCTGATACAATATCAGCGTCTGTAAAAAAGGTTGCGACAACTTTATTTTTAGGGAGTTGTGCTACATACCACCACCCAAACTCGGTTGTTTCTAACAGTTGTTCTTGTCTAAGATTTGTTCCTTCTCCTAAGTCAAAGAAAAAACCAACTCCCATTAAAGCATCCATTTTTTTAGCAGATGCACCTACTTGTCGACAAATAGTTGCATTTCTCCCTGTCGCATCAACCAAGTAGTTGGCGTGAACAGAAAAGGCTTCTTTATCTGGATGTTTAACAATTACTTTCCAAGTCTTATCTTCTAATTGAACGAATTTTGTACACTTTGTTCTTGGAAGAAACGTCCCTCCCCGATCAACTACTTCCTCAATCAGTTTAAAATCAAACTTCTCTCGATCTAATTGAAAGGTTGAACCTTCTGTCATATAAATAGAATTAACAGAAGTTGGTAAGTCACTTCCCCAAAAAGAAACATTTTCGTATGCAGGCAAAAAACTCCCTGCTTCAAAATCGTTCTTTTCAATTTTTAAATAATTCGTCAAATCAAACAAACTAGCTGAAACGTGTTCTCCTACTCGAATCTGTTCTAAGTTAGATTGCTCAATTAACAGGACGGTATGCTCTGAATAAGTTAATAAACTCAAAGCGGCAGAAGTCCCAGCAGGACCTCCACCAACAATAAGTACATCTATTTTATAAATATTTTCGTTCATTCTAAATTTTAACGTCTTGATCTTGTTCCTGATTTAGGTAAACCAAGTCCTCCTTTAGTTACAGTAATAGCTTTAAAAGCTCTTTTTTCTAAAAAGTTAGCAAATAGTCTTGCTTTATTACTTTTACCGGCCATTTTTTCTCGATCTTTTTCAAGATAGAATACTGGAATAGTCGTGTCGCTATCATCTGAATTACCCGTAATTTGCCCTACTCCTACTTCCTTATAATTAAACAGAAGGTTATTGCGTTCTGTCTCTGTAAAATAAGGGTAATTTGTTTCAGGGTTATTATTTCTAATAAAGGCCAATGCATACCAATGTTCTACCATTTGAACAAAACTATTGATCCCTCTAGCATAATTAACTTGTTGTCCAGCTGGCAAATGAGAGTCTTCTTGTCCCTCTAAGGTATGTTCTCCTGTCAATACATCCCATGGACTTTGCGGTGGCCACCAATAACTATAATAAGATGGAGGTAATGGCTGCTTAGATGATGATTCGGTTACTTGTGTACGTCGGTAATCTCCTTCTACTTCATCCCAACTTTCGACAACAACAGTCGTTGTCTTTGTTGTTTTTTCTGCCTTATTAATACTTGGGTGATCAAAATTAATATACTGAACGGTACATTGGAAGAAATCTGCCTGCCATGGGCAAGCCATTCTTTTTGTCAAATCTCCAGGTTGACAACTAGCATTTGTTGGATCACATTCATCTCTCATTGGATCCAAACCAGCATCTGCATTAGTGTCTACTGAAATTTTATAAGCTGCTGAATAAATTGCAGGATTTTGCACACTCCAAGTGACTTCAATACCTGGCGACATAGGCAATCCTACACAGTTTCCTACACTAATTCTATCTTTTTCATCAACCAATGTACTAACTGGAACGGCTCCATTTTTGACAAAAAGGCTCTTAGACCACTGTTCCATAAGGAAATATTGTGTTTCATCTAAGGCTAAAAATTTTACAACCGTTGTATTACTCACTGAATTACTCCCTGAGTTCATCGGCATTTTAGGAATATCAAAATTGGCTGGATCATTAAACAATACTCCCTGTGATTGATCTGGCTGAGGAGTTGATTTATCATTAGGCGCTCTAAAATAAGCAAAGAAAGCCGCTCTTTCTTCTATATTCGTTTCAGGATCAGAAAGATCAACCGTAGGATAAGCAAATGCTGTCATTGATTGTACATTGGCAACCCATTGATAGGCTCTACAACGCTCCAATATTGGCAGTATTTCTAGATTATAATCTGGTAGATAGCTATCCAAATAGTCCGTTCCATCATGCATCGCTGAGTTCAAATCTTTTGTACGAATAGCCACATCATACATTGTGTCACTCAAGGTAGAAATATTAACAATTTCTGGTGCAAAATCAGGTGATCCAACAATTAGCCACGATCGATCGGCTATAGCTACATTTTCTGTTGCATATTCTACGGTACAAGAAATAGATCCATCTGCAATATCATCATTCCAAGTATCTGATCCACCATAACTTGTCAAAGGATCAATTCCTCCAGCTGCACCATAAGCACCGAAAACAATCAAGTGTCCATTCGCATCTGTACAAATTGTCCCTAAGCTCTCTACAGGAAGACCATTTATACTGTCAGGACCATCTGGATAGACAGGAAACGAAGTGGTGTAATCACCTACTAATCCCACATTATTACTATCCAATTCTATTCTTTGATTGATTCCTGAAATAGTTCTTGGACCAGCATCAATGATTAATTGCTTGCGGTTTGTTCCTGTTATACTAGAATTACGAACCTCTACATCATCAGGTCCCCCACCTGCTTTAGTATATTGATTATTAGGATAAAGCAAATTTCCACGCAACTCTGTATATTGATACCAAGCTGCTTTTTTATTTGCTAAATGAGCCGTCCAATGAAACGCTACTACATCGTTTTCACCTATAACTAATTCACTCCCTGCCTCATCATAAACTTTAAAAACCTGTCCTTGCCTTTTTACTAGACCTATATTATCTTTAAACTTTTCAACATGACCTCCTTTTATACCAGTGTCCATATTATAATCAAAAGGAAGACCTCCAATTTTTTCTGGAGCAAGCATAAATTCCGCATCACTATTGCCCAATCGAGCAACACCAACGGAGGGGCTAATTTTTAAACTCATTGTTTTTAATTTAAGTGTTTTATAATCTTTTGTGAAGTGTGGAGTTCCTTTCTTCAAAGGAAGATTAGTTTTTCTAATAAGGAACTCTACACAGTAATACATATTTCATATATCTATAATGAAGATACAAAAATATATTAATATCCGACAAAAACATATATATAAATCACAAAATACAAAAACTACTTCGAGAGGTCGCTTAACAAAGTGTACATGAATAGCCGTTTTTCTTTAAAAGAATCATTTTAAGTGGTAACCTTTTGTACACAAGACCATCATTTTTAGCTTTAAGAAATGGCTACTATCTATAAAATAGATCTGAGGACAGGACAACTCAAAACAAAGTGCTCACGAGCAAAGCGAGCTAAAATTATTGATAGCTCATCTAATGAGCTAAAAATAGACACAGATATAACGGATGGTACGGATTTTCGCAGATATTAATATTATAAATCTGCGAAAATCCATATCAAAAGATAGATTGTTTAAACAATCTTGCGTTTGGCTTTATCCTTTGCCCTATACACAGAAAATATATAGTTAAAAGAACAGACTGGTACTACTTTTTTAGGAAATGCAACTGAATTGCATTATTTTTGTTTATTTAGGAAAACAAGTGCTCCAAAAGTCAGCAAATTGTATGAAATCAACTAGAAATACGACTGCAAAGTCAGCGATTCAATTATTATTACAACAGTCTAATACTGCATTATCTCACAAAGACATCCAAAATGAGGTTGGAGAACTCTGCAATAGAGTCACCATCTACAGAATTTTAGACCGATTGGTAGAGGAAGGAGAAATTCATAAAATCATCAATACAGATGGCGTTATCAAATACGCTCCCTGCCATCAATGTGAATCTCACCACGGACACAATCACGATCATGTTCATTTTAGTTGTATCAAATGTGACTCTGTAACTTGTTTAGATAATGTGCAGCCCAGTTATAATTTACCTCCTAATTATAAGGTTCAAGAAGTGAATTTTACCCTATCTGGAATTTGCCCTAATTGCGTAAAGTAATAAAAAATATAAACACTTATTAAGTAAGTGTTAGGTACAAAAGTAGTAGCAAAATGATCCGTTTACTTAAGAGATGCGGTGTGTATTTTTAAGATAAGAAAGAGATATATTTTCATATTCCAACAAGGATAAGGGGATGATAGAATACCTATCATCCCCCTATAAAACTTAACAAAAGTTACTTTTCTTTTTGTCTTCGTCTTATAATTTTTTATCTACATTTGCCTTAAACATTTCGACTGCCTCATTCATATTAGAATGATACTGATGTCCCCTCTTGAAGCCTAAGTCTTCTATATCTTCACTGTACTCTACATCTATTGTAACGTTATCCGTTTGAGTATCATGCTTTAAAGTGACAGAACATTTTACAGTTTTAGTCTTTTCTTCTGTTGTTTTTTCTTCTCTTGCTGCAGTAATAGCTGCAACAACACCTCCACCTGCTATAAGCAAGGGGGCAGCTTCGTCTTTCTTAGTTTTTCCGAGTGCAAGTATTGCAGCAGCTATAGCAGCAGTAGCACCAGGTAAAAACTTTAAGAGATTAAATTTTTTATGTTTAAAAGCGGCACGAGTAACAGGAATCGTATATTCCAACTTACTAATGAATACATTTTTGTTTAACTTAGGTTTTGGAGAAAAAACTACCTTAGGCTCGTATGACAAAGTTCCCTCCTCCTTCTCTTTAGGTTTCTTTTCAGGAGCCTTTGTTTTTTCTATATCAATAATCCACCCTGTTTGCCCATCTTCTTTTACCTTTTTAAAGGCAACAGGAAGAGTTATCGGATAATTCTGTCCTTTCTCTACCTCTTTTTCTAAAATAGTTTCTAGTTTATCCAACTCACCTTCAATTTTTAATTTTAAGTCATCTGTTAACTTAGTCTTAAATCTTTCAATATCTGTTGTTTCATCAACTAACTCATCAAAAACAACCGTTTCATCAACTATTTTCTTAATAAGCTCTTCTTTCTTTTTAAAATTTATATTCTTCTTGTGATGTATAATTTTAAAATCAAGATTCACTGATTCACTCTCTCCAAGGTCTTCTCTATTATTTTCAGGTTCTATTAATTTTTCTAACTCTGAAAAAGCTTTTTCATTTAAGGTTTTGTTTTTTTCAACAAGTTGATACAACTCCTTTATCAAACCATAAATTTCTTTCAGTTCATTAAATCGTTCTTCTGCTTTTTTTCGATTTTCATCACTTTCTGTTTCCAAAAGTGCTTTAATTTCTTTCGCTTCTTTTGACATTAAAAGATCCGCTAAAGCACTTATTGCTACTCCTACATTAGCCCACTCTAATTTGATTTCATCACGATCTACATTCTCTATTGCTGCATCTTTCAAGGCTAAATTCACAGCATTTTCTAACCTCCCAATCGTACTTTTTAAATTTAACAAAGTACTACTAATAAGTTGATCACCTTTCAAAACAGATATATCAAATATAGCATCCTTTAAGTCTTTGATTAAGGAAGCATAGTCTTTTTTAGGCATTTCATCATTAGATTCGGCAGAGAATTTTTCTCTATAAGCCTTAGCTTTATTTTGCAAGACAACATTATCACTTGATTCAAGTTCTTTTAGTAATGCCTCAAGTTCTTTCTTTTTTTGTGCTAAAATTTCCATGTTATTTTATTTATTAGGGTTTAGGATAAAGATGCTTGCTGTGCTTCCAATTCTTTAATTTCTTTTAGTAAGGTTTCTACTCTGGAAATTTTAGCTCTTTCTTCTTCATTCAAAGTTTCTATTTCTTTCTTATACTCTAACTCTACTTTTTTCCATATCTTCAAATACTTCCCCTTCAAAGAATTATTAAAAATAGAATCCCTAAGTAATTTAAGCTTAGGCCTCTTTTCTAAAATTGTTGGCTTTTCATCTTCTTTTTTAGCACATGTATCTATGAAATTCGTCAAAGTAGTATAAGCAGCTTTTGCGATTTCTATATGTGTTTTAGTATAAACAACACCTGTTTTAGCTTTTAATAAAGGCAAAACAATTTGCTTCATTTTTTTATCTGCTTTAACATACTTCTTAGCTGAAACCATCATAGATTTTCCACCATCCTCATTGGACGGACTTTCATCCACTTTTACATCTTGGGTTTCTTTAGGTGAGATATCGTCTACAACAGCATTAATTTCTTCCAGATTTCCTTTTACAACATCTTTAAGAGTCATTCCCATTTTCATGAAAAGTTTCTTCTTATTTTTCTTAACTACATTTGGCTTTATAAATCCTTTTAGAGCAAAAAACAACTCAAGCTCTCCGCCTGCACCATCACTAAGCCTGCATACTCCCTTAGCAAATGCTAAAGACTTATCTGCTTTTCTTTCTTTTTGTAATTCCTTGAAAAATTTATTAACCTGAGATTGAGAACCATAATAAGTAAAAGCATATTCTTTTCCACAAGAATATTCATGCGATTCAATTACAATACAAGGGATTTCAGTAAGCCCTTTTGCTTTTGCTTTTTTTAAATAAGTGGCTGTTTTTTTTATATACATATTTGCCGGCATTTCACGCATTGTGCCGGAGTCAACTGGAGATTTCATAAGTTGTTGTTTATTATCAGTTCATTTGTTATTAACAGCTGTGCCACTAGTGCAAAAGTCAGCCTTGGACAGGCATTAAGGTAACCTTTTTTTCTTAAAAAAGCAAATGAAATTTACATTCTATAACTAACTAACTAACTAACTAACTAACTAACTGTAATTATATATCATCGATTATATATAAGTAACCATTCAAAATAATTTATAGCCAAAACCTAATTCTTTTTGCGCTACTCCTCATCAAAAAATCTCACTTTAGCCCGCTAAAGCTTCGATTTTCTTCTTCGATTAGCACTAAAAATAA
>Ga0114952_1001653_pt1 | contig 18525 bp, 15 predicted proteins | sample SidtaG_2_FD_87303 | JGI IMG/M metagenome (GOLD analysis project Ga0114952, IMG submission 87303) | Marine algal microbial communities from Sidmouth, United Kingdom - Sidmouth_Asex2 metaG | ecosystem: Host-associated > Algae > Red algae > Unclassified | place: Sidmouth, United Kingdom | collected...
AGGAGGCCATCATGGCTAAGGCAAAGTTTGAACGTAATAAGCCCCACGTTAACATCGGCACAATCGGCCACGTTGACCACGGCAAGACCACATTGACAGCTGCGATCACGAAGTACTTTGGTGATTTCAAAGGCTACGACGAAATCGACGGCGCGCCGGAAGAAAAAGCACGTGGTATCACGATTTCCACAGCACACGTCGAGTATGAGACTGAAACACGTCACTACGCCCACGTTGACTGCCCGGGTCACGCTGACTACGTCAAGAACATGATCACCGGTGCGGCGCAAATGGACGGCGCGATCCTGGTTGTGAACGCGGCCGACGGTCCAATGCCACAGACCCGCGAGCACATCTTGCTTGGCCGTCAGGTTGGCATCCCGTACATGGTTGTTTACATGAACAAAGTTGATCAGGTCGACGACGAAGAGCTGCTCGAACTGGTTGAAATGGAAATCCGTGAACTGTTGTCCTCTTACGAGTACCCGGGCGACGATATTCCTGTTGTTCCAGGCTCCGCGCTTGCGGCGATGGAAGAGCGTGACGACAACATCGGCAAAGACTCTATTGTTGCGCTAATGGCGGCTGTTGACGAATACATCCCGATGCCAGAGCGTGCGGTTGACAAGCCGTTCTTGCTGCCAGTGGAAGACGTGTTCTCGATCTCTGGTCGTGGTACTGTTGTGACTGGCCGTATTGAGCGTGGCGTTGTGAACGTGGGCGACGAATTGTCCATCGTTGGCATCAAAGACACGCAGAAAACCACATGTACCGGTGTTGAAATGTTCCGCAAGCTGCTTGATCGCGGTGAAGCTGGCGACAACGTTGGTGTTCTGTTGCGCGGTATCGACCGTGAAGCGGTCGAGCGTGGTCAGGTTCTGGTGAAGCCGGGTTCCGTGACGCCACACACAAAGTTCGAGGCAGAAGCCTATATTCTGACCAAAGAAGAAGGCGGTCGTCACACACCGTTCTTTGCGAACTACCGTCCACAGTTCTACTTCCGTACGACTGACGTGACAGGCACGGTTGTTCTGCCAGCGGGCACCGAGATGGTGATGCCGGGCGACAACCTGAAGTTCAACGTCGAGCTGATCGCGCCAATCGCGATGGAAGACGGCCTGCGCTTTGCGATCCGCGAAGGCGGCCGCACCGTTGGTGCTGGCGTCGTCTCCAAAATCGTAGAGTAATCTGCGACATTGCAGGGTAGGTGGCGCTGGTTTGCGCGCAAACCACAACAACCTGCTCCGGTAGCGTCACTAAAACAAAGGCCGTCCCAGAAACGGGGCGGCCTTTTTGTGTGAAGAACGCAAACCAAAGTCCGGTTTTCACCGTTCGGGCAATTCGTTATGCTGAATCCTATGGATAGATTTGCGTCACCCGATACACTTTTCCCTGTGATCTTGCCGGATGGGTCACCACATCAGGGCACGGTTTTTCTGCGACCGGCAACGCGGGACCACCCCCAATTTCAGGTGGGTGATTATACTTACGCCAGCGCGCATGTCCCGCCGGCGGATTGGGCGGCCAAGCTTGCCCCCTATCTTTACCCGTTTTCGCCAGAGACCCTGAAGATCGGCAAGTTTTGCCAGATCGCGGACGGTGTTCAGTTTATCACTGCGTCGGCCAACCATCGCTATGACGGGTTCTCGAGCTATCCATTCGGGATATTTGGCGGGGGGCTGGCAGGGTCACCTGCGATGCCGTTCGTCTTCGATTTCGCACCGAAACGCAAGGATGTGCCTGATGTCGCCATGACCATCCCCACAATCCATCAAAACAGTCGCTTTGAACGTTTCGCGCCGAGGTCGAGGTGAACGCAAACAACGGCCCTCGGCACCACAATCAACCGATTTTTTACACAGCCTCTCCGGACTTTGCCGTCGTTGGTGTCACCGGTTTTAGCGGCTGCTCCGGGGTGTTTTCAGGCCCGCCAATGACAATTGTCACCGGATCGGGTCTTAGGCCTCTCGCCAATCCAACACGACTTTTCCTGATTGCCCTGATTTCATCGCAGCGAATCCTTCGGCGTAATCTTTGACCGCAAAGCGGTGTGTAATAATGCCAGACACGTCCAGCCCGTTTTGCAACATGGCGATCATCTTGTACCACGTCTCAAAAATCTCGCGCCCGTAGATGCCTTTCAAGGTAATTGCCTTAAAGACGATCCGGCTCCAATCGACAGGGCTTTTGCCCGGTGGGATTCCAAGTAACGCGATACGTCCGCCCATCACCATAGCTTCGACCATTTGATCAAGAGCCACTTGGTTGCCAGACATTTCGAGGCCAACATCAAAACCCTGCATAATTCTCAACTGAGCCTTAATGTCAGCCAGATCGGTTTTTGTTACGTTCACCGGCGTCACATCAGCCACCGTCGCGGCCAAATCGAGGCGGTCTTGGTTAATATCCGTGATCACCACATTGCGCGCGCCTGCGTGCCGTGCGACAGCTGCCGCCATAATGCCGATTGGGCCAGCGCCGGTAATTAACACGTCCTCTCCCACCAGATCAAACGACAAGGCGGTGTGAACGGCATTGCCCAATGGATCGAGGATTGCACCAATGTCGTCGCTGATTTCGTCTGGCAAAGGCACCACGTTGAAGGCAGGAAGGCGCAAATATTCAGCGAATGCGCCTTGTTCGTTCACGCCAATGCCGCGTGTTTCCGGGTCGAGATGGAATTTTCCGGCACGACTTTGGCGTGATTGTTTGCCGATAAGGTGGCCTTCGCCGCTGCATCTTTGCCCCAGCTGTAATCCTTCGACATTGCGCCCAAGCTCAACGATTTCACCTGCAAATTCGTGGCCCGTAATCAATGGAACAGGGACCGTCTTCTTGGCCCATTCATCCCAGTTCCAGATATGGATGTCGGTTCCACAGATGCCCGTCTTGTTGATGCGGATCAGCACATCGTCGGGACCGACTTCTGGCACGGGAGCGGTTTGCAACCATAGGCCTTCGCGCGCGTGCGCCTTGACCAGTGCGTTCATCTCATTGCTCATTTCAGAACTCCTACGCCTTTGCCTGCGATTTCGAAGGCAGTCAGGGCGCGGTCCAGATCATCTTTTGTTAGCGATGCGTTCATCTGTGTGCGAATGCGGGCTTGGCCGCGCGGAACGACGGGGAAGAAGAATCCGCTAACGTAGACGCCTTCGTCAAACAGGCGTGCGGCCATGTCTTGTGCCAAATGTGCCTCGCCCAACATGACGGGAATGATCGGATGCTCGCCGGGCAGCAAATCGAAACCCAAACTTGTCAAACCTGCACGCCAATAGGCCGCATTTTCGAACAGTTGCGCACGCAGGGCGTCGCCTTCCTCGACCAGCCGAATGGCCTCGATCCCGGCGGCCACGATGGAGGGCGGCAGGGAATTGGAGAACAAATAGGGACGCGCGCGCTGGCGCAGCAGGTCAATTACGGGCTGTGGTCCGGCAATGTAGCCGCCGATTGCACCGCCAAGTGCCTTGCCCAACGTGCCCGTCAGAATGTCGACATCGACACCGAAATGCGCAGGCGTGCCGGCCCCCTTTGGCCCCATAAAGCCAGTGGAATGGCAATCATCGACCATGACAAGTGCACCGTAAGCCTTAGCCAGTTCAGTGATCTTGGGCAGGTTCGCAAGGTACCCATCCATACTGAACACCCCGTCTGTGGCGATCATGATGAAGCGTGCGCCATCTGCTTTTGCGGCCTGCAACTGCGCTTCCAGATCGCCCATGTCGGAATTCGCATAACGGTAGCGTTTCGCCTTGCACAACCGGATGCCATCAATGATCGACGCGTGGTTCAATGCGTCAGAGATGATCGCGTCTTCCGGTCCCAGCAATGGCTCGAACAATCCGCCGTTGGAATCAAAACAGGCCGCAAACAGGATGGAATCGTCCTTGCCCAAGAAGCGCGCCAGCCGCGTTTCGAGATCGCGGTGCAAGTCTTGCGTGCCGCAAATGAATCGAACCGACGCCATGCCAAACCCTTTGGTGTCCATCGCGTCTTTTGCGGTCTTGATAAGATCGGGGTGGTCTGCCAGCCCAAGGTAATTGTTCGCACACAGATTGATCACGGGTTTACCGTTTGCGGTGATCTGTCCCGCTTGCGGGGACGAGATCAAACGCTCGTGTTTTGTCATCTGTTCGGCATCAATCTGTGCCAGCGTTTCGGTCAGGTGGTCTAGAAATGCAGCCGTCATAGCGTCCTCCGTTTTGAAGAAGATCGCATGACGGATAATTTTCCGCAATACTGGAATTATATTAAGTTGGATGAAAATCCGCGAAGGTGGATTTATCTAGGCGCCATGTACGACTAAAAATGCTCGGGCGGGCCCGTCTGCGCATATCTTGTGCGCGACGTCCGCCGCGTAGCGTGCTGTATCTCCCATGGACAACTGCTCAACCGCTTCACCACTGGTAACGCTCAGGCGCCCTTCTACGACTGTTAGATGTTCACGTGCGCCCTGTGCATGCGGTAAGCTATCCAGAACGCCGTTTTGACTAAATTGCAGATCATACACTTCATGCCGCCCTGCCTCTTCGGGGGGCGATAAAATGCGGATCGAACATCCTGTGCCGTGGTTGTCAATCGCAGGGACATCGCCGCTGCGTAAAACCTCGACGCGGCTATCCTGATCGTCCTCTAGAAGCCCCGCAAAATCCACCTGAAGCGCCTTGGTCAGGTTCCACAACGTCGAGATTGTCGGCGAAGATTCCCCACGCTCAATCTGACTGACCATACTGCGCGATACGCCCGACAGCTTGGCCACAGCATCAAGAGACAACCCCTTGGCGCGGCGTGCTTCCTTCAGGCGATTGGGCAGTAACGATAGTATTGCGTCGGTGTTTTCCATAATAACGGATTGTATTGATAAGCCGCCATGCGCTGCAAGCCAGAATTTTGGTAAGTTTGGGCGCGATGCCGACATTTGCGTTTTCTCGCGCGCGTCGCGCAAAAGGCATCTAATCGATTGTGCCGTCTGCCACCGCCACAACCTTATCCAGTAGACCCTTCAACCCGTCGCGTGCCACTTCGTCCATTTTCCCGACAACCTCTGCGTCAAACCGTGCGAATACCACGCGGCCTGTCGTGAAGGGCAGGGGCAGCATCATGTTGTCCCAACTGCCCAATATCCGGTGACGCCTTGTTGCAAATGCATAGCCGTATACAGGCCGCTTCATCACCCGCGCCCATTCCAGTGGCGCGTCTTTGACAGCAAGCGCTGGCCCCAGTGGCCCGTCGCCTGTCATACCGATGCTCACGCCTGCGCGCACACGGCGCAGTACCACGCGGCTGGCTGCAAGGTTGGACATCTTGTTGGACATTTCCATCGGTTGAAGGCCGCGACGGCGCTGTAGCGCGCCGGATACGCGACCGATAGGGGACGCGTCATAAAGGCTTGACAGCGGGCCTGCCTCGACCGGCCAATGCACAGGCCCGAGCAACGATCGTCCGTGCCACATCAGCAGCAGCACAGGACCATCAGCAAGGTCGGATTTGAGGTCATCCAGCCCTGTATATTCCCACCGCGTCGTGCGTTGGCACAGTGTTAAATAACCACCAGCCAACCACGCCAGACACCATGCCAGGATCTTTGAATGTTCGATGCGGTCGCGCAATGTCATGTTAGTAACCCTCATTCATCTATGTGTTTCGACAAAACTGCGCATGATTACAAGGTTGCGGTGCAATCCCTCTTGATCCTTATCCATGTTCGGGCTAATCGGAACGCGGTCTTAGGGGTGTAGCTCAGTTGGTAGAGCGACGGTCTCCAAAACCGTAGGTCTGGAGTTCGAGCCTCCACGCCCCTGCCAAGACCGCATGACGCGCCTGTTCTGAGGAATGGAACCCATTCGCCCATGACCACCAACATCCCCGCCAGATCGGTTGCCTTACATATTGGTGCGCATAAAACCGCGACCTCGCATTTGCAGCGGTCGTGGCAGTCGCAGCAAGAGGCATTAATCGCGGCTGGTGTCCGGTTCTATGGCCCCGAATCCCTGCGACGCCCCCACAAGAGCATTGCTGATGTTTTTGGTCTCGACTTTGATATTGAGCCACCCCAACCGACGCGGAGCCCAGCCGATCAGGCCGACTTCATGTTCAAGGACGGCCACCGGCTTGTGCTGAGCGACGAGAACTTCGTTGGTGTGCTCCATAATAAAGACGGAAATATCTCGACCCCGCTGTATCCGCGCGCAGGTCTGCGGATCGCGGCGTTATCTGCTGCCATTGATTGTGGCCCGATTGATATCGTGATCGGCATCCGCGAACCTGCCAGCTTTTTGACGTCCGCATACGGGCAGGCATTGATGGGCGGGAAAACCAACAGCTTTGCCGAATATCTGGATAAAAACCCGCTCAAACAGGTTTATTGGCCGGGACTGATTGCGCGGATCAGATCGACCGAAGGGGTGGGGCGCGTGTTTGTTTCCCGTTATGAGGATTACAAATGGCGGTTCCATCCCATTTGTGCCGCGTTGATGGGCGACAGTGTCGATATGCGGCTGCGCCCTTATCCGGATCGGGTGCACACAGGATTGTCCGCCGCAGCAGTTGCCGCAATATTGGCGGATCCAGATGCGGCCGATCCCGTAAGACAGGCGACGATTGCACGCGACAAATTTCCTGTTGGCGAAACCTATCCTGCGTTCACGCTGTTTTCAGCGGACGAGCACGCGGCCTCTGTTGCGGATTACACGACACAGATGGACGAGATCGACCGGATCGAGGGCGTTACTGTTCTGCACCCTTGAATTTGACGGGCTGAACCCGTATGTCGCCAGATGTTACGCTAAGAGGTATATTGAAATGGCCATCGCCAATCCCGTCAAATTCGTGAACGAAGTCCGCGCCGAAGTCGCCAAGGTTGTTTGGCCGACACGCCGCGAAGTTGTGCTGACAACCATTATGGTTTTCATCATGGCAGCACTCACCGCGATATTCTTTTCGTTGGTCGATTTGCTGATCCGCTCTGGCCTGACAACTACTCTTAGCTATTTCGGTTCTTGATTTAGCGGCGCTGTTTTTGCGGCTTACCCCTTGAAAACATTGGGTAGGGGCGGTACTAGCGCGATGAAATTGGGAAAGGCGTGCGGCGAATCGAGTTGCGCGCCGATTTTTATTTTCCCGAACGGGCGGTTTAACCGTCTGAATTAATTGGAACTCTGCGCCTCATGGGGTGCACACGGCGAGGTGTCGAAGGTCATGGCGAAACGTTGGTACTCGGTAAGCGTTCTTTCAAACTTTGAAAAAAAGATCGCAGAGACTATTCGCCAGAAGGCGGAAGAGCAGGGTCTGGCCGAGCAAATTGACGAAGTGTTGGTACCAACCGAAGAAGTGATCGAAGTCCGCCGCAACAAGAAAGTGACCGCCGAGCGTCGCTTTATGCCTGGTTACGTACTGGTCCACATGGAGCTGTCTGACGAGGCATACCACCTGGTTAACTCGATCAACCGCGTCACTGGTTTCTTGGGCCCACAAGGTCGCCCGATGCCGATGCGCGATGCCGAAGTGCAGGCCATCCTTGGCCGTGTCGAAGAAGGTCAGGAGGCGCCTCGCACGCTGATCAACTTTGAGATCGGTGAAAAAGTTAAAGTCAACGAAGGGCCGTTTGAAGATTTCGACGGCATGGTTGAAGAAGTCGATGAAGAGAATGCGCGCCTGAAGGTGACTGTCTCTATCTTTGGTCGGGCAACGCCGGTCGAATTGGAATTCACGCAGGTGACCAAGCAGGGCTAACCGCCCGCCACCGCAAATCACAAGAAGAAAGGGAGCGTTCATACGCTCCCTTTTTTTCTTACCTGCCTGCCGATGATCAGGTCAGGGACAAGATGACCTGATTACCAACATCCAGCAAACAGGCCGGGATCGACAAACATCCGCCGACAGATGCACACGAAACCCCAAGCCCGGATGTGCCGCCAACAGATGAATGGCGGTTGCGGCGGTGTGTGCAAACCAAGCGAACCACGAAAGACTTTGGATTTTGCACTGTGCCGAGCCGGTCCGGCGTCGCTGCAATTTGGTCCGGGATACGGCGGTGGGCGCCAATGTATCGGGTCACGCCAGTTGATGTGTAAACGACATCTTCGGTCCGGCACGGAATCTCGGCGGCCTTTCCCCCCTAGATTTCGTGGTCATAGGTTCCGCCTGTTGCAGCCACCACAAGAATCAGGACCACTGTCGCCCAGTAATAGGTCTTCTGTGCAAACTCCTTACGAATCGTTAAGGCATCAATCCTTGTTGGAAACCCCGATCGCCATAACGCTGCCTGATCTTAATATTTAATGGATTGGACGGCGAATTCCGGCGAAAATCCTAGAATTTCTGATTTGGCCGCAGACTCTTGCCCGCAAGGGGTTGCAAAAAATGGCGGGTCGGCATACTGCGGCGACTTGGTGCCTTCGTTTTTCGGGGGCAGCATGTCTGTGGGAGGTCGATTGCGCGCGCGCGGTGGACCGGACCACACAACTTACTGCCCAAAAGCCGCGGCTTGCGGGCGTTGGAATATATGGAGGCCATCATGGCTAAGAAAGTTGTTGGACAACTGAAGCTGCAGGTTCCTGCAGGTGCAGCGAACCCATCCCCACCCGTCGGCCCCGCATTGGGTCAGCGCGGCATCAACATCATGGAATTCTGTAAAGCGTTTAACGCGAAAACACAGGAAATGGAAAACGGCGCGCCGTGCCCGACCGTGATTACATATTACGCAGACAAATCTTTCACGATGGAAATCAAGACGCCACCTGCGTCGTTCTACATCAAGAAAGCCGCCAAGCTGAAGTCTGGTTCCAAAGAGCCAGGTAAAGTTGTTGCAGGGTCTATCACTGGCAAGCAGGTGCGTGAAATCGCCGAAGCCAAGATGAAGGACCTCAACGCGACGTCCATCGAAGGCGCTATGCTGATCATCGCGGGCTCTGCTCGCTCCATGGGCATCGAGGTGAAGTAAGATGGCAAAATTTGGTAAGCGCACAACCGCCGCTCGCGAAGCATTCGCAGGCAAAGAAAATGTTCTCGTTGCTGACGCGGCTGGTCTTGTAAAAGACAACGCAAAAGCAAAGTTCGACGAAACCGTTGAAATCGCAATGCACCTTGGTGTTGACCCGCGTCACGCAGACCAGATGGTTCGCGGGACTGTCACATTGCCACACGGCACAGGCAAAACTGTTCGTGTTGCTGTGTTCGCACGGGGTGACAAAGCTGACGAAGCAAAAGCAGCTGGTGCAGACATCGTCGGTGCAGAAGACCTGATGGAAATCGTTCAAGGCGGCACAATCGATTTTGATCGTTGCATCGCAACACCTGACATGATGGCCGTTGTTGGCCGTCTTGGTAAGGTGCTTGGCCCACGCAACCTGATGCCAAACCCGCGTGTTGGTACAGTGACCATGGACGTCAAAGCGGCTGTTGAAGCGGCAAAAGGCGGTCAGGTTCAGTTCAAAGCTGAAAAAGCTGGCGTTGTTCACGCAGGCATTGGCAAGGCTTCTTTTTCTGCCAAGCAGATCGAAGAAAACATGCTGGCGTTTGTTGAAGCCGTCAGCAAAGCCCGCCCAGCTGGCGCAAAAGGCACATACATGAAGAAGATCTCTGTATCTTCGACAATGGGCCCGGGTGTTTCCATCGACGTGGCATCCGCCACAGGCAACGCTTAACCGTTTAAGGTAAGATGGGTTAAAACCCATCCTACGAAGAATACGCATCCCCACATCCGGGGGTGTGTGTTGCAAGGGCCAAAATACCGGTTCCTTGTACTGTCCGAGACGGAGGGTGCAGGTTCGCTTGCATAATTCCTTCCTGAGATGGGAAACGAGACCAATTTCCGCGGGTTTAGACCTTCGGGCGATTAAGGCCTCGGGACCCTGAATTGGACCCGAACTGGGATGACCATCTGGTTGTTCCGAAATGAGCTGGGGAGAGATCCCCAAATTTGGAGTGAAACTGTGGATAGAGCACAAAAAGAACAGCTGGTCGATGAACTCGGCCAAGTCTTTGAAAGCTCTGGCGTCGTCGTAGTAAGTCGCTACGAAGGTATGACAGTTGCTGAAATGCAGGACCTGCGCGGACAAATGTCCGAAGCTGGCGGGTTCGTACGCGTTGCCAAGAACAAGCTCGCCAAGATCGCCCTAGAGGGTAAGCCATGCGCAAGCATCGCCGAATTCCTCGACGGCATGACCGTGCTCGCCTATTCCGAGGACCCTGTCGCTGCTGCGAAGGTCGTCGATGCATATGCCAAAACTAACGACAAGCTCGTTATTCTTGGTGGTGCAATGGGTGATACAGCACTGGACGTAGCTGGTGTGAAAGCCGTTGCCGCGATGCCATCACGCGAGGAGCTTATTGCTTCTATCGTTGGTTGTATCGGTGCACCTGCTTCGAACATCGCTGGGGCCATTGGCGCGCCTGCTTCGAACATCGCTAGCGTTCTCTCGACGATCGAAGAGAAAGCTGCATAAGCAATCGAAATACTTTCGTGGTGGTGAATGCCTCACGTTGGAACACAATATTTAGGAATGGATAAGCAAATGGCTGATCTTAAGAAAATGGCAGAAGAGATTGTCGCACTGACACTTCTCGAAGCACAAGAACTGAAAACCATCCTCAAGGACGAGTATGGCATCGAACCAGCAGCCGGTGGCGCTGTTATGATGGCTGGCGGCGGCGACGCTGGTGGCGCATCCGCAGAAGAGAAGACCGAATTTGACGTCGTTCTCAAGAATGCTGGCGCTTCCAAAATCAACGTCATCAAAGAAGTTCGCGGCATCACAGGTCTTGGCCTGAAAGAAGCCAAAGACCTCGTTGAAGCTGGTGGCAAGATCAAAGAAGGCGTTGCGAAAGCAGAAGCTGAAGATGTCAAAGCCAAGCTGGAAGCAGTTGGCGCAGAGGTTGAGCTGGCCTAAGCCACTCTCCTTTTCGGGCCAGAACGGCCTGTAAAATTCGGCTGGGTGCGCAAAATGTGCGCCCAGCCAAACCTGTCTTAGAAGGGTGTTTTTCGTAAACACCCGTCTTGGGTAGGTTTCAATGTCGGGAGGCAGCCGGTGGGACGGTCGCCACGAATAGACATGAAACCCCCTGTCAAAATGGGTGCTTGTTCACGGCCCGGGTGAACACGCAGTCGGTTAGACAAATATAAGGTGACATTACACATGGCTCAGTCCTTCCTCGGTCAGAAACGCCTGCGTAAGTACTACGGAAAAATCCGTGAAGTTCTTGAAATGCCGAACCTCATTGAGGTTCAGAAATCTTCTTATGATCTGTTCCTGCGCTCCGGCGACAGCGACACACCGCTTGACGGCGAAGGCATCAAAGGTGTCTTTCAGTCGGTGTTCCCGATCAAAGATTTCAATGAAACTGCTGTTCTGGAGTTCGTAAAATACGAGCTGGAAAAGCCAAAGTATGACGTCGAAGAGTGCATGCAGCGCGACATGACGTACAGCGCACCGCTGAAGGTGACGCTCCGTCTTATCGTGTTTGATATGGACGAAGATACTGGCGCAAAGTCAGTGAAAGATATCAAAGAACAAGACGTGTTCATGGGCGATATGCCTTTGATGACGCCGAACGGCACATTTGTTGTCAACGGCACCGAGCGCGTGATCGTATCCCAGATGCACCGTTCGCCCGGCGTGTTCTTTGACCATGACAAAGGTAAAACCCATTCGTCTGGCAAGCTGCTGTTTGCATGCCGGATCATCCCTTATAGCGGGTCATGGCTCGACTTTGAATTCGACGCCAAGGACCTTGTGTTCTGCCGGATTGACCGCCGTCGTAAACTGCCTGTCACAACGCTGCTTTATGCGCTTGGTTTCGACCAAGAAGGCATCATGGATGCGTATTACAACACTGTCGATTATAGCCTTGATAAGAAGGGTGCAGCTTGGACAACCAAGTTCTTCCCACAGCGTGTTCGCGGCACACGTCCTGTCATGGATCTGGTCGATGCGGCAACTGGCGAAGTGATCGCCAAAGCCGGTGAAAAGGTAACACCACGTTCCGTCAAGAAATTGATCGACGAAGGCAACGTCACGGATTTGTTGGTCCCGTTCAACGATATCGTCGGCAAATTTGTAGCGTCTGACATCATCAACGAAGAAACTGGCGCGATTTACGTCGAAGCTGGTGACGAGTTGACGCTTGAGATGGACAAAGAGGGTGAAGTCATTGGCGGCACGCTCAAGGACTTGGTTGATGCGGGCATCAAAATCATTCCGGTCCTCGATATCGACAACGTCAACGTGGGCGCATACATGCGCAACACAATGGCGGCTGACAAGAACATGAACCGCGAAACTGCGCTCATGGATATTTACCGCGTGATGCGCCCGGGCGAGCCACCGACCGTTGATGCGGCGTCGAACCTGTTCGACACATTGTTCTTTGATTCAGAACGTTACGATTTGTCCGCTGTTGGTCGTGTGAAGATGAACATGCGTCTTGACCTTGACGCAGAAGACACCATGCGCACCCTGCGCAAGGAAGACATCGTATCTTGCATCAAGGCGCTGGTTGAATTGCGCGATGGCCGTGGCGACGTGGACGATATTGACCACCTCGGCAACCGTCGTGTGCGTTCTGTCGGCGAGCTGATGGAAAATCAGTACCGTGTTGGCCTGCTCCGTATGGAGCGCGCGATCAAGGAACGTATGTCATCTGTCGAAATCGACACAGTGATGCCACAAGACCTGATCAATGCGAAGCCAGCGGCTGCTGCGGTGCGTGAATTCTTTGGCTCCTCGCAGTTGTCGCAGTTCATGGACCAAACCAACCCGCTGTCGGAAGTCACGCACAAGCGTCGTCTTTCTGCGTTGGGCCCAGGTGGTTTGACACGTGAACGTGCCGGCTTTGAGGTACGTGACGTTCACCCGACACACTACGGTCGGATGTGTCCGATTGAGACACCGGAAGGCCCGAACATCGGTCTTATCAACTCGCTCGCGACCTTTGCGCGTGTGAACAAATACGGTTTCATCGAAACACCATACCGCAAGGTTGTTGAGGGCAAGGTCACTGACGAAGTGCAGTACATGTCCGCAACCGAGGAAATGCGTCATACTGTGGCGCAGGCCAACGCGAACATGAACGCGGACGGTACGTTCAACAACGATCTGGTGTCGACCCGTAAGAATGGCGACTACACATTGTCCCCATCCGAAAACGTGGACCTGATCGATGTGTCACCAAAGCAGCTGGTGTCTGTAGCGGCGTCTTTGATCCCGTTCTTAGAAAACGACGATGCGAACCGTGCCCTCATGGGGTCCAACATGATGCGTCAGGCTGTTCCTTTGTTGCAGGCAACTGCACCGCTGGTCGGCACAGGCATCGAAGAAGTTGTCGCCCGCGATTCCGGCGCGTCCATCATGGCCAAGCGCCAAGGGATCATCGACCAAGTGGATGCGGAACGTATCGTTATTCGCGCCACGCATGATCTTGAGCTGGGCGATGCTGGCGTCGACATTTACCGCATGCGTAAATTCCAGCGGTCCAACCAGAATACATGTATCAACCAGCGCCCGTTGGTGAAGGTTGGTGATGTGGTCCTGAAGGGCGAAGTTATCGCCGATGGTCCATCTACGGACATCGGTGAATTGGCTCTTGGTAAAAACGTGGTCGTCGCGTTTATGCCTTGGAACGGCTACAACTACGAAGACTCCATCCTGATTTCAGAGCGTATTACGCGCGATGACGTGTTCACATCGATCCACATCGATGAGTTCGAAGTCGCCGCACGTGATACCAAGCTCGGCCCAGAAGAAATCACCCGCGACATCCCGAACGTCGGCGAGGAAGCATTGCGCAACCTCGACGAGGCAGGGATTGTCTATATCGGTGCCGAAGTCGGTCCAGCGGATATTCTGGTCGGCAAGATCACACCAAAAGGCGAAAGCCCGATGACGCCAGAAGAGAAACTGCTGCGCGCCATCTTTGGTGAAAAGGCATCTGACGTCCGCGACACATCCTTGCGTTTGCCTCCTGGTGACTTTGGGACTGTCGTAGAAGTCCGCGTCTTCAACCGCCACGGCGTGGAAAAAGACGAGCGCGCCTTGCAGATCGAGCGTGAAGAAGTTGAGCGTTTGTCCCGTGACCGCGACGATGAAATGGGCATTCTTGACCGGAACATCTATGCGCGTCTTAAGGGCGTGATCTTGGGCAAGAAGGCTGTCAAAGGTCCGAAAGGCTTCAAGTCAAACACCGACGTGACCGAAGAAGCACTGGCAGAATTCAGCCGTGGTCTTTGGTGGCAGTTCGCACTGGAAAACGAGGCTGACGCGCAGATCGTCGAGGCCTTGAACGAACAGTACGAAATCCAGAAGCGTGCAATGGATGCGCGTTTTGAAGACAAAGTCGAAAAAGTACGTCGTGGCGATGATTTGCCACCGGGTGTGATGAAGATGGTGAAAGTCTTTGTCGCGGTGAAGCGTAAGCTTCAGCCAGGTGATAAAATGGCGGGTCGTCACGGGAACAAAGGTGTTATTTCCAAGGTTGTACCGATGGAAGACATGCCGTTCCTTGCCGATGGTACCCCTGTTGATTTCTGTCTGAACCCGCTCGGCGTGCCGTCACGTATGAACGTCGGCCAGATCCTCGAATGTCACATGGGCTGGGCCGCACGCGGTCTGGGTATCCAGATTGACGATGCTTTGGGTGAATACCGCCGGTCCGGCGACCTGACCCCAGTGCGCGAGGCGATGCGCATCGCTTATGGCGACGACGTTTACGCCGAAGGCATCGAAGGCATGGACGAAGATCAACTGGTCGAGGCTGCGGGCAACGTCACTGGCGGTGTTCCAATGGCGACACCCGTCTTTGACGGCGCAAAAGAAGCTGACGTCAACGACAGCCTCGTGCGTGCCGGATTTGACACCTCCGGTCAGTCCGTCCTCTTTGACGGGCGTACCGGTGAGCAGTTCAGCCGCAAGGTGACTGTTGGTGTGAAATACCTGCTCAAGCTGCACCACCTCGTGGACGACAAAATCCACGCACGTTCCACAGGACCATACTCCTTGGTCACGCAACAGCCGCTGGGTGGTAAAGCCCAGTTCGGTGGTCAGCGTTTCGGGGAAATGGAAGTCTGGGCACTGGAAGCATATGGCGCGGCTTACACGCTGCAAGAGATGTTGACAGTCAAATCCGATGACGTTGCTGGCCGTACGAAAGTGTACGAAAGCATCGTTAAGGGCGAGGACAACTTTGAGGCTGGCGTCCCAGAGTCGTTCAACGTGCTTGTGAAAGAAGTCCGTGGTCTCGGCCTGAACATGGAACTTCTGGATGCGGAGGAAGACGAGTGAGAGTAGTCTCGGCGATGGCTGCGGTCATGGTTGCCCTTGCGGGTTGCCAACCAACCGACGAAGCCACGCTGATCTATGACGTGAGCACTGAGCGGTTTTCAATCGCTCAGTGGGGGGAGTTCAGGGGACACGTCGCCTGCCCTCCGGGTTTCGTCGCAGGGACGGTTCCCGTCGCCAAGCCACGCAGATTTGACACTCGCGTGTCTTATTCCAGCTCTGATCGGATCATAGTGGACACAGATTATATCGGTTTGCGCAAATACCACCGCGCAAACTTTTACGAATGCAAAGAGCCTAGAAAGGACGCCTGATGAACCAGGAACTGACAAACAACCCGTTTAACCCGCTTACACCGGCGAAAACGTTTGACGAGATCAAGGTCTCATTGGCCTCACCAGAACGGATTCTTTCGTGGTCTTTCGGTGAGATCAAGAAACCGGAAACCATCAACTACCGGACGTTCAAGCCGGAACGTGACGGTTTGTTCTGCGCGCGTATCTTTGGTCCGATCAAAGATTACGAATGCCTTTGCGGTAAATACAAGCGCATGAAATATCGCGGCGTTGTCTGCGAAAAATGTGGTGTTGAAGTAACGCTTCAAAAGGTACGTCGCGAACGTATGGGCCATATTGAACTGGCAGCACCTGTCGCGCACATCTGGTTCCTCAAATCATTGCCATCCCGCATCGGCCTGATGCTGGACATGACGCTGCGTGACCTCGAGCGTATTTTGTATTTTGAAAATTATGTCGTGATCGAACCTGGTCTGACGGATCTGACCTATGGTCAGTTGATGACAGAAGAAGAGTTCTATGACGCGCAGGACGTTTACGGTATGGATGCATTCCAAGCCAACATCGGCGCCGAAGCGATCCGCGAAATGCTGTCCCAGATCGACCTTGACGGCGAAGCAGATCAGCTGCGTGCCGACCTGAAAGAAGCCACTGGCGAGTTGAAGCCAAAGAAGATCATCAAGCGTTTGAAGATCGTCGAAAGCTTCATTGAATCTGGCAACCGTCCGGAATGGATGGTTCTGACCGTGATCCCAGTGATCCCGCCAGAACTGCGCCCGCTGGTCCCGCTTGATGGTGGCCGTTTTGCGACGTCTGATTTGAACGATCTGTATCGTCGTGTGATCAACCGTAATAATCGCCTCAAGCGTCTGATCGAACTTCGCGCACCTGACATCATCGTGCGTAACGAAAAGCGTATGTTGCAGGAATCTGTTGATGCGCTGTTCGACAACGGCCGTCGTGGTCGTGTGATCACTGGCGCCAACAAGCGTCCGCTGAAATCCTTGTCCGATATGCTCAAGGGTAAGCAGGGTCGCTTCCGTCAAAACCTTTTGGGTAAGCGCGTCGACTTCTCCGGTCGTTCGGTGATTGTGACCGGACCGGAGCTGAAGTTGCACCAGTGCGGATTGCCCAAGAAAATGGCGCTCGAGCTGTTCAAACCGTTCATTTATTCGCGGCTTGAAGCCAAGGGCCTGTCGTCCACGGTCAAGCAAGCCAAGAAACTGGTCGAAAAAGAGCGTCCGGAAGTGTGGGATATCCTCGACGAGGTTATCCGCGAACATCCGGTCATGCTGAACCGTGCGCCAACGCTGCACCGTTTGGGCATCCAAGCGTTTGAACCAGTTTTGATCGAAGGTAAGGCTATTCAGCTGCACCCGCTGGTCTGTTCTGCGTTTAACGCCGACTTTGACGGTGACCAAATGGCTGTTCACGTGCCGCTGTCCCTTGAGGCACAGTTGGAAGCACGCGTCTTGATGATGTCCACGAACAACGTGTTGTCCCCGTCCAACGGTGCGCCAATTATCGTACCTTCGCAGGATATGATTTTGGGTCTCTACTACACCACAATCATGCGCGACGGCATGAAGGGCGAAGGCATGGCCTTCTCTGACATCGAAGAAGTCGAGCACGCATTGACCGCTGGTGAAGTGCACCTGCACGCCAAGATCGAGGCACGTATGCCACAGATCGACGCGGAAGGTAACGAGATCATGCAGCGCTTTGAGACCACACCGGGTCGTTTGCGTTTGGGCGCGCTTTTGCCGCTCAACGCCAAGGCACCGTTTGCGCTGGTGAACCGTTTGCTGCGCAAGAAAGAAGTGCAGCAGATTATTGACACTGTGTATCGTTATTGCGGTCAAAAAGAGTCGGTTATCTTCTGTGACCACATCATGACGATGGGCTTCCGCGAAGCGTTCAAGGCCGGTATTTCGTTCGGTAAGGACGACATGGTTGTGCCTGACACCAAATGGCCGCTGGTTGAAGAAACACGTGACCTCGTCAAAGACTTTGAACAGCAGTATATGGACGGCCTGATTACTCAGGGTGAAAAGTACAACAAAGTTGTCGATGCTTGGTCAAAAGCTAACGACAAAGTCACTGACGCGATGATGGCCACGATTGGTACAACGCCAATCATGGAAGATGGATCTGAGGGTGAACCAAACTCGGTTTACATGATGGCCCACTCCGGTGCGCGTGGTTCCGTGACGCAGATGAAACAGCTGGGCGGCATGCGTGGTCTGATGGCCAAGCCGAACGGCGAAATCATTGAGACACCCATCATCTCGAACTTTAAAGAAGGTCTGACCGTTCTTGAGTACTTTAACTCGACCCACGGCGCCCGTAAGGGTCTGTCCGATACCGCGCTCAAGACAGCGAACTCCGGTTATCTGACGCGTCGTTTGGTTGATGTTGCCCAAGATTGCATCGTCCGTGAAGTCGACTGTGGTACCGAAATGGCAATCACGGCAGAGGCTGCGGTGAACGATGGTGAAGTCGTTGCATCCTTGGCTGAACGTGTGCTTGGCCGTGTGTCCGCAGACGAGATCCTCAAGCCGGGTACAGACGAAGTACTGGTCGAGCAGGGCGAGCTGATCGACGAACGCAAGGCTGACTTGATTGATAGCTCCGGCTTGACGAAAATGCGTATCCGCAGCCCACTGACCTGTGAAGCTGAAGATGGCGTTTGCGCCACTTGTTACGGTCGTGACCTTGCGCGTGGTACCCGTGTGAACCTTGGCGAAGCTGTCGGTATTATCGCTGCCCAGTCCATCGGTGAGCCTGGTACACAGCTGACGATGCGGACGTTCCACATCGGTGGTGTTGCACAGGGTGGCCAACAGTCCTTCCTCGAGGCATCGCAGTCTGGTGAAGTCCGTTTCGACAATGCTGTTTTGCTTGAAAACCAAGCAGGCGACACCGTTGTGATGGGTCGGAACATGACCATGTCCATCATG
>Ga0114952_1001662_pt1 | contig 18450 bp, 17 predicted proteins | sample SidtaG_2_FD_87303 | JGI IMG/M metagenome (GOLD analysis project Ga0114952, IMG submission 87303) | Marine algal microbial communities from Sidmouth, United Kingdom - Sidmouth_Asex2 metaG | ecosystem: Host-associated > Algae > Red algae > Unclassified | place: Sidmouth, United Kingdom | collected...
TGAGAATTCAACCTTTCAAATTCAACCTTTCTAGACTTATACTTATTTTTATGTTAGGATTGTGTTTTCATGATTGTAAAAAAGTAAATAATCAACCAGAAATAATTAAAAATAATTATGCTACAAAACCAAACGTAGTTATAATCTATATGGATGATTTAGGTTATGGTGATTTAAGTTGTTATGGAGCAACGCAATTACAAACACCAAATATAGATGCATTAGCAAATGGAGGGGTTCAATTTACAAACGGTTATGCAACCTCAGCAACCTGCACACCAAGCCGATATGCTATTTTAACAGGTATGTATCCTTGGCGTAATAAGAATGCTAAAATTTTATCAGGTACAGCCCCTCTTTTAATTTCTACTAACCAAAATACCCTACCAAAAATTTTCAAATCTAAAGGTTATAATACAGGTATAGTTGGCAAGTGGCATTTAGGTCTTGGAAATGGAGCAGTTAATTGGAATGAACATATTTCGCCAGGACCGAATGAAATTGGTTTTCAATATTCTTATATTATGGCAGCTACGCAGGATCGTGTACCTACAGTATATATTAAAAATGGTCAAGTTGTAGGTTTAGATCCTAAAGACCCTATTAAAATTAATTATGAACAGAATTTTGAAGGACAACCAACAGGATTAGATAATCCAGAATTAACAACCATGAAATGGCATCATGGTCATAATAGCAGTATTGTAAATGGTATTCCTAGAATTGGCTATATGAAAGGTGGCACTTCTGCAAAATGGAAAGATAAAGATATGGCCGACCACTTTTTAAACAAAGCACAAACTTATGTAAAAGTTCACAAAAACAAGCCCTTCTTCTTATATTATGCATTGCAACAGCCTCATGTACCTAGAACCCCACATTCTCGATTTGTTGGAAAATCTGGAATGGGTCCAAGAGGAGATGTTATTTTAGAAGCAGATTGGGTTATTGGTGAGTTTATGAAAACTTTAAAAGAAGAAGGTGTATTAGAGAATACTTTAATAATATTTTCTAGCGATAATGGTCCTGTTCTAAATGATGGATATTATGATAATGCAGTTGAAAAAATTGGTAATCATGATCCAAAGGGAGGTTTAAGAGGTGGTAAATACAGTTTATTTGAAGCTGGAACTAAAGTGCCCTTTATTACATATTGGAAAGGCACTATAAAACCTAATATTTCAGAAGCTTTAGTTTGTCAAATAGATTTTATGGCATCATTAGCAAAACTTATTGAAGCCGATAGAAATATTGATGATAGCCAAAATATTCTTTCAGCTTTATTGGGTAAAAGTGAGGAAGCAAGGACTTCACTTATTATTGAAGCAAATACTAAAACAGCGCTTAGAAATGGTGATTGGTTAATAATCCCTCCATATAAAGGTGATGCCTTAATAAAAAATGTAAAAATTGAAACAGGAATTTCATCAAAATACCAATTATATAACTTAAAAGAAGATAGAAATCAACAAAATAATCTAGCAGAATCAAATCCTGAAAAATTAAAAAAAATGATTTCTGAATTCAAGGCTATCCGTGGAAATGCATATTCAAATATTGAAAACCTTGAATTAAAGTAAAAATTTTACAGCATGAAAAATAATTAAATGTGAATTTTTAAAATTATAAATAAAAAAATTCTGAGTAAAAAATAAAATTAAACTGATATACTAACTACGATAAATAAAACCATGAGCACAAAAATTTCAAAACTAAACGTCCAACTTTTTAAAGTACCACTTCCAGAAGTCATGTCTGATGCCAAACATGGCGACCACTATCATTTTGAATTAGTTACAACAACCATAACTTTAGAAGATGGTAGTGAAGGTACAGGTTACACCTATACTGGTGGCAAAGGCGGGCATGCTATAAAAGCTATGATTGAACATGATTTCACTCATGCTTTAATTGGGAAAGATGGTACTGATATTGATGGTATCTATGATTTTCTTGAGTGGCATATTCACTACGTAGGCCGTGGAGGTATTGCATCTTTTGCGGTTTCTACAGTCGATATTGCACTTTGGGATATAAAGTGTAAAAAAGCAAATTTACCGCTTTGGAAAATGGCTGGTGGTGCAGGAAATACTTGTAAAGCCTATTGTGGGGGTATAGACTTAATGTTCCCTATTGAAAAATTGTTAAAAAATATGGAAGGCTATTTGGCTAAAGGTTTTAAAGCAGTTAAAATAAAGATTGGCAGAGAAAATTTACAAGAAGATTTAGATCGTATTAAAGCAGTTAGAGAATTTATTGGACCAGATGTTACTTTTATGGTAGATGCCAATTACTCAATGACTGTTGAAAAGGCAATCAAAGCAATTGAAGGATTCAAACAATATAATATTACATGGTTTGAAGAGCCTATTATTCCAGATAATTATAAAGGCTTTGGAGAAATTGTTGACGCTACAGGTTTTCCTCTGGCAATGGGTGAAAACTTACATACTATTCACGAATTTGAATATGCATTCGATCAAGCAAAATTATCGTTTGTACAGCCAGATGCTTCCAATTGTGGTGGTATAACAGGGTGGTTAGCAGCAGCTAAACTCGCAGATAAGCATGGTATTCCAGCATGTTCTCACGGCATGCAAGAATTACATGTAAGCTTAGTATCCTCTCAACCTAACTCAGGTTGGTTGGAAGTGCATAGTTTTCCTATAGATGAATATACAACAAGACCCTTAGTTGTAGAGAAATACAGAGCAGTAGCTCCTAACTATCCTGGTACTGGCGTTATTTTCGATTGGGAAAAACTAACACCGTTTAAAGAAAATTAAAAGAATCAATTAACCTTAAAACATCAAATTAAATGAGTGTAAGCATATCAGATTTTGGAAATCATCAAAATGAAACTATTAAACAGTTTTCGTTAAAAAATGAAAATGGTGTAGAGGTAAAAATAACCAATTATGGCGCCACTATAACATCTATTTTAGTGCCTAATAAAAAAGGGGATATTGAAAACATAGCATGTGGTTTTGATACCTTAAACGGGTATTTTGATAAAGTTTACCTCGAGAATTCACCCTATTTTGGAGGAACAATTGGCAGATATTGCTCTCAAATAAAAAATGCAACATTCACATTAAAAGGAAAGCAGTATCAATTAGCTAAAAACTGTGGAGACAACAATCTTCATGGTGGTACTAAAGGTTTTGATAAAAGAATTTGGAAGGGAGAAAAAATTAAAAACGGTGTAAAAATGTCCCTTTATAGTAAAAATTTAGAAGAGGGCTTTCCTGGAAATGTAGAGGTTTCAGTTGTTTTTATACTCTCTCCAAATAATGAATTAAAAATTGAATACAGTGCCACACCAGATCAAGATACACCTTTAGCATTAACAAACCATACCTATTTTAACTTAAATGCTTTTTCTTCTACTGTTGAAAATCATAAGGTAAAAGTTAATACTATAAAGAGGCATGAGATGGATGATAGTGGAGCCGCAACAGGCGAAATTACAAATATAGAAGGTAAAGCAGATGATGTAAGTTCTGGTAAAATTATTGGCGATGTTCATAAAGCCTTAGGAGATGGTTTTGAACATTTTTACGTGTTCGATAATCCGAAATTTAAACTTCAAGAAGTAGCTGAAATTACATCTGAAGAGTCAGGTCGTTCTTTAAATGTTTTTTCAACTGAACCTTGTATGCTATTATATACTGGTAAATACACTTCTGATGCTATAAAAAGAGAAAATGGAGAACAATATGGAAAATATCGTGGATTTTGTTGTGAAACTCACAGATATCAAAACGGACCAAATATTGAAAATTCACCAAAATCAATAACCAAAGCGGGAGAAGAATTTAAAAGCACAACTATTTTTAAATTTTCTTGGTAAAATTTATAAAATACAGACCAACTAACAATACAATTAACTAAACTTAAAAAATTATTTATATGATTACAGGTGTTTTATTAGCAGTAATTGCAGGATTATTACTGGGGCTATATGCTTTGCCAGAAAAATTTACAAAAGATTTTGAATTTGAAAACACATGGAGTATGTTTTTCGCAATTAACACTTTTGTAGTACCAAATATTGCAGCATTTCTATTAATTGATGGGTTTTCAGATGTTTTATCTGCAATTCCAAATAATGTACTTATTGGTATGGTTGTTTCAAGTATACTTTGGGGAATTGGAGCGATGATGTGGGGAAAAGCTATTAATTACATAGGGTTATCTCTAGGGTTTTCAATATTTATAGGAACTATAATTTTAGTTGGCTCTTTAATTCCGTTTTTTGTTGGTGGTATTCCTAAAACCAATGTTTTCTTGACTATTTTAGGCGGTTTAGTTGTTGTTCTAATTGGTGTTATGGCAAATGGGAAAGCAGGTATTTTAAGACATAAAGACGAACAAAAAGAGGCTATCGACACCAAAAAAGGTGGATCTATGGTTACGGGTATTACCATTGCCATTGTTGGTGGTTTGTTAGCTACCGGTTTTAGTTTTGCAAATTCTTACGGTGCAGAAATTATAGATAATGCATCACAAGCACAAGGAAACGCATCTTGGAAAAGCGCTATTGCTGTTATGTATGTTATTTACATGTCGGGTGGTGTGGCAATTGCTATTTACTTTATTCAACAATTAACAGCAAAAAAATTATGGGGCAAATTTAAAACGCCACATTTAGGTAAAAATATTTTGCTTACTACAATAATGGGGGTATTTAACTTTGCAGCTTCTGTTGTATTTGCGTATGCAGCTTTTAAGCTAGGAAAAGAATTAGGAGGAAGTGTAGGATACGCCATTTTTAATACGGCATGTGTTGTAACAGCAATTGTTAGTGGTTTAATAACTAAAGAATGGGTAAATGCATCTTCCAAAGCTAAAAACTCATTGTATTTAGGACTGTCCTGTATGGTCATAGGAATTATTATTATTGCCTACTCTAACACATTAACATAATTAAATTACAACAATGAAAAAATTAAAATATAGCATTTCAGTACTAATTTTAATATTTGTACTTTTTGCTTGCAATCAAAAAACAACAGAAAATCAAAAAAAATTAAATAAAAAAACTGAAATTTCAGATGAACAACAAGATTATCTTGGAATTACAAATAAAGAGCATTTAAGTGCAGCATCAAAAAGAGCATTGAAATGGCCAACAGACTTAGGAAACGAATGGTTTTTTGAATATGAAATGTATGATCTAAAAGGTGATTTTGCTTATGAGGAAGGTGTCGTAAGAAGAGATCCTAGCGCTATGATTAAATATGATGGTAAATTTTATGTTTGGTACACGAGATCGGTAGGGCCTACTGATGGTTTTGCTGGAGATATTGAAACCTCTAAGGTTTTCCCTTGGGATCGATGTGATATTTGGTATGCCACTTCTAAAGATGGTATGACTTGGAAAGAAGAAGGACTAGCTGTTGCCAGAGGCGAAAAAGGAACTTATGATGATCGTTCAGTATTTACAGTTGAGATCATGAAGCATGAAGGGACATATTATTTATGTTATCAAACCGTAAAATCACCTTATAATGTTAGAGTAAAAAACCAAGTTGGTTTGGCATGGTCTAATTCACCAAACGGCCCATGGACAAAAAGTACCGAACCTATTTTAAGTCCAGCTGATAATGGTATTTGGAAAGGTGAAAAACAAGATCGTTTTGCAGTAGAGAAAAAAGGAGATTTTGATAGCCATAAAGTACATGACCCATGTATCTTACCCTATAAAGGAAAATTTTATCTATATTACAAAGGCGAGCAAATGGGAGAAGCCGTTACTTTTGGTGGTCGCCAAATTCGACATGGCGTTGCTGTTTCCAATAATCCAAAAGGGCCTTATGTAAAATCACCTTTTAATCCTATTACAAATAGTGGACATGAAATTTGTGTCTGGCCTTACAAAGGTGGGATTGCTTCGCTAATCACTACAGATGGGCCAGAAAAGAATACAGTTCAATGGGCTCAAGATGGCATTAATTTTGAAATAAAAGGTGTGATAAAAGGTGCACCACATGCCATAGGATTAAATAGAACTGTTGATAATGACAAAAACCCAACAGAAATTTTAAGATGGGGATTAACTCATGAATATAGAAATTATGACTATCAATATATTAGGGGTTTTAAAACGTGGAACATGATAAAACACAAAGCTAAAGGTGTTGACGAAGATTAAATAAATATTAAAAAAGTAGTAAACGTGTATCGTTCAAATTGAAGAGCTCTCTTATTTATTGAAAATAGATAATAAAATTCCTGAGTAAAAGAAACGGAAAGTTAAATTAATCGGTTATAAAAAGATAATTAATTTTCATTAGAAAAAGTTAAGTTTTATAACTTAACTTTTTCTATTTTTACGCTGTTTATTTATGCGCACGTGGCGGAATTGGTAGACGCGCTGGCTTGAGGGGCCAGTATCCGTTTTAGGATGTGGAAGTTCGAATCTTCTCGTGCGCACTATAAAGAACTTATATTTTATCCTAATCATATTCCGTTTCAGTTTAAAATTTTCTCTAATACTATAATAACATATTCTGCTTTTTATTTAAATTCATTGATTCTAAAATAAAAAAAGCTTATTTTTGTTTAATTAAAATTAAATTTTAATGAACAATATCAAGGTCAATTTTAGTATTAAAGATTTAGAAAATCTTACAGGTATAAAGGCTCATACTATTCGTATTTGGGAAAAACGCTACGATTTATTATCCCCAAACAGATCTGATACTAATATTCGAAATTACAGTTTAACAAGTTTTCAGAAACTTTTAAATATATCCTATTTAAATAATAATGGGTTAAAAATTTCTAAAATCGCTGACCTTGAAGAATCACAAATACCTATTAGAGTTAGAGAAATTGCCTCTAGAGCAAATGTAGAAGACCATGCTATTAATGCTTTGAAAATGGCTATGATTAATTTTGATCAAGTTTTGTTTTACAGCACTTATAATAATCTTTTAGAAAATAAAACATTTAGTGAAATCTTTTATTCCGTTTTCTTACCTCTACTTAATGAAATTGGTATGCTATGGCAAACTAATACCATAACACCTGCTCACGAGCATTTTTTATCTGTTCATATTAAACAGAAAATACTTTTAAATACAGAACGCTTACAATTATTAGAACCCAAACCTGTTTCAAAAACATATGTCCTTTTCTTGCCTGAAAATGAGATTCATGATATTGGTTTACTTTTTATAAATTATAAACTTAGAAGTAAAGGGTATCATACTATATTTTTAGGAGAAAGTGTACCTATGGAAAGTCTTACTGATTTACTTGATTTTTTTGATGAAATTAATTTTGTATCTTATTTTACGGTGTATCCAGAATGCAAGGATATAGCTGGCTACCTCAATAAATTTAATGATTTATTACTAAAAAAAGATAACACTAAACTCTCCTTATTAGGCAAAAAATTTTCTGATTATAAACTAGAAGACATCCCACAAAAAATATCTATATTTAACTCTATTGAAAATTTAGTTAAAGATTTATAAATATTTTATTTTTGTTTAACTTTTAATTATATTTGTTGAACAATATGAAATTAACTATAAGTATTATAGGATCTGGATTTTCTTCGCTATCTGCGTCTTGCTATTTAGCAAAAGCTGGATATGATGTTACCGTTTTTGAAAAAAATAACACTGTTGGCGGTCGAGCAAGACAATTAAAAAAAGATGGTTTTACCTTTGATATTGGACCTAGCTGGTATTGGATGCCAGATGTTTTTGAAAAATTTTTTAACGATTTTGGAAAAAAAACATCAGATTACTATAGTTTAGATAAGCTAAGTCCTGCATATAAAATTTTTTTTAAAGACGAGGTTATTACTATTGGAGATACCTTAGATAAAATATGTTTAGAGTTTGAACGCATAGAGCCAGGCAGTGCGATACCACTTCGTAAATTCATTAAAAAAGCAGCTTCTAATTATGATATAGCCATAAATAAAGTGGTATTAAAACCTGGTCTTTCACCTTTTGAGTTATTAACTCCTGAAACAGCAACTAGAGTAGATCAATTTTTTAAAACAATAAGCGGAGACGTTAGAAAAAAATTTAAAAACCCAAAACTAATTTCTACTTTAGAATTTCCTGTGCTTTTCTTGGGTGCTAAACCTAGTAAAACGCCTTCTTTTTATAGTTTTATGAATTATGCTGACTTTGGTTTAGGTACATGGCATCCAAAAGGCGGTATGTATGAAGTGATAAAAGCTATGAAAAAACTTGCTGAAAGCCTTGGAGTAAAAGTTTACACAAATAGCCCAATTGATAAAATTAATGTTAGTAATAAAATAGCATCTTCAATTGAAATTAATGGAGAAGAAAAAATATTTGATATTGTTTTAAGTGGTGCAGATTATCATCATTCTGAAACATTACTAGATCAAAAATACAGACAATATTCTGAATCCTATTGGTCTAAAAAAACATTTGCTCCTTCTTCACTCCTATTTTATGTAGGTTTTAGTAAGAAGTTGAAAAACATTGAACATCATAATCTATTTTTTGATACGAGTTTTGAAACGCATGCCGAAGAAATTTATGATAACCCAAAATGGCCAACAAACCCTTTGTTTTATGCAAACTTCCCATCGGTAACAGATAATACTATGGCTCCAGAAAATGCTGAAACAGGTTTTTTTTTAATCCCAATTGCCCCAGGAATAGAAGATACAAAAGCCATTAGATCTCAGTATTTTGACATTATTATATCGCGTTTTGAAAAATTAACAATACAAGATGTAAAAAAGAATATTATATTTAAAGAATCCTTTTGCGTTAAGGATTTTATAAAAGAATATAATTCTTACAAAGGCAACGCTTATGGAATGGCAAATACCCTTTCACAAACTGCTTTTTTAAGACCTAAATTGAAAAGTAAAAAAGTGAAAAATCTATATTTTACTGGACAGTTAACCGTTCCTGGTCCTGGTGTTCCTCCAGCATTAATCTCTGGAAAACTAGTAGCAGATTTAATAATTAAACACCATAGTATATAAGTATGAAATCTTTATTTGATACCGTTTCTTATAATAGCAGTAAGCTTGTAACTAAAACATATAGCACGTCTTTTTCATTGGCGACTAAAATGTTATATAAATCCATTCGTGGCGATATTTACAATATTTATGGTTTTGTAAGATTTGCTGATGAAATTGTAGATTCGTTTCATGATTATAATAAAGAACTTTTGTTTAATAAATTTTCAGAAGATTTGGAACTGGCTTTAAAACATAAAATTAGTCTTAACCCTATTCTGAATTCTTTTCAACATACATTTCACAAATATAAAATTGATAAATCTCTTGTTGAAGCTTTTATGAATAGTATGAGATTAGATTTACATAAAACTACTTATTTAACTGATGAAGAATATAAAGCATACATTTATGGTTCTGCTGATGTTGTTGGTTTGATGTGTTTAAAGGTTTTTGTGAATGGAAACGATGAAAAATATGATGAATTAAAAGATACTGCCATGTCATTAGGTTCTGCTTTCCAGAAAGTTAATTTTTTAAGAGACTTAAAAGCAGATTTTGAAGGTTTAGATAGAACATATTTTCCTAATACCGATTTGAAGAATTTGAATGAAACCTCAAAACAGGAAATAATTAATGATATTGAAGCCGATTTTGAAAAAGGTTTAAACGGAATAAAAAAATTACCAATTGAAGCGAAGTTTGGTGTTTTTATGGCTTACAGATATTACAGTCAGCTTCTTAAAAAACTCAAAAAAACACCTGCTTTAAAAATAAAAGATTCAAGAATTCGTGTTTCAAACCCGAAAAAGATTGAACTTTTAGCACGGAGTTATGTAAAATATCAATTAAATTTAATATAAAATTTTAGTGATGCACACTTTATACTGGATACTTATCTTTTTAGGAACATATGTTTTTATGGAATTTATGGCTTGGTTTACTCATAAATACATTATGCATGGTATTTTATGGAGTTTGCATAAAGACCATCATCATAAAGATCATGATAGTTGGTTTGAGCGTAATGATGCTTTTTTTATATTTTATGCTATAGTTAGTATCGTTTGTTTCCTTTTATGGAAAAATACCAGTTTTTGGGCTGGGTTACCTATTGGATTAGGCATTTTTGCTTATGGTTTATCCTACTTTATAGTACATGATATTTTTATCCATCAGCGTTTTAAGCTTTTTAGAAATGCCAATAATTGGTATGCTAAAGGCGTGAGACGTGCTCATAAAATGCACCATAAACATCTAGGAAAAGATCATGGCGAATGTTTTGGAATGTTATTTGTGCCTTTTAAATATTTCAAAAAATAGTACTTTAAACTTCTCTAATGTCAAATAATACCCATTTCGATTATATTATTATTGGAAATGGATTAGCGGGATTACAGCTTGCTTTAAAAATGGCTTCTGATGCTTTTTTTGATAAAAAACACATAGCTCTTATTGACCCTTCAGAAAAAAATATAAATGATAAAACGTGGAGTTTTTGGGAAACTGAACCTTCTCAATGGAACCATATTATTTACGAAACATGGCATACTGCCTCTGTCATAACTACTAAAAAGACAATTGATTTAAAGCTTAATCCTTATTCATATAAAAGTATTCGTTCCATTGATTTTTATAATTATGCTAAACAAACACTTAGCAGAAATAAAAATATTCAATTTATAGTTGAACAGGTTGAATCTGTCAGTGAAGATGACATTATAAAAGTTTTGACAAATACAAATAGCTATACAGCAATACATGTTTTTGATAGTAGAATTCCTGAAACGTTTTCAATAGATTTAAAAGATAATATTTCCATTATTCAACATTTTAAAGGTTTGGTTATTAAAACTGAAAAGGAAACTTTTGATAAAAACACCATTACTATGATGGATTATAGATTGAAAGATGGCGAGCAAACTACATTTACCTACGTATTGCCTTTTTCTGAAACTGAAGCTTTAGTCGAATTTACATATTTTACTTCGGAGGTTGTAAATGAAGCTACTTACGATGCTTTTATTAAAAAATATATCAAAGACTATTTAAAAATAGAGAACTACACTATTATAGAAACTGAAAAAGGACAAATACCAATGACTAATTTTCGGTTTGAAAAATTCAATACTAAAAATGTAACAAAAATTGGAACAGGTGGCGGTTGGGTAAAAGGTTCAACAGGGTATTCTTTTAAGCATACTGAAAAAAAAATAGCTAAAATTATTATTAATATTAAGGCTAATAAGACTCCTTCAAGCAATTTATTTAAAAGTAGATTCAAATTTTATGATACAATTTTTTTAAAAGTTTTGAAAGATGAAAACCATAAAGGCGAATGGATTTTTCAACAGTTTTATGATAAAAATTCAATTGTAACGATGTTTCGCTTTTTAGATGAAGAGTCTACCTTTCTTGAGGAATTAAAAATTATGTGGTCTTTATTTTCTTGGTCTTTTATTAAAGCTTTCTTTAAAACATTATGAATATAAAAGGCACAGTTTCAAATATTTGAAACTGTGCCTTAAATCTAACAAAAACTTTTAATTTTTATCTTGTAACTATTCCAGAAGTTAAAGATGTTGGGTTTTGATCAAAACTATGCGTTGCAGGTGCAGTTTCTTGACCTGCAGTTCCAACTAATGGCTTTAATACATAAGGTGCTGGCGAGTTATCTGGAACAGGTTCTACAGAAATGACAACTTTTTTTCCTCTAACATCTAAAGGAAATGTTTCTCCTGCTGGTGCACTTAAAAAGAAATCCTCTCCTGGTACTGGAGGTCCTGCATTATTTTGAGTACCACTAAATCCATTGGTATTATCTCTACCATCAAAATCCGTAAAGATTCCTGTAGAAATTGGTCCTGATTCCCCAACTACCCAACCTTCGTAAGCCCAACCTGCAGATAATGTTGGTAAAACAAAATTTGGTGTTGGTGGTGCGCCTGGAGTTCCAAACCAAACACCATTTTGATCGTTTCCGTTATTCATTCCAGTCTCATCAGTTGGTGTTCTTAAAAAGAATGCACCTGACGCATTACTAAAATCTCCCACTACACCTGTATTTACAGCTGCTGTATTTCCTGAAAAATCCCCAACTAAAACCTTGGTTGCTGCTGGTGCAGGATCTAGATCGTTAGCTGGCTCAATAGAAAGCACAAAACGTGTTGCATCACTTAACTGATTTGCATTAACTGAAAAAGTTTGTGGAAAATCTACTGAAGTGAATGTTCCTGTAGAAACAGGACTTCCATCCACAATAATCCAACCTTCGTAAACAAAGTCTGCGCCTAATGCACTTAGTGTTTTTCCTTGATCTAGATTAAGGGTTAAATTTGCGTTTGTTGATGTATTATCATCATCGTTACTACAAGATGTAGCAAAAGTTCCTAAGGCTATTACTGCCAAAAACATTTTTTTAATCATGGTATATTTTTTAGTTTTTTTGTTATATTCCAAAAGTAAACCACTTAATTTTCATAAAATGTTAGCTAGCTAACATTAGGCCGTTTTTTTATGAATTCTAATCTCTTTTCTTGTAAATTCTATTATGTTTTCCTCTTTTAATTCGTTTAAAAGAATATTTAAAGTTGGTCTAGATGAACCAATTAATGAGGCAATATCTTTTTGAGTATATGGATGATGGATCACTTTATCTCCTGTCTTTTCACAATCATATCCATAGTCCGTACATAATTCATCTAAAAATTCTATAAGTCTTGTTTTTGTATCTTTAAAAAGTAACAGTTGTAAACGTCTTTCAAGTTTTTTTAATCTGAAACCAATGACCTTGTAGATTTTTAAGCTAAAGGTTTGGTTGTTGCGCATTAAATCATGCATGGTGTTTACATCTACTGGGCAAATACTTGTAGTATTATCAATAGATTGAGCAAACTCTTCTCGTTTTGATTCTCCTAAAATAGCTGTTTCTCCAAATATTTCGCCACGGGTCAAAATCGCTTTTACAATCTCATTACCTGCTTCACTGTAATAGCCAATTTTTACTTTTCCTTTTTCTATAAGGTAAACATTGTTTGCAGAGTCTTCTTCAAAATAGATATAATCTTTCTTTTTATAAGCATCAAAATCATGACCTTTTTTATAAGCCATAAATTTATGCGGACAAAGTACCTTGAAAAGGTTAACGTCGTCAAAAACCAAAGAGATTTCATATTATTTTAGGATTTGTTAGATATTTTATAGTCGGAAAAACATCTAAAACTTACAAAAAATAGCATAAAAAAACCTCCAGTAGTTGGAGGTTCAATTATTATATATTTTACATATCTATTCTTCTTCGTCAGACTTTTTTTTGTCCTTATCAGATAGTGCATCCAGCATGTTGTGTTCTTGCAGTAAATTATACCACTGTATAACTTTTTTGATATCACTAGCATACACTCTATCTTCATCATAATCTGGTAATACACCAAAGAAATATTCTTCTAGTTTATCTTTACTATCCTTAGCTTTTATAGATGTTTTTTCGCCTTTTTCTTTATCCTTAATCTTTTGAAAAACTTGGCTTAAGGGAATTTCTTCCGTTAATGTATAAATAGCAATTTCACTTAAAACGCTTACATTGTTTTGTACACTTACAGAAATACGTTTTTTATCCATTAACGATTCGGCTACAAAACCACCTCGTGTTTGAGTTATTAACTTATACAAACCTGGTTTTCCTGAAATTGAAATGACTTTTTCTAAACTCATAAATTATTTTTTGAAAAGAGCAAATATCAAATGTTTATTGATGTTTTGCAACTATTATCGTTTCTTTTTTTGTGCTGGAAAACGCATTCTGTAGTCCACATCTATTTTTCCTTTAGAAATGTTTGTTAGCCTCCCTTTTATCAAACGCTTTTTTAAGCTAGATAATTTATCTGTAAAGAGGACACCTTCAATATGATCGTATTCGTGCTGAATTACTCTTGCTATTAAACCATTAAAGGATTCCTTATGAGCTTTAAAATTTTCATCAAGATATTCAATAGTGATATTAGGTTTTCTAAATACGTCCTCCCTAACATCTGGAATACTTAAACAGCCTTCATTAAATGCCCATTCATCGCCTTCTTCAACAATTATTTTTGCATTTATAAATACACGTTTAAAACCTGTTAAAGCCTCTTGCTCTTCTTTAGTTAAATCATCATCTTCAGCAAATGGTGAGGTATCGACTAAAAACATTCTAATTGGTAATCCTATTTGTGGTGCAGCAAGGCCAACGCCATGGGCATTATACATGGTTTCGAACATATTTTGTAAAAGCACATCAAAATTAGGGTAATCTTTAGTTATTTCTTTTGCTTTTTTCTTTAAAACAGCGTCGCCGTAAGCTATTATTGGTAAAATCATTCTGTATTATATTGATGCTTGCAAAAATACAATACTTAAACTTTATGGATTGTATTTAACAAAAAATTTATTCTTTTGAAGATTTGGTTATTTTGAATACAAATAACTCTGTAAAATAAGTGTTGCACTAATTTCATCTACAAGTGCTTTATTTTTTCGTTGTTCCTTTCTCAAACCACTATCAATCATGGTTTGAAACGCCATTTTTGATGTAAAACGCTCATCAATACGTTTTAAAGGTATACTTGGAATGGCTTTTTCTAACTTAGAAATAAATTTGATGATATGCGTTTCACTTTCTGAAGCTGTATTGTCCATATTTTTTGGCTCTCCAATTATAAATAATTCCACAGCTTCTTTTGCTATATAATCTTTTAAAAAAGTAAGTAATTCTTTTGTATTAACTGTAGTAAGTCCGGAGGCTATAATTTGCAACTCGTCGGTTATAGCAATGCCTGTTCTTTTTGTACCAAAATCAAGTGCTAAAATTCTTGCCATATTATTTTTTTCAAAAATAGTTTAATAAAACAAGAAAGGCTATCCTTATGGACAGCCTTTCTCGATAGTTAACCTTAATTATTAATACTTGAACATTATTTTTAAGCTCTTACAGCTTTGTTTATTCCAATAAATACTAAATTGAAATTACTTACTTTTCTTTTTATGTTTAAGTAAATTCTAATATCGCTAGAGCTTCTTGCAATACTTTCATTTACTTGATTCCTATCAATTAACAATACATTGTTTTCTTTAACCGTATTAACCTCTGTAGTTACAGAAGCAATTTCTTTTTCATTAGAAACAGAAATCGTTTTATTAATTTCAACTTCTACTACTAAAGGAGCGCTTTGTGCATTTCCGATAGAGAAGCTTAGTAATAAAATTAATAATATGTAAAAATTTATTTTCATTATATTGTTATTCAATAATCCAAATATATATCAAGAAGTGATTTCAATAGCAAAAAATTAGTTATACGCCACGGATTTTCGATTATGAGGCAAACGCCTTATTTCTTCGACTAACTGATAAAATGTAAAATATCGCGCCAAAAAGGCATTATTATATGTGTTTCATCAAGAAATATTTTAGTAAAAAGATGAAACACACTTTTTAGCCCATTAAAAACATTCTTAAAAGTTGAAAAAAATTGTAAAATGTCACTTATTATGGCTATTTCAATGTGTTTTTAAATGATAGCCTTTATATTTGTCAAAAATTATAATAGTAATGATTGAACTACAACAAATTATAGAGAAAGCTTGGGATAATAGAGATCTTTTAAAACAAGAGAAAACAACCACAGCTATAAGACACGTAATCGATTTATTAGATAAAGGCGAATTAAGAGTTGCTGAACCTATTAAAGGTGGTTGGCAAGTTAACGAATGGGTTAAGAAGGCCGTTGTTTTATATTTCCCAATTCAAAAAATGGAAACTTTAGAAGCTGGTATTTTTGAATATCATGATAAAATTCCTTTAAAAAGAAATTTTGCTGAACGAGGTATTAGAGTGGTTCCTAACGCTGTAGCACGGCATGGTGCTTATATTTCTGCTGGCACTATATTAATGCCTAGTTACGTAAATATTGGCGCTTATGTTGATGAAGGTACTATGGTTGATACTTGGGCTACGGTTGGAAGTTGTGCTCAAATTGGCAAAAACGTACATTTATCTGGTGGCGTTGGTATTGGTGGTGTTTTAGAGCCCTTACAAGCTGCCCCAGTAATTATAGAAGATAATGCTTTTATTGGAAGTCGCTGTATCGTTGTTGAAGGTGTACGTGTTGAAACTGAAGCTGTTTTAGGTGCTGGAGTTGTTTTAACCATGAGTACAAAAATAATTGATGTTACTGGTAATGAGCCAATTGAATATAAGGGCTTAGTACCTGCACGTTCCGTAGTGATTCCTGGAAGTTATGCGAAACAATTTCCTTCTGGTAGTTACAATGTACCATGTGCATTAATTATTGGGCAACGTAAAGAAAGTACAAATAAAAAGACATCGCTTAACGATGCTCTTCGTGAGCATAATGTTGCCGTGTAAATGAAAATTTTATTAATACAACAAAAAATGATTGGTGACGTGCTTACAAGCAGCATTCTGTTTGAAGCACTAAAAAATAAGTACCCCAAATCTAACCTTCATTATTTAATAAATTCACATACTTACCCCGTAGTTGAAAACAACCCATATATAGATAAATTTATTTATATTACTCCTGAAATTGAAAAAAGCAAACTAAAACTCTATGCTTTTTTAAAAACAATCAGGAAAGAAAAATACGATGTAGTAATTGATGTTTACGGTAAAATAAGTAGCGGTTTAATTAGTCTATTTGCTAAATCTAAAATAAAAATTGCTTATCGTAAAAAACATACTGCATTTATTTATAATCAAACAATTAAACGCTTAAAACAACCTAAAAACAATTCGAGTTTAGCTATTGAAAATAGGTTTAAATTATTAGAACCACTACAAATAGATTTTAGCCATATTACACCTAAAATTTATTTAACTAATATAGAAATTAAAGACGCGAAATTATATTTGTTAAAAAATAATATCGACCTTAAAAAGCCTTTATACATGATAGGTGTTTTAGGAAGTAATAAAGATAAAACTTACCCTAAAAGTTACATGGCTGAATTGCTTAATACCATAGTAGAGCAAAATGTAGATTCTCAAATACTTTTTAATTACATTCCGAAACAGAACAAAGATGCCAAAGCTATTTTTGATGCTTGTAGCAATACAACACAAAAACATATTTTATTTGATGTGTTTGGCAAAAGTTTACGTGAATTTTTAGCTATTACTAAAAACTGCACAGCTTTAATAGGAAATGAAGGTGGTGCCAATAATATGGCAAAAGCTTTAGGAATTAAAACGTTTACAATATTTTCACCCTACTTAAATAAAAAAAATTGGTTTGGAAATGTAGAAGGTGAAAAGCATCATGTAGCAATTCATATTTCAGATTTTATTACATATTCTGAAAAAGATATAGCATTAGCTAAAAAAAATGTAGAAGCTTTCTATTTAAAATTAAAACCAGAGTACATTAAACCAAAATTAATTAGCTTTTTAAAACAATAATTATCAATGGGTTATAAGTTTTTAATTTACATATCTTATAGTTATGCCATTCCTATTGGCAACCCTTTGGAACAAGAAATTTTAAAACGAGGTTATGAAATTAAATGGTTTAGCGATGTTGAAAAAAACAACTTTGATTTAAATCAAAAGAAAAATGTTTTAAACAATATTGCAGATGTTATTAATTACAAACCCGATATTGTTTTAGCCGCTACTGATGATGTACCAGATTTTATTTCTGGAATAAAAGTTCAAATATTTCATGGATTTTTATCATTTAAAAGACCAGAAAAAAATAACGGAGAAGCACATTTTAGAATTAGAGGTTTCTTTGATCTATATTGTACACAAGGGCCATCAACCACAAAGGGTTTTAAATTACAACAACCTAAGCATTCGCATTTTGAAATTGTAGAAACGGGATGGAGTAAGGTTGACCCTTTATTTCCTTTGGAAGTAAAAAACAATACCAAAATCCCAACGATTTTAATCGCTACCACTTTTACAAAACGACTAAGTTTAGCTTACAATGATGCTATTTTTAAAGAAATAAAAAGACTATCTATACAAGGTAATTATTCTTTTTTAATGGTTATGCACCCTAAATTACCAAACGAGTTAAAAATAAAGTGGCAAAGTCTAGATGGTATAAATTTCACCTTTTTTGATACTACCAATTTAATTCCCTTGTTTAAAAAATCAGACATTATGTTTGCTGATACCACTTCTGCAATTCAAGAATTTTTACTACAAAAAAAACCAGTAGTTACTTTTAATCATACATTTAGTCATAACTATTTAATTAATGTAAATGAAATACATGCTGTAGAAACTGCATTTAAAAAGGCTTTAACATACCCAAATGATTTAATTAATAATATTGATAAATTTATTAGAAACTTACACCCGTACTTTGATGGAAAATCATCAGAACGTGTAATTTCTGCTACCATCAATTTTTTAAATAAAAACAAAAATCATCTTAAAAAAAAACCATTAAATCTTATTCGAAAATATAA
>Ga0114952_1001676_pt1 | contig 18382 bp, 16 predicted proteins | sample SidtaG_2_FD_87303 | JGI IMG/M metagenome (GOLD analysis project Ga0114952, IMG submission 87303) | Marine algal microbial communities from Sidmouth, United Kingdom - Sidmouth_Asex2 metaG | ecosystem: Host-associated > Algae > Red algae > Unclassified | place: Sidmouth, United Kingdom | collected...
GACGAAAATGCAGATCGCGGATCCGCACCAGCGTGGCGCCGTCGTCGAGCGTGGCGTTCAAGGGTTTCATGCGCGTTGTCTGCCCGCGGCGAGTGTACCAGTAGACCTCCGCACGCCCGTCCACGGGCCGAATCGGTCCGATCGGTACGGGAGCGGCACCGACCGACGCCGCCGCGAGTTCCGGGCGTGATCGTTCGCGTCCGCACAGTCATCGGCCGCCGATGCCGATTCTGCAGCTCGTCTGCATCGGCGGAGCGGCTCTCGGCGACCACGCGACGGCGTCCGTCTCACCGCACGACGGCTCTCCGGAGCCGCCGCCAACACCCCCTCCGCTCTGGTCTACACTGATGCGCCACTCTCGCGGCCCCTCCACGGCGACGGCGCGGCGCTCGCCAGTCCCTCGCCCGTCTCTCGCCTCGCCATCGCCCGTCGTCGATCGAAAGTCCGCGCGAGCTCCCTCCGACGCTCCTCCGTCGTCACCGTTCCGCCGCCAACTCCAGCCGTCGTCAGCCGCCTCGCCATGACCCGCACCGCGCTCGCCCCGCTCGCCCTCGTTCTGCTCATGGCCGGCTGCGCGAGCAATCCGCCGACGGGACCGGTGCACGACCCACTGGAGAACGCCAACCGTCGTATCTATGCGTTTAACACGGCGCTCGACAACGCCGTGCTCAAGCCTGTCGCCCGCGGCTACCGTTTCGTGCTCCCCGATGCCGTCGAAGACGGCATCGGCAACTTCTTCAGCAACCTCGCCGAGCCCGGCGTCGTGGTCAACGATCTTTTGCAGGGCAAGTTCGCCCAGGCGGCGAGCGACACCGGTCGCTTCCTCGTCAACACGACGCTCGGGGCGGCCGGGTTGTTCGACATCGGCAGCCGGATCGGACTCCCAAAACACCGCGAATCGTTCGGTCAGACGCTCGGTGTCTGGGGGATCGGCGAGGGGCCCTTCCTCATGGTGCCGGTGCTCGGACCGAACAATGCGCGCTCGTTCACCGGCTTCGTGGTCGAGTCCCAGACCACCAGCCTGCCGCCCTACCTGACCGACGAGACCGGCGTCATCGTCGGGCTCGCCGTGCTCGATGTCATCAGCACCCGTGCCCGACTACTCTCCGCCGGGAACCTGCTCGACACCGCCGCCCTCGATCCGTACCTGTTGCTGCGCGACTTCTGGGTACGACAGCACCGGGCGCTCACCTGGGACGGCAAACGGGAGGTCGCGATCGGGGTCCCGGATTACGGGGGAGAGGAGGACGAGTTGGACGAGTTGGACGAGTTGGATGAGCTGGATGAGCTGGACGAGCTGGACGAGCTGGACGAGCTGGACAGGCTCGACGAACTCGATGCTCTGGACGCCCTCGACGAGGGTGGCGCCGCTCAGCAGTCCGCACCGGTCGAAGCGACGATCGACGAGCTCCGGGCCCCGGGCTCGTTCGGAACGGTGGAGCCCGACGAGCTGGACGAGCTCGATCGCCTCGACGCGCTCGACGAGGCCACCACCCCGTGAGCACTCCGTCGAGAACGCCCGTCGCGCACGACTCGCCGGGACATCGCTCCGGCGACGCCCCCACGCGAGCCTCCGGAGCGGCGCCTGGACACGCGGGTGGCCGGCAATCCGACGCGTCACTCACCGGCGCATCGGACGAGAGAGCGGCCTCGGTAACCGATACCGAAGACGCCTCGCTGATCGCCCTCGGGCGGACCGTCATCGAGATCGAGGCGGCCGCCATCGCCGCCCTCGCGCCGCGCCTGGACGGACGCTTCGCCGCCGCCTGCCGCCTCCTCCTCGACTGCTCCGGCCGGATCGTCGTCTGCGGTATCGGCAAGTCCGGACACATCGGAGCCAAGCTCGCCGCGACCTTCGCCAGCACCGGCACTCCCGCGTTCTTTCTCCACGCGGCCGAGGCCGCCCACGGGGATCTCGGCATGCTGCGTTCGGAGGATGTGGTCATCGCTCTGTCCTACAGCGGCGGCTCGGACGAGCTCCTGGTGCTGTTGCCCGGTATTCGCCGCCTCGGGCTCGCCCTGATCAGCCTCTGCGGAGAGCCTGACTCGGCGCTCGCCCGCGCCTCCGATATCGTGCTGGACACCCGTGTCGAGCGCGAGGCCTGTCCGCTCGGACTCGCTCCGACGTCGAGCACCAGCGCGACGCTCGCCCTCGGGGACGCGCTGGCGATCGCCCTGCTCGGTGCTCGGGGCTTCGGCGCGGAGGATTTCGCCCGCGCCCATCCGGGAGGGCGGCTCGGGCGGCGGCTGCTGCTGCACGTGAGCGATGTCATGGTCACCGGAGAGCGCGTGCCTCGGGCGGCCGGATACGTTCCCCTCGCCGAAGCGCTCGTCGAGATCGGCCGCCACGCGCTCGGCATGACCTGCGTCGTCGGCGACGGCGGGACCCTGGTCGGTGTATTCACCGATGGGGATCTTCGGCGGGCGCTCGAACGCGGCGAGGACGTGCGCCGAGCGGTGCTCGAGCACCTGATGACGCCGAACCCGCGCACCATCGGACCCGACGCCCTGGCCCTCGCCGCCCTCGAGACGATGCAGACCCATCGCATCACGGCGCTACCGGTCGTGGCCGGTGGCGAGCTGCAGGGTGTCGTCACGATGCACGCGCTGCTCGCCGCCGGCGTCGCTTGAGCGGCGGACCGATCACGGATCGATCGGCATCCGAATTGCCCACGAATCGACATGAATCGACACGAATTCACGTGAATCCACATGAACCTCGCATGAACCGCGCCCCTCGCCCGACGCGCCAATCCGCTCAGCCCACTCACCCTGCTCATCCGCTCACTTGACCACCTCCCCGACCGTTCCCGATCTCGCCAGCGACCGCGCGGGCGAGGACGATCCGCTGGCCGCCGTCCTGGCCGACCTCGAACGGCGCAGCGGGCCCGCGGTGCTCGCGCGCGCCGCGTGCGTCGAGCTCCTGCTGCTCGATGTCGACGGGGTCATGACCGACGGTGGGCTGATCCGCGAGGACGACGAGCTCGAGAGCAAGCGGTTCCACGCACGCGACACGATCGGCGTCCGTCTGCTGCAATCGAGCGGCGTGCAGGTCGCCATCGTCAGCGGCCGGAGCTCGCCGACGCTCGCCGCCCGCGCTCGCGAACTCGGCGTCGACACGCTCTACCAGGGCTGCGACGATAAACGCGACGCGCTGGGTCGGGCGCTCGCCGCCACGGGCATCTCCGCGGCGCGGGCCGCCTACGTCGGCGACGACGTGGTCGATCTCCCGCCGATGCGCCGGGTACACCTCGCGCTGTGCCCGGCGGACGCGCATCCGCTGGTGCGCGCCTGCGCCCATCACGTGCTCGGTCACGGCGGCGGGGAGGCGGCCGTGCGCGATGCCTGCGAACTCCTCATGCACGCCCGCGGCACGCTGCGTACGGCTTACGAACCCTATCTCCACTGATGGTCCACACGTGAACGGGCGACGGCTGTCGCGCTACTGGCTGCTCGTGCCGCTGATCGTTGCGGCATTGCTCTCTCGCGACTGGGTCGAGCGCCCCGACAGCTTCGAGCTCGAGGAGACGGTGGACATGCGCCAGAGCGAGGCGGACTACTATCTCGAGGACTTCACGACGCGTCGCTTCGACGCGAGCGGTGCGCTCGAGTACATCGTCAGTGGCGCCTCGCTCTCGCACTATCCCGATGATGGCCGTTCCGAGGTCGAGACCCCGCGTGTCGAGCTGTACCGCCCGGGCACCGTCTGGCGGGTCGCGGCCGAGCGGGGCCGGCTCGACGTCGATCCCGACGTCTTCACGCTGCTCGGCGAGGTACGCCTCGAGCGGGATACCGCCGACTCGGAAGACGGCCCGCTGACGCTACGTACCAGCGATGTCACGCTCGCGCTCGACGGCAACGAGCTTCGCACCGACGCGCCGTTCGAGATCGTCGCCGAGACGTGGCGTCTGGCCGGTGTCGGCTTGCGGTCGGCGATCGACGCGGGCAAGCTCGAACTGCTCTCCAACGTCAACGGAACCTTCGATGTGGCCGTCCCGCCTTGATGCCGGCCGCCCGCCGCCCGCCGCGCCGCACACCGTCCGGTCGCGTTCGAGAAGGCGATGCGGCGTCGGGAGCTCGCCACCGAGCGCCTCGTTGGCGACGCTCGTGCTCGCCGCGTCGCTGCTCGCCGCGTCGCCGGTCACCGCTCGCGAGAGCGATCTGCGCGAGCCGATCGACGTCAGTGCCGATCGCTCCGAGTACGACCAGCGTAGCGGCACGCAGACTCTGATCGGCAATGTCGAGATCCGCCAGGGAACGATGCGCATCAGCGCCGAACAGGTCGCCATCAGCCTCTCGGGAGGAAAGCTCGCCCGTATCGAGGGCAGCGGCTCCCCGATCCGCTTCGAGCAGGAGAACGACGATGGCGAAAAGATCACCGGCGAGGCGAGCACGATCGACTACGACGCGACCGACGGCACATTGGTGCTCGCCGGCGGGGCGACGTTGAGTCAACCCGGGCAGAGTCTCTCGAGCGAGCGCATCGCCTTCGACGCCCGCTCCCAGAAGGTCCGCGCAGAGGGTGGCGGGAACGAGGGTCGGGTCACCATCCGGCTCGACGCGCCCCCGGCGGAGGCGAGATGAGCGAGCACTCCTCCGGCCGGTCGACACCCGCCTCCGGCGCGGCGCCCGAAGCAGCGTCCAGGGCGGAGGCCGGGATCGACTCCGAAGCGACGCCCGGGCGCAGAGCCGACACGGCGTCCGCGCCGTCCACCGCCCCGGCGACCGCGGCGGCGACCGCGGCGGCGACCGCGGCGGCGACCGGACGGGCGGATGGGGGCGCGGCGTCGAAGCGCACCCTCCGGGCGGAGGATCTGCACAAGGCTTACAAGAAGCGGCGCATCCTCAACGGCGTCTCGCTGCACGTCGACAGCGGTGAAGTGGTGGGCTTGCTCGGACCGAACGGCGCGGGCAAGACGACCTGCTTCTACATGGTGGTCGGGCTGGTCAAGCCCGACGGCGGACGCATCCTGCTCGACGGGACCGACATCACCACGCACCCGATGCACGCGCGGGCACGACTGGGCGTCGGCTACCTGCCGCAGGAGGTCTCGGTTTTCCGACAACTGAGCGTCGAGCAGAACGTCATGGCGATCCTCGAGACGCGTCGCTCCATGACGACGGCGATGCGGCGCGACCGACTCGAAGAGCTTCTCGAGGAGCTGCAGATCGGGCATCTGCGCGAGAGCCTCGGAATCAGCCTCTCCGGCGGGGAGAAGCGCCGTGTCGAGATCGCCCGCGCGCTCGCCGCCGACCCCGGCTTCATCCTCCTCGACGAACCCTTCGCCGGCGTCGACCCGATCTCGGTTCTGGACATCCAGAAGATCATCCTCCATCTCAAGCTGCGCGGAATCGGCGTGCTGATCACCGATCACGGGGTACGCGAGATGCTCGGCATATGCGATCGGGCCTACATCCTCAGCGAAGGAGGGCTGATCGCCGAAGGCACACCTGCCGAAGTCATGGCCGACGAGGAGGTCAGGAAGGTCTACCTCGGAGAGAATTTCCGTATCTGATGTGGCGAATCGTATTCGAAGCGACATGTCAAGCTGCTTACCGTTTGCACGTTCGCGTCCCCTACAGGCGGCGGGCATTTTGCTGAGTCCGTGACTGCAGTCACGTTTTTGTCTCGTCCCGCTACCCATCCCGGATCCGCCGATGAAACAGTCCCTGCAGATCAAGATGGGCCAGTCGCTGGCCATGACGCCGCAGCTCCAGCAGGCGATCAAGCTCCTGCAGCTCTCCACCCTGGAGCTGCAGAGCGAGATCCAGGAGGCGCTCGAGAGCAACCCGATGCTCGAGATGCAGGAGGAGGACGGTGGGGAGCCGCGCGAGGGGGACGCGACCGGTGAGGCTCGTTCGCTCGCCGAGAGCCGCGAGGCGGCCGTTGGCGAGGGCGGCGATCGGAGCGAGACCGGAGGGGAGACGGAGGTCGACACGAGCATCGACAGCGACTTCGACACGAGCGTCGATGCGGCCCGTGCCGATACCTTGCCGGAAGATCTGCCGGTCGACAGTGCCTGGGAGGACATCTACGAGCCTGCCACCTCGTCCCCGAGCATCGGGAACGATGGCGGCGAGACGCGCGACTTCACCGAATTCCACAATCCCGACGTCACGAGTATCCAGGATCATCTCAACGAGCAGATTCGCTTCGCTCCGCTATCGGAGACCGATCAGCGCATCGCCGAGACGATCATCGACGCGATCGACGACAACGGCTACCTTCTCGACGATGTCGACTCGCTGCTCGAGGGTCTGAACGCGGCTGCGAGACCGGGTATCGGCGACGACGGGGAGATCTCCCGTGACGAGTTCGAGAGCGTGCTGCGCCTCGTCCAGCACCTCGACCCGGCAGGCTGCGGAGCTCGCGACGCGAGCGAGTGCATGCGTATCCAGCTCGGACAACGATCCGACAGCGAGAGCACGGAAGACGCCCTGCGGATCGTCACCGACCATCTCGAGCTCCTCGCCGCGCACGACTTCCCGCGCCTCAGACGCCTGCTGAAGATCGACGACGGGAGACTGCAGAGCGCCGTCGCGTTGATCCGGAGCCTCAACCCCCGCCCCGGTCGCCAGCTCGTCAACGACCACGATCAGTACGTCGTGCCTGACGTCTTCGTCAAGAAGATCAAGGGTGTTTGGCGCGTCGAGCTCAATCCCGACATCGCCCCCAAGCTCGGCATCAACTCGCTCTACGCCGGCATGGTCAAGCGTGCCGACAAGAGCGAGGACAACAATTTCATGAGAAATCATCTGCAAGAGGCACGCTGGTTCATCAAGAGTCTGCAGAGCAGAAACGAGACGCTGCTGCGGGTGGCCACGGCGATCGTCGAGCGCCAGCGAAGCTTTCTCGAGTACGGCGACGAGGCGATGAAGCCACTGGTGCTCAGGGACATCGCCGAGCAGCTCTCGCTGCATGAGTCGACGATCTCCCGCGTGACGACACAGAAGTACCTACACACCCCGCGTGGGATCTTCGAGTTCAAGTACTTCTTCTCCAGTCATGTCTCCACGGCCAACGGTGGAGAATGCTCGGCTACGGCGATCCGGGCGATGATCCGCAAGTTCATCGCCGCCGAGGACGCGACCCGCCCACTCTCGGACAGCAAGATCGCCGGCACCCTCGTCGCCGACGGTATCCAGGTTGCGCGGCGCACCGTGGCCAAGTACCGTGAGTCCATGGCCATTCCGCCGTCGAACGAGCGCAAGCGATTGAATTGACGAAACGATCGAGCTGACGACAGGTTTTTGTGCAGATCCGCCCCCGCACCGCGAAGCTCCGGCGCCGAGCGTCGGCGCAGCGGCATCGGATGCTCCCGCGGCACGGGTTTCCATCCCCCGAAGGAGACGCGAATGAACCTCACCGTGACCGGCCGTCATGTCAACGTGACGAGCTCCATGCGCAACTACGTGAACGACAAGATGGAGCGTCTGCAACGGCGCCACGGAGGAAGCCTGGTCGGAATCGTCGGCATCCATGTCATCCTCAGCGTCGAGAAACTGCGCCAGAAGGCGGAGGCCACGATCGATGTCGCCGGCTGTCGCCTCTACGCCGACGAGACCCGCGAGGACATGTACTCGGCGATCGACCTCCTCACCGACAAGCTCGACCGACAGCTCGTTCGGCACAAGGAGAAGCAGCAGGCCCGCCGGCACGACAAGGAGCCTCCGCCGGCCGACGACGATTCCCTCATGGAGGGCGCGGAGGGTTAGCCGCGCACACCGGCGCGCCGTGCGAGATCCCGCGTCCGGGTCCCGCACCGAGCGCTCGAGTGAAGGCCTCCGGCCGTGGCGCTCCCGAACGGTCGGCCCCGTCGCGCCTCCCTCTCGACGGCGGCCACCGAATTCATGATCAGGGGCGCTTTCCCCGGGGGCGCTTTCCCCGGGGGGCGCTTTCCATCGCTCCGGCAAGGGCGCACAATGCGCCTCATCGCCATTCCCGGTGCTCCGCTCGCCGCAGGCGGGCCGGCTTCCGTGCCGACGGCCATCCTTTGCTCCACGTCTCATGGATCTGCCCGACCTGCTCGAACCCGAGCGCATCCGGTGTCGCTGCGACATCCATAGCAAGAAGCGAGCGCTGCAGACGCTCGCCGAGCTGCTCGGTGCGGCGCTGCGCGCCGACGGGGAGGATGGGCAGGCGGCGGGCGAGCGACGGGCGGGCGACGGCGCCGGCGGGGCGGCGATCGCCGGGGCGGACGACGGGGGCGGCAAGGTCAGCCTCGGGAAGACCGCCAAGGCGAAGGCCAGGGACAGGATCAGGGACAGGGGCGGCAAGACAGGCAAGGAAGGCGACAAGCCGAGAGCCCGAACCAACGGGGCGTCGGAGGAGGAGGCCGAGAGCCCGGACGTCTCCGACATGGACATTCTCGATGCACTGATCAGCCGTGAGCGACTCGGCAGCACCGGTATCGGTCACGGCGTGGCGCTCCCCCATAGCCGCCTGGACGTCGTCGATGCACCGCTGGCGGCCTTGATCACGCTCAACGATGGCGTCGACTTCGAGTCGAGCGACGGAGAGGCGGTCGATCTCGTGCTTGGTCTGCTCGTGCCGCGCGATTGCAACGACGAGCACCTGCAGATCCTCGCCAATCTCGCCAGGCGCTTCAACGACGCCGACTTTCGCGAGACGCTGCGCGATCACGACTCGGGCGACGAGCTGTTCGCGCACCTGCAACGCCTCCCGTCGGCGTCATGAGAGAGGGCACGTACGCGCGCGCCGACGAGAGACGATGGCCACCCGCCATCTGAACGTCGGCGAGACCTTTCGCACCTTTGCCGAGGAGCTCGGGTTCCGCTGGGTGGCGGGACGGGAAGGCGGTGAGCGGCGGGTCACGCGCGATGCCGAGCCGGGCCAGCGCCCGCGCTTGCTCGGCCCTCTTAACTTCAACACCCCCAATCGCATCCAACTGCTCGGGCGTTCGGAGACGCGGCTCTTCGGAGGCGAACGCGGGCTCGATCCCGAGCGCTTCGAGTACGCGCTCGCCGACACCTGCGAGCTGTTCATCGTCAGCGACGACCTCGAGCCCCCCGCGGCGATCGTCGCCCTCGCCGAACGCGCCGGAATCCCGCTGTTCGTCTCGAACCTGCGCTTCAACGAGTTGCAGATGCGTCTGCGCTACCTCCTGAAGAAACAGCTCGCCGAGCGACGCATCATCCACGGCGTCATGATGGACGTGCACGGCACCGGCATCCTGATCACCGGCGACGCGAGCGTCGGCAAGAGCGAGCTCGCCCTCGACCTGGTCAGCCGCGGCCATATTCTGGTCGCCGACGATGCCCCCGAGTTCACTCGTATCGCCCCGAACACGCTCGAATGCACCTGTCCCGAGCTCTTGCAGGACTTCCTCGAGGTGCGCGGGCTCGGTGTGCTCAACATCGCGCTGATGTACGGCGACGCGCACACGCGAAGCCGCAAGATTCTGCGCTTCATCGTGCACCTCGAGGCGATCAGCGGCGACGACCCCGAGGCGCTGGCCGAGATCGCCGGCGATCGCATCAGCGAGCCTGCCGCCCACCGCGAGATCCTCGGCGTGAAGATCCCCCGGCGCACCCTTCCGGTCGCCCCGGGCAGGAACCTCGCCGTCCTTGTCGAGGCGGCCGTGCGTGCGCAGATTCTGCGCGCCGGCGGCTATAGCGCGCCACGCGATCTCGTCGAGAAGCAGAACCGCGCGCTCGCCGGCGCACCCCCGTGGCGCGAGGAGAGCTACGAGTGAGCACCGGCCACGACACGGCGGGCGCCCCGCGATCGAGCGACGCTCCGGCAGTCACCACATCGGCCGATGACGGAGAGACCCCCGCGCGCGCGCTCGTACGTCTGACGATCGTCACCGGACTCTCCGGCTCGGGCAAGAGCGTCGCGCTGCACAGCCTCGAGGACGAGGGCTTCTACTGCATAGACAACCTCCCAGCCGCCCTTCTGCCACCGGTCATCGACCGCTTGCTCTCGAGTGGACTGGCGCTCTACGAGCGGCTCGCGATCGGCATCGACATGCGCAGCGAACGCGACTCTTCCGACGACCTCCTCGCTCTTCTCGCCACCCTCCGCTCCCGCCCCGACATGCAGGTGGAGGTGCTGTTCCTCGACACCGACCGGAGCACGCTCGTCACGCGCTTCTCGGAGACGCGCAGAAAGCACCCGCTGAGCTCGCGGGATCTGACCCTGATCGCCGCGATCGACGAGGAGGCGCGGCTGCTCGAACCGGTGAAGGAGGAGGCCGAGCTCGTCGTCGACACCTCGCGACTGAATCTGCACGAGCTCCGCGACATCATCCGCAGCGACCTGATCGGACGCTCCTCGGCGAGCCTCTCGCTGATCTTCCAGTCGTTCGGGTTCAAACACGGCACCCCGGCGAGCACCGACTTCACCTTCGATGTACGCTGCCTTCCCAACCCGCACTGGGAGCCCGCCCTGCGACCGTTCACGGGACGTGACGAGCCGATCGTGCAGTTTCTCGAGAGGCAATCCGACGTCACCGACATGCTCGGCGACATTCGAAGCTTCATCGAACGCTGGCTGCCGCTGTTCGAATCCGAGAACCGTGCCTATCTCACCGTCTCGATCGGCTGCACCGGAGGGCGTCACCGCTCGGTGCATCTCGTCGAGCGACTGGCGGCGCACTTCGGCGCGCTTCGCGACAACGTCTCGATCCGCCACCGCGAGCTCGACTGAGCTCGAGCGTTCCTCACATCGCCGTCGGTTCGGGCGTCGGTTCGCTCGACCCCGGCCCCCCTCTCGCCCCTCCCCGTCCCGGCCGATGCCGGTTCCCGCCAGCGAGGGCGTGCCTGATACTCTTGACCGGTTCACCGCCCCTGCCGACCTCGACAGGGCTCCGCCCGAGGCTCCGGCAAGACGCGCCGGCGCCCGTCCGCCCGAAGGCGGGCACACCCGACGATACCCCGGCTCCAGACCCGTGATCACTCGCGACATCGACATCGTCAACAAACTCGGCCTACATGCTCGCGCCGCGGCCAAGCTGGTCAAGCTCTCGAGCTCCTTCGAGTCCTCGATCGACATTCAGAAAGATGACCAGCGCGTCAATTCGAAGAGCATCATGGGTGTGATGATGCTGGCGGCGAGCTGCGGCAGCCGCGTCACCCTCCACGCCGACGGCCCCGACGAGGAGGCCGCGATCGATGCGATCACCGACCTCGTCGAACGTCGCTTCGACGAAGAGGAGTAGCCGGCGTCGATGAGCCTGATGTTCAGCGGCATCGGCGTCTCTCGAGGCATCGCCATAGGTGCGGCGCACCTGTTGCGCCGCGACCACATCGACGTGAGTCTCCGCACCCTCGACAAGGAGGCGCTTCCGGCCGAGGTGCGCCGCCTCAAGCGCGCGTTCAAGGTCGCGCGCGGGGAGCTTCTGACCACCCGCGACAATATCCCCAAGGACGCCCCGAGCGATGTCAGTGCCTTCATCGAGACACACATCCTCATGCTCGACGACGATTTCCTGTCGCAGCGTCCGATCGATCTCATCAAAGGCGAGAAGATCAATGCCGAGGCCGCGCTCCAGCGCCAGCGCGAGGAGCTCGCTCGTGTGTTCGGCTCGATGGAGGATGCCTACCTCGCCACGCGCATCGACGATGTCAACCACGTCATCGACTCGGTATTGCGTGCGCTGGATACCCCTCCCGACGATCGATCCGACGAACAGGAGAGCGGTCAGGAGGGTGGAAAGAGTGGCGGCAAGGGCTCCCGGAACGGCGCCAAGGGAGCCGAGTCCGATCCTGCCGCCGATCAGTGGAAGGGACGCGTCGTCGTCGCCGACGACCTGACTCCGGCCGATACGATCGCGATGAAACACCACGGCGTCGCGGGCTTCGTCACCGAGACCGGGGGGCCGCTCTCGCACAGCGCGATTCTCGCACGCAGTCTCGGCATCCCCGCGATCGTCGGCGTCCACGACGTGCGCCGCTACGTCAGGAGCGGCGAGACGCTGACCCTCGACGGCGATTCGGGGCTCGTGGTCGCCGAGCCCACCGAGGAGATCCTCGCGGACTTCCGCGCCCGGCGCAAGGCCGCGCGCAAGCGTCAGCGCGATCTCGACCTGTTGATCGACACCGAGGCGGTGACGCGCGACGGCGTCAAGCTGACGCTCTCGGCGAACATCGAGATCGAGGACGATCTGAAGGCGCTCCGTCGTGTGAACGCCGCCGGTGTCGGGCTCTACCGCACCGAGTTCCTGTACATGAACCGCGACACGGTGCCCGACGAGCAGGAGCACTTCCGCACCTACTCGAAGGTGCTCCGAGCGCTCAAGGGGGCACCGCTGACGATCCGTACGGCCGATCTCGGGGCCGACAAGGGCCACGGCGCGACGGTCGCTCACGCCGGCGGCGTCGCACACAACCCGGCACTGGGTCTGCGCGGGATCCGACTCTGTCTGAACGACACCACGCTGTTCGTGCCGCAGCTCCGGGCGATTCTGCGCGTCTCGGCGCGTGGTCCCGTGAGGATCCTCCTGCCGATGCTGACCAACCTCGCCGAGGCGCGCCAGAGCCTCGCGCTGATCGCCCAGGTGAAGGAGACACTCGCCGCCGAAGGTACGGAGTTCGACCCGGACGTGCCGGTGGGGGCCATGATCGAGGTGCCGGCCGCGGCGATCGCGGCGCCGCGTTTCGCGCGCGAGCTCGACTTCCTCTCCATCGGCACCAATGACCTGATCCAGTACACGCTCGCGATCGATCGCGTCGACGATCAGGTCAACTATCTCTACGACCCGCTCCACCCGGCCGTGCTCGAGCTGATCCGACGCGTCATCGACGCGGGGCGCGAGGCCGGCATTCCGGTCTCGCTGTGCGGGGAGATGGCGGGCGACCCCCGCTACGTGCGCCTGCTTCTCGGGCTCGGACTGACCGAGCTCAGCATGCCGCCCAATCTCTTGCTCGAGGTCAAGCGCTCACTGATCGAGAGTCGTCGCGCGACCCTCAGAAAGCAGGTCCAGGCATTGCTCGAAGCGGACTCTCCGGAGGAGCAGCAGGCGCAGCTCGAGCGCATGAACGCGGCGCCGCGCTCGTGAGCGGAGAGGAGCGCGAGCGGGACGCCGACCCCGACGACCGGGCGGGTGTCGACGGCACACCGTCGGAAACCTCGGCCGGGGCGTCGACCGGGGCACCGCCGCCGGAGCGCTCCTCGTCCGTCGACGCGGCAAGTGGAGAGGCGCCCCTCGAGCGCCCACTACCCGCCGGGACACCGGGAGATCGCCTCTCCGACGAGCCGCCCACCGGACGCGCCGCCACCGAGTCGTCCGCCGGGACGACCCCGGGGCGGGTTTCGGACGGCCCACCCTCGACGGAGCCTCCTCACACCGAGGGGTCCATCGAGGAGCCCGATACTACAGCCCCTCCCGTCTCGCTGATCGAGAGCATCAGCGAGAGTCTCGGTCAGGGCTCGCTGCAGGCCGCCCGTCGCATCCTCCACGCGATGCACCCGGCCGAGATCGCCGACGCGCTCGAGGCCCTGCCCCCGGCTCGCCGACGGCTGCTCTGGGACATCGTCGATCCGGAGATCGACGGCGAGGTGCTGATGGAGGTCGGCGACGAGGTGCGCGAGAGCCTCGTCCGGGAGATGGACGCCGAGGAGCTACGTGCCGCGACCGATCAGCTCGACCTCGACGACCTCGCCGACTTCGTCCAGTCCCTGCCCGAGCAGCTCACCGCCGACGTGCTCGCGAGCATGGGCCGGCAGGACCGCGTGCGGCTCGAGCAGGTGCTCTCCTATCCCGAGGACAGCGCCGGGGGGTTGATGAACCTCGACACGATCACCGTGCGCGGCGATGTCTCGCTCGACGTCGTGCTCCGCTACCTGCGCCGCCGCGGCGAGATGCCGCTCCACACCGACCGACTCTGGGTGACCGATCGCTACGGACGCTTCCGCGGAGAGCTCCCGCTCAGAAGGCTGCTGACCGCGAGCACCGACACGCTCGTCGGCGAGATCTGCCGCGACGATCGCGAGCCGCTGAACGTGCTGACGCCGGCGCAGGAGGTCGCGCGGCTGTTCGAGGACTACGACCTCGTCTCCGCCCCCGTCGTCGACGACAACGGGCGTCTGCTCGGCCGGGTCACGATCGATGACGTGGTCGACGTGATCCGCGACGAGGCGGAGCAATCGATGATGAGCCGGGCGGGGCTCGATCAGGAGACCGACATCTTCGCCCCCATCTTCAGGAGCGCCCGCCGTCGCGCGGTCTGGCTCGGCGTGAACCTCCTGACCGCTCTGCTCGCCTCCTGGGTCATCTCTCAGTTCGACGCGACGCTCGAGCGGATCGTGCTGCTGGCGGTCCTGATGAGCGTCGTGCCCAGCATGGGCGGAATCGCCGGCTCCCAAACGCTCACCCTGGTGATTCGCGGTCAGGCGCTCGGTCAGGTCAACCGCAGCAACGTGCGCGCGCTGACCCTGCGCGAGCTCGCCGTGGGCCTCCTGAACGGCGTGCTCTGGGCGGCCGTCGTCGCCGTGCTCGTCTGGCTATGGTTCGGGGAGCCGAGAATCGGGCTGATCCTCGGGGCGGCACTGGTCGTCAACCTCTTCACCGCCGCCTATGCCGGTATCGGTCTGCCGATGCTGATGAAGCGTCTCGGCATCGATCCCGCCCTCGCCGGCGGCGTCGCGCTGACGACGGTCACCGACGTGGTCGGCATCGTCACCTTCCTGGGACTGGCGACTTGGCTGCTCTGAGGGCGCTCCGAGGGGCTGCTTCGAAACTGCCCCGAGGGCGCTCGGTCCGTTTCGAGCGCTCGGACCGCCCTGCGGTGCAGTGCTCGGTCGAGGGCCGGCGTCCGATCGCCTCTTCCCGTCAGAGCAGCGAGATCGCGACGAAGTGGCTCACGCTGCCGCCGAGCACGAACAGGTGCCATATCTCGTGACACCACGGTAGCCAGTGATCGGCGATGTAGAAGGCAACACCGGCGGTGTAGACGATTCCCCCGGCCAGCAGCCAGAGGAAGCTCGACGGTGGAAGCGAGGCGACGACGCTATCGAGCACGAGCAGGACCAGCCAACCCATCGATAGATAGATGACGATGGGAAGGATGCGCGGCCCGGGGATCGGCAGAGCGTCGACGACGATACCCAGGGCGGCGCTCCCCCAGATCGCCGCGAGCATCGTCGTACCCGTCGAACCACCGACACCGAGGACGGCGAACGGCGTCCAGGTGCCGGCGATGAGCAGGTAGATGGCCGATTGATCGAGCCTTCGAAACACACGCTTCGCACGCCCGCGGAAGGCGTGATAGAGCGTCGAGCAGAGATACAGAAGAAACAGCGTCACCGCGTAGACCGCGATGCTCGCGATCTCGACGGCGTCACCACGCGTCGCGGCGAGCGTGACGAGCGAGGAGCCGCCGGCGAGCGCCAGCCCCGCCCCGACGAGGTGGCTGATGCTGTTGAAGCGCTCTCCGGCGTACATGCCTGTCATGCTAGCAGCGGTACCGCGACGAAACCGTGTCACCGGTCTCGACCGGTGGGATCGACGACTGGGCTCGGACGGTGAATCACAGCGCCGGATCGCGAGCCCCGAGCTACCGACGGCGAACGACGAATCTCGGGCCACTCGCGTGGCTACGGAGTCTCGACACCCACCGACGAGCCCTGCCCGGACGGTGTCGAACGACGGGCTCGGCCTTCCGAGTCGTCGGTATGCGCTTCGAGAAACCGAAGGATCGTCCTCCGCGCTTCGGCCTTCCTCGCCGCCGCGATGTGCCGGCCGGTGACGGGCAGGAACGCCTTGGGCTCGCCGGCGGCGGCGTGCAACTCCACGCCGAAGGCGTACGGTACGATCCGATCGTCCACGCTGTGCACGAACAGTATCGGTAGCGGCGCGAGCGCGGCGACCGCGTCGATCGGATCGTGGGGACCGGCGAGCAGCCGCTCCGCGGGCCACCCCAGCGGACGGGTCAGGAGGTGGCCGCGAGCGGCGTGCCGAGCGATCTCCCCGTAGCGAGTGAACGCCGCCTCGACGACGAGGGCGGAGAGGCGCGCGCGCTGCGTGGGGTGGAGCGCGAGCTGACGGATCGCGAGGCTCGCCCCGAGGCTCTGGCCGAACACGTAGAGCGGCGTCCGGTCCCCGCGCGTATCGACATCCTCGAGCAGCCACTCGGCGCCGGCCCGGATGTCCTCGAACACTTCGGGAATGTCCGGATGCCCTTCCGATAGCCCGTAGCCACGGTAGTCGAGCGCGAACAGACGGTAGCCGGCCGCGAGCAGCCAGAGCACGCCGCGCACGTGCGTCGAGACGTTCTGAGCGTTGCCGTGGAGAAAGTAGACGGTACCCGTTGGCGGCCCCTCGGGCTCGATCAGCCAAGCGTGCAGACGGAACCCGTCGGCGGTCCGGACGGCCACGTCGCGGTAGGCGTACCCGAAGTCCGCAGGCGTGCCGACGAGCCGTGCGTCGGGGTGGAAGAACCAGCGCGTGCAACCGCTCAGGCAGGCGAGCAGCAGCGTCGCGGCGAGGGCCGTCGCGATGCACTTCGCGTGTCGCCGGGCACCACGCGCCGGGAGCGAATCGCGCCCGCCCATCAGAAGCGCCGGCTGAGCTCGAACGCGGCCAGCGTGCGCCCGGCCCTACGGCTCGCGAGCAGCGACACGCCGTACTGGCGAGTGAGACTCGCGAAGGCACCGAGTCTCACGACGCTCAGCGCGTCGCCTTCGCTCGCCGCCAGCCGACGCCCTTCGAGCCGGAGCGCCAGCCGTGGGAACGGACGGTACAGTGCGCCGATCGAAGGGCCGAAGAGCGTGCGCTCCGAACCGAGCTCGAGATCGGCGTAGGCGTATAGCGTCAGGTCTAGCGGTGCGGCGAGCGTGCCGTCGGCGAACCCGAACCCGGCGCTCGCGACCACGCGCGAGCAGTTCGCACAGTCGGTCCGCTCGCCGTGCACCCGGGCGGCGGCCCGCCAGACGCGACGCGATCGACCGGCGATCCGGACCGCCGGCGTCGCCAGTTTCTCGACTCCGATCAGCTCGAGCGAGCGCAGCCTCGCCTCGCCCTCGGCGTCGCCTCCGAGCGCCAGATCGAAGAGGCGGAACTCCGCGTCGGCGAGGCTTCCGCGGTTCAGGTTCAGAATGTCGTAGGCGTATGGCGCGAAGCGCAACGTCGTCGGCGTGACGGCCGGCGCGTCGACACCCGTGTCGTGCGCGGCACCGATCGCGAAGGTCAGGGACCGCGGACCGCGAGCCGGTGGTGGCAGCGGCGGCATGCGTGTCCGCGGCTCGCCTATCGGCCGACGCAGGCGCTCGCGCAGCACCGCGCGCTTGCGCTCGACCCACCGTGTCCGTGTGGTCTCGTCGCCGCCGAGCGCGCCGAGATCGGCACGATCGAGCAACACGTCGAGCACCCCTGTCGAGGTGTCGTCGAGCTCCCGGGCGAACGCTTCGGGCGGCGACACGCTCGCGATCAGCGCGTTGGCGCGTCGTGCCTCGTCGACGTCGAGCTCGCCGAAACCGTGCCGGAACTGCCGTTCGAGAGACGGCACGAAGGTCACGGACTCGACCAGCGGCTGGCCGTCTGCCGTCTCGAGCGTATCGAGCGTCTCGAACACCGTACGCGGCAGTTGCCACGGCGTCCTCGCCCGCACCGGTCGCTCTAGTCCGAGCTCGAGCAACGCGGCGAGATACCAGGCGCAATTGTGCCTGAGGAAGTAATAGCCGAACCGTGCCCGGCCGAGCTCCCAGAGATGGTAGAGGAGCAGCGAGCGCGTCTCGGCGTCGAGCGCGAGCCGGTACGCCCACATGTCGCGCTGCTCGACGGCCGAGTAGACCGCGTCGTGCGCATGGAAGGCCTGATCGGAAAAGCCTGCCTCGTAGCCGCCGAACAGGCCCTTGAGCACGTAGACGAGGGGGCCGTCCCCAGGCGGTACGGCGGCGCCGAAGTTGATGCCGAGATCACGCAGCCCCCGGGCGCCGCCTGCGCCGTCGAGCTCGACGCGCAGCAGGAGATGACCGAAAGCGCTCGCGGGGCTCGCGAAGTAGCCGCTGACGTGCACGAGCGAGACGCTCTCGACGGCCTCGACGTCGAGCCAGGTACGCAGCGCCGGACAGTCGCCGCGCTCCAGCCGGCCGACGGTGTCGGGCAGCATGCGCGAGAGCCAGCGAAGACGCGCCGGGTAGCGACAGCGCGGATCATCGTCCGGCGAGGACACCGGCGCGGACGACGCCGCCTGCGCGAAGGCCGTGAGCGTAGCGAGCAACTCGGCGCGCGGCGAGAGCGGTGCGGAGTCGCTGAGGTAAAACGCCGGCGTGATGATCGCCGGCTTGCCGGGGGAGATTCCCTCCCCGGGCGTCACGTGGAGCAGACGCCACCAGGTCGGGTGTGCCGCCAGACGATCGACGGCGTGCGTCGCGATACCCCGCACACCACTCTCACTTTCGGACGCACCGTGCCCGGAA
>Ga0114952_1001678_pt1 | contig 18354 bp, 16 predicted proteins | sample SidtaG_2_FD_87303 | JGI IMG/M metagenome (GOLD analysis project Ga0114952, IMG submission 87303) | Marine algal microbial communities from Sidmouth, United Kingdom - Sidmouth_Asex2 metaG | ecosystem: Host-associated > Algae > Red algae > Unclassified | place: Sidmouth, United Kingdom | collected...
AAGTTTAAGACCAAACAAGGTGTAAAAATTGTTGGTGTACCTGAAACCTACCGTGGTTATGGGTTGGAAGGAAAAGTTCTTCTTTCGGTTGACAATAATGAAATAAACGATATTGAAGAGGCCAGAACCCTTTTTGGAAGCATCTCTAGATACGGTAAAACCAGTATCACAATGATCAACGAAAAAGGAGAAAGAGAACGCCTGATTTTTCAATAAAACATTAAAACTTTAAATTAAAAACACCTCAATTGAGGTGTTTTTTTGTTTACTATTGTTTCAAACAACACTAAATAGCTACTTTTATACCAAAATATAACTCAACTCAACAAAATGAAATCTAACGCTTCTTACGAAAAAGAATTAGCCTTCCAAGCTGATAGAAGAAAAGCTACCACTGAATTCATTAAACTGGTAAGTGATCTTTGGTATGACAAGACCATTGAAATTGTACTTTTCAAAAATCAGGTGATAGACAAGAATGTCAGTGACATTATTAACCTTCATGAATATGCTGGTGAATTCGTTCAAAAGCCGATCTCTATTTTCGACTCAACCGAAATCCTGAGGGCTATCAATGATATTCAGCTTCCTCCTGCAAAATTGGATATTGGCAAACTAACTTACGAATACCATTCAGAAGACAACCACAACACGGATATTAAAGCCTTTGTTTTTGATAAGCTAAAGGATGCAGATGATGCAACTCCTTTAAAACCCAAAGACATTGTTCTTTACGGATTTGGAAGAATAGGAAGACTTCTTGCAAGAGAACTCATGGCAAAAACCGGCCAGGGCAATCAATTACGCCTAAGGGCTATCGTTACAAGAAATGCGCAAAGTCTAGAGGTTCTTGAGAAAAGAGCCAACCTATTACGCATAGATTCCGTGCATGGTAAATTTTCAGGTACCGTAGAAACGGATGTTAAGAACAATGCCCTTATCATAAACGGCACTACGGTTCATATGATAAGTGCGGATAGACCTGAAAAAATAGATTACACTCAATACGGGATAAATGATGCGCTTGTCATTGATAATACAGGAGCATTCAGAACCAAGGCCGAATTAGAGCGGCATTTAAAGGCCGAAGGTGCATCGCATGTGCTGTTAACCGCACCTGGCAAGGAAGTACCAAATATAGTTCATGGGGTAAATCACAAGACTTATGATCCAGACGCTATAAAAATATTCTCTGCGGCCTCTTGTACCACCAATGCCATAACACCGATCTTAAGTGTTGTTGAAGATTCTTTAGGAATTGTAAAAGGACATTTGGAAACCATTCATGCCTATACCAACGATCAGAATTTGGTAGATAATATGCACAGTAAGCATAGACGTGGTAGAGCTGCTGCTTTAAATATGGTTATAACAGAAACAGGTGCAGGAGCAGCGGTTGCCAAAGCCCTACCCGAATTAAAAGGTAAACTTACCTCCAATGCTATTAGAGTTCCGGTTCCTAACGGGTCTCTTGCCATTTTAAATCTTGAGATAAAAAATAAAACTTCTGTTGCAGGTATTAATACCATCATCAAAAAATACGCGCTAGAAGGAGATTTGGTAGAACAAATCAAATATTCATTAAGTAAAGAAATGGTATCCTCGGATATTGTTGGAACCAACGCGCCAGCTATTTATGATAGCAATGCAACCATAGTTAATGGAAGCGGCAAAAACATTATTCTTTACATTTGGTATGATAATGAATATGGTTATTCTCATCAGGTAATTCGGTTAGCTAAATACATTGCAAAAGTAAGACGCTACACGTATTATTGATTTTTAATAGGCAACCAAGGGTAAGATTGCTGTTTTTTGAAGGTATTTTCCATCTAAACGCAACCTTATCCTTGATTTTTTTTATTAATTGATATTATTGAATTACTTTAGTCGGCTCTTAAACATTAATTCAAAGAATCACTCCAACATGAAAGGCTTAAGAATCCTGTTACTTATAACGGCTTTATTAGCATACAACCTACAATTTGCCCAAGACGAAGAAACACAAGATGTTTTATCCCTTGACAGAGGTCCTATAGATAGTCAATTTGAATTTATTTTCACTAAATCTGGTAATTACCGTTCAGATGGTAAGAAATATGAAGTAGTTCGTACGATATCCTTAGAAAAACTTCGCCAAAATGTATTAGATTCCTTAAAAGGATTTAATGAAAGGGCTAGTGAATTGAAAGCTACTATAGGAGGTCATGAATCAACCATTGGCTCGCTAAATGAAAAGCTAGAAGAAACTACTAATAACCTTGCGGCCGTAACCGAAGAAAAAGATAGCATGTCTTTCTTGGGGATTATGGTTTCAAAAAGCACATATAATGGTATCCTTTGGACCGTTATCTTTTCGCTTTTGGCGTTATTGCTATTCTTTATCTATAAATTTAGAAACAGTAATATCTTAACACAAGAAGCCAAGACCAACTTGTCTGAACTTGAGACCGAATATGAAGACCACAGAAGAAGGGCTTTAGAAAGGGAGCAAAAAATCAGTAGGCAACTGCAAGATGAGATCAACAAATACAAGAAACAAAAATAACGAAAAAAGCTCCATACGGAGCTTTTTTTAGTTTAGAGCATTATGAAAATCATCCAAGCCAATGCATCCCATATTCCGCAACTAGCTCTTTTGTTTGATAAATACCGCATATTCTACAAGCAAACATCCAACATAAGTGCGGCAAGCTCCTTTTTAGAAGAACGTTTTGCAAAATCAGAATCTATAGTTTTTATGGTTTTTATAGGTGATAAAGCGGTTGGTTTTACGCAACTTTACACCACTTTCTCTTCCGTCTCCATGCGTCCTTACTATATATTAAACGATTTATATGTAGATGACACATACAGGAAAGAAGGAATTGGTTCCGCTTTATTAACTACTGCTCAAGAATTTTGTGTGAAAAAGGGTTTTAAAGGCTTAGCACTGGAAACAGCAATCGATAATCCTGCGCAAAAGCTCTATGAAAAATTGGGCTGGCAAAAAGATTCACACGGATTTCACTACTTTTGGCCCACTAATTCTTAGCCCAAATTAAAATGCGCATTGACATCATTACCGTTTTACCCGAATTACTTGAGAGTCCGTTTAGTGCATCCATCCTAAAAAGGGCAATAGAAAAAGAACTGGTTGAGGTGCATATGCACAACATCAGGGATTACACGGATAAAAGCTACAACCAAGTAGACGATTATCAATTTGGTGGCGGGGCTGGAATGGTGCTCATGATAGAACCGATAGACAAATGCATAACTGCATTAAAAGCGGAACGAGCATACGATGAGATAATCTATATGACTCCAGATGGCGAAACTCTTAACCAGAGAACGGCCAACAGCATTTCCTTACTAAAAAATATCATTATTCTTTGCGGACATTATAAAGGAGTTGACCAAAGGGTTAGAGATGCTTTTATTACCCGCGAAATTTCAATAGGGGATTATGTTCTTTCAGGAGGTGAGCTAGGTGCTGCCATTCTTTGTGATGCGGTCATTAGATTAATTCCTGGAGTTCTCAATAATGAGACTTCTGCATTAACGGATACCTTTCAAGATGATCTCCTTGCCCCACCCGTTTATACAAGACCTTCGGAATACAAAGGAATGAAGGTTCCTGAAGTATTGTTAAGCGGTAACTTTCCTAAAATCGAAAAATGGCGCGAAGATCAAGCTCTAAAAAGAACAGAAGAACTTAGACCGGATTTACTTGAGTAATAGAGATTATTTAATAGCATCTAAAAAATCAACAAAATACATTGCCATTTCTAAATTATAGAGTATTTTTGCAGCCTGTTAAATTAACCTCTGACGAAAATCGTGAATGTTGACCATAACATAATCATTAAAAAAATATCATGGAAGAATTATTGAAATTCGTAGAAAACGAGTTTGTTCCAAAAAAAGAATTTCCTGCATTTTCAGCTGGTGACACTATAACTGTGTACTACGAAATTAAGGAAGGTGAAAAAACACGTACACAGTTTTTTAGAGGTGTAGTTATACAAAGAAGAGGTTCTGGTTCTACTGAGACTTTTACAATTCGTAAAATGTCCGGAACCGTAGGTGTTGAACGTATTTTCCCAATTAACATGCCAGCCTTACAGAAGGTTGAAGTTAATAAAAGAGGTAAAGTTCGTAGAGCTCGTATCTTTTACTTTAGAGGTCTTACTGGTAAGAAAGCACGTATCAAAGAAGTACGTTCTTAAGCCAAATACATATAGAGTAACAAAATCCCGCAATAGCGGGATTTTTTCGTTATGAACAATTGTTCATAACAATAGTTCATAAAATGTTGATTACTAATATGTTAAATATTTTGGTGGCCAGAGCTATTTTTCCTACATTTATGTAACAATTAAGGAATGTATCTGATAAAGAAAAATTCTTAAATTGTTATAGAGGTAGCGTTCTTTATATTATTGTTTATGTTTTATAAATGTTTAAAGATGTATTTCAGAGTACGCCATTTAGAAGACAATCGTATCAACAAAGGGCTGTCGCCTTTTGAGAAATGATATTGTGAACATAGTTGTAAATATTCAAAAGATGCAAATCTGGGAAATATGCACAAAAATGTGTAAACAATGAAAAGAGATAACAATTGGGACTTGGTCCGATGATTAAGTACAATTTATCTCAAACGTTGAAATTGTGATGTAAATGCAATCAATGGTTGCCGATCTGTCGGAAGAACAGGGAAGAAAGTTTACTATAGCAGTTTCTAAAAAGCCATATCAATGTACTTGTACAATGATATGGCTTTTGTTTTGCTGTTTTTTTTCCTTATTCTCAATGTTTTTGTTAAAAAAGTAATTAATGCCAATCAGGTGATAACTACCCCCTATCTTTTGCTACGCAAGAATACTTAAAGTCGTATATTTACTCCGCTTTAAATTAAACCTTTCTTTACATGTCCAAAATTTTTTATACAAAAACAGATGAAGCTCCGGCTTTAGCTACACAGTCATTTTTGCCAATTGTAAAAGCATTTACTAAAACGGCCAATATCACGATAGAGACCAAAGATATTTCTTTGGCCGGAAGAATTATTGCGGTATTTCCTGATTTTCTAAAAGAAGATCAAAAAATTGCAAATGACCTAGAAGAATTGGGCGCCTTGGCCAAAAAGCCAGAGGCCAACATAATCAAACTTCCCAATATTAGTGCTTCCATTCCTCAATTAAAGGAAGCTATTAAAGAATTACAGGAAAACGGTTACAACCTTCCTAGTTATCCAGACGAACCATCTAACGAGGCCGAAAAGGAAATTAAGTCCAGGTATGACAAAATCAAGGGTAGCGCCGTAAACCCAGTGTTACGTGAAGGAAACTCTGATCGTAGAGCACCTAGAGCTGTAAAAAACTACGCTAAAAAAAACCCACATACCATGGGAGCTTGGAGTTCGGATTCAAAAACCCATGTAGCTACAATGGACCATGGAGATTTTAAAGCCAATGAGAAATCATTGACATTACCATCTGCTACAGATATAAAAATAGAATTGGTAAAGGATAACGGGGAAACTGTTGTTCTTAAAGATAAACTAAGCCTTTTAGAAGGTGAGATTATCGATGCTACCGTAATGAGTAAAAGTGCTCTTGTAGCTTTTCTAAAAGAACAGATTAAAGATGCCAAAAAGCAAGGTGTTTTGTTCTCCCTCCATATGAAAGCTACTATGATGAAAGTTTCCGATCCGGTTATTTTTGGTTATGCGGTTGAAGTTTTCTTTGCTGATGTTTTTAGTAAATATAAAGATACCTTTAAAGAATTAGGTATTAGCGCTAATGACGGGTTGGAAAACTTGTTCGCCAAACTTCAAGAGCTTCCTGCCGGCAAAAGAGAGGCTATTGAGAATGATATTCAAAAAGCTATAAATGAAGGGCCTGACCTGGCCATGGTGAATTCCGATAAAGGTATTACCAACCTTCATGTTCCTAGTGATATTATTATTGATGCTTCAATGCCAGCAATGATACGTAACTCAGGCAAAATGTGGAATTCAAAAGGAGAACTACAGGATACCGTTGCCGTTATTCCGGATAGTAGTTATGCTGAGATATACTCGGCCACAATAGATTTCTGCAAAGAACATGGTGCTTTTGACCCAACTACTATGGGTACAGTACCAAACGTTGGTCTTATGGCTCAAAAAGCCGAAGAATATGGTTCCCATGACAAGACTTTTGAAATTAAGGATGCCGGTAGTGTAAAAGTTATTGACCTAAGTTCCGGTAATGTTCTTGATGAACACACCGTAAAAGTGGGCGACATCTGGCGTATGTGCCAAGTAAAGGACGCTCCTATTCAAGATTGGATAAAACTAGCGGTCTCAAGAGCAAAAGCCACTAATGACCCAACCATTTTCTGGTTAGATGAAAATCGTGCTCATGATGCGGAGCTTATTAAAAAAGTAAAAGCATATTTACCTAATTATGACACAACAGGATTGGATATCCGTATTCTTTCTCCCAAGAAAGCTACTGAATTTACGTTAGCAAGAATGAAAGAAGGTAAAGACACTATTTCCGTATCCGGTAACGTACTTAGAGATTACCTTACTGACCTTTTTCCTATATTGGAGGTTGGTACTAGTGCAAAAATGCTCTCTATTGTTCCCTTAATGAACGGTGGTGGTCTTTTTGAAACTGGTGCAGGTGGTTCTGCTCCAAAACACGTTGAACAATTTTTAGAGGAAGGCCACTTGAGATGGGATTCATTGGGTGAATTCCTTGCTTTGGGTGTTTCTCTTGATTTTTATGGCGAAAAGAACCAAAACGAAAAAGCTAGAATTTTAGGAGATGCTCTAGATAGCGCTACAGAGAAATTTTTGATCAATGATAAATCACCTTCAAGAAAGGTAAAAGAAATAGACACTAGAGGTAGTCATTTCTTCTTGGCTATGTATTGGGCAGAGGCCATGGCCAAACAGTCTAAAGACGCTGAATTACAAGCTACTTTCAAAAAAGTATTTGAAGCAATTCAAGCAAAAGAATCTACAATTGTAGATGAATTAATGAATGCACAAGGTAAGTCTCAAAATATTGGCGGATACTACTTGCCAAAGCAAGATCTTGTTTCAAAGGCTATGAGACCTAGCTCTACTTTTAATTCTATTTTAGATACCCTATAAAGGATTTAAAATCAAAATGTTCCAAAAGCCCCTACCAACATAGGGGCTTTTCTTTTAAATTACTGTTAACGTTTTCCTTAAGGGTGTTTTTCTGGTTACTTTTATGAAAAATTGCTCTGTAGATGAACCAATTCACCAAGATCGTTCTTTCGGTCTTTCTGCTCTGTTTTCTCAATAGCTTCTCTCAACAAAGATATACCTTAAGCGGAACTATCTCAGAGGCCTCAAGCAACGAAACCCTTATTGGCGTAACTATCGTATTCCCTGAACTTCAAACTGGTGTAACTACCAATGAATATGGGTTTTATTCCATAACCTTACCGGAGGGTGAGTATCAACTGCAAGTCAGTTATCTGGGTTTTCAGGATATTTTAAAGACGATTACTCTTGATGCGGACCAAAAAATGAATTTTTCTTTACAGGAGTCTGCCGAGCAATTACAAGAAGTTGTGGTTACGGAAGATGTAGAGAAAATGGATGTCCGCAAACCTCAGATGAGCGTTAATTCTTTGTCCGTGGGTACCATCAAGAAAATTCCGGTTATTTTAGGCGAGGCCGATGTTATAAAATCAATTTTATTACTTCCTGGGGTGACTAATGCGGGTGAAGGTGCTTCTGGTTTTAATGTGCGCGGTGGCGCAGTTGACCAAAATCTAATTTTATTGGATGAGGCCATAATCTTTAATTCTTCGCATTTATTCGGTTTTTTCTCTGTCTTTAATCCAGATGCCATAAAGGATATTAAACTATACAAAGGTGGTATTCCCGCACGTTATGGCGGAAGACTTTCTTCTGTTCTAGATATTTTTCAAAAAGAAGGAAACAGTAAAAAAATTAAAGTTAACGGTGGTATTGGCGCTGTTGCAAGTCGGTTATTGGTTGAGGGGCCAATCAAGAATGATAAGGCAGCTTTTCTTGTTGGAGGTCGCGCTTCCTACGCACATCTCTTCCTACCTCTTTTTGATGTTGACAACACGGCCTATTTCTATGATTTAAATACCAAACTAAGCTACAACATAAATGATAACAATAGTATTTTTCTATCTGGGTACTTTGGCCGCGATGTATTTAGCGTTAGCGATAGTTTTGTGAACACCTACGGAAATGCGGTGGGAAATTTTAGGTGGAATCACTTGTTTTCAGATAAACTGTTTTCCAATTTATCTTTGATTTATTCCAACTACTACTATGGTCTAAAACTAGACTTTGTGGGCTTTGACTGGAATTCAGGAATTGAAAACTTTAATATTAAGTATGATTTAAAGCATTATTTAAATGATAAGTTTCAAATCAACTACGGCATTAACAATATTTATTATCGCTTTAACCCAGGTAAAATTCAACCTAGCAATGAAGATTCGGGTATAGTTGAAGAACAACTTACTCAAAAGTATGCTAATGAATTTGCCGCTTATATTGATGTTGAGCATGATATCACAAAGAATCTCAGTTTTAATTACGGATTACGTTTCAGTAATTTTCTTCGTTTAGGCCAGGATGAAATCAATGTTTATTTTAATGATAATCCCGTTATTTTTGATCCCGTTTTAAATGTGTACCAAGAAGGTATACCAATTGACACCTATAGTGTTAAAAAAAGTGGAAGCCTATCAACCTTCAACAATTTGGAACCTCGCATTTCAATGGCATACACGTTAAATGATAACAGCTCTATTAAAGCAAGTTACACTCGCCTTGCCCAATACCTTCATCTTATTTCAAACACAAGCTCCCCTACTCCTTTGGATGTATGGACACCCAGCGGACCTTTTGTAAAGCCTCAACTGTTGGATCAATATGCCGCAGGTTATTTCAAGAATTTTAAAAATGGTGACTTTTCCATAGAGACCGAATTATTTTATAAGGACATTCAAAATCGCATTGATTATATAGATGGTGCCAATCTAATAGCAAATGATGCAATTGAACAGGTGGTTTTAAAAGGAGAAGCACGGGCTTACGGGCTGGAGTTTTTGCTTCGTAAGAATGAAGGCAGATTTCAAGGCTGGCTGGCGTATACGCTTTCTAAATCAGAACAAAGAACGCCAGGAAGAAACATTTCCCTGCCGGACGGAACTTCATTTGCAGAAACGGGTATCAATTCTGGAGAATGGTACAACACGCCTTATGACAAGACACACGATGTTTCTATATATGCTAGTTATGACCTGAATGAAAAGTGGAACTTTAATTCCAATTTTGTTTTTCAAACAGGGCAACCCACGAACTATCCTATTGGTCAGTTCAATTTTCAGGGACTCACTATTCCGTATTACGGACAAAGAAATGAGGAACGATTGCCTTCTTATAACCGTATGGATATTTCCGCTACGCTTACTCCCAAAAAGAACAAGAAAAGAAAATGGCAAACGGAATGGGTTTTTAGCATCTATAATGTTTATAACCGTAGGAATGCGGCATCTATAAGTTTTAGTCGCAATGAGGATACAGGAACTAATGAAGCGGTTCGTACCGCTATTTTTGGTGTTGTGCCTGCCGTAACTTATAATTTTAAATTTTAAGGCTATGAAAAAGTACATATATATACTTTGTCTACTCCCCTTCTTTAGCAGTTGCGAAGATGTTGTAGAAGTTGAAGTGCCTACGGATAAACCTCGCCTAACGGTTGATGCAGTAATGCGCATAGATAGTACGCAACCTTCTTCAAACTTTTATGCCCAAGTAAAAGTCAGTGCTACAAGTAACTTTTTTGAATCCATAGAACCAGTAGAGCTAGACCAGATAAGCATTACCAACCTCGCAAGTCAACAAACCTTGGTGCTTTTGGAGACTTTTATTGGCAGTGGGGTTTATCAACGTGAAACTACGGTAGATTTCATGACTACAGGCGAATTAATTCTATACATTGAATACGAAGGTTCTAGATATGCTGCCAGAACTACCTACGTACCTGCTGTACCCATCACGAAACTGGAGCAAGGTGATGCTACTCTTTTTTCTGGCGAGGAAACTGAAATCATAGTAGCCTTTGATGATCAACCCAATCAAACGGATTTTTATCTTTTTGATTTTGATTTTAATGAATACTTGGTGACGGAAGACACTTTTTACCCGGGCCGCACTTTTGAATTTTCCTATTTTTATGATGACAATGTAAAAGACGGCATGAGCATAGATGTTAGCATTCTTGGCGTAGACCGATCTTTCTACAACTATATGAACCAACTTATAGTACAGTCCGGTGGTGACCAAGGGCCTTTTCAAACCCCATCAGCTACCGTTAGGGGCAATATACTTAATATTACTAATATTGATGATATCTCGGATTTAGATGATCTTGCCGCATCCATAGATCAAGAAAATTTTGCTTTGGGCTATTTTGCAGTTTGCCAAACCTATACCAAGTCCATTACAATTCAGTAATTTTGTAACTTAATTTTTTAAAAGCACTCCTCAATTATGTCTCAGAAGAGAACGGATAAAGACCTGCTGGTGAAAGGCATAAAACATATAGCATACACTATTGCCTTAATGTTCTTAGCCCCTGGGGTTATATATCAAGCATTTAAAAATGAAGGCCATCCATTGTATTGGCCCGTGCTGATTTTAGGATTTATTTTTGCAATAGCCGCTATTCTTTTGGCTTTTTACAGCCTAAGGCTCATCATGGAATCTATATTTGGAAGAAGAAAAACGAATTAAAAATCATTCTAATGTTTTTTACCTACATCGCCCCATTTATCACTTAACTGGGCATAATCGTAATCTAAAACCGATTCTTGACGCTCCAATTTAAAGTCTGAAAAAGCTCGCTGTAATATATCTTCTATCAAATAATCTTCATGCACTTTGTCTGGCTGGAATTTCTCTTTTAAGCTTATTTTAAACATACTGGCCGTTGTATTATACCAAAACGCACGCCAGCCGCTACGAAGCTCCCTGACCAGTTCAAATGCGGTTTCACCTGTTTGTCTATAAATAAGCTTTACAAGAATCTGGCCTTCTGTTCGGGTTAACTTTTTGAGTTCTTCAGAAAATTCTTCTTCTATAAACTGCTGAATCTCTTTAGTGTATTTCTTTTGGTGCCTTTTTCTTTTAATTTTTGTAATACTATCATTGAGCTCTTCCAGACGTTCTGCCGCCAATTTGGCATACGGATAAACTTTAAGCGTTTTCCTGCGAAGGACATAGTACCGCAATTTATCTTTATATGAAGTAAATTTCAATTTCCCAAAGAGGTACACTTCATCCAAGTCAATTGAATTCCTGAAAATGGAGTCTCCCTCTATAATAATCATCTTTTCCGTAATGGAATCCAATGGTTGCTCCTCTATTTGGGTACGCCCCAAAAACGCAAGGTTTACTAAAAATAAAAACAGAATTGTTTTTTTCATAACGGACATTATACAAAAGCCTTGCCAAATTAACGATAAATAGGTCTGCTTATTATTAAATAAAAGTGAATATTAGTAAATTCGTATCTAAATATAAACTTAATGGCTACAAAGAAAATTCTTACCAAAAAATCACTTGATTTTTTTGAAAAATATTTGAACAACGCGGCCCCTACAGGCTACGAATGGGAAGGTCAAAAAATATGGATGGATTACCTAAAACCATATGTAGATACTTTTATTACGGATACTTATGGAACGGCAGTTGGTGTAATTAATCCTGATGCTAAGTTCAAAGTGGTTATAGAAGGTCACTCAGATGAGATTTCTTGGTACGTAAACTATGTTAGTGATAACGGACTTCTTTACGTAATTAGAAACGGTGGTAGCGATCACCAGATTGCCCCTTCTAAATGGGTGAACATTCATACCAAAAAAGGAATAGTAAAAGGTGTTTTTGGCTGGCCTGCCATTCACACGCGCGATAAGGGAAAAGAAACACCACCTAAATTAGATAACATTTTTATTGATATAGGTGCAAAAGACAAAGCCGAAGTAGAGAAAATGGGCGTTCATGTTGGATGTGTCATTACCTATCCAGATGAGTTCCAAATTCTAAACGGAGACAAATTTGTTTGTCGTGCAATTGATAATCGCGCTGGTGGTTTTATGATTGCGGAAGTAGCACGCCTGCTTCATGAGAACAAGAAAAAATTACCGTTCGGACTTTATATTACCAACTCCGTGCAGGAAGAAATAGGTCTGCGAGGTGCGGAAATGATAACACAGACCATTAAGCCAAATGTTGCTATTATTACAGATGTATGCCATGATACCACAACTCCTATGATAGAGCAGAAAACTCAAGGTCATACTGAAATTGGTGCCGGACCCGTAATTAGTTATGCTCCAGCGGTTCAAAATAAATTACGCGAACGTATCCTTGAAACAGCCGAAGCCCATAAGATTCCATTTCAACGTATGGCCGCTTCCAGAGCTACCGGAACGGATACAGATGCTTTTGCCTATAGTAACGGTGGTGTTGCTTCTGCATTAATCTCTTTACCGTTGCGTTATATGCATACTACTGTAGAAACGGTTCACAGAGATGATGTTGAAAATGTAATCAAGTTGATTTACGAAACCATACTGAACATAAAAGACGGAGAAACTTTTAGTTATTTCGATTAAGACAAATTTAACCCTCCCCAAAAGGAGGGTTTTTTATTTTACTATGGACGAGTTGATTGATATTTTAGATGCCGATGGTAACGTAACAGGCAAGACTGCCATGAAATCTGAAGCGCACCGCTATGGTTGGTTTCATCCTACCGTGCACATTTGGTTCTATACGGTGAGTGGACGTATTCTAATTCAGCAGAGATCTAGGAACAAAGATGTCTTTCCCTTACTTTGGGATGTTTCAGTAGCAGGTCATATAGGAAGCGGTGAGGATATAGAAACATCTGCTATTCGTGAAATTCAAGAAGAGATAGGAGTTACAATTAAACCAGAAGCATTAGAGAAAATTGGAGTGTTTAAATCCATTCACAAGCACTCGGAACAACTCTTGGACTGTGAATATCATCACACCTTTCTATGCAAATTAGAAGTCCCTTTTCATACATTACAAAAACAAGAAAGTGAAGTTGAAAATCTTGCTTTGGTCCCACTGCTTCAATTTTCACAAGAAACCTGGGGTCTTGCCAACCTACAGAAGTATGTTCCTCATAGCACGGTGTATTATAAAACAATAATTAAAGCGATAAAAAGTAGGTTACACTAATTCTTAGTCCTAGAGGTTTTTAAATTACCTACTAAAAACCGCGCTCTTCAGCCATTTTCACCACACCTACAGTGAGTATCAAATTTGCAAAACGCCGCTGCTCCCCAGTTTGAATAATCAATGTAGTATTAGGATTTCTTATTTTATCATAGAATGCCCATCGTTCCATTTCATCCCACGTAACATCACCTAACAACTTTTTATATGCATCATGTATTTCCGCATTTGCCTCAGCAGGTTTTTCCATAACAATTGCCCCTTGAACAGGACAAACTGCCAGTATACCCTCTAAAACTGTAAGTGCATCTAAAAGTCCCGGTCGAAAATTAAGATGTACAGTAGTAGAGTTAGGACCCGTCATAGCCCCAACCGGTAAATTTCCATCCGCAATAACAACTTGAGCAAAATGACCTGAACGCGCAAGCGCCTCCATAATTGTTGGATGTATTACTGCAGTCTTTAACATAATTCAAGTTTTAGAAATAAACCACCAGAAGCATTTTACCACCAGTGGATTATATTTGAACGATTAACTGTAAATCGTTACATATTATAAACACCACCATTAATATCCAACGTAGCTCCTGTTATGAAGCCATCATACTCGGACGCTAGAAACAAAACAGCCCTAGCTACATCTGCCGCATTTCCCGCCCGTTGAATTGGTATACCCGCTGTTGTAGCTGCAGCAGATTCTTTTGTGGTATGTGTATTATGAAAAGAAGTACCTAGAATAAGACCAGGGGCTACCGCATTAACACGCGTACCCTGCTCACCTAGTTCTGTAGAAAGTGCCCTGGTAAATGTTAAGATAGCGCCTTTACTTGTGGAGTATACGAGTGATCCTGGATGCCCACCTTTACGACCGGCAAGGGAGGCTAAATTAACGATGCTACTATTATCCTTCTTTGCCAGAAAGGGTGCTGCAGCTCGTGTTACGAACATCATAGATGTAAGGTTAATATCCATTACCTTATGCCAGAAATCAGCCTCCATTTCACTCAACATTTTACGGGCTACCAATGATCCCGCATTGTTAATTAGAATATCTAAGCTCCCAAACGTATCTACGGTTTTTTCTACCATTGCATTTGCATCGGCTTCCTTTGTTAAATCGCCACTTATAGCAACTGCTTTTTGCCCTTTACTAGTTGCGTATTCAACCAACTGGTTAGCTGTATCTGCACTGGAAAAATAATGAATGGCAACATTGGCACCACTATCAACGAAATGCCTTGTAATTGACTCCCCTATTCCTTGGGCTCCAGCAGTGATAAGAACATTTTTTCCGGTTAACTTATTATTATTTTCCATGGTATTCCTAGTTTGTTTATGTGATATTCCAGACGCTATGGCGATAGCTGTATATTTTATTTTTTATGAATTTGTGTAAGCTACGATAAACTTGCCACAAAATCGGCAACTGTATGTAAACTATATTCTTTCTGAGAACCTTCCGTCATGTTTTTAACTACAAAACTATTACTTTCCAATTCTTGCTCCCCTATTAAAACTACATAAGAAACATTACGGTTGTTAGCATATTTCATTTGCTTTTGCATTTTAGTACTTGAAGGATATACGTCTGCTTTAATACCGGCTTTCCGTAGTTCATTTACCAATTTTAAAGCCGCAATGGATTCTTTCTCTCCAAAATTGACACAAAGTACTTGTAAGGATTGGTCAATTGCTTCTGGAAATAGATTCAACTCTTCCAAAACTAAATAAATACGATCTAAACCAAAAGAGATTCCTACACCACTAACATTCTTTAGGCCAAAAATACCCGTAAGGTCATCATAACGACCTCCTCCGCCAATAGACCCCATTTTAACTTCTTCTGGCGCACCCACTTCAAAAATAGCTCCGGTATAATAATTAAGACCACGTGCCAAGGTAACATCAATAGAAAGCTTAGCGGACTGAAGACCCATTTCTTCAATAGTACGAACTATGAAAGTTAGTTCTTCTACTCCTTTACTTCCTGTTTCGGAATCTTTTAAAAGTTCCTTTAACGATTCAAGTTGCTCTAGGTTGCTTCCAGAAAGTGAGAAAAGCGGCTCTACTTTAGCAATTGCTTCCGCAGTTAGACCTCTTTCTGCCATTTCTTTCTTTACACCGTCTTCGCCAATTTTATCCAACTTATCCAAAGCAACGGTAAAATCTATCAGGAGGTCTTGTGCACCTATAACTTCTGCAATACCCGAAAGAATTTTTCGGTTATTCATTTTGATGTTGACTCCGTCCAACTTTAAATCAGTGAAAACCGCATCATACAATTGCACGAATTCTATTTCCTGCAATAAAGAATCTGAACCTACCACATCCGCATCACACTGATAAAACTCGCGAAAACGTCCTTTTTGAGGCCTGTCCGCACGCCATACGGGTTGTATTTGATAGCGTTTAAAAGGAAAATCTATTTCATTCTGGTGCATTACCACGTATCGGGCAAAAGGTACTGTTAGGTCATAGCGCAAAGCTTTTTCCGATATTTTAGAGGTAAGTGAATTTGAATCCTTTGAACTATATAAAGCTTCATCAACCTTACTCAAATAATCCCCAGAATTCAAAATCTTAAAAATCAAGCGATCACCCTCATCACCGTATTTACCCATCAAGGTATCCGAGTTTTCAAAAGAAGGGGTTTCAATAGGTTGAAATCCAAAGGTCTGAAAATGCTTTTTTACGATGTCAAAAATATAATTCCGCTTTATGACTTCGGAAGGAGTAAAATCTCTTGTTCCCTTTGGTATACTTGGTTTTTTTGCCATTAGATATAATTGTGGTGCAAATATAAAATTTTAGATAGATCGATTTTATCTTATAAGGTTATCACACGTCTTTCCCTATAAAAGTAAGTTTTCTTAAAAACAGATGACATGTTATGATTAAGCTTCAATTACTTTTTCAAACCACTGGTACAATTCTCCTTTAGTGATAGACGCTCCTTGCTGAATAAGCTTAAATTTGTCTAGGTTCTTATCTTCCGTATATACTTTAGAGGCCGTTAGATACTCAACAAAATCTGATTGCCAGTTCTTTTTGAACCAAGAAAATCCAACAGTAGTATTCAAATCAATTGCAGGATTCATGACCTTAACGGAAATTAATTTCATTTCTTTTTCCGCCAAATGAAACAAGTGCATCTGTTTATCAGATATATTTTCCAAATATTCTACCTTATTGAGTACACCTTCCCAAACCAAATCACTAAAAACGTCTATTTCATCTTCAGCTACCTGTGGGCGGTTCTTTTTAATTTCCTCCCATTCCTCTCCAGTAATAGATTGTGTAGCCAGAAAATTGATGAACTCTTGTTGCAACTCTTCTAATTGCTGCTTTGTAAGCCTCGTATATTTCATTCTGCAAAAATAAAAAGACCGTACGATAAGTACGGCCTTTGTTTGATAAAATGTGATTTAGTTTTTAGAAAATATATCGCAAGCCAACTTGAGCCTGCCATCTTGATAATAAACTTGAATCATAGCCAAATGTTTTACTTTGTTGATTTCCATTAAAGGTATATACAGGAACTCCAGTACCATCAAAACCAACTCCTAAAAGTTGCTCGCTATTTGGCTGTTGGATAAGCCCCCAATCTGAGTTTATCATGTTTCCTATATTCAACACATCAAAACTTAATTGAATTGTATTTGTTCTACCGTTGCTACATTTGATTCTATAATCTTGCAACAGCTTTACATCCCATTTACCTCTCCAAGGAGATATAGCCCCATATCTTTCAGCATACTCCCCTCTTCGTTCATTTAAATAATCATCCTGAGAAATGTAGTTTTCTAAACTAGCGGCATCACCAGTACCAGTAAATTGCATTGAGCCAATTTCACTTGTAGTAGGAATATAGATTAAGTCATTGATACCGGAACCATCTCCATTAATATCTCCACCATAAGTGTAGTTAAAACGTGCACCTTGCGCATACTCAAAGAATGTAGATAGTGTTGTTGACCATTTATCATTCCCATAATCCCACTTTTTACTAGCAACTCCAATAAAACGATGTTTATCTCCGTACTTAGAGTGGGCTAAAACATCATTGTTCACATTGCCCAAGGCCGGATTTCCAGCGAAAGCATCTCCTGTTATCTCCGCTTCGATTGAATTAACATCCCTAGAATCCAAGAAGCTATATGCCAACATGGTATACAGCCCATTGGTAAAGGACTTTTCTGCTTTTAAAGATGCGTTCCAGATTCTTCCCTTGTCAGAATTTGTCATCACAAAAGCATTTCCGTTAACTACTTGACCCCAAGGTAATGTAGCTTTTGCATGATCACCGTCTAAATAAACCGCTCTATTATCAACTCCTTGTAATTGACCCGAAGGCTCCTTTAAGCCCCAGTTCTGAACGTGAACTCCATTTATATCTTTTGTATAAGAAAGGTCTGCTGTTAGAATCAGACCATTATCCAATCGTTTATCCACTCCAATATTGGTTCTCCAAACCTGCGGAAATTTAAAGTCCGGGTCAACAGCTTGGTAAAAAAAAGCATCCACACCACTTACTTGGTTACCTACCCAAACAAAAGGAAAACGTCCGGTAAATACACCTGTACCCCCCCTTAGTTTAAATGAATTATCCCCTTTTATATCGTAGTTAAAACCAACTCGTGGGGAAATCAACCAATCATTATTAGGCATTTCTGTAGAATCAATCAACAGAGCTTCTCCCGTTTCCGGGTCAAAATATTCTGTATCCGGTAGATATACCTCACCATTATCCGTATCAATAAATTCTTGAGCTTTATCCGCCGTATCAAAGAATAGTGGTTTATCAATACGAACGCCATAAGTCAATCTAAATTTTTCAGATATATTCCACTCGTCTTGTACATAAAAAGCCAATTGCCCTACATTGGTTTCGGCCAACAACCATCCACCATCTACTCCTTCTCCTAAGGCATTCTTTGTATTGAACGTGGCTTGGGCAGCAGCAAAGTCGTAGTTGCTAGCATCAAAATCTGCAATATCCACGCTACCAAATACATCAAAGCCATACCCCTTTAAATTAAATGAATTATCAAACTGAAATTTTTCAAAAGAAAAACCAACTG
>Ga0114952_1001685_pt1 | contig 18275 bp, 9 predicted proteins | sample SidtaG_2_FD_87303 | JGI IMG/M metagenome (GOLD analysis project Ga0114952, IMG submission 87303) | Marine algal microbial communities from Sidmouth, United Kingdom - Sidmouth_Asex2 metaG | ecosystem: Host-associated > Algae > Red algae > Unclassified | place: Sidmouth, United Kingdom | collected...
GAATGAGAAATCATTTTCATCGAAATATAATTTTGTCACAAGTCCCAACGGGACGACATATTATAACAATGGGTGTCAGCCCATTGCTCGGAATAAATCTACTTCGCCAGCCCTGAAAGGGCGGTATAACTTGAAATTTCGCTCTTTCAGGGCTAAGTGATACTTCGAATTTCTATCTTGGGGCTGACACCCCAAGTTAGTGAAGTTCACCCCTTCGGGGCTGTCAAACAAAATAAAATTTGTGCGAAATTCAGAACCAATCACCCCTGCCTCCAAAGGGGGAGATTAGTTCTCGTTCCAATTTTAATATTATTTGTAAATATTTATTTATCAATTAAATACAAATTAAGAATAACTAAACCTGACGCATATCTGATAGCTATCGGGGTCGTTTTGAAAGCAGGCGTTTATCTGGACAAATAACTGATTTGATGTAAAGTCAAGTTCATAAGATATTGGTTTTCAGACAGAAAAAATTTAAACATACTCTTAAGTCCGGGCAGCATACTTTTTGTGTCCTACGCTTCGTTATTGATAATATACGTAAACGAGAACTTAGTGTATTCAAATACTTAAGGGAAGACGAAAAAAATAATCTACCCGTCTGAATTGTTCTTTTTCTTATATGGTTCTGCTGAAATAAGGATATTTTTAAATTAATTTATAATAAAAAATATTTATAAATAATTCATTTTTAATAATAAATAAATTACAAAATAATTTTAATTAATTAAAAAATGGCTATATTTCAGTGCGACCTTATATGTTTCACTAAATCTTCCTTACGTAGCTCGGCTATGTGCGTCAAATTTAGCCAAACATATAAAAAAAATAACTTCTTCATTTGGGGTAGATTATTTTCTTCTTCTTCCCTAAGTCAAATTGTAAAACGACCTACCTGAGCAGTTACAAATTTTTTTATAATAAGAAATATTTAATTTTTAATAATAAACAAATTATAAAATAATTTGGATAAATTCATCGTTCATCATTTATCATTTGGCAAATATATTATTATACAAATATTTTAAAATGTTTATTTGTTCCTGATACTTAGTACATTGTTTGATTTGATTTTAGATGGGAAACAAAACAATTGTAACGTATTAATAATCAGTTGTTTACTTTCTTTACGATCACTGTTTTTATGCGGTAGCAAAGAAAAGGTACAGTATCCCAACCCCGTTTGTAGAAAAAATACCACCCCGATACTCTAGGTGCAGCGCACCGGTACCGTTTGACAATACCTTTACGATGCCGGTGCGTTGCACCTGAAATGGCTAAAGTCAAGTTAAGTAATTGAGAGTTTAATTTTTCAGAATGTTGGTTCGTTATGTATGTTATGTTCAATAAATCAACACAAAAAAACTACGTTATGCAAGCACTTAAAAAGATAGTAAACGCTACATCTTCGCGTCGTTATTTTTTCTTTACACGAGCCAAATCTGACGCGAATAACGGGTTATTTAAGGAGAATTTGATGAAGTATAAAGGAAAAAGAACAAGTCAAGATGTAGCGTTTAATGTTTTTTCATCCCTTAGGGATGAAAAGATAATAAACGCTACATCTTCACGCCGTTATTTTTTCTTTACACGAGCCAAATCTGACGCGAATAACGGGTTATTTAAGGAAAATTTGGTGAAGTATAAAGGAAAAAGAACAAGTCAAGATGTAGCGTTTATTGTTTTTTCATCCCTTAAACGGTGGTTCGCATTGCTATTGGCAATGTTGACCACATTACATGTTTTTTCTCAAGATCCTTTTTTCTTAGAATCCAGACAAATTCTTTCTTACGTCAATCCTGCTTTGACGGGCTTAAATGGTTCGTTGACAGTACGTGCTATTCACAAACAGCAATACATTAAAGCAGAAGGTTTTAATAGTACAGGAATCAATATTGAGCAGAGTTTTCCTTGCAAAAATATTGATGTTGGACTTTATTACATTCATGATAAGGAAGGTATTAATTTGTTCAAAACCAACATGGTGGGTGGGAGTTTTGTTTACACGATTCCCTTCGAACCCAAGCGGTTTGAATTGCACAATCTGCGTTTGGGAATGCGCTTACAGTGGAGTCAAAAGTCAATTGATTGGCAACAGTTGATTTTTTCAGACCAATTGGATGCTGCTTACGGAATTACCAATGCTGTGGGTATTATGAATCCAACATCATTCGTACCGCCGGATTGGAATAACACTTGGCAACTCACGCTTGGTGGTGGATTTGTGCATCGTGTAGAGGTCGGTATGCAGTATAAGTGGTCGCTGATGTATGGGGCGGCATTTGAAAATTATACGAATATCGGAGAACGAATAGATTTTGATTCGGTTTTGGATTTGGAACAGGATAAAAATTACTTTGTCGATAAATATTCGATATACATCGCACCGGAATTTCCGCTGACCAGAAGTTACGGCAATTATTTTGGTTTTAAGCCGAGTTATGTATTGCAAAAACACGCAAATTTAATGACTCAACAGATTGGTTTTGAAGCTAATTATCAAAAGGCATTCGGTTTTGGAGTTTATTTTAATTCGGGCGATTTCAAGAAATTTACACAAGATACCAAGTCGCTGATTTATCACCTTTTCTTCAAAGTCTCCCCCTCGCGCAGTCCGCATCAGGTTAATCTTGGCATTCAGTATATGCATAATATGGGTGGTTTGTCGTCGGCATTTGGTCAGACTATTCAATTGAGTCTGCGCTACAATTTTTATAAGGACGGCTGTGGCGGTAGACCCAAAAGCTTTGGGAGTGGTTGCCCGTCTGTTTCGCGCAGGCATCGCTTGATGTATGAAAATATTTGGTTCACGCCTCTTGAAGGGATAAATAAATAAACTCATGAAAAAAGTAATATTAATGCTGTTTTTCCTAATCAGTGCGAATCATTGTTTTTCTCAAATAGACCCTGATTGCAATGATGATTATTGTGGTGGGTTAGACCCTAGTTGGCAGCTTGTCGGTACAGAAACTGTTGCCTGTGAAGGAGAGGTCTTTTCATTACGAAGCGCAGAGTCAAACCCAGCCAATAATATTGATTCATATACTTGGATATTGACTAATTTGGTTACGGATGAGATTATATATGAACAGACATTTCCTGACACTACTTGGTTATCATTTGGTTATGAGGTGCCTGATGAGTTGGCATGTAATGATAGTAAAATTAATATTGAAGTTCGTTTGGTTGTTACGAGTCCTGACTGTACGGTCGGTGGTCAGGTTGTAGAAAGTTGTAGATATACTGCCGAACCACTAACCATTTTATTTAAACCTACTGCACGTTTCAATGCCACCCCTCTATTCTGCGAGGGAATCCCGGTACAATTCAACAATGAAAGTTGTAATGCTGAATTCTATGCTTGGGATTTTGACGGAGACGGTAATACGGACTCTACAGAAGAAAATCCTTCATTTACCTATAATACACCGGGAGTATATTCCGCATCTCTAACAGTCACAAATGAATGTGGTTCTGATGCAGAAACTCAAACAATTGATGTTCTTGGCATCCCTGAAACTGACCTCGTCCTCATCGACGGTGGCGAAGGCTGCGCTCCTGATAGGCAGAGAGTTACCTTTATTTCTGACCAATGGATAACTAATCAACTTTGGGAAGTAGAACCTTTAAATGGTGGGACGTGGTGTCACACACACGATACTTTAAGTATGGGGACAGATTGTTATCCCAACACAGATGAGTACGAATTTCTATTCGAAGAGGATACACTTGACATGTACATTAGTAGTCCGGGCGATTACGAAGTCAGCTTTACATACGGAAATGAATGTTTTGAGAAAATACTAATTGATACCATTCACATCTACGCCTCGCCTACTATTTCACCCTTAAATGACATCAACGGCTGCGACCAAGTTACAGTTTGCTTCGAACAGCTCGGCTTAGTACTTGGCGGTGACATTACAAATTATAATTGGACATTTACAGGCAGTACAGGCAGTAATTACTCTGACAATAGCAGCCCCGATTTTGGATGCAGAACTTTCAATGGAGCTGGTACTATTTCACTTGAATTAGAAGGCATCCACCCTTGCCCTAATACCTCACGCACCGCAAATATTAATATCATTACCACAGGAACGGTCAACGTCAGTGATATTTCCGACCCAATCTGTCAAAACGACGACCCAATTTATATCAATCCCACTCAACCCAACGGACAATATTTTAACAACGGAAGCGAAGTCACTTATATATCGGGTGATACGCTTGACCCGTCGGGATTAAATCCAGGAAGTTATACGCTTGATTATATCATCGGTTTTGGTACAGATTGCCCTGCCGAAGATGATTTTTCATTTACCATCCTCGAAGGTCCTTCTATCGAATTAGGTGAATATGATGCGTATTGTCAAAATGCTATAAATTTCGACCCTACCATTGGCATGACTTCTGGTGGTGATATTGGCACTTGGACTTGGCAAATATGCGATACCAACGGCAATGTCGTTGAAATGTCCACTTCCCCGAATCCAACATTTGACATTACCATACCGGGCGAATACTCCGTCAAAGTCAGCGTCACGTCAGGTGAATGCGGAACAGTGTCCGACACTTCATCTTTATTCATTCAAGCGGATGACCCCGTGATGATTACATCAATCAATACACCTATTTGCCAAGGCTCTTCGCCGATAATATTGGATGCTACACCGGAGGGCGGCGATTGGTCAGGAACGGGTGTCAGTTCGGATGGCACATTTAACCCAATGGGTTTGCCTCCCGACATGTACACTATAACGTACAGCATCAACAACGAAGCTTGCAGCTCAACGGATATGATTACGGTAGAAGTTGTTGCTTCAGAAGTCGTTACTGCGGTAGAGGCTTTTTACTGCATTACCGATATGCCGGCTATGTTAGAGGTGTCTCCTACAGGTGGTACGTTTGAGGGAGATGCCGTAACAGAAGATGGTATTCTTGACCCGCAAATTGCAGGAATTGGGACATCAACAGTCATTTATAATTATGTAGATGATAATGCTTGTGAAATTACTATTGAAATCGCTGTAATAGTAGACGAACTCCCCGCCATCACCGTCAACGACCCTATTTTTATTTGCATCGACCCAAATGATGTAAATTTGAATCCCGAAATTACGACAACAGGCATTGAGGGTACACTAACTTTCGATGGACAAGGCATTAGCGAAGAAGGGATTTTCAATGGAAGCGGCTTATCGGAAGGTTTTTACGATATTGAAGTGACACTTACTACTCGAAGTTGCATTATACAAGATACCTTTGTCATCGAACTCGGCGACAAACCCGAACTCATCATGCCCGCAGATATGACCGTATGTGTAGATGATGGCACCCTGATGCTGAACACAAATGTCGAAGGCGGAGACTGGTCTTCCAACGATGCCAACTGCACGATTGACCCCGATACGGGAGAAATTGACTTGGAAGCGATAGGCGAACACACTTGTACCTTCACCTACACCCTCAGTTCAGGCACATCCTGCGAGCAAAGCGATGTAGTAAGCGTTGAGATATTGGATTTGAACAACGACATCATAGTACCACCTCCTGCGAGTGTATGTTTTACCAATGCAACTTATACATTTTCAAATTTCAGTCCGCTCGAAGGCACTTGGAGTGGCGAAGGAATTATCAACGCAACTGACGGTGTCGTTGACATTTCCATCCTCGAACCCGGAATGACTTACGAATACGAATACTGCATCGAATCACAAATTGTGCAAGAATGTGAAGCCTGTAAAACGACCACTTTATTTATTGCGCCCCTTCCTGTGGCTGCTTTCACAACGGATGTGCCACCCTGCCAAGACCAAGCATTTACCTTGATAAATAACAGCGTAGGAGCAACGAGTTATGAATGGAATTTTGGCGATGGTAGCCCAATATCAACCCAATATGAACCCATGCACACCTATACCACCGAAGGCGATTTTAATTTACAACTTATCGTCATTACAAATTACGGATGTAGAGATACATTGGTACAGGAAATACACGTCACACCACCCCCGACTTTGGATATAGAGATATTGACCCAAGAGGGCTGCGCCCCACTGACGATAGATTACACCAATAACAGCACAGGTGAAGGCATCGAACAATACTGGATAATTGGTGGCGTAGATACCCTTTTTGAAAGCCAACCTGAAATTGTATTGGATAATGTACAGACCGACTCTTTGATTACCATCGAACTTTGGGTGGTCAACGGCTGTGCTGCCTTGACCGATTCAGTACATGTGTTGGTACATCCTTATCCAACAGTTGATTTTGGCATTACGCATCGGGTAGGATGTTCGCCAGATACCATTGATTTTATGAATATTACACTGGGCAATCCTACGGAAATATTTTGGGACTTTGGCAATGGCAATACTTCCACCGAATACGACCCGGGATATCAGGTATATACTTCGCCTGACGATTCTGTTTCCACTTATTACGTCACACTTGTTGCGACCAACGAGTGTGGTTCAGATACCCTTATCAAACCTATTACAATTAATCCAAACAACGTAGATGCGTTCTTTGAGCTAAACGCTTCCGAAGGCTGCCCGCCCTTCGAGGTTTGTGTGACCAACTATGCTACTATTGGTGCTACGATAATTTATGATTTTGGTGATGGCGGCACAAGCATCACGCCCGATACTTGTTATATCTACCAAATTCCGGGTGAATATATCATTACCCAATCTGCCGAATTATGCGGCATTGATTTTTTTCAGAGCGATACGATTAAGGTATTTCCTTTGCCTTTACTTGATGTGGATTTTCCGCAGACGGTCTGCGTGGATGATACCGTTTATTTTGAAAACAACTCAATCGGTGCCGCCGCAGAATGGGACTTTGGAGATAGCCAGACTTCCAATAATGTCAGCCCCTCGCACACCTATCAAAATTCGCGGGATTATACCATCGAATTAATTATGTATTCCGATTTTTACGCTTGTCCTGATACGCTTAGGCGAAACATCACCGTCCGCGAACAACTCATCGCTGCACCTATCGCCGCACCAACCACAGCATGCCCTGGCGATTCCATTCAATTTAGCGTCGGAAGTTCAGCGACTAATCATGCTTGGGATTTTGGTGACGGGCAAGGCGCGACAGAAGCCGTCACAAGTCATACATACACCGAATCAGGCACTTACCAAGTTACTTTGACGGTGTACGATGAATTTGACTGCCCAAATGATTCGACCATATTTGTCGTCATTCACGAAGCACCTGAAAGTGAATTTGTATTAAATACGAATGAAATTTGCCAATTTTATGATACCATAATTGCCATCAATCAATCCACGGATTACATCACAAACCAATGGTATCTCAATGGCAATTTTTATACAAATCAAAATGACAGCCTTCTTTTTGCTCCTTCCGAATCAGGCATTTATGAGGTCATGTTAATTTCTGAAAACGCCTTTAGCTGCCGCGATACCTTCACTCAAAATTTTGAAGTATTGGCATCGCCTGTGGCGGAAATATTGGCTTCGCCGACCGAAGGTTGCGAAGCACTGACCGTTGATTTTACCGATATTTCTAAAAACAGCGAATGGACACTATGGACTTTTGGTAATAACAATACTTCAACCGAAACCAATACTACATTCACATACGATACCGGCGAATACACGGCTTTATTGACAGTCGGCGCAAACAACGGCTGCCCTGATGACACAACTACCATCAATATTGCGGCAAGTCCTTCTACGGTAGCCGATTTTACCGCCGTTCTTTCGGATTCTTGCGGAATACCTACCACACTTACACTTGAAAACCTCTCACAAGGCAGTGACAACTTTGCTTGGAATTTTGGTGATGGCACAACTTCCAACGTCTTTGAACCAACGCATACCTATATCGCAGCAGGTAGCTATACGATTGAGTTGGTGACCAATAATATTCATAATTGCCCTGATACGGCAAGGGCTGTTTTAGATGTTTTTCCTCAACCAATAGCCGGATTTTCTATTCCTGAAAGCCGACTCTGTGAGGGTGACACGCTACAAATTAATGATTTGTCAATAGATGCAACAAGTGTTATTTGGCTAGTCGATGGAGAAGCCATAGAGGGCGATAATATCATTTTGACCGAAGCCGGAAATTACGCCATTTCGCAAGTCGCTATTTATGAAGAAAGTTGTTCTGATACTACCTCTATAACACAAACCGTTTTCGTTTATGAAACTCCGACGGCAGATTTTTCTTATATCGCCGATAACGACCCGATTATATTGGGTGATGTACAATATACGAATGAGTCAACAGATGCCAATGACTATCTTTGGAATTTTGGCGACAATACGCCCACAAGTACCGAGCTAAATCCGTATCATGAGTTTCGCACCAACCCACCCTCGAAGGTCGTTTTAGTGGCTTTTAATAATAATAACAGTGTATTTACCTGCGTAGATAGCACCTCACAATTGGTTGATTATGAGAAAATACATACATTTTACGCACCCAACGCGCTATCGCCCGACCAGAGTTTTGGTAATGAATTGGTGAAGGTATTTAGACCCGTAGGTTTGGGCATTGCTGACTATCAATTGGAGATTTTTAGCCCATGGGGTGACATCGTTGCAAGGCTGAATAATGTGGAAAACGGCTCGCCAGACGATGAATGGGATGGAACTTATAAAGGAAACATAGTACCGCAAGGAGTATACCTCTGGACAGCCAAAATCAACTATACGGATGGTCATTATGAATTTAAAAAAGGAACAGTGACAGTAGTTAGGTAGTGAAAAAAGATTATATAGTGACAAATAAATAATAACTTCACGATTTGGACGGATTCTTTCACTTAGTGCCTGCAAATTATTTCAGAATAAAGTACCGTCATTTTGTTTTCATTGCAACAAGATGGAATGGCAGTTCTTTTAGTTTTACAAAAAACCGTTTATTTAACAACAGATTAATGACAGCAAAAAAGTGCCAAATTTTATTTCGCTTAGATATTTTAATTGTATTAAATTGAAAATATTTTTAATTTAATTTTAAAAATTAAAAAAGTTATTTTTTTTACCCCTAAAATTCTTTCAATTTCTTACATTTAAATTTCTACAATGTTAGTAACTCTACAAATGCTGTTGAAAACACTAAGATGTTGAAAACTAAGGTTTTATAATTTCTTACAAAACAAGAGGTATCAAAAGTGACGAATTTACAACACTCGAAGCTATTTATTTAATTATTTATAATTTATAAAAACTTAAAAATCAATACTTTAATTACATGTAGAATTTCAACGTAAACTTACATTAGTCTTTTTTAAATTTTAAAAAAATCTCAAATTCACTATTATTTCCCCAAAATAATACCTACTTTCGTCTCCCTGACGGAAATGACCCGTACACTATGATTCATCAAGTATAATACCTATTAACTTGAAGTTTCTTCCATCACTTCTCTCAGGTACGCATCATTCGATAAATTCATTGGTAGTTAAGTATTATCTTTTTTTTTATTCTTAATTAAAGTGTTCTATGTTATGAGTACTTCGTATTTTTTTTTATGAAAATAAAAATTAACGAACAACAAAGTACAAAAAATGACGAACTTATTTTTTGTTTGATATGAAACAGAACAGGCGGAAGTTTCTCAAAACCACAAGTAGCGCAGCCATTTTAATGGGTATGGGAGCTTTGCCGTTGATGTCATTTGCCAAACCGGAATTACTTAAACTGACGATTTTACACACCAATGATGTACACAGTCGCATAGAGCCCTTTCCGATGGATGGCGGCAAATTGCAAGGACTCGGCGGCGCAGCCCGTCGCGCCCGACTGATAGAAAATATCCGCAGCAAAGAGGAAAACGTATTGCTCCTCGATGCAGGCGATATTTTTCAAGGCACGCCCTACTTCAACTTTTTCGGCGGCGAACTCGAGTTTAAACTCATGAGCGAAATGCGGTACGATGCCACTACGCTCGGCAACCACGATTTTGACGCCGGACTCGAAGGCTTGCACAAACACCTCCCCCATGCAAACTTTAGCCTGATTAGCTCCAATTACGATTTTTCGGACACCATGATGCACGACAAGGTAAAACCCTACCAAATCTTTCGCAAAGGCGGTCTGAAAATCGGCGTTTTCGGTTTGGGTATCGAACTCGAAGGACTCGTACCTACCAATCTATATGGCAATACTCAATACCTCAACCCCCTTGAAAAGGCGACCCAGTACGCCACCCTATTAAAACAAGACGAGCAGTGCGACTACGTAATATGTCTGTCGCATCTCGGCTACCAATACGACCCCGTGCCATCAGGCAATACGAAAGTAAGCGATGTGATTCTGGCAGAAAATACACGCTACATTGACCTGATTATCGGCGGACATACACACACATTTATGGATACTCCTGACATTCGCTCCAATATCGAAAATAAAGAAGTCCATATTACACAAGCAGGCTGGGCAGGCATCGTCCTCGGCAGGCTGGATGTATATTTTGAAAGAAATAAAAAACGTAAATGCGTGATTTGTCGTAGTGAATTGGTTGATTAGGTAACTGGGTAATTAGGCTATTAAGAGAATTTCGCTACGCGAAATTTTTTATCCCAATTCCCCAATTCCCCAATTCACTAATCAACCGCTTTCTGCCATTGAGAAATACAGTATATGTGGTAAAATACCAATTTTCCTAAGTAATCGGGCAAATTTCGCCAAATTACCCGACAGTATTAGCTTTACTGACTACTAAGCCACACTTGCTATTTGTTGAACCCATTTTCCAAAATGATGTATGACTAAATTAATGATTGACCACGATACTACCTGGCAGAATTGTCTCGAAACCATTCGCAAGCAGGTCAATGCACAGAGCTTCAAGACGTGGTTTGAGCCTATCCAAGCTGTTGCCATCAACGAAAATATTTTGACCATTCTTGTCCCAAACAAATTTTTTTATGAGTGGTTGGAAGAAAACTATGTCTCTCTACTCCGCAATGCTTTGCGTCAGGAATTGGGCGAAAAGGCGCGGTTGGAGTATCAAATTATGATGAAAAAAAGCGGTGTGCAGCAAAAAGCCCGTCAAGGCTCGGCTGTCAATCCGCCAAATAATAGAATCCCATCGCCCAAACAAGCGATAAAAAACCCCTTCGTAATTCCCGGCATCAAAAAAATGAGGATTGATGCCCAACTCAATCCGACTTATCTTTTTGAGAACTATATCGAAGGCGATTGCAATCGTTTGGCGCGTTCTGCCGGAGTGGCTGTGGCGAAAAAGCCGGGCGGCACTGCCTTCAATCCATTATTTATTTTTGGAAATGTAGGCTTGGGGAAAACACACCTCGCACACGCTATCGGCAATGAGGTCAAAACCAAGCATCCGGATAAGACGATATTATATGTTTCTTCCGAAAAATTTACGAATCAATTTATAGAATCGCTTAAAAATAATGCGGTCAATGACTTCGTGAATTTCTATCAACTGGTAGACGTACTCATTGTAGATGATATCCAATTTTTGGCAAATAAACAGAAAACACAAGATATTTTCTTTCACATTTTCAACCAAATTCATCAAAGCAATAAACAACTTATCCTAACTTCCGACCGCCCTCCAAAGGAGTTGGACGGCATGGAAGAACGCCTGATTTCACGCTTCAAATGGGGGCTTTCTGCCGATTTGCAAGTGCCTGATTTTGAGACGCGTCGCGCTATCGTGGAAAGCAAAATGTCGGGCGAAGGCGTCGAACTGCCCGTCGATGTGTCCGAATTTATCGCGTATAATATCAAAAATAATATTCGTGAACTCGAAGGCGTATTGATTTCCTTGGTTGCCCAATCGTCGCTCAACCGCCGCGAGGTAGATATCGAGTTGGCAAAAGAAGTGATTAAGAATTTCGTCAGCGAAATATCGAAAGAAATCACCGTTGGGTTTATCCAAAAAATGGTCGCCGAACATTACGACCTCAATGTAGAAAAACTCAAAGGCAAGACCCGCAAACGCTCCATTGTCATCGCACGTCAGTTGTCGATGTATCTGGCGAAAAACATGACCAATAAATCCCTCAAAGTCATCGGCGATAATTTTGGCGGACGCGACCATAGTACCGTCATTTATTCCTGCAAAGCCGTGAGCGACCTGTTAGATACCGACGAAATGTTTAAAAACGTAGTAGAGGAACTCGAAAAGAAAATACAAATGAGTGTGTATGAATAACGAATAACGAACAACGAACAACGAATAACGAATAACGAGTCCACGAATAACGAGTCCACGAATAACGAATAACGAATAACGAATAACGAATAACGAATCCACGAATCCACGAATAAACAAGGGGAACTTTTTTAGTTTGAAATTTGTTTTAAAAAAATATCGCAGTTAATTTGCGTAATTGCGAGCAAAGTTCTTATCTTTGCTGCCCCAATCGGAGAGATGGGTGAGTGGCTGAAACCACTGGTTTGCTAAATCAGCGTACTTGGAAACAGGTACCGCGGGTTCGAATCCCGCTCTCTCCGCAAATTGCTTTGCAATTTAGTTATTAGTTGAACGGTTTATTGAGTTCGTAAGTATTTATTTAGCTTCGCTAAATTTTTCTCTCATCAGCTTAATAAATCATTTAACTAATCCACTCAAGAAAACGGGGCGTAGCGCAGTCCGGTTAGCGCACCTGCTTTGGGAGCAGGGGGTCGCAGGTTCGAATCCTGCCGCCCCGACTTAAAAGAGAGTTACAGCGAAAGTTGTAGCTCTTTTTTTATTGCTTGAAATTTGCCCCGAAAATGACTTTATATTGAGTTTTACCCGTTTTTTTGAGTTATGCTCTAAACAACGAAAAAAGCACCTTGTCAAAAACAAGGTGCTTTCCTATTTAAATATCTTATCGTAATGCTCTCTTTAGGCAAAGGCTAAATGTCGGTGTTCTTCGGCTTCTTCTTCGCCCAAATCAAAAATATCATTCGTTTCATCACATACCCATTCAATTTCATTCTCATAAAGTAGAAAGTCGGGAATGTCTAAAGGTCTGACACACTCAAATCTATCTTTAGTCTTTACGATGTGTCTCAATTCCATTAACAACCTACCAAGTACATTTGCACCCTCTAAAGTACCGTTGCCTTTGTCAATCGCAGCCCAAACTTTATCCTTTGTTGAATATTCGACAATCGGAGCATCGCCCGTAGAATTAAGCACTTCGGAAAATAAATCCCAATTTTGAGAAAGTTTGACCATTAAGCACCACCGCATCACGTCAATTCTAATGTCGTTCCAATCCGGTCTTACAAGGTCGTTGTGTTTACGACTTATCATTTTTGCCGTCATTGGACTTTTTTGACTGATAATTTTGTGCTGAATATCGGGATAGGATGTAAATTTTAATGCCTGATAAAGTGCTTCGGACGACAATATCATAACTCCATTCACAAATATAGTGAAACCCGAAGCCATATTTGACAGTCCGCCAAAAGTCGCTTTTGTGCTTCTAAATATGGCTGCTTCGTTTTTGTTGTATGTCTGTACTTTCACTTTTTCCATAATAGTTTGTTTTCGTTACCCTCTGTTTTTGACCGGAAATAAAGGATGCCAACCGCGATTTTCCCACCAAAAAACTAAAGGCGTGTTGTTAGGGATATTTCGCCACGTAAAGAATTGAGTACCCAAACCCAAAGTCTTATGACTTTTGACGGTGTACCCTAATGGTCGTATTGATTTTACGTTTAGGGTATCGACTTTGTTTAGTATTTCAATGCCTTTTAACAGCAAAATGTTTTCGTATCGAATCCGATTTGCAGGGCTTGTAAAGAACGTTTCTTGTTTTGGTAAATGGTTTTTCCGAAAAGCGTATTTTTCATGTTTGGAATGTTTGCCCGTATCAATACGCTCAAAATATTCGTTTACAAAGTCACTATTTGGATTGACCGGATAAACGCAATTATACTTTTGATTGTATGCCGTTACATGGTTTTCAACTTCAAAAGTACAATAGTATTTAATTCGCTTTCTGACTGGTTCGCCAAATGCCTGTTTTATCCGAAAATCTACATTTGCACCGCCCCATGAATGACGACATACCGTATAAACCACCAAATCAAATTTAGCCGTTTTGAGTAAGTCGGCATACAATGTATTTGTATCGTCTTTTGATTTATTTTCAAGAAATTTCTTTAAATCTCTGAATGTTGTTTTGCCCGTTGCCAACACGTCATCTAAATAAATGACTACCTTTTTGGATTGACTACCGATATACTTTTTATCAATACCGTACTTTTGATACAAATTTGCATACAATAAGTTCAAAATTTCGGTTTGGCTCTTTTCCTTTTCCTGTGAACTAATGAAGTACACATTTGATAATAAGGCTACGGGGCTTTTGTATTTCAAATCCTTTGTCAGTCTCGTAAAGAACGTAAAAATGCTGTCTAAAGTGCGTTGCTCCGAAAAATAGGTTTGCTTTAGGATGTGTAGAAGTTCGTCCAATAAAAACGACTGGTCGGCTTCGTCAAATTGCGATACCCATTTTATTACATGGTCGGTATCAATACGCAGCCCATCTTTTGCGTGATAGTCTTTGATAATTTGAACGATATTTTCGGCTGTGTTTTTCAAATGTACTTAATATAAAAGTAAGGAAATTATGCAATATATCAAAATCTTGACAGGGTAAATTTAATCGGATTGGTATTTTATAACTGGAGCTAAGTTGCATCATTTCATGTTTACGCTACGTTCAATTATCTTTTCTAATCTATCTAAACAATTTCTTTGGTAAGAATAATCAGCCACTATATCTTCAAGCAAATGCTTTACCGCCTCAATGTAATAAGCAATGTTGTAATCTCTAATGTATCTAATCTTATAATCTAAGGTCGAATTAGAGTATAAACATACTTCAATAGCTTCATTCTTGGATAATCTTCTAAAAAGATAATATACATATCCTCCACCTCTAATACCCGCTTGTGTCGCTATAAAATCACAGTCCTTGTTAGTGGAATAAAAATATCCTTCCTGAATAGTTCTTGAAAATATCTTTTCGTTTTTTAAAACGAGGCTACCACAGTTCGGGTTTGTCTTTAAATTATTTGACAATTCACGTAGAATATCCGATACCTCGACCTCTCCATTGTGTTCATTTTCAAATTCTTTCTCTGACAAATCACAATAATACATAACGTAAAGGAATACCTTTTGATTTGTTGTAAGAATCTTAAAATCTAAATTTTCCCATAAATAACAGAGTGTTTCAAAATTTGGACTAATAAAACTTAGTAACCATTTCTCTATTGTATTGAGTAGTACATTATAATGCTTATCCTTAATGAAGTATTTTGTAACAATATCTTCATGCTGTGATAAAAGTTTTGACAGTATCTTACCGTCAATCACATGAATTTTATAATGCTTTGTTTTTCTAATTTTGTCAAGCCATGTTTGACCATTATTTGAAATGTATGATGAAAGTATAAGTACAAAATGTTGGGGGCTTTCAGCGTCCGCCCATGCTATTTTTGAATTTAATTTTTCGGGCGGCACTCCCTTTTTGTGCCTTTTACATTCAAAAAAGAATTTTTCATCAAATCCACCTATTAAACTATTGTTTACGGTAAACGTAGCTTCTATATCTCTGCCGTCATCAGCACCGCCTTGTCGCAACAAACTTTAGAAAAACCATGTCTCAAAATTAATTCAAAACACATTTCTTCAAACTCATTAGGCAAAATTTTATCGTAATCAATATATTTCTCAATTACATTCATAGATTTAGTTTTAAGACTGATAGGAACTTTAAATATTCTTTTTTAATGTGTCAAAATACACTTCATTTTCTATATGTGTATTGATAACGGAAAAATCTTTGCAGTCCTTTTTATAGCTTCAAAAACTTTGAAAAATAGTTGCTCTATTGACGGCACTAAAATCGGTTTTTTGAAATAAATTGCAGTATATTTTTAGGCAGGTTCTATGTAGATATTTTCAAAAACACCGTCTGTTATTGTGTACGTTGTAAAAACACCCGTTGCAAGATGTTTATTTATAATTACAGCGTTAAAAGTTCCCGAAATATAACGACCATCTACCGTAGTAATATCTAATGTCATTGTGCTACCTGTCATGGATTCACCGTTCCATACTAAGCCATCTACATAATTTGTGGACGGGTCTGTATCATTGAACTGAATGTCTCCTATGTAGTCTCCCGAAAAGGTATTATTAGGAAATTCCGTTGTTATCGTTATGGGTTGCGTTATCAGATTTTCAGTGTTAAATACGATATTAAATATTGAACTTGTACCTATGGATTCCTTTGCTCCGATTCCATAATTTTGACTGCCGGAAGATGAGAAAATAGTGTTGTGTAGTGCTGTTATTATAATATCGTCATTTCCGTAACCTTCCTCAATAAAGTTACAATTTGCTTCTCTAAATTCTCCATTTATGCGATATGATAAATGCCCGTTACATGAATTATTGTTGGAAGCGTTATTGTCATCTTGACAGGAAAATGTTAGTAACAAAAGGACGGGAATAAAGTAAAGTAGTTTGTTTCTATTCATGGTTTAAATTTGCTTAATTAGTTATTGTTTCAATATGTCTTTGTTAAGGTAATTCCTTTATCTGACTTATCAAAACAACTTTCCGACAATCAAATATTTCCCTATCCGTGTATGATATATAAAAAAAGCACATCAAATATTTGATGTGCTTTTTGTTTTGTGAACTTACCCTATTTCAATAATAGATTCATCCCCACTTATATTTCTGATTTTCAGCCTTAATGGTTTTTTATCTGATGTAATTTTGCCGTTCCAAAAGTCTTTTGTTTTTTCGCCGTCAATAGCAATATAACCCAATTTATCAATCTTAATTTCTACACTACTCACCCAAACACCCGCTTCGTTTTCGCAATCTATCGACAGGTATTCTATCAATTCCAAACCTGCGTCGCTGATGCTGATGGGCGTGAATGCCTTACCTTTATTGATAGATTGTAGATTGCCTTTTTCGTTGAAGGCATTTATTTTCTGCTGCAAGCGGTCGCTGACAAATTTGGTAATTTCTACGGTGTAGCCACCCTCGTTTTGAGTGAGCGCGTGACTGACTTCATCTTCTACGACAATATCGTGTAGCAAAACCTTTAAATCTTTTAACTCAATATTGGCTATGGTCGGGTTATTCTCTCTGATAAATCTTTCTATCATCGGGCGGTCATCTACATCTACGTAGTACACGATGACCTTCGCTACATTAAAATCTAATTTTTGTAATTCCTCATTGATGATGCGATTGACCGCCGGAATATCCAATACTTTTTCCGAACCGTCTATCAGATTAGGGACATAAACCGGCACTGTGCCGAGCTTGCTATCTTGCAACGCCCCAAACCAAAACTTACCCAAACCGGCTACCTTTTGCTGCAAACCAGGAATGAGTTGTGCCAGCTTGTCCATCGTTTGTTGTGGATTGCGGAAAAGGCTCACGCCATCTTGTATTTCGAGTACCTGAAAACTCGCCCCTGCCGCCACCAAGCGGTCGCGTACCGTCTGTATGCTATTGATACCAATGTCGCAGTGGATAAATTTCCTGCCCAAATCATGCGCTACCTTTGCCGTAACTCCACTGCCACCGAAGAAGTCTGCTACAACCATGTTTTCGTTGCTGCTGGCTTTGAGGATGCGTTGGAGGAGGGCTTCGGGCTTTTGAGTGGCGTAGCTTTGTCGTTCATTAGCAACTGGATTAACCGGGGGAATATCAGACCAAAATGATTCTACTATATCTCCTTCTGATTCATCTAAAAAAATTATTCTATTACCTCCGCCAGTTGGATTTACATCATCACGGTATCTTCTTCCTTTTTCATTAGTTTTAAATCTATTAATGTAATCTTTTGAATGGGGCCTTGTTTGTAAGTTCCAAATATAATTATTGCTATCTTTTACATAGTAAAAAATATCATCATGTTTTTGAGGAAATTTCTTTGTTGTCTTTCTTTTAAACCCAAAATAACACCATGCTATACTATTCTTAAAACTGCTTTCACCAAAAACTTCATCCATCAGAATTTTAACATAATGCCCAATAGAGCTATCCAAATGCACATAAATACTTGCGGTATCCGACATAATGGACTTAATCGCCATCAAGTTTTCATACATCCAATTGAGGTAGTCTTCTTTTTGCCAAATATCGCCATACATGGTTTCTTCAAATGCTTTTAGCCCTTCGACCTCAAGTTCTTCTTCGGCTTTTTTTACGGTTTCGGCGAGTTGTGGGTTTTTTCGGATATATACTTTTTTGGCATAATCTGC
>Ga0114952_1001690_pt1 | contig 18241 bp, 9 predicted proteins | sample SidtaG_2_FD_87303 | JGI IMG/M metagenome (GOLD analysis project Ga0114952, IMG submission 87303) | Marine algal microbial communities from Sidmouth, United Kingdom - Sidmouth_Asex2 metaG | ecosystem: Host-associated > Algae > Red algae > Unclassified | place: Sidmouth, United Kingdom | collected...
AAATTCTCATCAATACCGGCCATTTTTATAAGGCCTTGAGCAGCACGCAATCTTCCTCTATAGGTATCTAAAATTGCTCTTGGTTGCTCATAAATCTCTTTAAGCATAAAATGATCGTAACCACCCTTTTCAATCTCCTCGATATTCATTTTCAATTCCAGAATATTAGGGTAGGCTACAGCATCATTCTTAATTTTACGTAGCTTGATTTCCTTACCTAACCTAACAATAGCCATTTCTTCATCCTGAAGATACACTGCATTATTGGTAAATTCGATAAACGGAGAAGCATCTGAAGCTATAAAAAACTCATTTTCACCAACTCCGATCGCTAATGGGCTACCTAATTTGGCAACCACTATCTCATCTGGTTTCTTTTTATCAAAAACAGCAATAGCATATGCGCCTACTACTTCATTTAAAGCTATTTGGACTGCCTTACCTAGTTTTACATCCTCAGTTTTCTGAACCTCTTCAATAAGGTTGATTAAAACCTCTGTATCTGTATCAGACTCAAAAGTGTAGCCCCTCTTGACTAATTCCTTCTTTATAGATTCGTAATTTTCGATAATTCCGTTATGGATAATTACCAAATCACCTGAATTAGAATAATGGGGATGAGAGTTAACATCATTTGGCACACCATGAGTAGCCCAACGTGTGTGACCAATACCTAATTTCCCTTCTATTGAAATGGTACTTTCTGCCTTTTTCTTTAAATCCTCTACCTTACCCTTGGTTTTAGCCAAGTTTATATCTTTTCCATCGTAAACAGCAACACCTGCACTGTCATATCCTCTATATTCAAGACGTTGTAATCCTTTTACGATAATCGGATAGGCCTCTCTATGACCTATATAACCTACTATTCCACACATACTGTATACGTTAATTTAAAAATTGGGGAAAATAATCACTTTGTCGCAAATGTACTGGAAGCTAGCCAAATACCCTTAAGACACGCTTATAAAACGAAAAATATCGTTAATTGGTATAGTAAGGCAAATCTCACCATCTACAAGTATAACTTCACGCAAAGAAAATTAGGGTAGTTGTTTTGTATAAAAATTAGTTGGTTTCGGTGTAGAAAATTTCAAGTTGTAATTTTTTATCGGCATTCGCTGCATCTACTGCACTGCCATACAGAACAGTGCCTAGTGGGGACAATGTATTTGCAACAGGCAATAGTTGCTCATCACCGTTTTCTAACATGGCACTTGAGTTAGTTGCTAAAAACAAGTTAGGGGTAGTTGTAAGCCCTAAGGTCACATTTTCGCCATCATCCAAAACGAGTCCATTGATATACGTAGTAACGTCTACAGAATATTTAATTCCTTTTCCTGCAGTAGAAGTTGTCAAAGCTCCATCATACTCCGCCAGTTGCCCGGTAGCGTCTGTGGCAGACAATGGTAAACTTGTATTAGTCTCCGTATTATATAAATATAATTTTTGTGGCTCTGCTCCTAAATTATCATCGGCTATGTAAAACACAAGATTTGCATTATTTATAATCCAGTTATTAGCCTTGATTTCTTTGATAACCGTGCTACTGTTTATCTCATCAAATAATTTTATTTCAGCAAAAGAACCTGCTCCACCTTTCAAATAGATTTTAGATGCATTTTCTTCAGTATCTAAATTGTCCATTATTTCCACAGGATACGATTCATTGATAAAAGTGTTCGCTGCGTTGCCATCAGTACTGGTAAGTTGCCCGGTAGTTGAACTAAAAGAGTCACTTAAAAAATTAAGTACCAAATCTTTTTGCTTACTCTGAGGAGAAACCACACCGTCCGTATCTGCACTATCATATTTATAAGTAACCGTTATATTAGCTGCCTTGAGATTAAATAGAAACATTAAATCCTGGCTTCCCTCTGAAAGTGTAAAATGCAAACCTCTTAGAAATTCTTTAAAATTGGTTTGACTAGAGAGTTCTGTTGAGCCCTCTTTATCTATAATATTTTCTTGAAAGAAAGCTTTATCCAACTCAACACGAATGCCAGGAGACAAGTAATTGAATTGTGTAGATTCATTAACATCCTCTGTAGTTTCATCATCTTGCTTAGCCACAGCTATCTGATCTGAACTTATGGACAAAGGATTTCCCGTAGCGCTATCATAAATAGTCTCGCCAAAAAAATTGGAGGCTAGATCTTGATTAGAATAATACTCCTGTGCCTCCTGAAAGTTAGCATTAGGGTCCAAATCACGCATAAAGAACGTAGACCTCTGAACTTTTAAATTAAAGGTCAGATTTTCATCAGTTGCCTTGTCATATAGTCTACTATTGGTATAAATACTGTCTAAATCAAAAGTTTTAGCAAATTGGTTAGCCACAAACCCAGCATCATCTGAGTCATCAGTTTCATCAAGCGGATTTGAGCCTCTTGTGTTTTCCTGAGCATCTGTAAGACCCCCTCCATCAGTATCACTGTTCGGATCCAATGGTTTATCATCCAACTCATCAATAAGTCCATCCCCATCTGCATCTCCAGTTGGATTTGTCAAAAATGGTATGTAAAGATAAACAGATTCTACGGTTTCGTTTTCAGGAATTTGGGCAGCTACATCAGCATTCTCTGTCTCCTCTTGCTCTTGAGAATATGATCCAAAAGTAGGATTATCACTAGGCAATAAAACTTGAGTTGTTACTTTCGCCTCTGTTCTTCCGTAAAGAGGGTCTTCATAAACCCCTAGCTGATAAATAGGTAATTTATTTGTTGCAACTGCTTTTATCTTCTTATTGTAAGCAAAAACATCAAACACAGCCTTATCATTCTTGAACGGCTCTCCGCCTACTACACCTGAGCCTACGGTTGTTAAATCTTCTTCACAAGATGTAAAGATGGTAGCAAATATTAGTACTGCAAGAGCAGGGAGCTTCAATCTGTTCAAAAAAATCATTCGGGCTATTTTAAAACTTCAGTGTTATAAAAATTGGCATAGGCCTCCTCAAATTCTTGCAAGGAAACAAATGGCAACACAGGTTTTTCAAGGTTGGAAATATGACTCTGTAAATCTTCCGGAATTTCTTCCGCCGCTAAAATAACGGCATCTGAATTATCTACAGCAACCTTTAACAAATTATTATAGGTAGGAGTTTTAAGCGCTTGTATACTATCTTCTGGAATACCATCGTAAGCAACCTTCTTGATCATATCAGAATCTAGCTCGCCCTCAAAGGACTTACTATAAACTGAAGTAACAATTTTACTAGCATCGAACAAAGGTTCATCTGCATAATATTTTTTGAGATATAAAGGTAACAAAGAGGCTAACCATCCATGAACGTGAATAATATCCGGAGACCAGTTTAATTTTTTAACCGTTTCAACTACACCTTTAGCAAAAAAGATAGCTCTCTGATCATTATCAGGAAACAAAGCTCCTTCCGCATCTGTAAACGTAGCCTTACGCTTAAAATATTCATCGTTGTCTATGAAATAGACCTGAATACGCTCGCGAGGAATGGATGCCACTTTAATAATCAAAGGCATATCCATATCATTAATCACTAAATTCATGCCCGACAAACGTATAACTTCATGAAGTTGATGTCTACGCTCGTTGATATTGCCATATCGCGGCATAAAAATCCGTATTTGGCCGCCATTGCTGTTGACCATTCTAGGAGTTTCATAAGACATTAGGGAAACTTCGTTCTGCGGAAGATAAGGTACTAACTCCGATGATACGAACAATATCTTTTTACCATTCATATATGCAATGTTTTTTTATTTATTTGGTGCAACGTGCGTGCAAAATTACAAAAATTCTACAGATTAGCAGTAATTATAGTAAGTTTGCTCGCTTTTAAACCAAACCTATGTTGGTATTCAGAACCAAAAAAGAACTCTCAAATTACATTTCTTCGCTGTCTAAAAATGAAAATTTAGGACTGGTCCCCACTATGGGGGCACTTCACACAGGACACGCCTCTCTAGTAGAGAAGGCAGTGAGTGAAAATAATACCGTTGTGGTAAGCATCTTTGTGAACCCTACACAATTTGATAATAAGGAAGATTTAGCAAAATATCCGAATACTTTGGATGCGGACTTGGACTTGCTTTCCAATGTTTCAGAAGGTATTGTTGTATTTTCCCCTTCTGCAGATGAAGTATATGACCATAAAATCGAGGCTAAAAAATATGATTTTGAAGGTTTGGATACCGTTATGGAAGGTGCATATAGAGACGACCATTTTAATGGCGTAGGTACAATTGTTGAGGCACTGCTAACACTCGTTAAGCCCAATCGCGCCTATTTTGGGGAAAAAGATTTTCAACAACTGCAAATTATAAGGAAACTTGTTGAACAACAGCATATACCAGTTGAAATAATAGGCTGCCCAATTGTTAGGGAGACCAATGGCCTGGCCATGAGCTCACGAAACGAAAGGTTATCTAAAGAATTACGACAAAAAGCTTCGTTCATTTATAGTACACTACAAGCTGCCAAGAAAAAATTTGGCACGGAAAGTGCTAATTATGTACTGAATTGGGTTAAAAATCAGTTTAAAGAACATGTAGATTTAGAGTTGGAATACATTGAAATAACCGATGTAGAAACACTTAGCCCAGTTACAAGAAAAAACGAAAACCTAAAATATAGAGCGTTTATTGCCGTTTATGCTGGCGGAGTTAGACTAATAGACAATATTGCTCTCTAATTAATTATCTTTATCCCATGCAAATAGAAGTTGTAAAATCTAAAATACACCGTGTAAAAGTTACCGGAGCCGATTTAAATTACATTGGCAGCATAACTATTGACGAAGATTTGATGGATGCAGCCAACATTATAAGAGGTGAAAAAGTACAGATTGTAAATAACAACAATGGCGAGCGTCTTGAAACTTACGCTATACCAGGACCAAGAAACAGCGGAGAGATTACTTTAAACGGTGCTGCGGCCAGAAAGGTTGCCACCGGAGATATTCTTATCCTTATCACCTATGGTAGAATGGATATTGAAGAAGCTAAAACATTTAATCCCGCATTGGTATTTCCTAACGAAGACACTAACTTGCTGAAGTAGCCTTGAACGAAAAAATAAAAAAAATTCTAAAAACTGCACTCCCAATAGCCTTGGGAGTTTTTTTAGTTTGGTACTCTTATTATAAAACTTCTCCGGAAGACCGATCTCAAATCATCTTCTACATCAAAGAAGCAGACCTTTTTTGGGTGAGCATTTCAATATTACTTGGTATTCTCGGGCATCTTTCCCGAGCCATACGATGGAATTACCTGCTAGAACCCTTAGGCTATAAACCTAAAATTATCAATAATGTATTTATAATTTTAATGGCCTATTTTGCAAATTTGGGTATCCCTAGAACAGGAGAAATTCTTAGGGCCACCGCTCTTACAACCTATGAAAATGTACCTTTTGAAAAGGGTTTTGGCACTATTGTAACAGAACGCGTCATTGACGTGATCATGCTTTTACTTCTAATTGGTCTCACCTTAATTTTACAGACCGATAGTATTTTGGGTTTTCTCCAAAATAAAGGATTTAACTTAAAAGGGCTTTTATTATTAATGGGAGCAGGACTCGTAGGATTGGTTCTTTTCTTTATGTTCATTAAAAAATCAACACACAAAATAGCCATCAAGATAAAAGGGTTTATTAAAGGCCTTTTGGAAGGTGTTTTCAGCATCTTTAAAATGAAAAAGAAATGGGCATTTGTATTGCATACTCTTTTTATCTGGGGTTGTTATATTGGTATGCTCTGGGTCATTAAATTTACAGTACCGGAAACCATAGGATTATCTCTAAGTGAGCTCATGGTTGCCTTTGTAGCAGGGTCTTTTGCTATGACAGCTACCAACGGAGGTATTGGCCTATACCCTATTGCCGTAAGCAGTGCATTGACCATTTTTGGCATAAGTGCGGTATCCGGTGATGCCTTTGGATGGATTATGTGGATAGCACAAACTCTAATGATCGTTGTTTTTGGGGCAATATCTTTTCTGGTATTACCGTTATTCAACAGAAGCCGTTAAGGTTTCGTTGGATCCTAAAACTGAACCATGTTACGCAAACTCACCTTTTTTGCATGTCTGCTATGCGCTAGCCTTAACGCACAAGTTACACAAGAGATTTTTGAATCTTTCAAACTTCAAGAACGAAGAGATGTTAAATATTACTTCCCTGAAGATTACGATAAAGAAAAAAAGTACCCCTTAATTGTTGTTCTAGACGGAGAATATCTTTTTGATCAAGTTGTGGCCAACGCTAAATTTTATAACCAGTTTCATGGTATGCCCGCTAGTATAATTGTTGGCGTGGAACAAAGTAAAAAAAGCATACGTTTTGACGACTGCGCTTATGACCCAGACTCAGGACTTCCTTCCGAAAAAGCCAAAAAATTCTTTGAGTTCCTAGGTATGGAAATTATACCTTATTTAGATCTTAATTATAGTACAGCGCCTTTTAAGATGATAGTAGGTTATGATATAACCGCCAATTTTACCAACTATTGGCTATTTAAGGAAAACTCATTGTTTAATGCCTATGTAAATATTTCACCTGATTTAGCTCCAGAAATGGAAACCAGAGTCCCTGCACGTTTGGCGGCATTTGACAAACAGATTTTCTATGAATTGATAGTAGAGACCGAAAAAAACAAGAATACTCCACGTGTGCTTCAGATGGATAAAGCCATTAAGGCAATTGACAAAGAATCGCTTCATTACAATTTTCAGCAATATGATGGTGCTGACCATATTTCCATAGCTACTTACGGACTAGGAAAAGCTTTTGATAACATTTTTGGTATGTTCAAACCAATTAGTCCAAAAGAATACAAACAGCAAATTTTAACTTCCGAAGAGCCTGTTTTTCAATATTTGGAAAGTAAATACCAAAGTATAGAAGACCTGTTCCGAGTTCAAAAAACAGTTGACCTGAATGATATTATGGCAATTTATGCCGCATGCCGGAAAAAGGAAGATGTAGAATCTTTAAAACCCCTCGCTGAACTTTGTAAAAAAGAATTCCCCGATACCATGATGGGTTTCTATTTTGAAGGTGAATATTACGAGCAAATAGGTGAGCCGAAAAAAGCATTCAAAACTTTTGAAAAAGCATTTGCAATGGATGAGATCGATTTCTTGACCAAAGAGATGGCGCTGGAAAAGATTGACGCACTGAAAGCTGACTTTGGATACTAAATCGCAAAGTACACACCATAAATTATCAAACAAAGTTTTACCTTTAAGGCCAATCTTCAAATTGAGATATGGCCAAGACAAAAACCGCTTTTTTCTGCCAGAACTGTGGCACCCAATATGCCAAATGGGTAGGACAATGTTCCGCATGTAAAGAATGGAACACCGTAGTTGAAGAAGTCATTCAAAAAGAAGAAAAAACAAGCTGGAAGCCAAGTACTACTGCTTCTAAGAAAATAGCAAAACCTTTGCGTGTAAATGAAATTAGCACAGAAAAGGAGCTTAGACTAAATACTTTTGATTTGGAATTTAACCGCGTTCTAGGTGGTGGTCTTGTACCCGGAGCATTGGTTTTACTAGGCGGAGAACCTGGCGTGGGAAAAAGTACGCTCCTCCTACAAATCGCTTTAAAACTACCTTATAAAACACTTTATGTTTCTGGTGAAGAAAGTCAGAAGCAGATTAAAATGAGGGCAGATAGAATTCATCCCAACAGCGAAACTTGCTTTATCCTTACCGAAACCAAAACACAAAATATTTTTAAGCAAATAGAATCTACCGAACCTGATATTGTGGTTATAGATTCCATACAAACCCTGCATTCGGATTATATTGAATCTGCTGCAGGAAGTATTTCCCAAGTTCGTGAGTGTACCGCAGAACTCATCAAATTTGCAAAAGAAACGAACACCCCGGTTATTCTAATAGGCCATATTACAAAAGATGGCTCCATTGCGGGACCTAAGATTTTGGAACATATGGTTGATACTGTTCTGCAGTTCGAAGGCGACAGGAATTACGTATATAGAATCCTAAGGGCCTTAAAGAATAGGTTTGGGTCCACGGCAGAATTGGGTATTTATGAAATGCTTGGAGGTGGACTACGACAAGTAAACAATCCTTCTGAAATACTGGTTTCTAAAAATGATGAAGGACTCAGCGGAACTGCCATAGCATCTACCGTAGAAGGCATGCGCCCTCTAATGATAGAAATCCAAGCTTTAGTAAGTACGGCGGTTTATGGGACCCCACAGCGCTCCACCACGGGTTATAATGCCAAGCGCCTTAATATGCTTTTGGCAGTGCTCGAAAAACGTGCCGGTTTTAAATTGGGCGCAAAGGATGTCTTTTTAAATATTACCGGAGGTATTTCTGTTGATGATCCTGCTATTGACCTGGCCGTTGTTGCCGCCATATTATCTAGTAATGAAGACATTCCTATTAAAAAAGGGGTGTGTTTTGCTGCGGAAGTTGGTCTTGCAGGGGAAATTCGACCCGTACAGCGTGTAGACCAGAGAATATCTGAAGCTGAGAAACTTGGTTTCACCGCTATTTACGTTTCCAAGAATAACAAAATCACTTTAAAGAACACCAAAATAGAAGTGCATTTAGTCTCCAAAATAGAAGATATGGTCAATGCTCTTTTTGACTAGACTAATTACTAATCAGGAACTTTACCTTTTATCCCGCATAATACGGGCAGTAACCATGATTATCAGGATTACCGCCACTATTACAATTAATTGCCCAAAACCTACTTTTAAAAAAAACATACTATTTATTTATGGTGCAGGGTTAGGAATAGAATTATGTATTGCCTCAATACCTTCTAGCACTTCATCATTTAACTTTAGGTCTATACTTTCTATATTTTCCTTTAACTGCTTTATGGAGGTCGCCCCAACGATGGTACTGGTTAAAAAAGGTCTTGTATTAACAAAAGCTAAAGCCATTTGCGCCATAGACAGCCCGTGTTTCTGAGCAAGCTCATGGTACATTTCTGTTGCTTTTATAGCTGGATCATTACTATACCTGTTATAATTAGGAAACAATGTAATTCTACTGGTAGCAGGTTTCATACCTCCTAAATATTTTCCGGACAGGGTTCCGAAACCCATTGGAGAGTATGCTAAAAGACCTATTTTTTCTCGCAAAGAAATTTCAGAAAGGCCCACCTCAAACTGACGATTTAAAAGACTATATGGATTTTGAATCGTTATTGCCCTTGGCAAACCAGCGTGAACCTTACTTTCGGTCAAAAAACGCATGGTTCCCCACGGGGTTTCGTTAGATATGCCCACATGTCTGATCTTTCCTTCCCGAATGAGATCACGCATGGTTTCCAAAACCTGATGGATATTATCTTTCCAATGATCGGAAATATCATGCTTGTAACCTCTTTTCCCAAAATAGTTGGTATTCCTTTCTGGCCAATGCAACTGGTATAAATCAATATAATCAGTTTGCAAACGCTCCAAACTGCCTTCAACAGCACTACGTATAGCATCTGGAGAAAATCCATTGGTTCGTATGAATTTTGTAAACTCGGCCTTACCTGCTATTTTGGTACCTAGTATAACTTTATCGCGATTCCCATTTTTCTTGAACCAAGTTCCAATTATTTTTTCGGTTGCCGAATGACGGTCAGGATGCGCAGGAACAGGGTATAGTTCTGCTGTGTCAAAAAAATTTACACCATTATCTAAGGCAAAATCCATCTGTTCATGCCCTTCTTCTTCCGTATTTTGTTTGCCCCAGGTCATGGTACCAAGGCAAATTTTGCTGACTTCAATGTCAGTGTAGGGTAGGTTTGTATTTTTCATGTATTCTTGGGGGGTATAATTTGCAAAAAGCCCAAATTTAAGCAATTTGCTGTGTTACAGGAAACCCCTTATCGATTGTTGCCAAAAATTCGCTCAAATACCTATTTTGGGCTAACTACAGAAATAGAACAACCAGATTAGACCATATCAATTTTCCCAAATAATAAAACACAGAGTTACATACCATCAGAAATTTTAACTATTTGATACTAGAGCCTGTATAAATACGTTATTTCTAGACCGTGTTTCTTAAATATCAACTAAATATTCTGAGAAGCAAAACCAACTATTTAACCAAAAACCTACTTATGACGACCACTTATAAGTATTCTTTGTGTTCTCTGAAGAACCTCTTATTCCTTTTTTTGACACTAACAGTGTCATCTCTTTTGGCTTATGCATCCCCTTCCCCTACTGCGCTTGCAAAAGAAAAAACAAATATATCGAAGTCGGCTTTGCTTTATGGAACCCACCCTTTAACGGGTAGTTCTGATGGAGTTGTGAATTGTGCGAACGACGGTAGCGAATTACACGAGATTTATTTGTGTGGTGTAAATGATGAACGTTTAATTGTCACAAGCATTCCAGATTTGCAGACCATAACATGGTCTAAGCTTCAGCCGGGCAGCCCTACTAATGGATCATCTACCTGTGCCAATACCGCTTTAAACAGCTTGTGGGACGAGGTCAGTACAAATACTCAATACACTGTGACGGACGGTGGGGAATACAAAATTTTGGTAAGGTATACTGACAATAGTACCGAACGCTTTTATTTTAATGTGTATTCCAATGAATTAAACCCAAGTCCAGTAGTAACGAATATAGATTGTGGCACACCTGGTTCAATTTCCGTTAATAACGTTCCTTCCACCTACGAGTTCACTATTAATCATGGTGCCACATGGCAGGATTCAAATGTATTTACAATAAATAGCGTAAGTGCCTATGATATTCAAATTCGAAGAAAAAATGATACTGAGGGCTGTTTGTTCACTTTGGAAGACGTGATGGTTAACAATAACGCTATTGATGCCAGTGCCACTATAATTCCTATTTCGTGCAATACTTCAAAAGGAGCTATTAAAGTTGATATTTCTAACGCTTCCTCAACCTATGTATACGAAATTAGCCAAGGTGGTAATTTAATTAATTCTTCTGGAGCCATAACCAGCAGTTCTTACACTTTTCCCGATTTAGACTCTGGTATTTACGATATTAACGTAACCCTGGCCAGTGTTTCCGCTTGTTCATGGATAGCTCAACAAGAAATTCCGGTTTTTGCGGACGTGAAACCTGAAGCTATTGTCACAAAAAATATAGACTGTACTGATGGCATCATTACGGTAACCCAAACCGGAGGTACTGCACCTTACGAATACAGCGTAAACGGCAATGTAACATTTACTCCTTTTACTTTAGGAAATCAAACAAAAATTCCTGTCACTGCAGCTGGAGCTTATGTTATTACGGTAAAGGACGTCAATGGCTGTGAAGTAAACTCAAATTCTGTTAACGTTGTAACGGAACCCGAGATTGTTTACTCAATAAACCCACAAGACATTACATGTAATGGTACTGATGACGGGAGCATCTCAGTAGATGTAACGGATACCCAAGGCTATTCTATTACATACAGCATTGATGGCGGCAGTAGCTTTCAAACCTCAAATGTTTTTAGCAATTTAACTGCTAATACCTATTCGATCATCATAAAAAAACAAAAAGCCGGAGGCTCTTGTGAACTTCCCACTATCAGTTCTGAAGTTAAAGCAAGTACCTCATTTACCGCAAGCGCATCTGTTACTCAACAAATTGATTGCTCAAATGGTTCAGCAACTATTCAAGCAAGTGTAACGGCAGGTGGCACAGCCCCATTTGAATACAGTTTAGATGGCGAGAATTTTCAAACCGATCCCAATTTGAGTGGATTAGGAGCTGGTGGTTATACCATTACCGTAAGAGATTCAAACGGTTGTTTAACAACGGTTGATGAAACTGTAAACGCAGGATCCAATCCTTCTGATTTAACCTTTTCACACAGTAGTGTTGATTGCTCTACCGGCACGACCGATGTACGAGTTACGGTTGAAAATGGTAATGGTCCTTTTACTTATAAAATTATTCAACCTACCACTTTTACAGCATCTGGCGATACTTTTACAGCCCTTGCTCCAAATACATACACTTTTGAAGTCATAGCAGATGATGGATGTAAAATAGTTAGAAATTATGTTGTACCGAACCCAGTACAGTTTACAGCAAATGCACTGGTAAAAAACAATGTAAGTTGCGCCACAACTGGTACGGCAGATGGTAGTATAGAGTTGTCCGTAGACAATTTTAATGGCTCGTTTAGTGTGGTGGTAGAAGATAGCTCAGGAAACCCTTTAGGTCTTGGCCTTTTAAATCAGTCCAGTTCTCCTTTATTGATTACAGGTCTTCCTGCGGACACCTACACTCTCAAAACAAATGATGAATCAGGACCTTGCCAAAAACTTCAGACCATAACCGTTAGTGGACCAGCTACTCCGCTTGTAGTAGACAGCTTTAGTATTTCCAATATAAATTGTGGCTCTCCAGGATCTGTTACTATCGAGGCTTCAGGTGGTTGGGGAAATTATAGGTACTCTGTAGAACAACCTGACAATACGATGCATCCTCTTACGGCTCAGAGCAATAAAACCATTACTGGATTATCGCAAACCGGGCAGCACACCATTTATGTAACGGATGTAAACGGGTGTTTAGTAAACACTACCAATTTTGACCTTATAGACCAAGGAGGTCCTATTGCCGATGTAGATACTTCAGCCGGTTCGCCTACTAATTATTGTTATTCAAGTACAACTCAAGGTGTCCTGAAAATAGACGTTTCCGGAGGAGAAGCTCCTTATTTTTACACTGTAAACAGCGGAACGCCCGTAGCAATAACAGGAGGTACATTTACACTGTCCGACTTAACCCCTTATGATTATTTAATTGAAATAATTGGCAACAACGGATGTAAAACCATAGTTACCGACACTAAAATCTCAGGACAGTTATTTGCCTTAGGGGAAATTACGAAACCTTATGGTTGTGGTGCCACACCAGATGCTATTATAGCCATAACACCTCAAGAAGGATACGCGCCGTACACTTATTATGTGAACGGAAACACTACTCCAGTAAGCATACCTTTTAGCGCTTCTACAGAAGGTTCATACACATTTGATGTGATAGATAGCAAAGGTTGTACTTTCACTACGGACCCTGTTATAATCTCTGCGGCTCCGGCTTTAGGGTTTGATCACGAAGTATCCAATACTACTTGCGGAAAAGATGGTACGGGATCCGTTCAATTGAAGGCCACAGGAGGAACACCTCCTTATGAATATGCATTTAGTGACATTCCTTTTAGCGGAACAAACCCTGCTGTTTACGGCGATCAGGCAGTTTTTACGAATCTTGATGCTACCACTTATTATTTTGCAATAAAAGATGCACTCGGGTGTATTATTGAAAATGAACAGGCCATAATAGGTGCAGAAGCCGCCATTGAAGCCGAAATAGAGAAAACAGATATTAGCTGTGATCCCGCTGGTGGTAACCAATGGGGCAACATGAAAATATCCAATATCCAAAATACAACAGGACCGGTTTCCATTTCATTGATTCGTGTTTACGACAAAGCAAAATATGAAGCTGGTGAGGAAACCCGTACTTGGACTTATAGAAACTATGAGAATATTGATCTCGCTACCAATTCTAACTACCTAAATGCATACCAGCCTGCCAAATACGGGCCAAAAACCGGTTTTGATGTGCTTCTATATTGGGCTAACCATTTTGTAGTTAGAATAGAGGATGAAAAAGGATGTTCATGGGAATCTCAAGTGTATACCGTTGAATCACCTCCAATTCCTTCGGGGGTAACTTCACCAGTAGCATTGCAGACTTGTGCCAATGGAGCAACGTATGATTTTTCTATAACAAATCAAGATTCCGATGGTGATGGTACGCCAGACCTAGTAGGGCCTTTTGATGTCCGGTTGTACCCTTATCAACTTATAGATGATGATGGCGATGGTGTTGAAGATGATGTTAACAGTGGTTGGAGACCTTTCAATGATTCAGAAAATCCATTATGGGATGGAGTTGCTGGTACGGCCGGCAATCCTAATGAACGTGATTATAGATTTACGAACAGCGCTCTTTATGGTAAGCTATTATTTGGGGTAGCCTATTCCGTGGCGATTCGCGATAACGCTACCGGTTGTGTAAGATGGCGCTCATTAAGACCAATTGTTGAACCACCTGTAGGTTTCATTACCGTTGATGCGGTTCCTCAAAGTGAAACTTGTTATAATGCTAGAAACGGAGAAGTAGAACTAACAATTGCCAACTCGGCTCCGGGACCTGTGAACATTAAAATTTACAATGCGGGTAATCCAGTACACACCGCCTTTCATTATAACCCACCCACGGTAATGAGTACCGGCGCTCCTTTTACCATAACCGTACCAAACATGCGCGTAGCGTGGTATGTTGTAGAGGTAGAAGATAGCTCAGGTTGTACTGCCGGTGAACGCTTCTTAATCTATAGGCCCAAGACCAAATTAAGATTAACTGAAGACCACGTAGTTCAACCTACATGTAATACTGGCGGACAAGTTGCCGTAACAGCAATAGGAGGCTGGGATGATGAAGCCTATTTTAACATACGGAACAAATTAAGACAGAACTGGCACCCTTACGAATATGCCCTTGTACCGGATAGCCAGACCCCTACCGATGCTGATTTTGGACCTGATAACTTCTGGTCAAATGTCGTGCCAACAGGTTATACTGGAGGTCAGAATGTATACAGAGCCTATGTTAGAGATGGCAGTGGATGTGTAGAACCTACTCCGGACGTAATCACATTTATAAAAGATGAAGAACCAGTTATAGACGCTATTGATGTAACGGATAGATGTACATCTACCACTGAGCTTTACAATGTAGTTGCAACATTATCCAATGCTGGAACCAACCCAAATAAACCGAGTCCAGATTATATTTGGGACGGAGAAGTGACATCTACCTCAACAAAAACCTTGGGACCTGGTTATCATACACTAGTAGTGCGTGATGAAAACGGATGTTCAGATACCAGAACTATTCATATTTATCCTCAAATGGTACCCCGTGTTAAAATCACCAAAACAGTTGATTGTGACTCAGGCAATCCAGATAACGGAGAAATAGAAGCTTCTGCATATGGCGGTTCCGGTACGTACAATTTTACGATTTCTCCAATTCCAGGGTCTTATGCCCCGGGTGATGAAACTAATGCCACAGGTATTTTTGACCGTCTTGCATCTGGTGTAGCCTATACGGTCACAGTAACGGATGTTGATCCTGCCGTACCGGTAGCGAATAGATGTGCGCCAAGATCAACTACTCCTATTCAACTAGATACTCCTGTTGCTCCAGATTTTATAATAGGTCTTAGAGAATCTGTAAGTTGTTTTGGATATAATGATGGTAAAGTCTCCATAATACAAAATCCAACAGCAGACAACCTAGATGTTACTTATGAATACAGTATTGACGGAAATCCATATCAAACCAGTAATTTGTTTGAAGATTTGACCCCCGGGTCGCACACAATCAATATTCGTTCATCAAAGAATTGTATACAGACCTTAACTACAACTATTAGTGAACCTACTGAACTACAGTTTGCTACTACGCCGGTTCCAACAGCTTTTACATGTACTTCGGACAATAACCTTGGTCTAGCCACAATAGTTGTAGATATGGGCGGCTCTGGAATACCTCCATATTCATATAGCTTTGATGGAAGTAGCTATACCAGTTCCGACACCTACGAAATACCGTTCTTAACAACGGCACGTACGATTACCATTAACGTTAAGGATAAAAACAACTGTCCGGCTACCGTTGATGTGACGATACCTGCAGCTTCTAAAATTTCGGCTACCATAACAACCACCACAGCAATGAATTGTACGGTTGATGGTATTTATGAAATAAACATACCTGCAAGTTTCACCAATTTTAGTATTGTTGAAAAACCAAGTGCATCTTCGATAGTTAGTATATCGGGAACTACGGTAACCATTCAAAGTGGAAACCCTAACTCTTATTCGTTTTTCATCACGGATAATGATACGGGATGTACTACTGAGGTAACACAGCTGATTGCTCCTTTTGACAACATTGGGGTTATTGCTGCTCACACAGACAATATTACTTGTTCCGGATCCAGTGATGGTGCCTTATCATTTACAGCATCCGGTTTTGGTGCAGGCGGTTTTAATTACGAAGTCTTTAAATCAGATGACACTATTGAGCAAGCTGCAGTAACTTCTTCTAGCAATGCATCAATTCCTATAACCGGTCTTCCCGTAGGTACATATTACATCAAAATTACCGATAGGGACACGAACTGTTCCGAGGATTCTGAACATATAACCATTCAATCTCCTTCAACTCCATTAGACGTAGATTTCAATATTACTCAAGTTTTGACGTGTATTGGCGCTGACGCACAAGTTACGCTGAAACCAACAGGGGGTTGGGGCGACTATGAATTTGAACTGGTAGAAACCATAAGCGGAAACGTTCACCAAGCTTTTGATTCGAACAATGTTATAGATAATTTGCTAGGCATCAGTTACCAAGTTAGAGTAAGGGATTCTGGCGGATGTATCACTTTGGCAAAAGAAATAATCATTCCGCCAATTGATCCAATTGTGATAGACGATGCTGCGGGTATTACCACAACTAACCCTAGCTGCCCAGGTAGTCAAGATGGGGAAATATCTGTAATTGTGTCACGAACAAATGGCCCTACGGACTATAAGTACATTTTAACCAACGCTGCTACGGGAGTAAGTACGTTACCGCAGAGCAACAATACTTTTAGCGGTCTTTTTGCGGGTACATACGCTATAACCGTTCAAGATAATTTAAATTGTGAAGACACAACCGATGTTCCAATAGTCTTAAGTGATCCATTTGTTATACGGATTGATGCGGAGATTACACAAAAGCCAACGTGTACACCCAATTCTGGTGAGATTACAGTTTCGGCAACAGGTAATAGCGGCGATGTTTTTGAATATCAAATGATTCAGCCTACCACCCACCCAGATGCCGGCACTTGGCAAACTGGTAATATTTATAGCAATTTAGGGCCCGGAACTTATGAGTTCATTGCCAAAAATCAGAATACGTGTGAAACTCCTATTTCTGTAATACGAAGCATTAATGTGGTTGAACCTTTTACCTTAACCATAGATGACTCTAATACAACGATCAACTGTTTTGGAGAACAAGATGCTGTATTAGTAGCTCACGCTGCCGGTGGTCTTGGTGGATATCAGTACCAACTAGAAAAAGATGGGGTGCTCATTGGTAGTTTGCAAGACTCAGGAATCTTTGAAAACCTTGGAGCAGGAACTTACGATGTACGTGCTACAAGCGGTATTGACTGTATTGCTTTTAACGATAGGAAAATAGTGATTAATCAACCAACAGAACTAATTGTACCAGCAACGGTTAACGCAACCGCTGTTGCATGTTATGGAGAAGAGTCCGGTACTGTTACCATTCCTTTTTCTGGTGGTGAAGCCCCTTATTATTTCTATATATCCACAGAACCACAAAAAGCATATTCAGATCCCACTTTTGAAAACCTGGCTGCCGGAGATTACAGCGTAATTGTGCAAGATGGAAACGGTTGTGAAAAAGCGATAACATTTACAGTTAACAGTCCTACAGCTCCTTTAGAAACATCTGTGGTTCGTATAATAGACGAAGTTTGTTCTAGCGATGATAACGGTTTAATAGAAGTTGGTATTACTGGAGGTACCGCTCCATATTATTACTCCTTGGGAACTAATACAGAATCTTATGTTTTACTGACCGGAGGCACCGTATTATTAGATAATCTGGATGGTGGTTTCTATCAAATCAACATCAAAGATTCCAACGATTGTAAAGCAGATTTGATTTATGAGGAAGTAAAAGTTGGAGCTAACCTTACCGCATCCATAGAACTAGTTAATGAATGTAGAGATAGACAGCCTTACTATGAGGCTTCCGTAAAATTTGAAGATGAAACTTTGGATACTTCTGAAATTGTATATGACCTAGATGATGCCAACCCCAATAACCCGGACGTTAACAATGCACAATCAAACCCAACGTTTTCTGATATTTCCGCAGGTGACCATACCATAAGTATTGTGCATTTGGGAACAGGTTGTGTTGAGGTCATGAACTTTACTATTGATGGTCAGGACCCGTTAACCTTAATTCTTAAAGAAGGAGCAATTAACCAAATTTTGGTTGAAGCACAGGGTGGTGATCAAGATTACACCTATTACTTTGAATCCATGCCACAAACTTCTGGATCTTATTATATTGTTCGTGACGGTATGTACACGGTTAGTGTAGTAGACGGTA
>Ga0114952_1001696_pt1 | contig 18192 bp, 16 predicted proteins | sample SidtaG_2_FD_87303 | JGI IMG/M metagenome (GOLD analysis project Ga0114952, IMG submission 87303) | Marine algal microbial communities from Sidmouth, United Kingdom - Sidmouth_Asex2 metaG | ecosystem: Host-associated > Algae > Red algae > Unclassified | place: Sidmouth, United Kingdom | collected...
ACCTAAAGATGAGAATGATTTAACAAGACCAAAGATTGTTCCAAGTAACCCTATAAGAGTTGAAACGTTTCCAATCATATTAATATAACTTGTTCGTGCTTGAATGCCCGGTAAAACCTTTTGAATCTCAATGTCACTGGCCGATTCAATGGCTCCTTGACCTTTATTTGCATTATATAAAACTGCAGCAATGACTTTAGATAAAGGGTGAGAAGTAGTTAAGCATGAATTATATGCTTCTCTTATTCTTCCGTCTTTAACCATAGACTTAACCTTTGAGAAAAATTTATTTTTCACATGGTAGTTCATAAAAAGTGCTACACTTCGCTCTATTCCTAAAGCCCCCGCGATCACAAGTAAAAGTGCAATGGTCCACATAAATGGATCATTTCCAATAAATTCAGTTAAAATGCTCATTTCATCTTCTCCCTAAAAAAGATTCTGTTCTTATAAAAGACCGATCGGATATATTAAATTTAACTTTAGATTTAATATAAGATGTGTATTTTCCATTAATCCCGACCCTTTTGCTCTTTAATATAGATATGAAAATTCAATTTTCATGACTGTATTAGCTATAATATTCTCTAAGAGTGGAGTTTTTAATGCATTGGCACAGCAATCTGGATCTACTCTAAACTTCCAACCATCTGCATTCTCTTCAGCATTATACTTTTGATTATAAAATACCTGGCTTATTTGAAATATCTTTCCATTATCCATCTTAATACTTTGAGAAAGAACTCCTCCCATTACTGTACTATATGAAGAAAGCTTTAATGGCCGGTTCGTTGCAACGGGCTCAGGCGGAGTACCTACAGGAGGAGACTCAAGAGTCACTTTTATCTCAGGATATTGTATAACCTCTAAACCAAATAAAACTCCTATGCTAACACTTAAGTTTTCTGAAAGATTAAAAAGTTTTACTTTGGGAGCAGTTCTGATCATAAAACTCCATGAGGAAGCAAACTCAGCAGAAGTGAACGTTTTTCCTACTTCAAAGTTTAAAACTTCCCAGTCTAACCACTTAGATTTCCAATGTAATTGCAGAGGACTTAATGTAATTAGGTATTTTGATCCCATCAGGCCAAGAGGTGAAGCTCCCACTCCAATCCAAAAAGTATTTTCAGGAACTCCAAATAAAAATTTCTTTAGCTCTGGATATTCAAGAATAACTTTTGCATCTTTTTTTTCATCATTGTTTTGATCAAACATATATTTATTGGCAGAAAGATCATCCTCAGCAAGGACAAAATTAGATAATAAAAATACTAATATATATATTTTTTTCATAGACCTCTAAGACATTCACTTCTTAAACCATCAACACTTGATCCATTTTTAAGAAAGTACTTAGCCTCATTCATTAAATTTAATTTCTTTGAACTACAACCAATAATTGTATTTAAACTCTTTGTATCAGCTCCTCCTAATGACAACGCATAAGTAGCAGCAGCGGAGGCATAACTGAAGGCACCTTTTTTATAATATTTATATGAAATATCCATTAAGTCTTCAGGCTTAAAACTAGAGAATAAGTTTCTCTTAATTTCTGGGAAGCTAGATTCAGAAGCACTAGCCATAGACCTTGAAGATTTCGCTCTTGTCCAAAACGCCACAGAAGAGAAACTTTTTTGCTGACCTGTCTTACAATATTGATTTGTTGGAGTTAGTAAGTCAGATGAAGCGATAATCTCTTTACATCTTTTAAGGAAATTTTTCGCATTTACTCGACTCTCTGAAATTTTCTCTTTTAAGACCCCGCTCAAACTTGGATTTTTCTTTCCAACTCTAGATAGGTAGTCTGCAAATGAATTATAAAGTTTATATTGTCTTAATGAACTAACCATTCCTAACTGAGGATCAGCTCCTCCTTCGACTTCGGAGTATTTTGCTGCAAGTTCTGAAAACCCACCAGCATACTGCTCGATTGCATCGGCACTTAAGTTCGCTCGAGATAATCTGCCATTAAATGACTTTGCTTGACCATCAATTGATTGAAGTTTCTTCCAATTGCAAACAACACCTGCTCCTCGCGAACAAATTCTTTTCACTAAAGTATTAGTATATCCAACCATAGATTTACTCAATCTCGGAGTGGCTTTAAACAATCCTAAGGCTAGAGCAGGACTTGAGCCTAGACTTTTTACAACGGTAGATAAATTTGATGGAACTCTTACTGGTGACTCTAATATACTGGCCAATTGATTTTCAAGTTGAGACTTATAATCAGTATCAAGCTTAGAGATTAAACTAGCACTCGATCCAAGTTTGGCAATTTTTTTGATATCTTTCATCGCAATAGCAATACTTACTGCTTGCTTGAAAGAATTCAACCTTGACTCTTTTGTCCCTGACCGTGACAAAGACAGATACTTATTAAATGAAGCATCAAAGTTTGTCATTTTTAAGTTTTCTTGAGCGATTGAAGATTCTATTTCACTTCTTTTTTCAGAGTCTTTTTCTTGCTTGGCCATAAGACTAGCAGTCTTCATAAAAGTCTTAAAGTCTTTCTCCGCTTTGGAAGATTCAAGTGCCTTCTTAAGTGCAATATTTCTAAGATCGGAGGAAAGATTGGCTGCGTGTTTCAGATAGCTCTCACCTGTGCTACCACCGCCTGCGTTGTTATGAACAATCTTCTGAAGTTTTTGAAGTTTTGCTTGATCTCTAATTTGCGAAACTTTTGAATTTAGAGACGCATTAGGTATCTTCATAGCTAAAATTTTATTACTTGCTCTAATGATTCCCTTGAAGTCAGACTTCACATTATAATAATCTAAAATGAGATCTGCAGCGTCTGCTGAGTACTTGGCTTTAGGAAACTTTTTAATATATCCATAAAGCTTAGGAAGGGCACTTTGATAAAACCCTTGGTCGTAATAAGCCTTGGCTAAAGAGTAATTAGTCTTGGGATCTTTGACTTTAGACTTATCAAATCTCATATAATTTTTCAGAGCTTCAATTAAGAGTCCATTAACTCTTCTCGTCTCATAAAATGAATATTCTTTGTTTTTTTGAAGTGCATAGATCGCATTTTTTATCGAGTCACCTCTTTGAGAAGTTTTACCAAATTCACCTTTAAAAACTCTGAGGTAATAATCACCACTTTTTAAATAATTCTTCAATCTATAAAGAGTGTCCCCCATATTCATTGCTAATTTCACAGAGTGTTGACTATTTTTGAATGTTGCAAAGTATAAATTATAAAAAGCTGCTGCTTTTTCAAAGTAATCTTCTTTTATAATCCCTCTACTTTTTTTCCCTCGTTGGTGAGACCGTGTAGCAAGATCCCTCAACTGTTTTTCAAAAAAGTCATAGGTACTTTTCCTCACATTATCTTTTAATCTATAAAAATTACTAAATTGTAAAAATCGAGAGATCACAAATTTAATTTCAGCAATAGGAACATCTACCCTTTTATCAAGCGGAATCATTAATAAGACTTCTTTATAAATATTTAAAACTTTTTCAGGGTTTGAGTTTCGCTCACTTAGGGTTCGTAAAAGCTTTACAGCATCGTTATATTTCTTCTGATGAATATATCTATAAGCTAACTTTTCAATAACTTCTTGGAATAAATTCTCAGTTGGCGCAATTTCTGAATAAAATGCAATTGGCTTCGCATTTTTTTTGAAAACATGAGTATACGCTCGAACTGAATCAATGAGAGCTTCTCGCTTTAAACTGGACTTAACGTCTTTACTATCAAGGGATAATTCTTTCTCATTTTCTTCAGGTTTCAATTCTTTATCAATAACAACTTCTTTGAAAAGCTTTAAAGCCGCTTTGTGCTTACCTTCAGCTAGTTTTATTAGCCCCATTTTATATTTTGCCGCATTTCTTTCATAAGGAAATTTAGAAAATGCCACTGGACCCAAACTTCTTAAAGCTTCATCATAAACTCCACCATCAAATTGAAATTGTCCAAGTAGGAGTCTTGATTTCACGGCTTCTTGAGTAGTTGGATACTTCGAAATAATTAATCGAGCCGTCTTCATAAACGGAACTCTTTCATCAATAGATCTTTGTGCTAATGCCATGGCGTAATAGGCCCTTGGGAGTCCAGCAAACTTTGGAAACTCTTTTGTTATTTTTCCGTAGACTGCAATTGATTCTTTAGTTACCGCTACGACATCTGCAAATTGTTTTGATCCATCTTCACCTTCAGACTTCTCACCTTTTAAAGTTTCCATTTTCAAGTAATATAAAACATTTGCTTTTTGACTAAGAAGTGTTCCTAGCTCCATGTATAAGTTTGAAAGATAAGGTGCCGATTGATTATTTGTAATTTGCTCTCTTAAGATATCAACCGATTTATTGATTCGATAATACATTTTTTTTAATTTTGCATTAAAACTCAACTCTTTGGCACTAAAGTTCAAACTAAATAATGATAATAGTAAAAATAGTTTAATTAATCGCATTTGCTACTCATTGCTCCATAGTATTTTTCTCGCTCGTCTCGCCAGTAATCTCCAAGTTGCTTCCATTTAAAAACGAAACCTTTATTATGATAGTCAATGACATCAACCAAGCTTTCTTGTTCTTTCTCTCGTGGGATAAAAACGGTGAGAGGATTATATTTTTCTCTGGCTGTTGAATAGCCTAAAAATTTTAATGATTCCGATAACATAGTAAGCTCTTCAGCTGCCTTATCTAAAGCCTCTTCTTTATAAAACTTCGTATAGACCTTCAAGATCTTCAACTCAGTTTGATATAAATATCTAGCTAACTCTCTATTCCTAGATTTCAAGTCTCCGATTTTCTTTCTTTCATTATTTAAATTAATAACTGAATCTAAGACTTTCTTATATTGAGGATGCGTTGTTCTTGCGACAACTTGTAATTGCTTTAATCTAGATAGACGTTTCCCTCTTATAATTCCTTCAACTGATTGTTTGAATTCCTTATTAAAGCTTTGAGTTAATAGTGATATATTTTGAACTCTACAATTCTCAAGATAAACTTGAGCTCTTAGGATGTATTTTTCAAATGAAGGATACCCTTGAGCAGAGTTAGACTCAAGATTATAGAGTGATCCCATCAACTCATCATACTTTTTTAAATAATATAAATTCCATGACTTTTCCAACCAATCACTTGGTGTCAATGGATTTACCTTCAATAAAAATTCATCATAATAACTTAAAGATTTCTCATACTCTTTTCTCTCAAAATGTATCCGAGCTTTAGTTCGCACAACTTTCTTAGCAAAGGTATAGTCATTAGGAGAAAGTTCTGATCTTAAAATTTTATCTAAGATATCAAGGCTACCAATAAGATCTTTCTCATTGTATTTCTTAATAGCCTGATAAAATAAATATTTCTTGAAGTTTTCTTTATCAATTCTTTCAAAAAAATCAGCAGACCACTTTTCCATTTTTTTTATTTTATTCGTTACACCTTTATAGAAGTTATAACTTTGAATAAATTTGTTCCTATCTGTCTGATCTAAATCACCAACAAAGAATATATCCATCAGACTATGTGGGTAACCAATATCAATAAGAGCAACTAGATATTGAAATGCTTTCTCCTTACTTTTAAGATCATCAAAGAAGTGAATCATCCTAAAAGAAGCAGCTAGTACTCCAAAGTAATGACCTTCTTTGTAAAGGTCATCAATCAGGCTGTGCCATCTCTCAGGCTTATTAGCTAGGGCTGGAATTGTTCCTTCCCACTTTGCCTTTGGCTGAGTAAATGCAGCTGCTGAAATCAATAAAACTCCTATTAAGATTTTCATTTATATTAAAATCTCCATGCAAGCATGGCCTTGAACTCTCCGAATTCTAAGAAGTTATTCCCTTCTCTTTTCGTAAGATCATCTTTCCCTAAATTTGTATTAAAGTGATTCATATATTCAACTTTCCAAGACATCGTTTTTGAAATTGAAAAGTCTAATTGAAAACCAAGATTTATCAGGATATAAGTTGCTCCTGATCCTCCCGTTGTCCCTAATCGTCCACTTGTTCCTGCGATCCCAATTCCACCTAGGATCTCTGTTCTATTTAGTCTGATGTGTTTATCTAAAAATATGTTTTTACCATAACTAAGAACGTATTTAAGATTTGAATTCACTATAAATTGAGTCTGTTCAACATCAGTAGGTTGTACGGGGTTTCCAGCTGAAGCAGTTCTTTTAACAACTTCTTTAATTAACGGAGTTTGAATATTGAAAATGAAGTCACCACTTAAAACTTCCCAACCAAATTTTTTATTAAAATATCTTGTATATGCAAGAGTCACTCCGAATCCATAAAAGTATGGATCAAAGGGTAAGACAGTTGCCCCTATCGCAAATTCATTTTTCTTCAAAGCCGGATAGTTATCAACGGCCTTTATAAAGATCCCATCGAGGTCTTCATATTTTGTGTCTGCAAAACAATTCAACGAGGGTATGAATATGCAAAGCGTAAGAATTTTTAAAAATAATTTCATATAACAACCTGAAATAAATTAAGTTTATCCATTTTGATTATATCATTTGTCAGGAATTTCAATGCTTTACTGAAATCTTTGCAGTCTATACACTACTAAAATGAACAAGAAAAGCTTACGCCTGATTGCTTTAGTCATTCTTTTAGTGATGATTTTTTTGATGAAAACGAAATTGGAAAACCCAGATAGTCTTCCATTTTTTAATCTTTTTAAATAGTTTTTATCTTCTTCTAGAAAATATGAATAGAACTACTAACAATCCCAGTAAGATATAAAGATAAAGTGATTTATCACTTTTGTTCTTCTTCACACTGGTAGTAGTTTTTGCCCTTTCTAATGGTTCAAAGTCATTACCCGATACCATCTCAATATCCTCAAGTACTGCTCTTTGTCTTTTATCTTTTATACCTGAAGACTTCCCAACTCTTGATCCTCTTTTCCTAAAAACCTTTAAAGATAAGACAACTTTTTCTAATAACTTCTGATATTTTGAATAATAAGGCTGAGCTATCGAAGCCGTAAAGGCTACACCTAGATCATCTTTTACTGTTGCTAAATAACGAGTGTAATAACCAGGAATCTCACTTGAGAGATGTAGTGCATCTACCCAATCTTGTGAATTAACTTTAGTAAGCTTCACATACTTTGGTTCACTGACAACTCTCTCGCCAGTTGGTAACTTAAGTGACTTTCTCTTCTTTAAATAGGCTTTGTAATACCTCAAGGAGTCAGACTTACCTCTCATCTTGGCTGCTATGACAAAAATAGCTTCTTTCTTTCGTGCCTCAATTGTACTTTGGCAAATATATTCTGTCCCTTCAAGATTACATTCCCAACCTACAGGGAGATCTACAGAAATAAAATTATTTTGAAAAATCTTAGCATAACTTGCCATACAAAAAACACACGCTATCAATAAAATATTTTTCATAACCCCTCGAGATAATTAGTTTTAAGAACTTGTCTTAATAGTAGAAGATTTTTCTGAAGAACTAAAGTCTTCATTTGGGTGATTGAACTCAAAAAATGTTTTCTTTAAAGACCAATGGTGAGCATTTTTCTCAAATAAAGCAATAGATTTAATATTCAAGTCAACTGGAAACCAAAACTCTTGAGCTGCAGCTTCATGAGCTTCTTTAAAGTCTTGCTCAAAAGCAAACTTTCCAATTATTAAATAAGGAGATTTAGCTTCTTTCTTTTTCAAAGAGACAGCTCGTTCTTTCTTTAATTCATTGAGTGCTTCAATGCAATGATAAAAATCAATAGAAAACCTAGGGTTTAAATATAACAAATGCTTCTTGTAATGTTTATAAACATCAAGGCTAGTAAATGTAACAGAATGCACATCGTTTTCATCAATAAAAAAAGAAGAGATTTCTTCTTCGAAACTCTCAAATGTGTCATCGCTTTTCTTACTTTCTTTTAAGGTAAAAGGTGCGATTAAGGGTAGGTTTATAATATTAGAATCTGAGAAAGAAGAAGAGTTTCTTTTTCTAAAGTTATGCATTTTTTTAAAAAAGAGATTATCTTCCTCGAAAGTGAGGCTGATAATATATTTCTTATCCATTCTAACCTCCTGTTAGATTTGGAAATATTGAGCCTTATTACCTAAGTGCTCTTGAATTCTTAAAAGTCTATTATATTTCTCGACTCTATCAGATCTACTGGCTGAACCAGTCTTAATAAACCCTGCACTAGTTGCCACAGCAAGATCTGCAATAAAAGTATCAGCTGTTTCTCCAGATCGATGACTAATTACTGACTTGATATCGTTTTCTTTAGCCAGCGCCATTGTTTCAAACGTTTCAGTTAGACTTCCAATTTGATTTACTTTCACTAAAATTGAATTGGCTTGTTTTAATTCAATACCTTTTTGAAGAATTTTTTTATTCGTGACAAATAAATCATCTCCGATTGATAAGACCTTATCTCCAATTTTTTTAGTAAGATCCACCCAGCCCTGTTGATCATCTTCAGCCAGACCATCTTCAATCGAATACATAGGATATTTATCAACAAGTCCATTGAGGTAGTCTATCATTTCTTCACTTGATTTTTTTGAACCATCAGAAAAGTCATAAAAGCCATCTTTATAAAATTCACTAGCTGCTACATCTAAACTGATCATGATTTCTTCTTCAGGTCGATATCCAGCTTTTTCAATCGCTATCAATATACATTCAATTGCCTCTTCATGACTTTTAAGATTTGGAGCAAATCCTCCTTCATCTCCTACGTTCGTAGAGTGACCCTGAGATGCTAAAACCTTTTTTAAATGATGAAATATTTCAACTCCTGCTCTTAAGTTTCTTCCAAAGTCACCTTTAATTTTCGGGACTATCATAAACTCTTGGATATCTAGAGAGTTAGATGCATGTTCACCTCCATTAATAATATTCATTAATGGAGCAGGAAGAATATAGTTACTTTGATATTGAGGACAATTTAACTCATCTCTTAAGTATTGATACAATTCAAGCTTCTTACAATTTGCTCCTGCTTTAGCAGTAGCTAAACTGACAGCTAAAATGGCATTTGCCCCTAACATTTTTTTATACTCAGTTCCATCAAGTTCAAGCATCGTCTTATCAATTAAATTTTGATCAAAAACATTTTGATTTTTAAGCTTTGGTTCAATTAATGTATTTATATTATCAATTGCTTTTAAAACTGATTTTTCTAAAAATAAACTAGGATCCTGATCTCTTAGCTCTAGCGCTTCACGAGACCCCGTAGACGCTCCTGATGGAACAGCTGCTATACCAATTGAACCACAACTAGTATGAACTTCAGCTTCAATAGTTGGGTTTCCTCTAGAATCTAGTATTTGTCTTGCGTGAATTTTTTTTATTGTACTCATAGAATAAGTATAATCGAAGTGAATCAAAAGATCTAAAATTATGCTACTTTCTTAAGTTTTTTCACCCAATCAGGTCTTTCAAACTTTGAGCTCGGAAATGGAAGTTTATTTACTTTTATTTGATCAAAAAATGTTGGGAGGTATTGGCAAGGGGCCAATTCACCTATTAACTCTCCTGTTTCATCATTCTTGCTTCTTTGGGTCCACTCAAATATATGCTTGAGTCTATAAGAACCATCTTCATTAATGCCTAGAACTTCAGAGACATGAGAGACTCTTCGTTTCCCATCAGAAAACCTTTTTGTTTGAACAACTACTTGAAGAGCATTAGCTATCATCAACTTCAATGAATTTGGTGGGATCTTTGTTCCAGATTGTAAGCACAAGGTTTCTAATCTTAAACAAGCCTCATCTGGATTATTGGCATGAACTGTCCCCATACTTCCATCATGACCTGTGTTCATTGCATTTACTAAGTCAAGAGCTTCCCCAGAACGAACTTCACCAACAATAATTCTATCTGGTCTCAACCTCATAGCTGAGTGCAGGAGATCTTGAGTGCTAATTGCTTTGATATTTTGGGCCGGATCTTCTTTTCTTGTAATCATATGAACAACATGTTGATCTTCTAATTTCATCTCTTTTGTATCTTCGATAATTATTATTCTCTCATTATTACTAATTCTACTTGCTAAGATATTTAAAAGCGTTGTCTTACCAGAACCTGTTCCTCCCGAGACCAGCATATTCTTACCAAGATAAATACAAATATCTAGAAATCTTGCAGCGTCTTTAGAAATAGCTCCCCAAGCAATTAAATCTTTTAACAAAACTCTTTCTTTGAAAAACTTCCTAATTGATACGGCAGTACCATTCGTACTAATAGGACTTAAAACCGCGGCGATTCTTGAACCATCAGGTAAATTGGCATCAAGTCGTGGATCATCTGAATCAAATTTTTTCCCAACAGCTTGAGCGATCGCCCTCATAGCCGACATAAGATTCTCATTATTTTGAAACCTATAATCGGTTCTAATGATTTTCCCACCTCTTTCTATAAATATTTCATAAGGACCATTGATCATAATTTCTGAAATTGTATCATCAGATAATAAATCCTCAATTGGACTAAGAAAATTCTTAATGGCATCGTTAAAAACACTCATACTACTTGATCGATCTCATAGGAAACTTTATTTACAGGTAGTTTCGATATGGTACTTTTTTCCATCATTGGATTAATGCCAATATTTCTTTGCACCTTTTTACTCACATTCACCTTTTTATAGAACCTTGTGAGAATAAAACGCTCAAGAAACATTAAAGTATACTGTAAGAGAAGCCGATAAAGCTTTATAGGAGTGAATTAAATGAAGAAATTTTTCATGCTTTTAATATTATTATCTACATCATTATTTTCAAATGGTGTTGATAAAGTAGTAGATGTTCCAATACCTCCTGAAGATTTAGCCGTTGGACTAAATGAACTTGAAGAGGCTCGCATTGCTGAAAAGAGAGCTCTTGAACAAGAAATGGAAGATGAGATAAATGCTCAGATTGAAGCAGACACGCTTGCTGATATTGAAGCTGATCCTGTTTTGGCCGGAGGAGAACAAGAATGAAGTGGCTACTTTCTTTACTATTAGTACTATCATTTTCTACTCTATCATTTGATCTTATGAATGAAGATGCCGACGATTTTTTAAATGATATGAGAAGTGAAAATGAAATCCTAGAGAAGATGGAAAAAGAACAAGCTCGTGATGAAAAAGAAGCCGCAATCTCTGCAGCCAAAGACCGAGAATATGATAAGAGAACAAAAAAATCTTCTAGAGGAATTGCTTCTATCAAAGAAAAACCTAGTAAGAATAGTGATTTACCTAGCGAAGAAGCACCAAGCTTAAACGGGTTTATGGACCTAGACTTTTAATTTAACGACTTATTGATTTATCCTGAAATATCCAAAAGCTACTTCCTCGTATGGATGAGCTAATTTAAGAGCACTAATCACGCTATTTAAGCACTTTGAGTCAACAATCATTTCAACTTTATACTCTTGAACCTTTTCTAAGACGCCAATCTTTCCAGTAAAAGGGTTACTTCCAGTTTTAGGTTGAAACTGTCCGACTCCTGGCGACTCAAAACAGCATTGTTCATAATTTCCTAATTGTCCTGCCCCGGCCTTAAACATTGCTGTCTTGACTATTTCTTTAGATTTTACAGGGACGTAAAAATATATTTGATACATGTTATATTCCTTGATAGACAATATTTATGAGTACAAGAAAAAGTAAAGATTTGAAACGCTTAAAGCATCTCGGTGGATCAACTGAATATAAAACGGAATATGATCCAAGCATTTTAGAAAAATTTATTAATAAAAATCCTAAAGATGATCAATGGGTTAGCTTAATTTGTACTGAGTTTACAAGTTTATGCCCTATCACTTCTCAGCCAGATTTTGCTAAGATTTTTATTAACTATATCGCTGATAAGAATATGGTCGAGTCAAAGTCACTCAAGCTATATCTCTTTAGCTTTCGCAACCATGGTGACTTCCATGAAGATTGTATACAAAAGATTTGTAATGATTTATTTAAACTCATGAAACCCAAGTATATTGAGGTTATTGGAGAATTTACTCCTCGAGGTGGAATTGCAATTTATCCCTATTCCAGTAAATCAAATAGCTCTACAAAGTATAAAAAAATTAAACAAACAAGAATGGCTAATTATAAACCTGGTGCTTATAGTTTTGCCTTGGGACGGCCCTATTAAGTTTTTTGGTAGATAAAATACATCGTAAATAAACTAAAGAAAATCAAACTTATTATAAAGACAATATTTATAAATCCATCGTATTTTGTATCTTTTTTTAACATTCTAAACAATTTAAAATTAAAAAAACCTATGACCGGAGTTACTAAAAAAGAGATGAGTGTAGCAAAGTCAACCATTTGCTTCATATTCTTCATAAAGAAATATGAAACTAAGATAGTCCCGACAACCGTAAGGGCCAAACTTGTATTATAAAGATTATAAGCCTTAACACCTTTAAACTCCTTATAAATGGCTGCCAAAACTCTTGGATAAGCATCTAGGCAAGTAAGAGTTGTACTAATCATTGTTGCTAAACATGCAAATGCAATAATAGGCTTTGACCACTGCCCTATGCTTTCAACAAATATATTCACTAACTCACCGGCAAAACCAACGGCTTGCGGGGAAAAACTATCACCCTTGGTAAACATAACGAGTGCTCCCAAACATAAAAATAAGATTGCCAAGAAAGTAGTAGTCCAATAACCAATATGAAAGTCAAAGAACGCGTTTTTATAATCTCTTTTTTGTTCATACCATAATGATTGCCAAACAGACGTATCAACCGGGGCTGGCATCCAACCAATTAATGCCATCAAGAATAATAGGTCTGAAGTTTTCGAAAAATCAAAATGATTGAAGAGGTAACTAACTTTACTTGAATCATACAACTTAAAAGACAAAGCAGTAGCTAGAATACACGTTAATGAAAGATTGATGATAATAAACTTAACAAAAGTGTCTAAAAAAGAATATTTCCCTAAGATTAAAATACAAGTTGCAATAATTAAAACAAATATTGCAACAATTAAAATATTAGATCCCACAGGTAAGAAAAGCATTAATATGCCGGAGGTAACCACGGTAATAGCAGCTTGAATAATAAACATAGTACAGAGTGTGATCAATAAGAAAAAGAGAAGGTAGGCTTTACCCAGTTTATGGTAACCATGTAAAAGATGTTCTCTTGTTTCTAGAGGATACCTAACTCCCATTTCTAAAATAGGAAGTTTAAGTAAGTTTGCAAGAATCACTACCCCGATTAACTCAAAACTATACATTGCACCGGCCCTCGTTGATTGCACGATGTGGGAAACTCCAATGGCTGCCCCAGCAAATAAAAGTCCGGGTCCTAACCTTTTTAAAAAGCTCATTGTTAAGTCCTTGTTTGTAGAATGCTAAATCTTATGAAAATTCTTCTTTTTTATCAAGACTCTGAAAACTTTTGTGATTACCGAACGTTTTGTCTTTAAGGTACAATCAAGGAGACACAATGAAGACTTTTACCCTATTACTTTTTCTCATTTCTTATCAAGCTCACAGCCAAATCATAAAAAAAACAAATTGGGATACTGGGACTGTAAAACTAAAATTTATAAGGGCCTATCCAGGTGATATCAGTGACGAACATTTTAATCTCATTCTTCCCAGCTCTAGAGAAATTGAAATTATTTGTGCAACAACTTATAATAGAATATCTACTGACCATAAAAATGAATCTTATGTGACTTATAATAATTTTTATAATCGCTACCCAACAAAATTCAGATTAAATAATAAAAAATGTAGAAAATTTGTGCATTATTTATTAAAAGTTTTTCCTGCCGTTGATGAGAAAAACCCTATATATTTAAGCTTCAATCTGGGTTCAAAACTTATAAGCAAAATACAATATCCAAATATTGACCCATATTCTCAATGGGGGGACGTCAAAGACTTGATGGAGAAACCAAAAATACACATGGATATTGAGCCAAAAGTAGATCCACCGACAAAAACCCCAAAAGAAGGAGACGAAAAGCTAGAGCAAATACCTCTTTTTTCCCATATCAAAACAAAATGACATAAACGTCGCATTACTTTAATATTTAAAAAAGGATGACCATGAAACAATTTATCTTAACGCTTCTCATAGTAATACTAATGTCTTGTGGCTCAATATCAAAGGAAGATTGCCAAGCAATGGATTGGCATGTGTTGGCATCACAAGACGTTCAAAAGAATAAGAATTGGATGGCAGAATTAAATAGTTATAAAAAGAAATGTTCTGAACATGGTGTTCCTGTTAATGAATCTAGATATATTGAAGGGGTAAAGTATCACGGTGCTATAAAGTGTACTGGTCTTAAAAACTTTCATGTTGTTGGCTGGTCCGGAGTTGGTGAGGAAGATGCTCTATCAGGTGATAAAATGAGAAGTTATTATGCTAGTTGCTCAACTTATCGAATATCGCCGGCTGAGAGCCTCTATAAAACTGGTTATACAAACGGACTAACAAGTTTTTGTACAAAAAAATCTGGTTATAATTTTGGACTAGATGGAGGCCAATACAATGGAACTTGTTCAAAAACTAATGAATATTCATTTCTGTCTGGATATGAGCAAGGTCAGAGCTATTATAAATTAAACAGACTCGAAGATAACCTTAGAGACGTTAAAGCTAAACACTCTAGGATACTTGATAATATTGAAAGTAAAAGAGATGAACTAGTCGATACTAAAAGAAAAAGAGATCATTACCTTATTGAGAGAGAAGGCTACTTACAAGGCTTAGAAGAAAATCTTTATGAAATGGAGAGATCTAGTTTTAAGCTTAGACCTGTTGGATCACCACGCACTTCTCAAGATGATCGGACCTTAGAACTAAGAAGAAAGCTTATAAACAAAAGAAAAGACTTTAAAAATAAAAAGCGTGATTACATCGAAGATATCGCTGATATTGAAAATGAGATAAATGACCTAAGAAGGTCTGCTAGAGATACTGAAAATGAAATAAATGATTTAACTATTGAGATTAACAGGACGAAGCAATCGATTACAAGGTAGTGAGCATCAGCTTATGAATCAAGGTAACAAGTAATTCTTTTTTCTTTTTTGAAAAATACAGATCCAGCTGTTCCTTTAACGCCTTTTAAGTTCTTTACCTGGGTATAAATTAAAGAAATCTCTGAACTCTCCAGCTTTGTAGCCAGTTTTAGATATTTCGCAATTTCTTTACAAACTTCTGGGCTAATGGCCTTTCCCTCTAGGTCTTTAACATAAGCATGAGCCGAAGGTTGATTTTCAATATGAAACCACCAATCATTTTTCTTTGCCCAAACCTTTCTTAGATGATCGTTGGAACGAGCATCTTTTCCTATTGCTGCTTTAAAACCTTTGAATTCAATTTCAGAATAGTCTGCATTTAATTGTTCTTTTACTTTCAGCTTTTTACGATTCCAAATTGGTAAAATAATTTTCTGGGATAATTTCAGATCATCTCTTTTGGTTTCTACTAACATTCCTTTTGATTCATTCAACCGATTAGTTAATAAATCCTTTGCTTTTTTTAATCTTTTCACTTTTTGGAAGATCACGTCTAGTTTCTTAAAGCTTGAAACCTCTTTTGAGAACTTAAATTTAAATCCATTTAGTTCTACTTTACTAGTATCTACAAGCTCTATGACATCTTCATTATTTTGCAGCTTAAGCATCCAAGAGTTTACCTTCGCTTCCACTTTGGGAATAGATAACATTTTAGTTAAATCACCTTCAATATTTTTAACTTTTCTCTTTATAAACTTTGTTCTTTTCATATTGTTTAAAGATCTATCTTTTTTTTCTTTTTCTAATAAATCCTCAAGTAAAAGATTTTTTCTATTTGAACTCTTAGAACCTAACTCGGCTCTTCCTATTTCATCGAAAATATCAAAGTCTACCTCTCGGTCTACATATCCATGATAGCTGGAAAAATTTATCTCTTTGCTATCTTCAAATATCCTGCTCGCAAAAATTGACTCTCTTCCTCTATAGAAATAGAAAAAAGAATTCACTTGTCCCCATTTAATAAAATTAATTTTTAGTATTCGATCTGATTTATCTAATTCAATCGAATGAAATATTCCGCCCGATAAATATTTTCTCAAGTATTGTAGTAATTGGTCTTTTACTACTCTCAAACTCGACTCAGGCGGTTTATCGCCAAACCAAAGCCCCTCATAGCCGGCACCTCTTCCAAGGTATATCCAATGAGTTTTTCCAGGAGATCGTAAGCTAATGGCCAAATATCTTGCTGTAGAGAAGATTTTTTGTATAGGAGAACCAGGGTTAGCAGGAAAATCATTTATCTGATTAGTAATAATTTGATAGTCTTGAATCATGGAACTTAACCTTCTTGCCCAAACAGATTATAAATTATTAAATCTTATTGATTGGGATCTTATTACTTCTACAATAGCACAAAACTGCTACTTTAAGATGAACATCGAAAAGATCAAGGCCTTTCCGCGCAAAAAATCAAAATCAGAAATAAATTCTTTATTTGAATTATTAGAAAAATCAATAAAATATATCGACAGTTCTGAATACCATAGTTTTTATCAACAGCTTCAATCTTTAAAATCTGACGTTAATTTAATTGCTAATGTAAAAAAAATAGAAAAAGAGAGTATCTTAAGTATCGAAGAGATTCACCAAGTCGTTGTCATCCTGGAATCTTTTCATCAAAACACATTATTGTTTGAAAAATTATTTTCAAATAAAAAAATTGATTCATCGACCTTTCAATCACTTTTAAGAAAGGTCGTTAAACCATTTAGAACATTTGTAGACCTTGATGGAAAGATTGAATACACAAGGCACCCTGAATTGAAGCGTCTTTATGAAAAAAGAAATCAATTAGATTTAAAAGCTAAAGAAATTTTAAACAACCTCATTAGAGATTACTCAAGAGATGGTATTCTTCAAATTAATACTTATGATATTTTCAATGACCACTTTGTTTTACTTATTAAAACGGATCACTATTCAAAAAGTCTTGGATTCATTCATGCAAGATCAGACTCTGGTCAAACTCTATATGTAGAGCCTAAAAGGCTCTCCAATATTTCAAATGAAAGAAAAGATATCTCTATTGAAATTGAAGCAGTTATTTATAGAATCTGTAGAGACTTCACTCTTGAGCTTAAAAACTATATTAAAGAAATTCCTACAATTACAAGATTGATACTTGCGCTTGATCATTGCTTTGGGTTAGCAAAGTTTTCTCATGAATATAGATTAGAACGTCCTTTATTAAATGAACAAGAAAACTATTGGCTAGAAGACTTTTATCATCCATTACTTGAAGACCCAGTTCTTAATACGATTAACCTGGGACAAGACTACCAAGGCGTTATGATTTCAGGACCCAATACTGGCGGAAAAACATTAACTTTAAAAACAATTTGTCTTTGCTCTTTGTTCCCACACCTTGGCTTATTTGTCCCTGCTAGAAATGCTAACATTCCAGTCTTTAAAGAAATATATTTTCTATCTCAAGACCATCAAAGCTTAAAAGATGGATTAAGCTCTTTTGCTGCTGAGACTAAGAATTACTTAGAACTTGCAAAATCTCTTGGACAGAACTCTATTATTTTCATAGATGAAATCTTTAATTCAACCAGCTCTGAAGAGGCTTCCTCTCTTGCACTTGGTTTTTTTGAATATTTTAACAATACAACTCGACCACTTATTTTTGTTTCAACTCACCATCAAATGCTGAAAGTAAAAACACATGAAAAAAGTAGCCTGATGTCAGCGCATGTTGGGTTTGACCCAGATACAGGCATGCCAACCTATAAGCTCTTTTTTAACTCTCCAGGAAGCTCAAGGGCCCTAGAAATATTCACACAGCTTTCAAAGAAGTTTAGCTTTGGAGAAGAAATCGTAGAAAGTGCCAAGAAAATTCTCGATAAAAAACTTATGGATTACGAGGCTTTATTATCAGAAGTCTCAAAGAAGAAGTCGTACCTCGAAAAAGAGTTAAAAGAAAATAAAGATATTAATCAACGTTTATCAAATCAACTTAAGGCTCAAGAGGGTATTTTAAAGCTAAAGACTCAAGAAGAGATCACGAAGTTAAAACTTGAGTTAAGTAAAATTAAGAAAAAATCTTACCAATTACTCGATGATATTAAGGGTAAGAAAATTACAACCCCAAAAGCTATTGATAAAAATTTCCGTCAAATTGAATCTGAGGAAGTTTTAAAAGAAGAAGAAAAAAGCAACTTTAAAACGATAAATCAAATCCCAATTATTGAGCAAAGTTATATTTA
>Ga0114952_1001712_pt1 | contig 18066 bp, 17 predicted proteins | sample SidtaG_2_FD_87303 | JGI IMG/M metagenome (GOLD analysis project Ga0114952, IMG submission 87303) | Marine algal microbial communities from Sidmouth, United Kingdom - Sidmouth_Asex2 metaG | ecosystem: Host-associated > Algae > Red algae > Unclassified | place: Sidmouth, United Kingdom | collected...
CGCCGGTTCGTCGTCCTGCGGCGCCGGTGCATCGATCCCGTCGTCGCACCCCGGATGACGGTCCGACCTCCCCCGTCGAAGAGCTATAGCAACAACCTATCACGGTCGCTGCGGATGACCAGACCCGTCGGCACGTGTCGCATCGCCTTCCCTTGATAATCACGCATCCGCGACGCATGGTGAATCGCGCGGGAGTGCCCCGGAACGATACATCCCGTCCTGCGGGTGCGCATCGGGTGCTCGGGCTGACAGAGACAAGGACCCTAGGGAGAAGAGAGATGAAAAGACTGATCGTCGCCGCCTGCGTCGCGGCCCTTCACGTTGCCCCCGTCATGGCCGACGAGGAGAACTGGCAATCCTCGCCCTACGGGCCCGATGACGAGATCGGTGCCGCCAATCTCATGACTCCCGAGCAGGTCGTTGCCGCCAGCGGCCTCATCACCACCGGCAAGACCTACGCGATGGGGATCCCGGTCGGGCGCAACACCCCCGGCTTCGGATCGCGCGAGCTGGACATCACCGTGCTGATGCCGGGGCAGGAGGGCGGGCGCTCCTTCGGCGACAACAAGATGACCTATGTCGACGACATGATCACCGGCTGGATCGGCCTCGGCACCCAGATCGACGGGCTGGGCCATCTCGGCATCGACAACGTCTTCTACAACGGCAACAAGCCGGAGGATTACGTCAACACGACCGGCCTGACCAAGATGGGCATCCACAACGTACCCCCCATCGTCGGGCGCGGCGTGCTGCTCGACATGGCGGCCCTGCGCGGGGTCGACGTGGTCGAGGAAGGCGAGTTGTTTACGCTCGACGAGGTGAAGGCCGCCGTCGAGGCCGCCGGGGTCACGCTGCGCGATGGCGATGTCGTCGTCTTCCACACCGGCTGGCTGTCGGTGCTGGCCGACGATCCCCAGCGTTTCGCGAGCGCGGAACCGGGCATCGATGGCATCTCCGCGCTGTGGCTTGCGCAGCAGGGCGTCGTCGCGGTCGGGGCGGATACCTGGGGTCTCGACGTGGTGCCCCACCCGGACGGCTCGCTCTTCACCGCCCATCAGGTGCTGCTCGCCAAGAAGGGCGTCTATATCCTCGAGAATCTCGACACCTCCGGTCTGGTGGCGGACGATGTGACGGAGTTCTTCTTCGTCCTCGGTCAGCCCCGTCTCGAGGGCGCGGTGCAGGCGATCATCAATCCGATCGCCATCCGCTAGGCCGCCGCGACCGTTCGTCGGCCCGGATGCGCCATGCGCGTGTCCGGGCCGGCCTCCCATCACATCCGTTCGAGGAACGCGCCCCGTGAAGACCCGTATCGCCCTGCTGTCGGAATCCGGCCTGCCCCGTCCCTATACCCGGTCGAAACCCATCGAGATCGTCGAGGCCGAACTGGACGATCCCGGCCCCGGAGAGCTGCGCATCAAGGTGGCGGCGGCGGGCCTGTGCCACTCCGACCTGTCGGTCATCAACGGCGACCGCCCCCGCGCCCTGCCGCTCGCCCTCGGGCACGAGGCATCGGGCGTGGTCGACGGGGTGGGACAGGGCGTCACCCGCTTCGCGCCGGGCGATCACGTCGTACTGGTCTTCGCGCCGTCCTGCGGCCAGTGCCTGCCCTGCGCGGAGGGGCGGCCCGCCCTGTGCGATCCTGCCGCCGTCGCGGGTGGAAAGGGCACATTGCTGTCGGGCGCGAAACGCATCAGGCGGAACGGCGGGACCATCGACCACCATGTCGGCGTTTCCGCCTTTTCGGACTACGTCGTGATCGACCAGGGCAGCGCCGTGAAGATCGGCAAGGATATCCCGCTCGACAAGGCGGCGCTGCTCGGCTGCGCCGTTCTGACGGGGGCCGGGGCCGCGCTCAATTCCGCCGGGTTGAAGACGGGTCAGTCCTGCGCCGTGGTCGGCCTGGGCGGGGTCGGTCTCGCGGGGCTGCTCGGCGCGCTGGCCGCGAGCGCCTATCCGGTCATCGCCTGCGATCTGGCCGCCGACAAGCGCGATTTCGCGCTCGAACTCGGCGCGCATCACGCTGTCGATCCGTCCGAGGAGGGCGCGGTCGGAAAGGTCATGGAACTGACCGGCGGCGGCGTCGACGTGGCCGTCGAGCTGGCCGGGTCCGCCCGCGCCCTGCGCTTCGCCTACGACATCGCCAAACGCGGCGGCACCGCCGTCACCGCCGGCCTGCCCCACCCGTCGCAGGAGCTGTCGATCCCCGCGACCTCGCTCACGGTATCCGAGAAGACGCTGAAGGGATCCTATGTCGGGTCCTGCGTCCCCAAGCGCGACATTCCCCGCTTTGCCGCCCTGATGATGGCCGGTTCCATGCCGATCGAACGGCTGATGACCCATGTCATCGCCCTCGACGACATCAACGAGGGCTTCGAGCGCCTCGCCGCCGGAGAGGCGATCCGGCAGGTCATCGTCTTCGACTGACGGGCGACGCCGGGGTCAGCTTCCCCCGAACTCCGCCCGGATCGCCGCCCCGTGCTGATCGAGAGCGGGCATCGCCCCTCGCGACAGACGCCGCGACCCGTCGAACAGGGCCGCCGGAGCGGGCAGCGGCACCGCCGTTCCCTCGGGCGTCTCGACGGTCGCGGTGCTCAGATGCGGATGCCCGATCAACCCCGCCATCTCGTTGACCCCTGCGAAGGCGATGTCGGCGGCCAGCAGCCGCTCGCCGATCGCGTCCTTCGGGTGCGCCGCCACTGCCTCCCCGACGGCGGCATCCACGGCCGCCCGGTTCGCCACACGCGCGTTGCTGGTCGCGAAATCGGGATCGGTCACGAGGTCGGGCCGCGCCATCACCTCCGTCGCCAGCGCCGCCCATTCCCTATCGTTCTGCACCGAGATCAGCAGCGGCAGACCATCGGCGGCGGTATAGACCCCGTAGGGCGCGATGGACGGATGCGCGAGGCCGACCCGCCTGGGCGGATTGCCATCCGCCGCATGGAGGAACGGCACGGCCAGCCAATCGGCGGTCACGTCGAACATCGAGATGCGGATATCCGTTCCCTTTCCCGTCTTGCCCCGCGCGATCAGGGCTTCGAGGATCGCGGCCTGCGCCGCCGCCCCCGTCGCGATATCGACGATGGAGATGCCGACGCGCGACGGCTCCTGCGGCCCGCCCGTGATCGAGCACAGCCCCGAATCCGCCTGGATCAGCAGGTCGTAGGCTTTCCGGTCCGCGTAAGGGCCGGTATCGCCGTATCCGCTGATCGAGCTGGTGACGAGCGCCGGATTGCGCGTCCGCAGCGTCGCCGGGCCGACCCCCATCCGGTTCAGCGCGCCGGGTTTCAGGTTCTGCACGAACACGTCCGCTTCGTCGCACAGCGCCAGCAGGAGCGAGCGGTCCCCGTCCTCGCGCAGGTCGAGCGCGACCGACTCCTTGCCCCGGTTGAGCCAGACGAAGTAACTGCTCTCTCCCCCTGCCGCCCGGTCGTATCCCCGCGCGAAATCCCCTTCGGGCCGCTCGACCTTGATTACCCGCGCTCCCGCATCGGCCAGACGCGATGTGCAATAGGGCGCGGCGACGGCCTGTTCGACCGACACGACCAGGATGTCCTTCAGCGGACCTTCACCCATGGCACACTCTCCTCGGATCAACATTTCGATCCCAGCGTAGGATATCCGGGACCCTGTCCATAAGACCGATTCCGAATAGCCGCCATGTCGCTTCGGTATGGCGGTCCAGCCGTCGATGCCAGTGTGCTTCCAGGTCGGGTTGCGCCATTTCCGGCTATACCCTTCCCTCTGAATGATCCGGTGTGTTTCGTGCGAGACGAGGCGGGGACGGTGCCTGCCGCCGCAGCGATACCTATGATGGTGGCGCGGATTCCGTGGTCCCGCCGAAATCACCGACGGCCACTACTCGATGATCAGATCGAGGCATGACGTGTACAGCGTTCTGTAATTGTCCACCTTGTATCTGGAATAGGAATGCCGGCTTTCCGAAAACTTGCCATCCCCGAAAGACCGGACGATCTTGTTCTGGGATGTCGTTCCCTTTCGCGTGACGTCTGCGTATCGCGGGGTGAAGGCGATCTGGAGCCGATGCGGTTTCGACGGGACGGAAATCTCGCATTCCCCGAGATAGGTGATGGCCTCCTCCCCGTTGTCGGGAACGACCTCGCTCATACGCTTCCATGCCATTTCATCGAGGCAGGAGAGCGTCGCCCCATTGGGGTAGATGTCGATCCTCGAGCCTTCGACCGCGATGTACAAGGGCTTGTCCAGAGTGTGGCGGTAGCTTTCCCACAGGATCTGGTAGCCTTCGGTACCGTTCCAGGTCGTGACGATGGTGTTCTGCGTGCTGCACGTCTCCGCAGAATCCACGTTCCGGTGGACGACGATATCTTCCGCGAATGCCGTCGACCCCAGCACAGCCGTCACCAACAATACCCTGACATGCATCGCACCCTCCCCATCCGTTCCTGCCAAGCTGTTGCGAGCCGAATAGGACGCGCGGGCCTATCCGGGCCTATATCCGGCGATTACTGCCCGAGGATGGAGAGCACGTCATCCGCACCGGTGATCGTCTCGCCCGTCACGCTCACGGGCCGTGAATTGACCGAGGACTGATCGCCGTCGGATAGCTGGTCGGTGGCGACCTCGCCCGTCGATCTGTTGAGAATGATGCAGGTATTGTTCGCCGAGGCGGTCGATTCCCCTCCTCCGCACACGATGGTCGTGGAACTGCCACCGCTGCCGATGCCGCCGCCCGAGCCGGCATCCTCGATCTGCTTCATGGCGACGGCGATCTGTGCACGGTTCTGCTGGTCGAAGCTGAAGCTGTCGAATTGCTGGGCCTGGGCGGTCGTCGCCGCGCCGGTGGCGAGGGATGCCAGCACCAGAAGCTGGAATGGATGAGATAATGCCATGGTTCTCTGTCTCTCCGGGTTCGTCGCTGAATCGAGAGAGCGGGGGGACGGTTCCGCCCGCTCTCCGGTGATGTGACACTGCTGGCGATCCGGGAATGGGGTCACATTGCCCGGATACGCCAGCAGCGCTCCCGCCCGGTTGGGTAAGGCGGGATGAGTTGGCGGTTCAGAGGCCGCCGACGTTGCCGACGTTGATCGACACGTTGTTGCCAACCGCCGTAGCAGCGGAACTGACCAGCGGATTGACCGAGGCCAGGTTCGTGTAGTTGTTCACCGTGACACCGTTCACGCCGGAGACCGCGCTGATATCTGCGAGGGCGAACTGGGTCATGTCCGCGATCAGCACGGAATCGCCGTTCGGCGTGCCATCGGCGTTCACGTCGACCGACACGTTGTTGCCGACCGATGTTGCCGAGCCGTCGACGCTGGCATTGAGGATGTTGGACACCGACGAGATCGACCTGACCTCGGCCTTGTCGATCGTGCCGGTGATCCCCAGGACGCTCGCACCCACGGCGAAGGCCGTGTGCGAGTTGTCGACGAACTCGGACCCCAGGGCAATCGCGGCGATGCCCCCGATGGCGTCGATCTCGTCGAACGCGACGTCCCGCCCGTGCGTGTCGAACAGGAACTGACCATCATGCAGGTAGGTTGCCACGTCGCTGCTGATCGACTGGTTGTTCCCGACCGCAGTGGCGGCGCTTTCGATCGACGGCAGATCGACGGCGGCATCGAGGCTGCCCGTCGGGGCGACGGTCACGGTGCCACTGACCTCGACCTGGAAGTTCAGGTCGTCGGTGCCCTCGTCGAGGGTACCACCATCGAGAAGGGTGGCACTGACACCACTGGTGTCGCCATCGCCCACTCCGCCGACTGGCCCGACGACGGTGCTCGGATCGGTGCCATCGTTCGTCATCGTGGCGAAGTCGAAGACTTCGTTGAACGAGCCGACGCCGCCGCCCTCGCCGACAGGCTGGTTGTTGGTGATGCCATTCACGTACGAGGTCGCGTTGACGTCACCGATCTGGACCTGCAGCTTCTCGACCTGCGTGAGACCGGTCGTGTCGACGTCGGTCGTGACATCGACATCGATATCCACGGTCTCCACCACGGTCTTGCCCCAGGTCCAGTTGACCGAATCGAAGGCGAAGGCCGCCGATGGCAGAGCCGCGAACAGGGCGACGGCAGCAGCGGAACTCAGCATTTTCTTGTTCAGGATACTCATTACTCTTCTCCGTTTTCAGGTGATAGCCGCTGAAGATGGCCATCGAAATGGCCGGTCTCGACGAGCGTGCAGCTCTTGGAACTCGGGAGACCCAGGAAGTCCGTCATGATCTGGTAGACACCCATTTCCACGACGGACCGAACGCCGAGCTGCAAGGGTTCGTTGCGAACCGAGCCGGCGTCGAGCTCGACGAGCGTGTTTCCGAAGAAGCGGAACACGTTCGCCTCCACCTCGACCCCAAAGATCTGTTTCTGAAGGATCGAGACGTAACGGACGGCAAAGCTCTTCGCATCGACGACGCGCAAATCCAGCGCGACGTTGATGACGACAGTACGAACTCCGCCGCCGATTCCCTTGATTGCGAGCCGAGCCCCGCCCGACGCGATATTGTAGTTCAGCTCGGTCAGCGCCCCGACGACGATGAAGTCGCTTGCCGGGAGTTTCGTGAACACCGAGATATCGCGGTCGAGGCGGCCCTGTTCGGCCAGCTTCACCTCGGCCAGCGGGATGCGCAGGTCGAGGCGTTCGACGAGGTTGACCTTGCCTGTCTTGTAGAGCGCGGAGACGGTCATCTCCGAGATGCCCTGGCTCACCACATGGCCGTTCTCGTCGTAGTTGATCTGCCCGGTCTTGTCGGCGACCTCGCCCACCGAGAAGACGGGCAGGTTGTTCGCCTTGATCGATGCGAGATTCTTCAGGCATTGGGAATAGGGCGTCTCGTTGCTCGTGACCGGATAGGTGTAGAGCGGCTTGACGCCTTGCAGTTCCTGTCCGGTCGCGACGCATCCCGAGAGACCGATGCCGCACAGCATGGGCAGGAGCCGGGAAATCCGCCTGGAATCGTTCTTTCCGTCAGGAAATGCAGGTGATCTCGTATGTTCGTCTGGTTTGCGCATGTCGGTTCCCCCAATAGATGTCGGTTCTGCATAGAGCAGACGCCATGCTCGGCATGGACGATGCGGGAATACGGCTGATAGCGACCCTTCTGGATGCCCTGTCGGTCGATATGGACCAACGATGCGCCGGACTGTGACCCCCGTTTCAGTTTCAGAATGACCGAATATCGGGGGAGCGTATATTCACCTTAAGGTTGATGAACTGTCCTTATCTGGACTAGACCGTATGGCCAGCATCCCTGAAAATCGCCAGAACCGTGCCGCAGAGCACATCCTTGCTGCGGCGGATGGAAAGAATGCCCGTCCCGAAATGACGCAGGTTTCTTCCCGAACCCGCTCATCTCGACCATTCGACCTAGGCCGAATCACGACTTGCAAAGGTCTGCGCTTCTTCTGCATCCTCTCCGCGTCTCCGAAGCATATCGGGCCGGGTCGAGGCATCGGCTTCCGAACGTGCCCCTGCCCCGATGCGAAGACGGAGGCCGCTCGACCTCGATATGCTCCGCTTCGCGTTCTCGGGTCAGGAACCCCTTCTGAAAGGATCTTCGTCATGCACACATCTTACGGACGTCTCGCAGTCACGGCGGTTGCGTCGATTCTGATCGGATCGACTCCGATCGGACCGATGGGCGGCGTCGCCGAGGCACAGCAGGAGCGGGTCCGCGTCGTGATCGATACGCCCGGTATCGTGCCGACGATCCGCAGCAATCGTCCGGTCGTTTCCGGGGCGGCGATCGATGTGCCGGGCCTGAACCGCAACACCCAGGGCCTCATCGGGCCTATGGAGGAGATGGAAGGGTCCGGCGGCATGGGCATGGGCATGGACCGGACGCAGGCGCTTTCCGGTTCCGATGACGGGCGCTCGAATATCTTCTTCATCCGGCACGTTCCCGAGGGCACGACGCAGTTCTTCCCCCTGAGCAGGCCGGGCGTTGCCCAGGTCGATACCTGGACCGAACAGGTCATTGAAGGGAAGATACCGGAGAACGCGCCGCGCTCCCCGATGACGATCTGGACGGGTACCGTCCACGGTGACGGCCCCGCAGAGCCTTGAGGCGGAGCGATCGCCCGCTACGGATCATGCACGATCGGCGCTGTGTTCGAAGGACCAGCGGGCGGCCTGGGTTCGGTTGGTGGTGCCGGTCTTGCGCAATACGGAATTCAGATGCGCCTTCACCGTCGATTCCGAGATATCGAGTTCGCGCGCGATGACCTTGTTGGCCAGGCCCTCGCCGATCAGGGAAAGGACGGCCTTCTCGCGCGGGGTCAGCGAGGCGCTCTGCTTCTCCGATACCTTCGACCCCTGTTGCGCCACGTTGCATGGGGACTGCCCGCTGGTCTTCCCATCGATGTTCCCATTGGTCTTTCCATCGGTGTTCCCGCCGGTTTTCGGAAAACACTGCGTTCCTTCGATTACGAGGCGCAGGCCCGCCAGCAGGAGCTGGGGCGCGAGATCGACGGAAAGACATCCGTCGAGATCGGCCTCCCGTGCCAGCGCCGCCGGCTCGTCGAGCTCGTCAGCATCGATCAGCACGAGATGGCTGTCCGGGAAGCGGGTACGCAGGAATGCGCATAGCTCCGGGAGAGCCGGGGTAGCGGACCCGATGATGCACAGCGCCGGACTCGTATCCGGCAGCCATTGCTGCAATTCATGCAAGCCGGAAAGACTCGCCAGGATCCTGAATTCGGACTCTTCGAGAATGCTTGCAACATAGCGTGACATGAACCTGCGTTCATGGACGATTAAAGCCGTTCTATCCTGTAACAACACATGAAACCCCACACATACGACTCATACACGGGAGACGAGCATCGAAATGCTGCTCCTACCCCAATTCCTGAACCACAATCGTACGGGGCTGCATTAACATATGTCAGTGTGAGGTATTACGGATGAATTCAACCGTAGCAGGCGTACCATTCATTGATGAAACTTTTCAATATGATACGGGTTTTCAAACACATCTTAAAAAGTTTAAGAAATTTCCCGATTCATCCTACGGATGATTAATGTGCATTGGTTGAAGATGGGCCGGATCGAACCCCACCAGTGAGATGAGTCGGTCGCGGGAATCGAACGTCACGTATCCATCGCGGAACGTCATCATCCCCTGAACGCGCAATTGCCGGATGATGCGGTTCGTATGAACGGCGCTCAGCCCCAGGGCATCCGCCAGATGATACTGGGTCAACGGGCACGCGAATCCCGTCTCGTCGCCCTGCCCGACGAGAGCGAGTCGCGCGCCCAGCTCCAGCATGAAATGCGCGACGCGCTCGAAGGCGGTCCGACGCCCGAGACTGACGAGACGCTCGGCTATTGCGGCACCGTCCTGCGACACGGTCCGCAGGATGGCTCTTGCCAATTCCGGACTGCAGGCAAAGACCTCGAACAGATCGTCGAGTTGGATTTCGGCGACCTGAATGTCGGTGATCGGTCTGGTCGTATACCCGGACCTGCGCAGCAACATGCTCTGCAACCCCATGAAATCTCCGGGGATCCGAATGTCGATGATCTGGCGCGAGCCGTCCGGCATCATCTTGTAGGAACTGGCCCAACCGGATATCAGGATATAGCCCCGGCGGACGCTTTGCCCCTGATAGATGAGATCGGTCTGCGTCCCGACGGGACGCCGACCCCGGCATAGACGCTCGATGATCGCCTTCTCTTCTTCCCGGCGCGCGCCGATCCTGAAGGCCAGGGGACTTTCGTCGACCATATGTGAATTTTTTTCGCCCATAGATTGAAATAACATATTTTGTTACATGCAGAACGTGATTTATGTCACTGGCGTCTGCACCGATCGGATTTTATGTCCCGGAGTTCCCCGTCGGTCCCGTATCGGGCCGGGATCGACGATGGCCCCGGACCGTAATCGGCATCGGTGCTGTCATGCCGGTGAACGCCCGTTCGCGGCCGGCGAAGACCGCGCCCGACATGACGCTGAACCGCTTCCGGCACCCTCGCACTCCCGGCGGCAACGGGCCTCCCTGAAGCAGGGACCGCCCGGTCCGCGATCAATCGAGCGGGGCGAGCCATGCCTTCAGGGTTTGCTCGGGGCCGTCGCGCCAGAGGGCGTCGAGCCAGAACGAGAAACGCGCCCGGAAATGCGTGTTCGTGGACAGGTCGCCGTAGACGTCCTCCCTGTCGAGCCAGAGGGACGGCGTGTCGCGCGCGCGAAGGGCGGTCTCGGACAGGCGGCCCCAGTCCGGGTCGTTCGCGGGGATGGGCGCGCCGCTGGCCGTGGTCCGCGCGCAATACCGGCACCAGAGGGCGCCGACGAGGGACAGGCCGTCGATCTCCCCGCCCTGCGCCAGCGCATCGCGCAGGGTCGGGAGGATGAATTTCGGTTGGCGGTTCGCGCCATCCGCGCACAGGCGCGGGATGGTGTCGCCGATCTTGGGATTGGCGAAACGGCGCTCGACGAGGGCGGCATAGTCGGCGAGATCGATGCCGGGAACCGGGTGCAGGGTGGGGATGATCGCATGGCGGTGCAGGCCGCGCAGGAAGGCGCGGATCGTGGGATGCGCCATCGCCTCGTGGACGAAATGGATATCCATCAGGGCCGCCGGATAGGCGATGGCGGCATGACCGCCGTTGAGGATGCGCAGCTTCATCGCCTCGAAGGGCGCGACATCCTCGACGAACCGAACGCCGACCGCCTCGAAGGGCGGGCGTCCGAGCGGGAAATCGTCCTCCAGCACCCATTGGGTGAAATCCTCGCAGAAGACGGGCCAGCCATCGATGAGGCCGTAATGCCCGGCGACGATGGCGCGTTCGCGCTCGCCGGTCGCGGGGGTGATGCGGTCCACCATGCCGTTCGGGACGGCGACCGATGCGGCGACCCATTCGGCGAAATCCGGGTCGGACAGGCGGGCCAGCCCGGTGAGCGCCTCGCGCGTGACCCTGCCGTTATGGGGGATGTTGTCGCAACTCATCACCGTGAAGGGAGCCAGACCCGCATCGCGGCGCAGGCGCAGGGCCGCGAGAATGAGGCCGAAGACGGTTCGGGGGGCATCCGGGGCCTCGGCATCGGCGCGGATGGCGGGATGGGATGGATCGAACCGGCCCGCGCCGTCGAGGAAATAGCCACCCTCGGTGATGGTCAGCGAGACGATGCGGATATCGGATCGCCCCATCCGGGCGATGGTCGCGGCAGCCCTGGCCGGTTCGATGAAATCGATCATCGAGCCGATGACCCGTGCCTCGCTGGATTCCGCCGATTGCTCGACCAGCGTGGTCAGCCAGTCCTGCGCGGCCAGCGTCGTGCGCAGATGCCGCTCTCCGGCGAAGACCCCTGCCCCCACGATGGCCCAGTCCCGCGCCTTGCCCATCGACATGAGCCGGTCGAGATAGGCCGCCTGATGCGCGCGGTGGAAATTGCCGATGCCGAAATGCACGATCCCCGCCCTCAGATCCGCGCGCGCATAGGCGGGGCGTCCGACGGGGCCGGGCAGATCGTCGAGGGTGGCGAGGCAGAGCGGCGTCGGCGTCCCGGACCGTGTCATGCGATGCGAAGCCCCTGGGCGTCGAAGCGATGGATGCGGCTCTCGTCGGGGGTGAGATGGATCGTGTCGCCATGGTGCAGCGATACCTCGCCCCCTGCCCGGACGGTGACGGGTTCGGCCCGCCCGTCGAGATGGACGTGGAAGAACGTGTCCGACCCCAGATGCTCGGCGACGCCGACCGTTCCCTGCCATGCCCCTTGCGTGGGCGAGGCGGCGATGTGCTCGGGGCGGATGCCCATGGTCGCCGCGCCGCGCCTTTCGGCCTCTGCGCCCGTCATCAGGTTCATCTTGGGCGAGCCGATGAAGCCCGCGACGAACAGGTTGCGCGGTGCGCGATAGAGGTCGAGGGGCGAGCCGACCTGCTCGATCACGCCATGCTGCAGCACGACGATCTTGTCGGCCATGGTCATGGCCTCCACCTGATCGTGGGTGACGTAGACCATCGTGGTCTTCAGGCGGGTATGCAGCTCGCTGATCTCCCTGCGCATCCCCACGCGCAGGGCGGCGTCGAGATTGGAGAGCGGCTCGTCGAACAGGAAGGCCGCCGGCTCGCGCACGATGGCCCGCCCGATGGCGACGCGCTGACGCTGCCCGCCCGAAAGCTGGCCGGGGCGGCGATCGAGATAGTCGGTCAGGTTCAGCGCCGCCGCCGCCGCCTCGATGCGGCGGTTCTGCTCGGCCTTGTCGAGGCCCGCCATGCGCATGGGAAAGGCGATATTCCTGCGCACGGTCATATGCGGATAGAGGGCATAGGACTGGAAGACCATGGCGAGACCGCGCCGGGCGGGGGGGACGCCGGTGGCATCGCGCCCGTCGATCTCGATGCGCCCGTCGGTCACGTCCTCCAGCCCCGCGATCAGGCGCAGGAGAGTCGATTTCCCGCAGCCGGACGGGCCGACGAAGACGACGAATTCCCCGTCTTCGATCTCCAGATCGAGCGGGCGGATCACTTCGGTCTCGCCGAAATTCTTCGTGACGCCGTGAAGGGTCATGCGTCCCATGGTATCTTCCCTACTTCACCGCGCCGAAGGTCAGGCCGCGTACGAGTTGTTTCTGGCTGAACCAGCCCATGATGAGGATCGGTGCGATGGCCATGGTGCTGGCCGCGCTGAGCTTGGCGTAGAACAGCCCTTCGGGGCTGGAATAGCTGGCGATGAAGGCGGTCAGGGGCGCGGCCCTGGCGGCGGTCAGGTTCAGCGTCCAGAACGCCTCGTTCCATGCCAGGATGATGTTGAGCAGCATGGTGGAGGCGATCCCCGGCACCGCCATGGGCAGGAGGATGTAGAGAACCTCCGAGCGCAGGCTCGCCCCGTCCATCCGCGCCGCCTCCAGGATCTCGGCGGGGATTTCGCGGAAATACGTGTAGAGCATCCAGACGATGATCGGCAGGTTGATGAGCGTCAGCACGATGATGAGACCGACCTGCGTATCGAGCAGGCTCAGGTCGCGGAAGATCAGGTAGATCGGCACCAGCACGCCGACGGGGGGCAGCATCTTGGTCGAGAGCATCCACATCAGGATGTTCTTGGTGTGCCTGCCCGGCACGAAGGCCATGGACCACGCCGCCGGGATGGCGATGGCCAGTCCGATGAGGGTCGAGCCGACGGAGATCACCACGGAATTCCAGAAATGGCGGAAGTAGTCCGACCGCTCCTGCACCGCCCGGTAGTTCTCGGTCGTCCAGTCGAACAGGAAGAAGACGGGCGGATCGGCGATCGCCTGCGCCTCGGTCTTGAAGCTGGTCAGGAAGGTCCAGAGGATCGGGAAGAAGATCATGATCCCGATGGTCCAGGCGATGGCGGTGTTGAGCGCCTTGCGGCGCGGATCGATTGCGCGGGCCATGGGTCAGCTATCCAGATTCCTGCCGATCATCCTCATCAGGAAGATCGCGACGATATTGGCCAGGACGATGGCCACGACTCCCCCCGCCGACCCCGTGCCGACATCGAAGCGCAGGAGGCTCTCGGCATAGACGAGGAAGGTGAGGTTCGTGGAGGCCGTGCCCGGACCGCCATTGGTGGTGACGAGGATTTCGGCGAAGATCGACAACAGGAAGATGGTCTGGATCAGGATGACGACCGTGATGGCGCGGGCCATATGCGGCAAGACGATATGGCGAAAACGCGCGAAGGGACTGGCCCCGTCCATTTCCGCCGCCTCCAACTGCTCGCTGTCGAGGGATTGCATGGCCGTCAGCAGGATCAGCGTGGCGAAGGGCAGCCATTGCCAGCTCACGATCCCGATGATCGAGGCCAGCGGCGCGACGGCGAAGAAATCGAAGGGCTGCAACCCGACGGCCCCGGCCATATGCGCGAAGAGACCGTTGACGGGATTCATGATCATGTTCTTCCACACGAGGGCGGACACGGTCGGCATGACGAAGAACGGCGCGATCACGAGGATGCGCACGATGCCCTGCCCCCACATCGGCTGATCGAGCAGGATGGCCAGCCCGATCCCGCCGAGGACGGTGACGGTCAGGACGCCGCCGACCAGAAGCAACGTGTTGACGATGGCATCCCTGAACGCCGGATCGGTCAGGAAATAGCTGTAGTTCTCGAACCCGATGAAGGGATTGGTCCCCGGCATCAGCAGATTGTAGCGCAGCACCGAGAAATAGAGCGTCAGCCCGAGCGGAATGAGCATCCAGCCCAGGAGCAGGATCACCGAGGGCGCGATCATCACGCGCGCCGCACTGCGCGAAGCTTTCGTTGCCATTGGCTATGCCTTCCGGTTCGGGATCGACCCGCATCCCCGCCCGCAGATGCGGGATCTCGCTGATATGATCTGGAAATTCTCGATCAGGCCCCCTCCCGGCCTCCCCCCGCAAGCGGGAGGAGGAGGAGGATATCCCGCTTACTTCATGTACCCGGCGCGCTTCATCTCGCGTTCGGTGAGTTTCTGGGCATTGGCGAGGGCGTCATCGACGCTGGTCCGACCGGCCAGTGCCGCCGAGAACTGCTGCCCCACTGCCGTGGCGATGCCCTGAAACTCGGGGATCGCGACGAACTGGACGCCCGTATAGGGGACCGGATCGACGGTCGGGGCGGTGGGATCGGCGGCATCGATGCTGTCGAGCGTCATCTGCGCGAAAGGCACCTTGGCGTATTCGGGGTTTTCGTACAGCGAGGTGCGCGTTCCGGGAGGGACGTTGGCCCAGCCCTCCTTCTCGGCGACGAGGGCGAGGTAGTCCTTCGAGGTGGCCCAGGCGACGAACTTCTTGGCCGCCGCCTCGTCGTCGGTCCCTGCCGGGATGGCCAGCGACCATGCCCAGAGCCAGTTGCCGCGCTTGCCCAGACCGTTATCGGGCGCCAGCGCGAAGCCGACCTTGTCCGCGACCGTGCTGTCGTCGGGATTGGTCACGAAGGAGGCCGCGACGGTGGCGTCGATCCACATGCCGCATTTGCCCTGCTGGAACAGCGCGAGGTTCTCGTTGAAGCCGTTGGAGGATGCGCCGGGCGGGCCGTAGGCGGTCATCATGTCGATGTAGAAGCTCAGGGCTTCCTTCCATTCGGGCGTGTCGAACTGCGGGTTCCAGTCCTCGTCGAACCAGCGCGCGCCGAAGCTGTTGGCCGTCGCGGTCAGGAAGGCCATGTTCTCGCCCCAGCCCGCCTTGCCGCGCAGGCAGATGCCGTAGATGCCCTCGTCCTTGTCGGTCATCTTCGCGGCGGCGCGGCGGATGGCGTGCCAGCTCGGCGCGGCGGGCATCTCCATCCCGGCCTCTTCCATCAGATCCTTGCGGTACATGACCATGGAGCTTTCGCCGTAGAACGGCGCGGCATACAGCTCGCCATCGACGGTCAGGCCGCCCCGGATGGCGGGCAGCAGGTCGTCCACGTCGTAGCTGTCGGGCAAATCGTTCATCGAGACGAGCCAGCCCTGCTTGCCCCAGATCGGAACCTCGTAGGTGCCGATGGTCATCACGTCGAACTGGCCGCCCTTCGTGGCGACATCCTGCGTGACGCGCGTGCGCAGCACGTTCTCTTCGAGCGTCACCCATTCCAGCTCGATGCCGGGGTTCTTCGCGGTGAAGTCGTCGGTCAGGCCCTGCATCCGGATCATGTCGCCGTTGTTCACGGTGGCGATGGTGAGGGTGGTATCCGCCAGAGCGGCGGTGCTGGCGGCGGCCAGGGCGGTCGCGCCCAGCATGGCTCTCAAAGTCGTCTTCATGGGTCTCTCCCTTGTGATGTCTTTCATCGTCATGCCGTTGCATCGGCATGAAGGTCATGGGTGTGGGGAAGATCGGCCCCCCGGCGTCCGCAGACGATCCCCGCCGCCATGCCGGCGCGTTCGACGATCCGGCGGAGCGCATCCCGCGATGCGGTTTCGAGCCAGCGGCGCGGCTCGGCATGGTCGCAGATCGAAGCGAGGAGCGACGCCTGGAAGGCATCCCCCGCCCCGACGGTATCCACGACCGTCACCGTCCGTGGCGTGACGCGGAGGGTGTCGCGCCCCCGCATGGCGACGATATCGCCCTGCCCGCGCGTCAGGATGACGAGCGCGGGGCCGTCCGAGGCCCATTCCGCCAGCCGCCGTTCCGGGTCGTCGCCGGGATAGAGCGCGGCCATGTCCTCCTCGCTGACCTTCACCACGCTCGCCAGCCGCCGCATCGCGTCGGTCCGGCCCCGCCAGATGCCCATGTCCGGCTCGACCGTGGGGCGCACGTTCGGGTCGAGCGAGATGAAGCGGTGTCTCTCGCGCGAGGCCAGGGCGGCCATGGCGCTGGCGACCGGCTCGACGGCGATGGAATAGGACCCGAAATGGAGACCGGCGACCTCCGTGCCGAGGACGGGCAGGTCGGCCACCCCGATGCTGCAATCGGACGATCCGATGCCGTAGAAGGTGTAGGAAGGGCTGCCCGAGGCATCGACCGCCACGACGCTGAGGGTCGTGCTGCGGCTCGACCGGACGAGATGACGGGTCTCGACGCCCTCGTCGCGCAGGACGCCGAAGAGGTTCTGGCCGAGCATGTCGGTGGAGAGGCCGGTGAACAGCGCGACCGGCACCCCCAGGCGGGCCATGCCGAGGGCGACGTTGAAGGGCGAACCGCCCCTGCATCCCTCGAAACGCATCCCGTCGCGCTCGCCATCGGTGACGCCGAACAGGTCGTAGAGGGCCTCGCCGCAGACGACGAACATCAGGCCGCATACCCGTGCAGGGGCGAAGATCGCCGAAGTTCCGGTATCATCGTGTTCCTCCCGGCAATGCGTCATCGGCCCCGTACGGCCGCGCGAATCGCTCTCTTTGGAAGGGACCATGACGTTCGGCTCGGGTTAAATCAAGTTGATTTCCACTCTATGGTCGGACAGGATGACCCACCGGAAACGCGCCGAAGGGTCGGATCGATTGCAGGACGATGATCTCAGGGATGATCCCTCTTCCCTCGGGGATATGGGGGGTGGCGCGAACCAGACGGGCGCGCGGGCCTATAACGACCGGCTCGTCCTGTCGCTGATCCGCCGCGAGGGGGCCTCGTCGAAGGCCGAACTGGCGCGGCGCACGGGCCTGTCGCCGCAGACCCTCGGGCTGATCGTCCGGCGGCTTCAGAAGGAGAAGCTGCTATTGGCCGAACAGCCGGTGAAGGGAAAAGGGGGGCAGCCCTCGGTACCCTACCGGCTGAACCCCGAGGCGATCTTCGCGCTGGGGCTGAAGATCGGGCGGCGCAGTGCCGACCTGACCCTGTGCGATTTCGTCGGGCAGGTGAAGGCGCGGGTGACGAAGCGGTACCGCTATCCCCTTCCCGAGGAGATCGTCGCCTTCTACGGGGCCGAGGCCCCTGCCCTCCTCGCGACCCTGCCCGCCACGCGGCGAAGCCGCCTCTGCGGCACCGGGATCGCGATGCCCTTCGATCTGTGGAGCTGGGGCGATGCCCTCGATGCCCCTGCCGGATCGCTGGAAGCATGGCGGGACTTTCCGATCGCAGAGCGCCTGTCCGACACGATGCCCGGAACGCCGGTGGCGCTGTCGAACGACGGGACGGCGGCCTGCGCAGCGGAGTTTCTGGCAGGGGGACCATCCGCGCCGCCGGATTTCTTCACCCTCTTCGTCGGCTGGTTCGTCGGGGGCGGCATCGTCTTGGACGGCAAGCTGCATTCGGGGCGGCAGGGCAATGCCGGGGCGCTCGGCTCGATGCTGGTCAGCGGACCCGACGGTCCCCGGCCCCTGCTGCAACGGGCCTCGCTCATGCGGCTGGAGCAGATAGCCGGGCGGGAGATCCCCGTCGAGGGCGCGGATGCGGCCTATTGGGAATCCGCTGCCGTGGACCGCTGGCTGGACGAGGCCGCCCCCGCCATCGCCCAGAGCGCCGCCAATGCCGCCGCCGTCATCGATTTCGCCGCCCTGCGGATCGACGGCGCGATGCCGCCCGCGCTCCGTCGGCGGCTTGTGAACGCGACGCGGGCGGCCTATGGGCGGCTCGACACGCGCGGCCTGTCGCCGCTGGCCATCGACGAGGGGCATGTCGGGCCGGATGCGCGGGGCGTGGGGGCCGCGATCCTGCCGATCCTCGAAGGATTCTCGCGCGACCGGGGGGTGCTGCTGAAACCCGTCGCGTGAGGGCCGTCAGGCG
>Ga0114952_1001714_pt1 | contig 18055 bp, 17 predicted proteins | sample SidtaG_2_FD_87303 | JGI IMG/M metagenome (GOLD analysis project Ga0114952, IMG submission 87303) | Marine algal microbial communities from Sidmouth, United Kingdom - Sidmouth_Asex2 metaG | ecosystem: Host-associated > Algae > Red algae > Unclassified | place: Sidmouth, United Kingdom | collected...
GTATTGTATAGCGTGTAGAATAGAATGTATATAATAAAAACAAAAACACTATTAAATGCGTACAATTAACAATTATTATAAGATTTAAACTTGAGGTATTGTCTGTTATATTTAAATAACTAATTATCCCAAAAAGAATAAATATAGCAAGTAAAAACCATAACTAATTTTTGATTTATAGCTTTTCATTTTCTTAAAATTAAATTAATGGCGACCATAATCTACAATAAGACTCCTTAAATTTTTCAAATTTAGGTCTATTTTCCCATTTTTCTTTATTTACAAGCTCACAATCTTTTAAATCATCTAAGAAATGTGCTTTTAAAATTTTGCTGTTTTCAATATCATAAATAAAAGCATTGACTTCAAAATTAATATTAAAACTTCTGTAATCCATATTTGAAGTTCCTATGGTTGAAAAAATATCATCTACAACCATTGTTTTGGCATGTATAAATCCCTTTGTATAACAATACACTTTAATGTCTGCATCAAATAAACTTTCTAAATATGAGTTTGTGGCATGCTTTACAGTCCAGGAATCAGATATTTTTGGAATTATCAACTTTACATCTACACCACTTCTTGATGCTACTTGCAATGCTGTAACAATCTGAGAATTTGGAACAAAATAAGGTGTTGTAATATAAATATAATCTACAGCGGAAGTTATCGCTGTAAATATAGCTTCCATAATATTTGCCCAATCTGTATCTGGCCCACTTGCAGCGATTTGTACCGCAACATTATTTTTACAAGTGACTTTAGGGAAGTAAGAAGTATCTATTTTTAGTTTTTCATTTGAAACAAAATCCCAAGTTGTAAAAAAATTAATTTGTAAGGATTTAACCGCTTCTCCTTCAAGCCTTAAATGGGTGTCTCTCCAATAGAGATTGTCGTTTTCCTCATTTATATATTCATCTGATATATTAATACCGCCTACATACGCAATTTCCCCATCTATAATTGCAATTTTACGATGATTTCTGTAATTCATTTTACCTGTAAATCTTGAAAACAGTACTGGCATAAATGGAAAGTGTTGAACTCCAGAATTATTTAGTTTTTGTTTCATCCTAGACGATAACTTACTACCAACATCATCATAAGTTAGTCTTACTTTTATACCTTGCTTTGCTTTAGTACATAAAACATCTAGAATTTTTGTTCCTATTTTTCCATCTGTAATAATATAGTATTCAAAATGGATATGGTTTTTGGCTTGCTCTAAATCTCTTAATAATGTATCAAACTTTTTATTAGCATTTTTTAAAATCTTAATATCGTTACATAAAGTAAGTGGCGAGTTTTTATTACTATAAAGGAGTTTAACGAGTTTTACTTTATGATCTAAATAATCATCAACTCGCCTAATATCCTTTCCATCAAGTTCCAATTCGCTATTAATGGATTTTATCGTTTTTTGATTAAGAACATGTTTTCTGTTAAAAATTTTATTTTTCCGGTATTCTTGTCCAAATAAGTAATAAACAAGTAGCCCTAAAAAGGGAAAAAGTACCAAAAAGATTATATAAGATAATGTTTTCGTTGGATTGATATTTTTTAGCACTACGGTTATAACCGCAGATATAGCTAAAATATAATTAAGTATAATTAAAACAATCCAGTAATTATCTTTAAGATAGTCCATCATGACTTCTTAGTAATAATAACCTTCTCTAGGTATTTCTAAATAATATTGTTTTTTTGATTTATTATTAAGGTGAGGCTCTCGTAACCAAGGATTATGAAGCTTTAATAATTTATAATTTATTCCAAACCGTTTTGCAAACTTTGTAAAATCTGTTACAGCACTATCTACTTCAATTTTATATGTTGGAACGTTGGTATATAAATCTTTATCTCTAAAATTAAAACCATATTTTTTTGGATTAGATAAAATTTCTTTTAAAGCCACAATTCTAAATAAATAACGCCCTGTTTCTTCTCCTAAAAGTAAATCATAATACTCTGAGACACCTTGTTCTCTTAAACGTCTAGAAACGCCTGCATTTCCGGCATTGTATGCCGCAGCAGCTAATGTCCAAGATCCTAATTTTTCTTTTGCATTTAAAAGATATTTACAAGCAACCTCGGTTGATTTTTCTAAATTATAACGCTCATCAACATTTTTATTTATCTCCAAACCATTTTCTCTTCCTGTAGCAGGCATAATTTGCCATACACCCCTTGCTCCTGCAGGAGAAACAGCATTTGTTAAGCCACTTTCAATAACTGCTAAGTATTTAAAATCGTCTGGGATTCCATTTTTTTCAAGTATAGGCTCAATAATTGGAAAGTACTTTTTTACACGCTTAAACATAAGCAACCCATTAGATTGCCAATAAGTATTTACTAATAACTCTCTATCCATACGTTCTAATATATCTGGATTATTAAGAGGCATAGCCTCGCCTGCAAAATTCAAATTATTTGGAACTTGCAATGCATATACATTATAATCATTTATCAATTTTGTTTCAAAATTTTCATCTGTCGGGGCATCTTGTAAAGCAAAAATAAATATAGCGCATAAACTTAATAATCCCACAAACATCAATCCTTTCTGTATAATCTTCATATTTATAAGTTTTGTTTAAAATTAAAAAAAAATAATTTAGTTGTCTAAAATTAATTGAGGTAAATTTTCATTAAACCATTTATATTTATTGATAATAGCAATATGAGTACCACTTTTTACAACAATACAATTTTTAATGTATTTTAATGGAAATACGGTGTCTTTATCTCCATGTATATGTATAATTTCAGGAATTTCTTCATGTTGAGACCAACATACCATTTCCTTTATCGCCCAACTTAAATATTTACTATCGTTTACTGATAAATATTTTTTATAAAGTTCCAATCGCTTTACTATATTTTTACCAAACGCATATTTCTCAAAAACATCTATTTTACTTGCCAATTGTGTTGGAACCAAAGCATAAGCCTTAGTAGCCTTAGCTAAAAGCATTTTTTTTGGCAACTCATGCACAGACTTTACACTCGATACAATAATGAGTTTTTTAACTTTTATATGTTTACTAATTTCCTGTACAATAACTCCCCCAAAGGAAACACCTAATAAAACAATTTTATCATGATTAATTTTTTTAGATAAACGTAAAGCATAATCACTAATAGTTTCATTATCTAAAGGAATTAACCATTCTAAAAAATGAATTTCAAATTGATTTTCTGGCAATTCAATATGTTCAAATATTTTTGGGCTTGCTGCCATTCCTGGCATTAAATAAATATGTATTAACTCTTGAACCATAAGGGATTAAGCATTAATTTACTTTATTTTATCAATTTTTTGTTATACTTTTGCACAAAGTTAGAGAAATAGTCCTCACTATTTTAGATTCCTAAGAAATAAAACATAATTTTACTATGGTTGAAGCTGCAGAATTAATTGACAATGATTTTTTACGTCAATTTGAAATTAAAGTTAACGATGATTTGGCAATAATTGAATACTCTTTGCAAGAACGAAAGATTTTTTTAACCAAACTTATAATTCCTGAAAGCGTAAAGGACGAAAATTTTGAAAAAGAATTTTTATCTCTTGTGTTTGAAGAAATAGAATCGCGTAATTTAAGTGTTATGCCTACTTCTCCAGAAATAGCAAAATTTGTAAGAAGTAATAGAAAATATAAACGAATGCTTCCAGTAGGTGTTAGAATATAATATTTACACTTTTATAGGATATTAAAAAATCTGAAGCTTAGTTTTGGATTTTTTTTATTTTACTGCTTAGTATAAACCAAAGTCAAATTTCTAGTTTCTATTATCTCCGTTTTATCTTCGTTGTAAATTTTAAGTCTATCTTCAAACACTAAAGAAATTTGATTTCCATCAATTTCAGCTTCACTTTCTCCAATTGTAATAATTGAATCTTTAACAGTGTATTCTGTTGCTAAACTTATAACACCCTCAGTATCACAAGCAACATCAAAATTATATGTCTCAGTTTCACCACTTAATAAAGTGATATTTATTTCAGGATTAAACGTTGTATTTAAAGACACAACGCCATTTTTATTAAAAAGCAAGGTTTCATTACGCGAACAATCAATTTCATTTAAAAGGTTTGTGCTTAATGTACCATCGTTATTAATATCAAACCCGCCTTCAATATTCCAAGCGGTTAATTCCCAAACACCGAGTATTGTTTGGTTATTTGAATCGTCCGTATCACCTGAAGAGCAACTAGTAAAACATACTAGAGTAAATGCGATACACAGGCTAAAAACTAATTTATTCATAATTGGGACATGATTAATTACTTGTAAAAGTAAATGTAGAATATTTATGCGCACAATAAATAAGCTAAATAGCTAAAATTCAAGGTTTACTTGTTAAAAACTGTAGAAGTTAGTTTGATAAAACATTTAAAAACTCAAATCTTACTAAACCGTCATAATCAATTTTGGTAAGTTCAACTTGATGTAATGTGTTAACTAAATCAGGATTCCAAGGCGATTTAACTTTTATATAGTTTTCTGTAAAACCATGAATATAGCCGTCTTTATTTTCACTTTCAAATAAAACAGTTCTTGTTGTTCCTATTTGTCCTTCATAAAAAGCACGACGTTTTTTTACCGATAAGCCTCTTAACATCTTACTACGTTTACTTCTAATATTTTTTGGCACAACGCCATCCATTTCCGCTGCTTCAGTATTATCGCGTTCAGAATATGTAAACACATGCAAATATGAAACATCCAACTCGGTTAAAAAGTTATACGTTTCTAAAAATTGCTCGTCGGTTGCTCCGGGAAATCCAACGATAATATCTACACCGATGCAAGCGTGGGGCATTACTTCTTTAATTTTAGCAACTCTGTTTACATACAATTCGCGCATGTAACGACGTTTCATTTTTTTAAGAATAGTGTTACTGCCTGATTGTAATGGAATATGAAAATGTGGCACAAAGGCTCTTGATTTTGATACCAAATCGATAGTTTCATTTTTTAACAAATTCGGCTCAATAGATGAGATTCGTAATCGTTCAATACCTTCTACCTTATCTAACTCAGTTACTAGATCTAAAAAAGTATGTTTATGCTTTTTATTACCAAATTCGCCTTTTCCATAATCGCCAATATTAACACCCGTAAGTACAATTTCTTTAATATTTTGTTCTGAAATGGCTTTAGCATTTTTCAAAACATTAGCCATAGTATCACTTCTTGAAATACCTCGAGCTAAAGGGATTGTACAATAGGTGCATTTATAATCACAACCATCTTGAACCTTCAAAAAAGCGCGCGTTCTATCGCCTACAGAATAACTACCCACATAAAAATCAGCATCTTCTATTTCGCAGGAATGAATTTCTCCATAATCATTTTTAGAAAGATCGTTTACATAATCTGTAATTTTAAATTTTTCAGTTGCTCCAAGTACTAAGTCAACACCATTTACATCTGCTAATTCTTGTGGTTTTAATTGCGCATAACAACCAACAGCGGCAACAAACGCACTTGGATTAGCCTTTTGAGCTTGCTTTACAATGGTTTTAAAACGTTTGTCTGCATTTTCAGTAACCGAACAAGTATTAATGACATACATATCTGCCTTTTCAGAGAAATCAACACGATCAAAACCTTCATTTTTAAAATCTCTTGCAATAGTTGATGTTTCTGAAAAATTCAATTTGCAACCTAATGTGTAAAATGCGACTTTTTTATTCATTGTATTTTCTTTTCCGTGAACACGGAAATCTCATTATATTTACCTTAATTTATTAAAAGATTTCAAATTTACAACTAATAAGTTACATGATAAAACCAATTTTAAATCAAATAATTAGTTATTTATCAATTAGTTGTATCTTTTTTTTGTTTTTTTCCTGCGGAAATAGTTCAGATACAAACAACAATCATCTCGTGTTTCGTTATAACGAATTTGCAAATATAAACACGTTAGATCCTGCATTTTCAAGAACATTACAAGATAACTCTGTTTGCAATCAATTATTTAACGGTTTGGTACAATTGGATGATAAACTAAACATATTACCCTGTATTGCTAAACAATGGACAATTTCTGAGGATGGATTAACCTATAACTTCTCACTAAGAAACGATGTGTACTTTCACAAACATAAATTATTTGGAAAAGATTCCACAAGAACAGTAAAAGCAAGTGATTTTACATATAGTTTAAACAGACTTAGGGATGAAAAACTTGCTGCTCCAGGAAGTTGGGTGTTAAATAAAGTGGATAATTTTAAAGCGGTTAACGATACTATTTTTGAAATAAATTTAAAACAGCCTTTTCCTGCTTTTATAGGGTTATTAACCATGAAATATTGTTCTGTAGTACCTAAAGAAATTGTTGAAAAATATGGAACAGATTTTCGTTCAAATCCTATAGGCACTGGCCCTTTTAAATTTAAACATTGGAAAGAAAATATAAAATTAGTTTTTAGACGTAATGATAATTATTTTGAGAAAGATGAAAAAGGCAAACAATTACCTTACTTAGAGGCTGTAGCATTAACTTTTTTACCCGACAAACAAAGTGAGTTTTTGCAATTTGCACAAGGAAATATTGATTATTTATCTGGTCTAGATGCATCTTATAAGGATGAGCTACTAACTGCCGATGGACGCCTTAGAGCATCCTATTCAGAATTTATTAATATGAATAAAGGCCCATTTTTAAATTCTGAATATTTAGGTTTTTATTTAGACTCTGAAACTCCCGAAATACAATCTAAACTCATTAGGAAAGCTGTTAATTATGGTTTTGATAGAAAAAAAATGATGATTTACTTAAGAAATGGTATTGGAAACCCTGCTAATGGTGGTTTTATTCCAATTGGCCTTCCTGGATATAATAAATCTATCGGCTTTACTTATCAACCTGAAAAAGCAAAACAATTAATTGAACAATTTAAGACTGAAAGCGGAATAACAAATCCTGAAATCACTTTAGTAACATCTAGCAATTACTTGAGCTTTTGTGAATTTATACAACGAGAATTGGAAAAGGCTGGGTTAAAAATTAACGTTGATGTAATGCCTGAGGCTACATTAAGATCGTCTCGATCTAATGGAAAAATAGATATGTTTAGAAGTTCTTGGGTTGCTGATTATTTAGATGCTGAAAATTATTTATCTATTTTTTATAGCAAAAATTTTGCTCCAGATGGCTCTAACTATTTTCATTTTAAGAATGATTTAGTTGACAGTCTTTATAATAAAGCGTTTACTGTTTCTGATATTGAGAAACGCAAACATTTGTACAGTACTATTGACTCTTTAGCTATGGATCATGCTATTATGGTTCCTTTATTTTACGATGAAGTTTTACGCTTTACTAGAAAAGAAGTAAAGGGATTAGGTATTAACCCTATAAATTTACTGGATTTGAGATATGTTATAAAGGATTAGTTTTCTTCTATATTTCCACCAATATATTAAATTTTACCTTTTACTAAATAACCTGATTTTCCTAGTGCTTTTTTCTGATCAATCATAAAAAAACTATTTATATTCCGAAAGGCATAAATATAAAGTCTAACATGATTGCTGAATAATTTTAGTACGTAAAAATCTTTAAAATTTTCTATATACAGGCCTACCAACATCCCACTGATTACAATTGCAACCCATTTAACAAGATCATACCCAAAACATCACATAACAACCATTTACTTTACTCATATTTATTTACAAGTTGATAAAATTTTTTACAAATAGAGTAAATTAGTATAGACTAAACATAGGTTATTTTTTATTCTATGATTTTCCCAAAACATTGAAATATAACTTTAATGCAAAAAACTAGATAATAGCCACTTTAAAAATTGAATTAGATAGACCATAATAAGTTCGGAGACTTGAAATGGAAAACGCAACTTTATGGTAACGTCCAAATTTTAATCCCTTCTATATTGTTTTGTTTCTTCAAAAATATGCTCTAAAATGGCTTTATCTTGATTTGTAAATTCAATTTTTCGTCTTTTCATAACCACTTCAGCTACTTCGAAAGCTTTTTTAGTTAAATATGTAGTAAAACCACTGCTACCACCCCAACTAAAACTAGGCACAAAATTACGTGGAAAACCACTACCAAAAATATTTGCACTTACACCAACAACCGTTCCTGTGTTAAACATGGTGTTTATACCACATTTACTGTGGTCACCCATCATAAGTCCGCAAAATTGTAAGCCGGTTTTAGCAAAACCTTCTGTATTGTAATCCCACAAACGTACTTCGGCATAATTATTTTTAAGGTTTGAGTTATTGGTATCTGCACCTAAATTACACCATTCACCTAAAACAGAGTTTCCTAAAAATCCATCGTGCCCTTTGTTGGAATAGCCAAAAATGACCGAGTTATTAATCTCGCCACCAACTTTACTGTGAGGCCCAACGGTTGTTGGCCCGTAAATTTTAGCTCCCAATTTTACACCTGCACTTTCACAAAGTGCAAAAGGGCCACGAATAATAGCGCCTTCCATAACTTCAGCATTTTTACCGATATAAATAGGGCCGTTACTAGCATTAAGTGTAGCAAATTCTAATTTTGCGCCTTCTTCTATAAAAATATTTTCTGGCGCTATAATATTATTACTTTCTGGAATAGGTTGCGATGTTTCGTTTTTCGTAATTAAAATAAAATCATTTTGAATAGCTTCCCCATTTTTAGAAAAAATATCCCAAGTGTTTTCTATTTTAATAATATCTTGAATGAATTCAATAGCTTCGTAATCATCAAAATTAATATTGTCTTGCGTATCCTTTGTAAAAAAGGCAATCACATCCTCATCTTTAAAAATGGCTTGATTTTCTTTTAAATCACTTATTAGTTTTGCCAGCTCAAAATTTGGAAGATAGGATGCATTAATCATAATGTTTTCATCCATTTCAACCATTGGGTATTTATCTGAAAGATAATCTTCCGTTACGGTTGTGGTGGTTACTTTTAAAAAATTTTCCCACTTTTCTCTGATAGTTAAAATACCAATACGAATATCGGCTACGGGTCTCGTAAATGTAAAAGGCAATAAATTGTTACGTGACGGACCATCAAAAAGAATGTAATTCATACGGAAGCTAAAAGTTGAAAGTTAGAAGCTAGAAGTTTTTTAACTTTAACTCACTAAACTTGTTAATTAACAATATTGTAAAAATAAAAAAGCCTTTCTGTAATAGAAAGGCTTTTAATAAATATTTTCTTTACTAAACTTATTTTTTAAATTTAGCGTACTTAGTTTTAAACTTATCAATACGACCAGCTGTATCTACTAATTTAGATTTACCGGTGTAAAATGGGTGAGATGTTCTAGAGATCTCCATTTTAACTAATGGGTATTCAACGCCATCAACTTCAAGAGTTTCGTTTGTATCTGCTGTAGACTTTGTTAAAAACACATCTTCGTTAGACATATCTTTAAACGCTACTAATCTATAATTTTCTGGATGTATACCTTTTCTCATCACTAAATGCTTTTTATTCGTTCCAATTTTGGAAATGCAAATTTAGGTATTTTTTATAAATGTGCAATATTTTTTATAATTTTTTATTTCGATTTTCATTTTTATCTAAATGATAATCTCTATAGGAAACTCACAGCGCTACTTTAAGTTGTTTTTTTAATTTTAGTGTTACGTTTTACTATCTTTGGCTACTAACTGTTCAACAGAACAAATTAATTAAATATTATGGAAAAATCTTTAAAATCTATCGCCACTAATTATGGACTTTATTTAGGCGTTACACTAGCTTTAATAAGCGTAATTGCTTATGCTGTTAATTTAGATTTATATACGCAAATATGGTTTGGCCTGTGTTTACTCGCTATAATAATTGTTTTTGGAATCATTGCTGTAATAAAAATTAAAAAAACCAATGGCGGCTTTTTAAGTTTTAAATATGCTTTTACAGCTTATTTTATAACCATTTTAATTGGAATGGTTATTAGCACATTAGTTAGCGTTATTATTTTTAATTTTATAGATCCTGATGCTGCTGCAGAACTACAAGTAAAAGTGATGGATGCGCAAATAGCACGATTAGAGGCTTATAATGTTCCTGTTGATGTTATTGACGAAACTGTAAAAAAAATGGAATCCCAAGGAAATATGTTTTCTATTGGTAATGTATTGCAGTCTTTAGTTTTTCAATTAATTGGGTTTAGTGTAGTAGGATTAATTGTTGCTGCGGTTATGAAAAAAAATAATCCAGACGAAGTATAAATTCAGTATTTTTGAATATTATTTTGAAATTACTTTAAATGCATATATCTGTAGTCATACCACTACTTAACGAAGAAGAATCTTTAACAGAATTATATAGTTGGATTGCAAAGGTTATGCAAACCAATCATTTTTTATATGAAATCATTTTTATAGATGATGGTAGTACTGATAATTCTTGGAGTATTATATCAAAATTATCCGTAGAAAATGAAGCTGTAAAAGGCATTCGTTTTCTAAGAAATTTTGGTAAATCCCAAGCTTTACATGCCGGTTTTAAAAAAGCAAAAGGCAATGTCGTTATTACAATGGATGCCGATTTACAAGATAGCCCTAATGAAATTCCAGATCTATATAATATGATTATTGATGATGGGTATCATTTGGTTTCTGGATGGAAAAAAAAACGTTACGATTCTGTTATTTCTAAAAACTTACCTTCCAAACTTTTTAATTGGGCCGCAAGAAAAACATCTGGTGTTAAACTAAATGATTTTAATTGTGGACTTAAAGCTTATAAAAATGAGGTTGTAAAAAATATTGATGTTTCTGGCGAAATGCATCGCTACATTCCAGTACTCTCTAAAAATGCTGGTTTTGCTAACATAGGCGAGAAAATAGTAAAACATCAAGCCAGAAAGTATGGCGAAACTAAATTTGGCATGAGCAGATTTATTCATGGTTTTTTAGATTTAATAACTATATGGTTTATATCTCATTTTGCCAAACGTCCTATGCATTTATTTGGTTCTTTAGGCTTTATTATGTTTGCTATCGGTTTCTTTTTTGCTATTTATTTAGGCATTGACAAACTTTATTTAAACCGAGCAGGAAGGCTTATTACACAGCGTCCAAAATTTTATATTTCACTTTCCGCTATGATTATGGGTACACAATTTTTTATTGCTGGTTTTTTAGGTGAACTTATTTTACAAAATAAAACAGAGAAAAAACGTTACCTTGTTAAAGATGAGCTAAATTTCTAAGAAAAATTTTATTTTTTTTCTTTTTGTTTCATTATGCAATTTTATTAAATGTTATATTTAGGCAAATGCTTACTTTTGTTTTTAACACCAAATACTTTTAAACTAAATATATGATACACATTGAACCAAAAATTTTAGATAGAATAAACGCTTGGTTAACGCCTGCTTTTGATGAAAAAACACAAACTATAATTAAAGATAGTATTGCAAATAATCCAAAAGATATTCAAGAAAGCTTTTACAAAGATTTAGAATTTGGAACTGGTGGTATGCGCGGTATTATGGGCGTTGGCACAAATCGTATTAACAAATATACTTTAGGAAAAAGCACACAAGGTTTAAGTGATTATTTACATAAACAGTTTCCAGATGAAACCCCAAAAGCTGTTATTGCTTATGATTGTAGACATAATAGTAAATCACTTGCAAAGGTGGTTGCTGATGTATTTTCTGCAAACGGTATTGAGGTTTATCTATTCGAAGATTTACGTGCTACACCAGAGTTATCGTTCGCAGTAAAACATTTAAACTGCCATTGTGGTATTGTGTTAACAGCATCACACAATCCACCAGAATATAATGGTTATAAAGTGTATTGGAAAGATGGTGGTCAATTAGTCCCCCCACATGATAATGCAGTAATTAGCCTAATTAATAATATAAATTATTCAAAAATAAAGTTCGATGCTAATGAAGATCTCATTCATTATATAGGAAAAGAAATAGATGATGTATTTATTGATGCCTCTGTTGAAAATGGCTCAGTTGGTGCTACACAACAAGCAAAGGATAATTTAAAAATAGTATTTACTTCACTACACGGAACGTCTATTACAGCAGTTCCAGAAACTTTAAAGCGTGCAGGGTACAAAAATGTTTCTATTGTAAAAGAACAAGAAGTACCAGATGGTGGCTTTCCAACAGTAAAATCACCTAATCCAGAAGAGCCGGCAGCACTAAAAATGGCTTTAGAACTCGCTGAAAAAGAAGGTGCTGATATTGTAATTGGAACCGACCCTGACTGTGATAGATTAGGCGTAGCCGTTCGAAATTCAGATGGCGAATTACAATTGCTTAACGGTAACCAAACCATGGTTATGATGGTAGATTTCTTATTAAAAAAATGGAAATCTGAAGGAAAAATAAAAGGTAAAGAATTTATTGCAACTACTATTGTATCAACCCCAATGCTTAATAAAATTGCGGAATCTTATAAGGTTGATAATAAAATTGTATTAACAGGTTTTAAATGGATTGCTAAACTTATTGTTGATTTCCCTGAGCTGGATTTTATTGGTGGCGGTGAAGAAAGCTTCGGTTTTATGGTAGGCAATTTTGTAAGAGATAAAGATGCGGTAACAGCTACCCTATTAGCTTGTGAAATTGCAGCTATAACCAAATCAAATGGCAGTTCTTTCTTTGATGAATTGGTTAAACTTTACGTTGAACATGATTTCTATAAAGAGAAATTAATTTCATTGACTAAAAAAGGTATTGAAGGTGCTGAAGAAATTAAACAAATGATGACGGATGCTCGTGAAAACCCACTTAAAATAATCAATGGTTCTAAAGTTGTAAAACTTGAAGATTACGATTTATCAACTTCAAAAAACATGGCAACTGGTGAAACAACTTCATTATATGTACCAAAATCCAACGTTATTATTTATTATACTGAAGATGGTAGTCAAATTGCTTTAAGACCTAGTGGAACAGAACCAAAAATTAAGTTTTATGTAAGTGTGAATTCCAAATTAGATGCAGTAGAAAATTTTAAATCCAAAGAAGTTGAATTAGATACCAAAGCAGAAACTATTTTAAAAGACATGAACCTTATTTAATGGGGCATTTTGTAACGATATTAAAATATGCTAAGCCTTATAAAAAATACGCTGTAGGTCATATTATAGGTAATATTTTTTATGCATTATTTGGGACACTTTCCTTTATAGCACTAATACCTATGCTCGATGTCATATTTGGTAAAGATAAAGAACCTCCAAAATCGATACCTAAATTTACAGAAATAGGTAAAATTAAAGAATTTGGAGAAGACCTTCTTTATTTTAAAATGAATGAATTTACAGGTGGAGACCAAGCTAAATCTTTAGTTTTTGTAATTATCCTCATAGTCATTATGTTTTTACTGAAAAATATAGCGGGCTATTTAGCCAATTACTTTATGGTTTTTTTGCGGAATGGAGTCATCAGAGATATCAGAGATAAGGTTTACAAAAAAACTGTAGAATTACCACTTTCCTTTTTTTCAGAACAGAGAAAAGGCGATATTATAGCTAGAGTTACAGGCGATGTAAATGACTTACAATACTCATTTCTACCTGTGTTAGAACTGATAGTCAGAGAACCTTTAACCATAATTTTTACGTTGGTTACAATGCTAATAATAAGTCCTCAATTAACTTTGTTCGTTTTTATTTTTATACCAATAATGAGCTTTGTAATTTCAAGAATAGGCAAAAGCTTAAAACGAAAATCAGGGCGCGTACAAAAAGAGCAAGGTGTATTTCTATCAACTTTAGAGGAGACCTTAACTGGTTTAAGAATTATAAAAGGATTCAATGCAGAAGGTCTTTTCAATAACCGTTTTCAAGAATCAACAGATCGATTTTATCACTATTCAAACAAACTTTTAAACCGTCAGAATTTAGCCTCTCCATCTAGCGAAATTCTCGGTATTGTAATGGTTTCGGGAATACTTTGGTATGGTGGAAATTTGGTTCTTAGCGGTGGGCCAGAATTAGGTTTGGATGGGAGTGAATTTTTGGCTTTTATGACACTGTCATACAATATACTTACACCAGCAAAAGCCATTACCCGTGGTATTTATAATGTTAAGAAGGGTGCTGCTGCAGCAGAGCGTATTCAAGAAATTATAGACTCTCCTAATCCAATAAAAGATAAACCCGATGCTATTGATAAAACAGGGTTTAATACCGAAATAATATTCAATAATATTTCATTCAAATATCAAGATGACTTTGTTTTAAAGAATTTTTCATTAACTATCCCAAAAGGAAAAACAGTAGCATTAGTTGGTCAATCTGGTAGTGGAAAATCTACCATTGCTAACCTTATAACACGATTCTATCATGTTAATAAAGGAGAAATTTTAATAGATGGCATTAATATTAACGATTTAACGACAAGCTCATTAAGGAAACAACTTGGTATTGTTACTCAAGATGCCATTTTATTTAATGATAGTATCGCAAATAATTTAAAACTTGGCAAGCAAGATGCTACAGACACTGAAATTATTGAAGCTTTAAAAATCGCCAATGCATGGGAATTCGTTAAAGATTTACCTGAAGGTATAAACACAAATATAGGAGATTCTGGAGGTAAACTTTCTGGTGGACAAAAACAACGTTTAAGTATTGCTCGTGCCGTTCTTAAAAGTCCTCCTATCATGATTTTAGATGAAGCCACATCGGCCTTAGACACTGAAAGTGAGCGTATTGTTCAAGTCGCACTAGAAAACATGATGAGAAACAGAACATCTATTGTTATTGCTCACAGACTTTCTACCATCCAAAACGCAGATAATATTGTCGTTTTGAACAAAGGCGAAATTGTTGAACAAGGCAAACATGAAGAACTTATTGCTAAAAAAAGTGTTTATAAAAAGTTAGTAGATATGCAAAGTTTTGAGTAATACAGTTTAAAAAGATTTTATAAAATAAAAAAGGATAGAGATTTAGGCTTCTATCCTTTTTCTGTTTTTGTTAGATTTGGGAAAACTAACAACATAAGTAAATTACTAATGCAAACATAAAACATAAAAACCTACCTCACAAGAAAAATTGCATTTAATCGTTCTTATATATCATTTAATCGATTATTTAATACATAAACAACTAATATATAGCAACATATATTCATAGGAAATTTTAAAATTTTCACTTTTAAACTTTTAGTATATTTATAAGTCTAAAATTTAAACAATTGTTTGTGATTGACGAAGCGCAACTATTACAACAACTAAAATCTAAAACCCATAAAAACCAAGGTTTTAAAGTCTTACTAGAGCTTTATAAAGAGCGTTTGTATTGGCATATTCGTCATATTGTAAAATCTCATGACGATGCCGATGATGTGCTTCAAAATACATTCATTAAAATTTTTAAAAACATCGACAAGTTTAATGGCGATAGCAAACTATTTTCGTGGATGTATCGCATAGCCACAAATGAATCCATAACATTCATAAATAAAAAAGCAAAACGATTGCAGGTAAGTAATGAAGAGGTTCAAAAACTTGCTTTAAGTAATTTAAAATCGGATGTTTATTTTGAGGGAGATGCCATTCAACTAAAATTACAAATGGCCATTGCAACATTGCCAACAAAGCAACAATTGGTTTTTAATATGAAATATTTTCAAGACATAAAGTATAAGAACATGTCTGATATATTAGAAACAAGCGAAGGTGCCTTAAAAGCATCTTACCACATTGCAGTAAAAAAAATTGAAGCTTATTTAACTAAAAATTAAACCTTTCCTATTTGTTTTGGTCAAATAGTTAAGAATACAAATAAAATGAAAAACGAGAAATCACATCATATCAAATCTACAGGATATAAAACACCTGATAATTATTTTGAATCTTTCGATGAAAAAATTTTAAGTAAATTGAATATTGAAAATTCATTAGATGCGATTAAAGACACTGGATTTAAGGTGCCTAAAGATTATTTCAAATCGTTAGATACCGCTATATTAGACAAGAGTTTAAATGAAAAAGAATCAAAAGTAGTTCAACTATTTAGCAAAAAGAACTTAATTTATATATCTAGTATCGCAGCTGCTATTCTATTATTATTTGGCCTATCTATTTTGGAAAGCAAGCCAACTTTTGATAATTTAGAAATTGAGACTGTGGAAGACTATTTTATTAATGAGCCTATAAGTTCTTATGAAATGGCTTCATTATTAACCGATGAGCAACTTGAAAAAGAACTCATAATTGATTATTCTTTCAACCAAGATAGTCTTGAAGATTATTTATTAAAAAACGCTGAAATAGAGGACTTAATTATAGAATAAAATATAAATAATATGAAAAAATTACTCACGGTTACGCTGCTGCTATTGGCATTAAATATATCAGCACAGCAAAAGCACAGAGATCGTATTAAAGCACTAAAAATTGCTGTTATTACAGAAAATTTAGACTTAACAACAAAAGAGGCGCAACAATTCTGGCCCATTTACAATGCTAATGAAAAAGAAATGTCTGCTATTAAATCCAAAGAAATTAAAACGATTAAAAAGGAAATAAGAGCACATATGGATACCATGACAGATGATAAAGCTACTGCTCTTTTAAATAGACTTAACAATGCCGAAACCCAAATGCACAAACTGCGTATGGATTTAACTAAAAAGCTTTCAGAAATTATATCATCTAAAAAAATAATCAAGTTAAAAATAGCTGAAGAAGATTTTAGAAGGCGAATGCTTCAGGAATACAAAAAACGCAAAAAAGCAGAACATTAGTTTTTCATATTTCCTGCTTAAAAATCAATTTAGAAACCCGACCAGCACCCGCAGCATAAGCCACAGAATCGTTTAAAAATCGAATGGTATAAAAGCTTTCATTACTAATGTGTTTCCAAGAATTTCCAGAATCATTACTATAATCAATACCTTTAAAACCCAAAGCAACTAACTCCTTTCCTGCTCTGTTAGGAATATACTGTACACAACTTCTATATCCTGGGTTTTTATTTTCAGCAACCAACTCCCATGTTTTGCCACCATTTTTAGTTCTTATTTTATTAGCTGCCTTCGCATCCGGCTTTGTATAATCACCACCAATAGCAAAGCCGTGTAAAGCATCGTAAAAATCTATAGAATAAATCCCTTCTGTATCCTGTTTCTTAACCATTGGCGTATCAAACACCTGCCAAGTTTTGCCTTTATCCGCAGAAAAATATACGCGACCTGCAGTTGTAGCCACCCAAGTATTATCACCAACAATTGCAATATTTGTATCACTTGCTGCAAAAGCACCTTCATTTTTTGTGCTTTTTGGTAAATTACTACAAGGTATTTTTACCCATGTTTCGCCAGCATCGCGAGTTATAATTATGGATAAACATCCATCTGTAGCATCGCCTATTGCTATACCTTCTTCATCATTCCAAAAATCCATAGAATCATAAAAAGCTTTGGGATGGGTTTCTGTATAAACTATAATTTTTTCATCGTTTTTAATTTTATACAATCTTGCTGGAGAACCAATCGAAAGTGCAAACCCATTTTTACTTGTAGAAGCAAATGCTCTAAAATTATTTTTAATACTATCATGAGCCATAGGTATCGGATATACAAAATTAGTCATATCATCAACCTCTGTATAATAAACAACTCCCCCGAAACCAGCCGAAGTAAGAAAGAAAACAGCATCATTTTTAACGATTTCCATAGCCCGAACATCCAATAGTGAGTCTTCAATTATATGTACAATCTCAACTTTAGAAAAACCGTTTTCTTTAAACGTTACCTTTTTTCCACAGGAACAAAACGCAAAACCCGTTATCAACAATAGAAAAATATACTTCATAACTTTTAAATTTCCATAAAAATAGAAAAGCTTCATGAATAATACACGTCGCTTTTCATTAAAATATAATCAATAAAAAATATAGTTTTTTATAATCTATTGGGCGTTACCCTATCGGGTCAGGCTTTCCGTTCCAAGTCCTCGCACCTCCAAAAGTCGGGCTGTGGGCTATCCACTACAATCCTTAACGCGAGCAAATCTGCCAACATCATTATATTCATTAAAATACTATTTAATCTGCCAGATACAAA
>Ga0114952_1001715_pt1 | contig 18053 bp, 13 predicted proteins | sample SidtaG_2_FD_87303 | JGI IMG/M metagenome (GOLD analysis project Ga0114952, IMG submission 87303) | Marine algal microbial communities from Sidmouth, United Kingdom - Sidmouth_Asex2 metaG | ecosystem: Host-associated > Algae > Red algae > Unclassified | place: Sidmouth, United Kingdom | collected...
AACCGATCAGAGAACTCTAAAAGATTTTGACCCTTAAATATGTCCATAATTTAATATATTTACTGGATACTAAGATACGTATTTATCTACTGACCTCTGTAAAATATTATAATTAGTCTCTTACAGAAATACAGTATTCTATACCCTAAAACAATTTTTCAAAATCTATACTTTATATTATTAAAAAAAAAGTGCTACTCTATAAAGAGCAGCACTTTTAATATGTAACAATTCAAATTATTTAAAACTTGTAATTAAGTGATAAATTGAACATGGTACCTAATTGACTAAAGTGTGAACCATCATAAGTCATTTGAGAATAACGTTGGTTGAAAGTAATCGCATTAGATTCATTTTCAATTTGAGTTAATCCAGAGCTCGATATTGTTCGATCATCAATAATAGCTTGTCCTGCAGCATTATCTGCTTTAAAAGCCCATTCTGGAAGTACGTTTAACAAGTTGTTTATATTTAATGCAATAGTTAGTTTTTCTGAAGCATTATAATTTATAGCTAAATCGGTAAGAATTTTAGGTATAAACTCTGTTCTTAAACCTTCACTCATAAACTTTTGCCTAAAGGTTGTTTTACCAAAATACGTGTTGTTTAAAGCGAAACCAAATTTATTAATATCATAATTAAGACCTAAAATCCATTTAGATACTGGTCTAGAAGTAAACATTAAAGCTAAATTAGATCTATCTAACACTGTAAAATCGGTGCCTTCAACATTTATTGTAGGTACATCTTCTGTTCTCTTATTGTTTATCGTGTAGTTTCCAGAAAGGTTAATGTTTAATTTACCTGCTCCTAATTCAATATTTTTAATACTAGAAACAAAATCTATACCAGATGTGGTCGTGTCGAATCCATTAACAAAAAACTGATTACCAGCAATTTGATTTGTGTAAATAACGCGATCTTCAACATCAATCTTGTAATAATCTACTGTGAAGCTTATTTTATTTGATAATTTACCACCAAAACCTACAGTAAGGTTTGTTGATTTTTCTGGAGTCAATTTAGGAATTCCTAATTCTCTAGCTCTAGGAGATACATTGTTTACCAAACCTACAACTTCGATTCCGCCACCATCTGCAAAAGAAAACTGAGACTTCTCTGTATAAATTTGATGTAAACTAGGCGCTCTAAATCCTGAAGAAACTGAACCTCTTAACGTAAATTTATCAGATAACTTGTAACGTGAACTTAACTTATAAACAAATGTATTTCCAAAATCAGAATAATTTTCACCACGTATAGTACCGCTTAATAAAAAGTTATCAGTTACATCATAATCTAAACTAAAATAAGCTCCTAAATTATATCTATTAAAAACTCCTGAGTTTTTAATGTCGTTTCCTGCAAACGAATCTGAGCCTCCTTCTTCATATGAAGATACTTTTCCTGCAATAATTTCAAAATTTTCATTTCTAAACTCTGCTCCCATACCAATACTTACTTTGTCTGAAATCAATCTAGAAACATCTAAATTTCCAACAATATGATTAAAAGCAGTGCCACCTGGATCAAAACTTGTAGGACTAAGCTCAGAGTAACTTGGTCCAGAATTATGAGAATTGTTTACTTTGTATGTTTGCTTATTACCACCAATAGTGATACTTCCATCAACATTCCACTCGTTTATCTTTTTTCTTATTCCTAAAGTCGCATTAAAGTCATTTAATATACCTTCAAAAGTTGGGAGGTAACCATCAAAACCACCAGGTTGATCTGAAGGGAATAAATCTTGTAAATATGCTGAATCGCCAGTTGCTACCTTCCAATAAGGCGTTCTATAATTCGCAAAAGAATTTACTTTTTTAAATACATAAGCTGCGTTAAAATATAATTCCGAAGCTTCTGATAAATCTAAACCACCATTAATTAAAAATTTGGCAGCCGCTGTTTCAGGCGATCCGTTAATATTTCCTGCGTCTGGTCTTCTAGATAAAAATTCTTGAACAACACCCAAGTCAGCTCCAAATCCAGTTCCGGCATCGGCTTCTCCTTCAGCACTTACTGTTCCTGGTCTGTTAGCTAAGGCTACTTTTGAAAAATCAATTGTATAGTTTATATACCCTTTATCCTCTCCAACTGTTGTACCATTATTTATACTTAAACCAAACATTTCACCATCACCTTCTGAAGTAACTCCTGTACGTATAGTTGCAGAGCCTCTATTAGCGTTATCTTTTAAAATAACATTTATTACCCCAGCAATAGCATCAGATCCATATTGTGCAGATGCACCATCTCTTAAAACTTGAATACTTTTAATAGCATCTACAGGTATTGCAGAAATATCGGTTCCTGTTTCACCACGTCCTGGTGAATCTTGTGTATATAACAAGGCACTTACATTTTTACGCTTTCCGTTAATAAGAACTAAAGTTCTACTTGGTCCCATGTTTCTAATTTCATAGGGATCTAATAAAGAAGTAGCATCATTTACAGGTGTTTGTACCGTATTAAATGATGGAATTCTAAATTGTAAAGCTTTATCGAATGTGGCTTGACCAGTAGTTGTTAATTCTTTAGCTCCAACAACATCAACAGGTAAAGGGCTATCAACATTACTTCTTGGAGCTGTACGAGATCCTACTAAAATCACCTCATCTAACGCTTCTCCATCAGATAACGTAACATTAATTTGAGATTTATTATTTACAGACTTTTCTATAGTTGAATAGCCAACATAACTATAAACTAAAATACTTTTACCTCCCACTGTTATAGAATAGTTACCATCAAAATCTGTAGTTGTTCCATTTGTTGTGCCTTTTTCAATTACATTTACGCCTGGTATACCAACGCCGTTTGAATCTTTCACAATTCCTGTTACACTATTTTGCGCAAATGCAAATGATGTCATTAATGCAAAAAACATGATTAAACTTTTTTTCATAAATTTTAGTTTTTATTAATAATTAGATTTATATAGTTACTTAAATAAGTACATAAGCTTTAAATTATACTCGCTTTATTTTAACTGTTTTTTAACTATTTTGTAATTTCAACATAACTATCTAAAAATCAATATTTTGAAATATTAAAATTTATAGGCAATATTTGCGTAGAAAAAAGTACCATTTGCACCCATTTGGACAGAATCCCAAGAACCACCGCTATCCGTCCAAATATTTTTTTGAGTGGTTGGGTATTTATTAAATATATTATTAGCGCCCAATCTAAGCGCTACTTTAGTATTTAAAGCATAACCAATATTAATATCGGTAATTAGTTTTTGGTTGTAGACATCTTTTGCTTTTTGTAGTCTATCTTCTGCACTTGTAAATTCTGAATTAACATTTTCTGACTGCAATGGACTGTATATTTGCCAATCTATTAAAGTTACTCTACTAAAACGTGTTAAGGTAAGGTTAGTGCTGAATTTTTGATTGGAGTAATTTAAGTTTATATTAAATTTGCTTTCAGGAGCTGAAGTTGATAAAAACTGTTCATCACGTATTCCAAAAAAAGTATCTTTATCTAAATCTCTATTTTTTATCTCATCAATTTTTATGCTGTTTATATTGCCTGCTAAAGACATCAAAAAAGAATGATTATCTATTTTTTTCTGCCAAGTTAGTTTAACATCTAAACCTACGGTACTCGTATTTATACCATTAGTAAAAAACTGCACATCGTTAACATTTAAATCAAGATCTGATGCATCAAAATTGCCTGTTAAAATAATTCTATCCTTAATATTTACATAATAAGCATCTACAATTGCCGTAAAGTTGTTTATTTGAGCGGTAAAACCCAAGTTTCCGTTAATTGCTTTTTCTTCAATTAAACTACCAATACCAAAACTTCTAGTTATTGGGCTATCATTTAATTCTAACAAAGACTCGAATGGCTCACTTCCTATAAATTTTGTAAACTTTAAATTGTAATAAATTTGAGCTAAAGAAGGTGCTCTAAACCCAGAACTGAAAGAACCTCTAATACTAAAATTAGTATTAGCTTTATATCTAGAAGATAATTTGAAATTAAATGTGCTACCAAAATCACTATATTTTTCATAGCGTCCAGCTAATCCAAGCATAAATTTATTGGTAAAATCAAATTCTGTATCAACATATAAGGCTAAGTTAGACCTTGTTTTATCAACCTCATTTTCGGGAGCATATCCAGGAAATCCTTGAGATCCTCTAGGACGAGGAAAACCATTTAGTGTTACTAAATCATCTGGTGGTGTATTTTGATCAACCACTTTATTATTAATATCAAAAGCCGCGTAAGAACCTACTTCGCCTGCAAATGTTTTATAATTTTCTATTCTGTGTTCTGTACCAAAAGCAATATTTACGCCATTAAGTATATGCTTATAAAACCTTGAAAAACTTGCACTTGTTGTATTTTGATTGAGTACATGCCCACCAGCATCAAAACTTGTTGGCGAGTTAACCAGCAACGTTGCATTTAGTGTTTCTTCTATAAAATAATGGAAGTAATTTTTACCAAACGTATTATTTACATCTATATTCCAATTGTTGAATTGAGTTCTAAAACCAACAGAAATAGAGTTATCCTTTATTTTGGCTGTTATTAATGGATTAAATCCGTTGGGGTAGACTTCAATTACATTTCTGGGGCTATTTGCTGGCCTTGTAAAAGCGTAAGATTCTGAATCTCTATAGCTATAACCACCAAAAGCGTAAAAATTTGATTTTGTATTTATGGGTATTTTTGTATTCATAAAAATGCGATAATCAGTTAATCCAGGCGCGCCATATTTCTCTCTGAAGTCTGCACCTGGCCTTAACGTTTTATCTTGAGACAAAAATTCGGTTGTTACATTTACAAAACCATCCTTTAAAATTTTCATACCATAGTTACCTGATAGTTTTATAGTATTGCCATCGATACCAGAAGATGGATTCTTAAAATTTCCATTAACATTGGCATTATTAAATCCGTAAGTAATATTTCCATTAAAAGAATCTATATTATCTTTTAAAACAATATTCATAACCCCAGCAATGGCATCTGATCCATATTGAGCTGACGCTCCATCACGAAGTATTTCAATTCTTTCTATGGCTGATGCTGGTATGGCATTTAAATCTGTTCCTGAGCTTCCTCTCCCTCGTGTACCTCGTAAATTTATCAAGGACGATTGATGCCTTCTTTTCCCATCAATTAGGACTAAAATATGATCTGGATTTAAACCTTTAAGTGTTACTGGAACAATATGATCTGAACCATCTGCACCAGATTGATTTGAGGCATTAAAAGAAGGAATAACGTATTGTAGTATTTGATTTATTTCTATCTGTCCAGTTCTATTTATAGCCTCTTGCAATGGCACAATATCTAATGCTGAAGGCGTATCTAATGCTGATCGATTTGCATTTCTAGATCCAACAATTTGAACTTCATTTAAGGGTTCTCCTTGTTTTAATACAATCGTTAAATTACTTTTATTTTTAATAGGAATGACTTTAGAAGCATAACCTACATAACTTACCGTAACAAACACGTTATTTATTGAGTTTGTGTGCAGTACAAAATCTCCATTTACGTCTGTAGTAGCACCATGTATAGAACCGTTTACAAGAACATTGGCTTCTACCAAAGGCGTATTAAATTCATTAACGACTTGGCCTTTAATTATAAAACCATTAGAATTTGAAAGTTTTTCAATGGTTTCCTTTAATCGTTTTTTTGCAGTTTCTAAAGAGTTTCTTCCTTGTTCACCTTCACTATAAATAACATAGTAATTATTACCTAAATTATCAAAATTTAGTTTTGTAGCATCTCTTAAATAATCAATAATTAGTTGTAAATCAAAATTATTTAATTTTTGAATGTTTACGTGTATATTTTTAACTAGGCTCACATCATAGGTGAAAAAAACTTGATGTTCTTCACTTAACTTTGATAAAAAATGTGCTAATTTTATTTTCTCGCTTTCAGTATCCTGCGCGTATACACTAAAACAACTGCTTATAGTTATAACAATAATTAAGGTTGTTTTAAAAAGTCTACAAGAGGATATTTTCACAAATTAGAAACTAATTCTTACGAATGTATAACTTATTATATTTATTTACAATAGTTACCTGTGCAGATTTCTCTATAGTTTTAATACAAATTTCAAGATTTTGTATGGGTACAGCCCCTGTTATTAATGTGTTTTTACTCTCTTCATCTTCAAAAACTGTAGTCATACCATACGACTCTTCTATTTTACGCATTGCAGATTCTAGCGTAGAACGCTCAAATACTAAAGACCCGTTTTTCCAAGAGATTTGTAATTCTGGTCTAAGTACTTTTTCTTTTTCAACAATTTTATCATTTTTATAAGAATAGGTAACTAAATTCCCTGGAATCATATTTTTTTGAACACCATTATTTAACCTCAGGGCAATATTCCCCTCTTCTAAAAACACTTGAGTTGTTGTATTGCGGTTATTAACATTAAATGATGTACCATAAACCTCAACTTCTAAATCATTAGTTATTACTACAAATTTAGCATGTGTACTCGGTTTTTTTTCCACATCAAAAAAAGCTTCACCTTTTAAAGTAATCTCTCTAACAGCATCATTTTTATAGGATAAAACAGAATTAGAATTTAATTTAACCCTCGTGCCATCTGGAAGTTTAATATCAATGATTTCGCCATATGCCGTTTTGTGCAAAACCTTTGTAGAGTTGTCAATAACATAAAACAATGTAAAAGAAATAAGTAATAAAGCAGCAGCGGCTATTCTTTGATATTTTAGTTTTTTGTAAAAGGGAATTTTACGAACAGTCGTTAAGGCGTTTAGTTTATCTTCAAATTGAATCCAAGATTCTGATATTTTTTGTTCGGAAAGATTTTTTTTACTGAACTTAATTCCAAGAATAACATCTTTAGCATCATATGCTAGTTGTTTTTTATGAGGATTATCAAGAATCCATTGGTTCCAAAACTCAACATCGGCCATTTGCGTTTTGTTTGCCCAATTGATAAATGATGGGTCATTTATCAAATTTTCAATGTTTCCTTGTTGAGAGTCTTTCATAACAAAATTACTTATTCAGTAATCATTAGTTTATACGCCTTTCTTATATAAAGCACTAATTGAGTCAAATATACTCTCTTTTAGAAAGGTTTTTTTTAATTTATACTATGTTTTTTAAAAGCTCACTCAATAGCGCTTTTTCGCGTAGCTTTTTAATGCCTTTATGTATCAAATTTAAAACACTCTGATAATTAATTTCTAAAACATTAGCTATTTCATCGATACTTAAATCACTATAATATTTAAGGTATAATACTTCTTTTTGCCTGCTCGATAATTCATTTAATAACTTCACTATGCTTTTTTGCTTAAAACAAACAATCTCTTGTTCAATCATAAGCTCTTCAGCCGAAAAATTAATTTCAATAAAAAAATCTTCCTCTTTATCAAAATTCACTTTCTTTAAACTTTTTTTCATTTCACGAAATAAACTTCTCCGAAATGACACAAATAAATAAGGTTTAATGGAATTTAAATCTGCTAAATTTTCTCTATGTTGATAGATATATAGAAAAAAATCTTGCAAACAATCTTCGGTTAACCCAATATTGTTATTTGAAATTTTTAAGCCATAGTTATGTAAAAGCGGGTAATAGACCTTATAGAGCGTAGAAAATGCTTTTAAATCTCCACTTTTAAGCGCCGTCCATAAATTAAAATCAACTAAATTTTTCACAGAAATAAAACTAAGTATTACTAATAGAATAGCAACCTACACTAACAAATATATAATATTTTAGCTAATTCATTAGATTAATCCAATCTATCAGAATTATTTTTTAATTTTTTCTCACTCTACCGTACTTACAAATTTCATTGTGAGATATATATGAAACCATGTATAAATAAAATTCTAATTTAAAAAGAAATAAAACTGAGTAAAAAAAACATGAAAAAAATTGAACTCTATGGTATTTCATTAAATTTGCGGAATCAAAAATAACAACATGTACAGAAGTCATAATTGCGGCGAGTTAAGAGCTACACATATAGATACAGAAGTTACCCTATCTGGTTGGGTTCAAAAATCTAGAGATAAAGGATTTATTGTTTGGGTAGATTTACGAGATCGTTATGGTATTACACAATTGGTTTTTGATGAAGAACGTACTTCGAAAGCATTAATCGAGCAAGCTCAAAATCTTGGACGCGAATTTGTAGTTAAAGTAAAAGGAACCGTTATTGAACGTGCTTCTAAAAATTCAAATATTCCAACTGGTGATATTGAGATCTTAGTATCAGAATTAACAGTTTTAAATGAATCTTTACTTCCTCCCTTTACTATAGAAGATAAAACGGACGGTGGCGAAGATATTAGAATGAAATATCGCTATTTAGATATTCGTCGTAATCCAGTAAAAAACAGCTTAATATTTAGACATAAAGTCACTCAAGAAGTGAGAAATTTTTTATCTAAGGAAGGATTTATAGAAGTTGAAACACCTTATTTAATTAAATCTACACCTGAAGGAGCCCGTGATTTCGTGGTACCTTCAAGAATGAATGCAGGACAGTTTTATGCCTTACCACAATCGCCTCAAACCTTTAAGCAATTACTTATGGTTGGCGGTATGGATAAATATTTCCAGATTGTAAAATGTTTTAGAGATGAAGACTTACGTGCCGATAGACAACCAGAATTCACACAAATAGATTGTGAAATGGCGTTTATTGAACAAGAAGATATATTAAATGCTTTTGAAGGTTTAACTCGCCATTTACTTAAAGAAATTAACGGTGTTGACGTTGAAAAATTCCCAAGAATGCTTTATGATGATGCTATGCGTTTATATGGAAATGATAAACCAGACATTCGTTTTGGGATGGAATTTGGCGAACTAAACGCTGTAACGCAACATAAAGAATTTGGTGTTTTTAATACTGCAGAATTAGTTGTTGGTATTGCTGTTCCTGGCGGAAATAGTTACACAAGAAAAGAAATTGACAAACTTATTGCTTGGGTAAAGCGTCCGCAAATTGGTGCTTTAGGCATGATTTATTCACGTTGTAATGATGATGGAAGCTACAAATCTTCCGTAGATAAATTTTACGATCAAGACGATTTAGCAAAATGGGCAGAAGTTACTGGCGCAAAAGCAGGCGATTTGGTTTGTGTGCTTTCTGGCGATACAAATAAAGTACGTGCACAATTAAGTGCCTTACGTATGGAATTAGCAACACGTTTAGGATTAAGAAATCCTAAAGAATTTGCTCCGCTTTGGGTTATGGATTTTCCATTATTGGAATTAGACGAAGAAACAGGTCATTACCACGCCATGCATCATCCATTTACATCTCCAAAACCTGGTCAATTAGAATTATTAGAAACCAATCCTGGAGAAGTAAAAGCCAATGCCTATGATTTAGTTTTAAACGGAAATGAAATTGGAGGTGGCTCCATAAGGATTCATGATAAAACAACACAAGCCATCATGCTGAAACACTTAGGTTTTTCTGAAGAAGAAGCTAAAGCACAATTCGGGTTTTTAATGGATGCTTTTGAATATGGTGCACCACCACACGGCGGATTAGCCTTTGGATTAGATAGACTGGTTGCCATTCTTGGCGGACAAGAAACCATTAGAGATTTTATTGCTTTCCCAAAAAATAATTCTGGACGAGACGTTATGATTGATGCACCTGCCCCTATTGATGATGCACAATTAACAGAATTAAGTTTAAAACTTAATTTAAAATCATAAATACTAAACCTCACAGGTTTTGAAACCTGTGAGGTCTTAAATATATAATCCTGTTCAAACCATAGTGCATAGAACAAGATTATTTAGTAGTTTTATACAAATGAATAAAAAAAAAGTTTTTAAGATGCTAGCTTGGATAAGCTCTGTTATTTTAATTATAATTCTATCTTTACTTGGCTATTTTTATTTTGTACCTAATTACAAGTACTTACCTTCAAAAAATAAATTCACAAAAAGAGTTGCTTATATTGACCCTGAAAAATCTTTACTTTCTGAGGGTTTTCAATCGTGTAACGATAATATTGTAGATTACTATAATTCCCGTAAAGGTGATACGAATGGAGAGGTAGCCTCTTATAGCGAAGGAAAAAACGGTCTTCGAAAATACATTCTATCGCAATATAGAAATAAAAACTACACAGATTCTGGTTATCTAAATATTCGATTTATAATAAACTGTAAAGGTAAAATTGGTAGATTTATAATTCATGAAAACTCTTTAAATTTAGAGCCAACTGTATTTTCTAAAGATCTAAAAGATCAACTCTTTCAACTAACTACACAACTTAAACAATGGAATCCAGTTATAATTGAAGGTGTGGAAATGGATTCATATATGTATATATCTTATCGTATCGAAAATGGAGAAATCACAGAAATTTTACCTTAGTCTATTCCTTGCTTTTATTTTTTTCGGTTGTCAAACTAATCAAGAAAAAGCCATAGAAGCTTCGGAATTTGGGTTTCATTTTTACCAAGGAGACCCTACTCATATGAATGCTTTTGCTTATGCTTTGGAATTAGATTCTACGAATGCTGAAAATTGGCGTGAATTATCTGTAACCTATCTCAAAAGAGGTATTCCACATAATTGGAAAAAATATTATGACAAAGCTATAGAACATGACCCTATAACTTGGCAACCATGGCGAGGATACCTATATCTATGGTTTTACAGAGATTACAAAAAAGCCATAGCGGACTTTAATGCTAGTGATACCTTAACACCAAACTTTATAGACGCACCGCAAGGACACAGCGTAGACTATTGGAGAGGCATTGCATATTTAGGGTTAAAAAATTACGAAAAGTCAAATTGGTATTTTGAGAAACACATCAAAAAGGAAACCAAAGATTTTGGTGAAGATTATGTCGACTTAACAGCTTTTCTCTATAATGGGATATCTTATTTTGAATCTGGAGATTATGAAAAGGCTTTACTTAATTTTAATAAGCAACTAGAATATGGCAAAAACCTAAGTGCAGATGCCAAATTTTATAAAGCACAAATTTTTAGAATTGAAAACAAAACAGAAGAAGCTAAAATTATAATAAACTCAGCAATTGAAGATTTTAATGCTGGTTATTTCAATAATAGAAACTACGTAGAAACACTCAGGCAAATTTACCTTGAGGATTTAAATGACTTAAAAAAGCAACTCATTAACTAATGCCCTTAATCGCTAAAAAACTATTACGGAAACTAATAATCTGGAAGTATAAATACATTTCAGAGCGTCAGTTTGTTTATGCACTTAGTATTCTTGTTGGCTTTTTATCAGGAATGGGAACTGTGGTACTTAAAAACTTAACCCATTACATTCGCCTGCTTTTTGAATTAGAGTTTTTCAATAATTACCAAAATTCTTTGTATTTCATTTTCCCAATAATAGGTTTGTTTTTGGTTTACGTTATCAAACAAATCTGGTTAAAAAAACATATTGGTCATGGTATATCATCAACACTTTATGCGATTTCAAAATTAGAAGGTATCATTCCGCGTTATAATATTTATGCCGCATTAATAACCGCACCTTTAACCGCTGGTTTTGGTGGATCGGTAGGATTACAAGGTCCCGCGGTTAGTGTAGGTTCTGCTTTAGGATCAAACGCAGCACGATTATTTAAAATGAACACCAAAACGCGTATGCTTTTAATCGGGTGCGCTGCAGCAGGCGCCATGGCATCTATGTTTAAAGCACCAATTGCAGCCATTGTATTTGCTATAGAAATTTTTAGTCTGGATATTGCTTTTACCTCATTAGTACCGCTTTTACTAGCATCCGTTTCAGCAGTTGTAACCTCCTATTTATTTTTAGGAAGCGATGTATTATTACGTTTCGAGCTAACCGATAAATTTCAAGTCAACGACATTCCTTTTTACATACTTTTAGCGCTAGTTACGGGATTAGCATCCGTTTACTTTTCAAAAGTGTTTTTCGGAATTACTAATTTTTTTAAACAATTTGATAACCGCGCATTACGGCTTCTCATTGGTGGTTTAGCCATTGGTACCATGCTCTATTTTATTCCACCACTTTATGGTGAGGGTTATGGACTTATGAACAACCTTTTAAAAGGCGATCATTTAGCAGCTATTGGAAACACCCCTTTTGATTTAGATTTATCCAACATTTGGATTGTTATAGGGCTTTTATTAGGAATCGGCATCTTTAAAGCCATTGCCATGACCACTACTTTTGGAGCAGGAGGTGTTGGTGGTGTATTTATTCCAACCCTAGTTATGGGAAGCGTTTTAGGGAACGCCTTTGCAAAAATTATTAATAATTTGGGTTTAGATTTTAGCGTTTCAGAATCTAATTTCACGCTTATTGGTATGACGGGATTAATGGCAGGCGTACTACACGCACCATTAACAGCTATTTTCCTAATTGCAGAAATAACAGGTGGTTACGAGCTTTTTCTTCCTTTAATGCTTGTATCTACCATCTCATTTGCCATAACAAAATACTACGTATCGCACTCTATTTATACTTTAAAACTCGCACAACGTGGCGAACTCATGACACACGATAAAGATAAAAACGTGCTTATGGTTTTAGATATTGATAAAGTTATTGAAACCAATTTTATCATTTTAAAACCAGAAATGAAGCTCGGCGATATCCTAAAAAATGCCGTCGCAAAATCCTCAAGAAATCATTTTCCCGTAGTTAATGATAAACATGAATTTTTGGGTGTTATCCGTCTAGATGATATCAGACACATGATGTTTAATACAGACCTTTACGAAAAAGTAGAAGCCTCAAGCCTTATGCATGCCGATGCTGGCATTATAAATTATGATGAAGATAATATGAACATCATCATGGATAAATTCAAATCCAGTGGCGCATGGAATTTACCCGTAATAAAGGATGGGAAATATTATGGCTACATCTCTAGATCAAAGCTATTAACAGCATACAGACAACAATTAATAAACTTTACATAGTTTTAAAATCATGAAATATCTTATCCTTTTTTTAACGATAGCAGCCTTTACAAGTATCATTATAGGGTTAACTTTAGATGTTGATTATTCTCAAAAACTCATCGGTTTTGGTGTTATAGCTATATTTTTTGTTGTATTTCCTCTGTTTTCATACCACCATTGGAAAGGCAAAGACTTGAAAGATTATATGCTCACTAAGGAAAATTTAGATAAAATGCGCGACAATCAAAAGCGCAAAAAGTATTAATATTTGGGCGTTACCCGAAAAGGGTCGGGCTTTTCGTTACAAGTCCTCGCACCTCCTTCGTCGGGCTGTGGGCTTTATACTACAATCCCTAACGCGAGTATATCGGCAATTGTCAATCTTCAGTTCGCAATAAATTTCAATTTAAATTCCGTTTCTCAACAAAAAACCGTTTTAAAAGCGACGATGCCTCCTCCTCTAGAATACCACCAGAAATCGTAGTTTTAGGATGCAACTTGGTTTCTAAATTAATACAACCACGTTCCACATCTCTGGCACCATATACAATTTTAGAAATCTGACTCCAATACAAAGCTCCAGCACACATTTGGCAAGGTTCAAGCGTAACGTACAACGTACATTTCTGAAGATATTTTCCGCCTAAAAAATTAGCAGCAGCCGTAATCGCTTGCATTTCTGCATGTGCCGTAACATCGGTTAAAGTTTCCGTTAAGTTATGCCCACGAGCAATAATTCTATTATCAATAACAATAACAGCGCCTACAGGTATTTCGCCTTGTTCAAAAGCAGCTTCCGCTTCTTGGAGTGCTTTTTTCATAAAATAGGTATCGTCAAAAGGTTTTATCATGATAGCAAAAATACAAATTCATTCTTGTACTTTTGCTTTGTGCAAAAAAGTCTATTACAAAATATAAACTCGCCTAAAGAACTTCGTCTTTTAAACCAACAAGACTTACTAAAACTCGCACAAGAACTTCGAGAATTCATAATTAATATAGTTGCCACAAAAGAAGGTCACCTAGGAGCCAGTTTAGGTGTTGTAGAATTAACTATAGCCTTACACTACGTTTTTAACACACCAATAGATCAATTGATTTGGGATGTTGGACATCAAGCTTACGGACATAAAATTTTAACAAGAAGAAAAGATATTTTTCATACCAACCGACAACTAGGAGGCATCAGCGGATTTCCAAAACGTGAAGAAAGTGAATATGATACTTTTGGTGTTGGACATTCATCCACATCCATATCAGCGGCTTTAGGCATGGCGATTGCTTCACAATTAAAAGGCGAAAACAAACAGCATATAGCCGTCATTGGAGATGCATCTATCGCGAGCGGAATGGCTTTTGAAGGCTTAAATCATGCGGGAGTTACCGATGCGAATTTGTTAGTTATCTTAAATGATAATGCTATTGGTATCGACCCAAGTGTTGGTGCTTTAAAACAATATTTAACCAACGTAAAAAAAGGCACTCAAAAACAAGACAATATTTTTGAAGCTTTAAATTTTGATTACTCAGGACCTATTGATGGTCATGATTTAGATAAAATTATTTTAGAGTTAGAACGCTTAAAAACCGTAAAAGGCCCAAAATTTTTGCACGTCATAACTACAAAAGGTAAAGGCTTAAAACAAGCTGAAGCTGACCAAGTAAAATATCATGCTCCAGGAAAGTTTGATGCAAAAACAGGAGATTTACCAGTCAAATCTAATGCAATTGTACCACCAAAATATCAAGATGTTTTTGGGTATACCATTGTAGAATTAGCGAAACAAAATAAAAATATTGTAGGTATTACACCTGCGATGCCAACGGGAAGTTCTCTTAAATACATGATGACAAAAATTCCAGATCGTGCTTTTGATGTGGGGATTGCAGAACAACATGCTGTAACTATGGCAGCAGGCATGGCAACACAAGGTTTAATCCCATTTTGTAATATCTACTCCACATTTTTACAACGTGCTTACGACCAGATTATCCATGATGTAGCTATACAAAAACTACCCGTTATTTTTTGTTTAGATCGTGCTGGTTTGGTTGGAGAAGATGGCGCGACACACCACGGTGTTTTCGATTTAAGTTATTTACGTTGCATCCCGAACCTCATCATATTTGCACCTAGAAATGAAATGGAATTACGCAACATCATGTACACAGCACAATTAGGTTTAGAGCTACCTATTGCTATTCGTTACCCAAGAGGACGAGGCGTTACTATAGATTGGAAACAACCCTTTTCTAAAACTGAGATTGGAACAGGAATGCAACTTAAAAAAGGTCATAAACTCGCTGTTTTAAGTATTGGCACTATGGCGCAAAATATTACTAAAGCTATTAAAGAGTTAAATGTTTCGCATTACGATATGCGTTTTGTAAAACCACTAGATGAAAACTTGCTTCATACAATTTTTAAAACTTACGATACAGTTGTTAGCGTTGAAGACCATGCTATTAAAGGTGGTTTTGGATCTGCTATTTTAGAATTTGCTTCTGAGAATGGTTATAAAAATACTATTAAAATATTGGGTATTCCAGATGATTTTGTGGAACATGGCAGTGTTGAGGAACTGCAAAAACGAGTTGGTCTGGATGTTGAAACATTAAAAAAAGTATTTACATTTTAATTTATATATCGATGCCAAAATTTAGTATTACTATCTGCTAATTCTCCAATATTAAAAATCCACCAATTCTCTACACAATCTGAATAATCGATACCATTATAATGGATATCAGACCATTCATGAGGAAACTTATTTGGAAATTTTTTTGTAATTATATCATGGGCTTCTGTCCAGAGTTGTTTTGCTTTTTTATTGGAAGATGTTTTAGCTAATGTCATCCACTTTGTATCTCTACTTCTATATTTAGGCGTTGAATACTTGCCTCTATCTTTCTCTTCAGAACCAAAAGCTATATTACCATCATCAATAGAAAAATAGGTGGTTTTGGTTTTTACATATTCTAAATCTTTAGGATCAGTATGGTTTTCATTCCACTGGCTATGCTGCACAACTATAATATTAGATTTAACAGTTGTTTCTGGAATTATTTTTAGCACTTTTAAAATCCAATCTGCTGTAATGTTTGATTGTCCTGCTTCTTGCACCCAAACTTTTCCACCATTTTGCAATATAGAAATCACTTTATTCGTAATATCTTCAACTGAAGCAGACCAATCTTTATTTGCATTTGTCCAATTATTTGCAAATGCCAAATTAAATAACGCAGTTGAATCTATGAATTCTCCTTTTTGAATACCGACTGCTCCTGATACTGCATAATAATTTGTGCCTTCAAGGTCATTATGCAACAACATACACCCCAAAGCAGCTTGTGCATGAATATCATCAGGGTCTGGTTTGCTATCAAACTGAGCAATTAAAATATCTTTCTTTTTATTGAAAAAGGGGCGCTCACTTGAATTCATTGAAGCACAAGATGACACTAATATAATAATAACTAATATTCTTATTTTCATAACATTATATATTAATGATAATTTCAAATATAAAGGATTTTAATTATCTATAAATCCATTTTAATAATAAGAAAGATTAAATGAAACTACATTCTGCGTTAGGAATTGAGGCATTTGTTGAAGCTCTTTTTGTGTTGTTGCACCTATGCAACACAAAAAAGCGACTGCCGAAAGCCCGACCCTTGTGGTAACGCCCAACTTCTTAATATATTCCAAAATAAATTCGGGACACTACTCGAAGTGACATTCCCTAAAAACTAATCCCTTTTATTTTCTTATAATCTAGTATCGCCTTACTATCGGACAATAAAGATACGTAATAACACACGCTCGACAAACGGCTATATAAACTAGAATTATTAGTTTCAATAGTTTTTGGTAAGCCTTTTAAAATTAGCGCGTCGTAATTTGAAGCGGTGTTATTAAAACTATTATTTACGGCATTTGTGTAGGTGTTTAACAATGTGTTTATAACGCCGTAGCCTGCAATTTCTTTATCGACCACCTCGGTAGATTGGTAAATGTTATCGACACTAATTTTTATAATATCTTTTATTTGTGCTTCATATTTGCTTTTATCTAGTAGAGCGCAATCGAATTTTCCACTCAAAATAGCATCTTCGTGCTGCATAAAAATATCAACAGCTTCGTTTATTAGCGTGCCAATGGCCAATGCGCGTAGATAACCCACACGATCTTCTTTGGTGGAGAGTGCATAATAGTTTTCGGGCTTTATGGTGTTTCTGATGATTTTTGATAGGTATTCTAGCGCAAATTCTTCTTGAATGAGACCTAGATTTATACCATCTTCAAAATCGATAATGGTGTAGCAAATATCATCTGCTGCTTCTACTAAATATGCGAGTGGATGGCGTGCGTAACTTACACCTATATCGGAACGTTTTATTAATCCTAACTCGTTTGCTACATCTTGAAAAGCAGTTTTTTCGGATTGAAAAAAACCGTATTTTTTATCGGCTATATGGTTTGTTGGTCTTTTGGGTAATGATTCTTTTGGGTATTTCATGAATGCGCCTAGGGTGGCGTAACTCAATCTTATACCGCCTTTGCGTCCTGCTCTGCTTTCGGTTAAGATTTTAAATCCGTTGGCATTCCCTTCAAAATCGCATAAATCTTGGTATTCTTTATCGGTAAGTTGATCTTTAAATATTTTGCCTTGTCCTGTTTTAAAAAACTCGCCTATGGCTTTTTCTCCCGAATGTCCGAAAGGTGGATTTCCAATATCATGCGCTAAGGCTGCTGCAGCGACTATAGCTCCAAAATCATTAGTTTGATAGCCAAGTGAACTTTGCAAATGTGGATGTTTTTCTAACAATTTTTGACCAACACGTCTACCCAATGAACGCCCTACAACACTCACTTCCAAACTATGCGTTAATCGAGTATGCACAAAATCGGTTTCCGATAACGGAATGACTTGTGTTTTATCTTGAAGGCTTCTAAATTCTGATGAAAAAATAACACGATCATAATCGACTTCAAAACCTAACCGAGTTTCATCTTCTTCTTTACGGATGCGTTTATTGGTGTCTCCAAAGCGTTTTAAGGATAAAAGTTGCTCCCAGTTCATAATCGAATTTTAAGTTAGGGCAAGA
>Ga0114952_1001718_pt1 | contig 18026 bp, 16 predicted proteins | sample SidtaG_2_FD_87303 | JGI IMG/M metagenome (GOLD analysis project Ga0114952, IMG submission 87303) | Marine algal microbial communities from Sidmouth, United Kingdom - Sidmouth_Asex2 metaG | ecosystem: Host-associated > Algae > Red algae > Unclassified | place: Sidmouth, United Kingdom | collected...
GCGTATATTAACTTGATTATCAATATAATATACGCTTTTTTAACCTGAAAAACTACTGCTAATCAACTTAAATTTAAGTCTTTGAATACAAAAAAACTGTTCAAAAAGTATGAGTTTGCCCTGGGAATAGGTTTTTTTTATGGTTAGAATTAAAATTGATTTTTTTATTAATGCCTTGAATATGAAAAAACTAAATTAGAAAGTCTATTATAGAAAGGAGAAGAGCATATTTCTGAATTGTTTAAAGAGCATTCGGAGTCTAAACCAGCAAAATACATGTGATATAAGAAAGAAATTTTAAGACATTTAATAGATTCTGAAATAAATAATTTACAACGATTTATAGAAATTCAGTTTACAGAGAAACCGTATTTAATTAGAAACTATAACCAAACTGAATTGGTAGAAGCGAATGCATATCAGAATACAGCTATTGATGAGCTAATAGATTTATGGATTTCAGTTAATTATAGAATTTTAAATTTAATTGATTTGCAAATCAAAGCATCATTGTTATAAATTTAATTTAGCACTAGAAAAATAAGTGATTTTTTTTTACTTAAGGATTATATAAATCATATAGAACACCATTTAAATCAGGCAAAGAAATAATATAATATCATACTTATGAAGGCAGTTAAAAATATATTTCCATTAGGGTTTCCATGGCAAACACAAGACCCATTTTTGTTTTGTGCGTACCATTATGACGAATACCCAAAAGGAAAAGAAGATATGAGTCCCGCAGTATCTTTAGAGGGAAGAACTTTAGGAAATGATTTTACGATAAAAGATGGTTTTCGAATGTATCATGGTAGAACCATTCCAGGTTTTCCTTACCATCCACATAGAGGTTTTGAGACTATTACAATAGCTAATAAGGGTTATTGTGACCATTCCGACTCTTTGGGTGCAGCAGGGCGTTTTGGAGAAGGAGATGTGCAATGGATGACAGCAGGAAGAGGTGTGCAGCACTCAGAAATGTTTCCATTACTAAAAACAGATGAAAAAAACCCTTTAGAGTTATTTCAAATATGGTTGAATTTACCCAAAGCTAATAAATTTATAGATCCACATTTTGCCATGCTTTGGCATGAGGATATTCCAGTAATAAAAGAAGCAAATGCAACAGTAAAAGTTATTGCAGGAAATTATAAGGAGAATCTAGCATTAAAGCCTGCACCTAACTCTTGGGCTGCAAATCCAGAAAATGAAGTTGCGGTATGGAATATTCATACAAATTCGAATACCGAGTTTGTTTTACCAGCAGCAACAAATGATATTAGTAGAACACTCTATTTTTATGAAGGGGATGCCGTAGTAATTGAAGGGAAAAAAGTAGCACCTAATTATGGTGTAGAATTAACTTCAACCAGAAAAGTATCTATAATAACAGGAGATAAAAAAGGGCATTTTTTATTATTACAAGGAAAACCAATAGGGGAGCCAGTTGCAAAACATGGTCCTTTTGTAATGAATACTAATCAAGAGATAGAGCAAGCTATGGACGAATATAGACTTACTCAGTTTGGGGGTTGGCCTTGGCCACATGCAGATAATGTACATGATAGAGAAAAAGGGCGCTTTGCTAAATTCCCAAATGGTACGGTAGTAGAAAAATAAAAAAGGAGCTAATTATAAGTTAGCTCCTTTTGTTTTTATATAAAAATTGTTTGATTACAAACGAACAATCTTAGCTCCAATAGCACGCAAGCGTTCATCTATATTTTCATAACCACGATCTATTTGTTCAATATTATGAATGGTAGAAGTCCCCTTTGCAGATAAAGCTGCAATTAATAAGGAAACACCCGCTCTAATATCTGGGGAGACCATAGTGGTAGCTTTTAAGGTAGATTTAAAATTGTGCCCCATAACGGTTGCTCTGTGTGGATCGCAAAGAATAATCTTGGCGCCCATATCTATTAATTTATCTACAAAGAATAAACGGCTCTCAAACATTTTTTGGTGAATAAGAACTTCTCCTTTTGCTTGTGATGCTACAACTAGGATAATACTTAATATATCTGGTGTAAGTCCAGGCCAAGGAGCATCAGCAATAGTTAAGATAGAACCATCAATGAAATTTTGTATTTCATAGCCGTCTTTGTGAGCAGGAATGTAAATATCATCTCCTTTTTGTTCAACGGTAACTCCTAATTTTCTAAAAGTAGAAGGAATTTGACCCAAATCTTTCCAGCTAACATTTTTAATAGTAAGCTCGCTTTTTGTCATAGCAGCAAGACCAATCCAACTACCAATTTCAATCATATCTGGAAGCATCGTATGTTCTGTGCCACCTAAATCAGTAACACCTTCAATCTTTAATAGATTAGAACCAATACCAGTTATTTTAGCTCCCATTCGGTTTAGCATTTTAGCTAATTGCTGTAGGTAAGGCTCGCAAGCTGCATTATATATGGTAGTTTCACCTTCTGCTAGTACGGCAGCCATTAAAATATTGGCAGTACCCGTAACCGATGCTTCATCTAAAAGCATGTAAGTACCCTTTAGCTTTTTGGCTTCAACACCATAAAAGAGTTCTTCTTTATTGTATCTAAATTTAGCACCTAATTTTATAAGTCCCTCAAAATGAGTGTCTAGCCTTCTACGTCCAATTTTATCACCTCCTGGCTTAGGAATATATCCTTTCCCAAAACGCGCTAATAAAGGACCAACTAGCATAATGGAACCTCTTAACCCACGACCATCTTTTTTAAATTGCTCAGATTGTAGGTACTCTAAATTAATGTCGTCTGCTTTAAAGGTATAAATGCCCTTTCCTTTCTTTTGAATCTTAACGCCTAAATCTTCCAATAAAGCAATTAACTTATTTACATCTACAATATCTGGGATGTTCTTAATAGTTACTTCTTCTGGAGTTAAGAGTACGGCACAAAGTATTTGTAATGCTTCGTTTTTTGCGCCTTGCGGTGTAATTTCACCATGAAGCTGGTGTCCACCTTCAATTTTAAATGTTCCCATTTAACGCTGAAATATTTAGTATCGTTTTTTAGGACGATTATTAGTATTGTTTCTTTGGTTTTTCTTGCCGTTGTTAGTTAACTTAACGGTTTTAGCAACTCTGTTTTTTAAAAACTGACCACTATCTGTAAGTTTTACATTTTCTTTAGCTAAATCTATACGGCCATCACTTAAATCAAACAAATGCTTAAATATTGCGCTATCATCTACCACATCTTTGTTCCAGTTAAGGTAACATTTTTTCATGTGATTGGCAATGGCATACTCTAAGCCTTCTCTCATATCTCCTTTTTCCCATTCCACAGCAACATCAACCATTCTTTTGATATTATTTCCGTAGAATCTATATTTAGGAAAATTTTGAGGGTATTTTAAAGATGCTGGTCTTTCCTGTAGCATTTCTTTGCTAGTGATAGGAAAAGGGGATTCAACATCTAATTTAAAATCGGACATTATAAATAACTGATCCCATAGTTTGTGTTGAAAATCTGGAACATCTCTTAAATGGGGCTGTAAATTACCCATAACACTAATTATAGAATTAGCTACTTTATTGCGTTCGGCGTCATCTGTAATAGATACTGCATGATCTACCATTTTCTGAAAATGTCTCCCGTATTCTGGTATAATGAGCTGCGATCGCTCAGTATTATACTCTAAGTTTTCTACTTGATTCAAATTAAATTTTTTGCTTAAGGGGTTCTGATAAGGAAGTAATTATACTTAAATAACGATTGCAAAATAATAAAATTATAGCACAATTACTATTAAGTGGTTGAAACTTTTTATTTGGAGCTAACAATCTTGGCTTTTATGCCCTAATCAAAGATGTTTTTAATAGCCTAGCTATAGTTAAGCTATTTTAAATTTTATCTTACAGAGAAATTACGCCTTCTATTTTACCAACTTTTATATATTTTTCTATAACAGCATCTGGGTTTTTAAGACGTACAGCAATAGATATGCTTGTGTATTTTCCTGTTTTAGATTCTCTAGACTCAATAACGGCGCCAATATTATCAAAAACAGTGTTAATTTGGTTAATTTTTTCAGTAGATGTAGGCACTATAAATTTATATAAATAATTAGAGGGCCATTTAGAAGTTTCTTCTAACTGTATTTTTAATTTTTTGTAAAACGCTTCTGGTTTTTCAGATTTCATTCATTTTTTTTTGCAAATATAAAGTATCAATATCAATTTTTTAATCTAAGGGTATTTCATTACTTTGTAAATCTAAAATTAGCTATTTTGAGTTCAAAGAAAATTGTTATTACTGGCGGACCAGGAACTGGAAAGACATCTATTATTAATGGATTAGAAGCCGCAGGTTACAAATGTTTCCACGAAGTAATTAGAGATATTACAATAGATGCAAAAAAAACGGGTGATTTACAATCTTTTACCACCAACCCAATTGCATTAGTATCGGATTCTGAAATGTTTAATCAAAAACTCTTGGATGGAAGAACACAGCATTATAAAGCATCGTTAGCGGTAAAAGATGAAGTCGTTTTTTTTGACAGGGGTATTCCAGATGTTTTAGCATATATGAATTATTTTAAGCAAGAATACAGTGATGGCTATATAAATGCAGCAACAAAAAATAAATATGACGTTATTTTTTTATTACCCATGTGGCAACTTATTTACACTAATGATGACGAGCGGTTTGAGAGTTATGATGAAGGTGTTGAAATAGAAGATCAACTAAAAAAAATTTATAAACGTTGTGGTTACGATGTAATTACGGTTCCTAAGGATACAATAGAAAATCGTATTAATTTTATATTAGAAGCAGTGAGTTAATGAAGAAAAACCCAAAAGAAATTTTAGAAAAGTATTGGGGTTTCTCTGCATTTAGAGGTTCGCAAGAGCAAATAATAGATTCCGTACTAGAAAATCAAGATGTTTTAGCACTTTTGCCAACTGGCGGAGGTAAATCTATATGCTATCAAATTCCTGGGCTGGTTAAAGATGGTATTTGTATTGTTGTATCGCCACTGGTGGCTTTAATTCAAGACCAGGTAGCAAGTTTAAATAAAAAAGGAATAAAAGCCATTGCATTAACAGGCGGTATTTCTACAGATGCGGTAATTAATTTGTTGGATAATTGTCTCTATGGTAATTACAAATTCTTATACGTTTCCCCAGAACGTTTACAACAAGAAATGATTCGCAGTAGGATTGAACAAATGAATGTAAACCTGTTGGCTATTGATGAGGCACATTGCATATCGCAATGGGGAAATGATTTTAGACCTGCTTATCTCAAATGTGCCGAAATTAAACAGCTGTTGCCAAATATACCTGTAATAGCATTAACAGCTACCGCAACCAAGAGGGTAGTCAAAGATATTGCAGATAATTTACAACTTAAAAAGCCTGAAATATTTTCAGACTCTTTTGCTAGAAATAATATAACATTTAAGGTATATTGGGAAGAGGATAAAAAATATCAGTTAAAAGAACTTTGTAAAAAGGCAAGAAAAAGTGTTATTGTATACGTAAGAACAAGGCGATTGGCACAAGAGTTGTTTGTTTATTTAAATGAAAACAATTGCAAAGCTACTTTTTTTCATGGAGGTGTTTCTAAAAAAGATAAAAGCGATCGCCTAAATTTTTGGTTAGAGAACAAAGTAAAAGTAATGGTAGCTACCAATGCATTTGGTATGGGCATAGATAAACCAGATGTGCAATTGGTAGTACACTATCAAATACCAGATAGTATAGAAAATTATTTTCAGGAAGCAGGAAGGGCAGGAAGGGATGGCAAACCTGCAGCAGCAATATTGCTCACTAATAAAGAAGATGAAAACCAAGTAAAAAAACAATTCATAAGTATTTTGCCTAATGTAGATTTTGTAAAGTTTCTATATAATAAACTAAATAATTATTTTCAGATTCCATACGGAATGGGAAATGAAGAAACCTATCAGCTAAATTTTAATGCCTTTTGTGATGTTTACAAGCTAAATACAATGCTCACTTACAATGGATTGCGAGTATTAGATCAGAACTCGGTTATTGCTCTGTCAGAATCATTTTCTAAGAAAACAACTGTTCAATTTTCAGCATCAAAGCACCAACTGTTTTCGTATTTGGAAACAAATCAAAAAAGCACGCCCGTTGTACAAACGATATTAAGAACATACGGAGGTATTTTTGAATATGAAACAAAAATTAATACGCTACTAGTAGCTAGGAAAGCTAATGTATCAGAGAAAGTTATTACAGCGCTACTGGAGCAATTAGAAAAAGATCAAATTATAACATATACCGCCTTAAATAATGATATAGAACTTACCTTTTTGGTTCCAAGAGAAGATGACAGAACTATTAACACTTTTGCAAAAAAATTAACAGATCAGCAACAGGTAAAAATTGATAATATAAAAAGCATGTTGGCATATGTTAAGAATCATACACAATGTAGAACACAACTGTTGTTAGCATATTTTGGAGAAAAGGAAGCTATTTGTAAAAAGTGTGATATATGTTTACAAAAAAATACAATAGATGCAGATGTTTTTAAGCTTACAAAACTGGATATTATAGAGATTTTAGCTAAAAAAGCTATTACATCAAGAGCATTAATAAAGCAATTACCTTATAAAAAAGAAGTAATTATAGGAGTGCTTCAACATTTGTTAGAAGAAGAAATCATAACTGTAAACACTAAAAACGAATATGAACTTAGATAATATGGAAAAATTAAGAATTGTGTTTATGGGTACGCCAGAGTTTGCTGTAGCAACATTAGCTAGTCTTGTTAAACATAAATATGATGTTGTAGGTGTAATTACAGCACCAGATAAACCAGCAGGAAGAGGTAGGAAATTACAGGAATCTGCCGTTAAAAAATATGCAACAGCTAATAATTTAAAAGTATTACAACCTACAAATTTAAAGAGTAAAGACTTTTTGGAAGAATTAATAGCTTTAAAAGCAAGCTTGCAAATAGTTGTAGCTTTTAGAATGTTACCACAAGTAGTTTGGCAAATACCTGCTTGTGGTACGTTTAATCTTCATTCATCACTACTTCCTAATTATAGGGGAGCAGCACCTATAAATTGGGCTATTATAAATGGAGAGACAGAAACGGGAGTTTCTACCTTTTTTATAGACGATAAAATAGATACAGGAGAAATTATTATTCAGGAGAAAACGAGCATAGCACCAGATGATACAGCAGGAACATTGCATGATAAGCTAATGGAGTTAGGGGCAGACTTGGTTTTGAAAACGGTAGATTTAATTAAAGCAGGTAAAGTAGCAACTGTACCACAAAAGGAAACAGCGGAACTGAAAGAGGCATTTAAAATACATAAAGATACTTGCAAGATAAATTGGGATTTAGAAATAGATACTATTTATAATCACATAAGAGGACTTAGTCCATATCCTGCTTCTTGGACTATGTTAATGGATGGTGAAACAGAGATTTTTTTAAAAATTTATAATGCTAGTGTAGAAAAAGAAACACACGACCATAAAACAGGATTGTTATTAATAGATAAAAGAACTATAAAGGTAGCTGTAGAAGGAGGATATATTGGTTTGTTAGAAATACAATTGCCAGGAAAGCGAAAAATGAAAACACACGAAGTTTTAAATGGCTTAAAATTAAAAGAAAAAGCATTTGTTAGCTAAACCCTTGCTACCACTAGGCTCAGGAGAACCGTAAAAAACACACGACTTTATCAACAAAGTACCCAAGTTATTAACAAAAACAGGCATTTCCGTTGATTTTACTTGTGTTAATCATAAATCCGCATAAATTTGTTAGGGTAAAAAATTATTTTTAACAACAATTAATATAATTCAATTATGAACAAAACAGAGTTAATCGATGCAATGGCAGCTGATGCAGGTATCACTAAAGCAGCAGCAAAAAAATCATTAGAATCTTTCTTAGGAAATGTTGAAGGTTCTCTTAAGGAAGGCGGTAGAGTATCTTTAGTAGGATTTGGGTCATGGTCTGTATCTAAGAGAGAAGCTAGAGATGGTAGAAACCCACAAACGGGAGCTACTATTAAAATTGCAGCAAAAAATGTAGTAAAGTTTAAAGCTGGAGCAGAATTAGGAAAGGCAGTAAACTAATTTATAGTTTGTAAAAAATTAAAAACACTCCTTTATGGGGTGTTTTTTTTTAAGCAACCTTTTGTATTAATAATCTTTTTCTTATTTTTAAGAAGATTAAATATATAATTATGAATCTCCTAAAACCTCAAAAAGGAAAACTATTAATTGCAGACCCTACATTAACTGGGGATGTTTCTTTTAATAGAGCTGTTGTGTTACTTGCAGAACATAACAACCAAGGGTCAGTGGGGTTTATATTAAATAAGCCCTTAGAGTATACTATTAATGATTTGGTGTCGGAGATAAATAAACCTTATAAAGTTTATAATGGTGGTCCTGTAGAGCAAGACAATTTATATTTTATACACGTAGTTCCTCATTTAATAGAGAATAGTATTGAAATCTCTGATGGAATATATTGGGGGGGCGATTTTGATAACATAATAGACCTCATCAATAATCAAAAAATTTCTAATGGAGAAATTCGTTTCTTTTTAGGTTATTCTGGATGGGAATCGTTACAGCTAGACCAAGAACTATCGTTAAAATCTTGGGTTGTAACAAAGAATAAATCTTACGGTGATATTATCAAACAATCTGAAAGCAACTTTTTTTGGAAAGAAAAAATGAAAGAATTGGGAGGGGATTACCTGTTATGGTCTAATTTTCCCGAAAACCCTAGCCTTAACTAGTTAATTTAGCTGTAGCATTTAATTTACCTATTAAATCGAAGCTTACAACAGTATTAAATGCTTTTTTTCTATATTTTGTTATGGGCTGTATTCCCACAATAGCATTGGTTACAAACAACTCATCTGCTTTTTGCAGCTCAAAAGGAGATATAGAAGTTTCTTCTAGAGTATAACCATCTATTTTAGAGATAATATCAATTAGTTTTTTACGAATAATACCGTTTAGGCAACCGTCTTTTTTTGGAGGGGTTTTAATAATGGTGTCCTTTACAAGGAAAATATTGCCATTTAGAGCCTCTACAACCTGTTTGGAGTTGTTTAGAAGCAAACAGTTGCTATAGTTGTTTTCTTTTGCAAAAATACTTCCTACTACGTTAATTATTTTGTTGTTAGTCTTTAAAGTAGATAACATATCTGGATTCACGTAAAAATCTTTAAAAAGCTCTACTTCATAAGCTTCTTTGTTCAAAATATAAAAAGGATTTTTGAGTGCTTCTACTTCAATAATAAAGGAAACATCATTTGTATTTGGGGTATAAAACCCGCCATTATTTCTAAAAACGGAAAAACGAATGCGGTAGTTATTTTCTGTTAATTTGTTAGCATCAATGGTATTTAAAATTTGTTTCTGTAAATATTCCATGGTAAAATTCATAGGAATTTCCATCCTTAAAATTCTCATAGAAGACATTAACCTTAAATAGTGATTCTCCCAGAAAATAATTTTCCCATTAACAACACGTAAAGTTTCAAATAAAGAATCACCATAGCGATAGCCTCTATTGTTGTGGTTTAAAAAAAAAGTATCCTTAGAAAAAAGAGTTTCATTAAAATTAATCATAAAAAAAGCCTTGAAAAAATCAAGGCCAAAGATACTATTTTATCAAATGTTTTTGCTACTTAGAACCTAAAACTTGTTTAAGGCTAGCTACTTGGTTTTCCCATAACATTTTGGCTTCATCTAATTCGTCTTCTTCAGCAAAATCTGTTATGAATAATGATAAATCAGAAGTAATTTCATCTACAATTATTTTTAATTCAAAGTAATATTCTTCATCTTCATCATCAACCCAGCAAAGTTTTATAAATTCATCACTTTTCTTTTTTAATAATTTAGCTTCTTCTTCAACACCATCCCATATAAAAATAAATATTTCTCCTCTAGAGTTTACATTGTCTGCAAACCATTCTGATAAACCAGATGGAGTAGATATGTATTGATACAGTAATTGTCTAGATGATTGTATAACAAACTCTATCTCGTATTTTATTTTATCACTCATTCTATATAGTATTTACTTTGGCAATATATATATTTCTTTATGATAAAAAAATATTTGTCACTAATAATTTTTAGTCAACTTATTTTGAACAAGAAGAAATTTAAGTATATATTTGCAGCCGCTAAGGCAATATACATAAATATGTATGTTTAGCATAACATGGCGAGGTAGCTCAGTTGGTTAGAGCGTCGGATTCATAACCCGGAGGTCACGGGTTCAACTCCCGTTCTCGCTACAAAATAACCTCTTGATTTTCAAGGGGTTATTTTTTTAATATCACTTCCTTTCGTACCTGTTTTTATCATATTTTTTAAAACGAACTGTTTTTGAAAAAATAAGGTGCTGAAAATAGTTGTCCTGATAACTAATTTGCTTACAGCCTTTTAATAGATATAATGCTTCTTAAGTATCACACCTGTGACTTGAGAATAACGATTTAGAATCTCTACTTAACACCGAATTAAGATATGTTTTTTTTAAAATATTTTAATTGTAAGTCTCATTTTGTGTCTGACAATTTATAAAAGTGACATATTTAATGGCTAATTAGCCATTAAAGTACAAGTATATGTACTATAAATTTTAAATTAGTTAAGTAAAAAGGTGTTTGTAAAGTTGCTGTAAAGAGTAAGAGCCTATAAGAAAAAAGCACTTTTTAAAATAGGGTGTGTTGAGGTGGTAGAAAGCTGAATTCTTAATTTATTTTAAATTTATTGGAATAATTTCGTCCCCAACTGTTGCATAAACTTTATCACCTCTTTTAGGTTTAAGTATATGTTTCCCTGTAAAAGCACCAAAGGCAGGTAAAATTAGTTGTTGGCTAGATTTAAAAAAGCAAGGTACAGCTATGTGTTGGCGCCCAGAACCATTTACTTGTATTCCTGGATGAATGTGACCTGTAATGTTAAAGAGATTTTTTCTAACATTAGGATGGTGTGTAAGTAGAAAGTTCTTAATAACAAGTTCCTTAACCAGCTCTATTTTTAACGCTTCATAATACAATGGTGAAATAATATCATGGTTACCTGCTATTAGAATAATTTTACTTTCTTGTAATGCAACCCAATCTTCAAATAAGTTCCACTCAGCATTAATATGACTGTGAAATAAGTCTCCTAAAAAACAAATCGTAGAAGAATCAAACGCTTTAGATACAATATTTAATTTCCTAAAATTTTCCAACAAAACCTGTGGAGGAATTGCGCTTCCAAATTTTCTAAAATGAGAAACTTTTCCTAGGTGCACATCTGCAATAAGCAACATTTTTTCATTTGTCCAATACATAGCTCCACTAGGGTGTAATATAAAATCCTGATTATGTATTTTAATAATTTCCATTCTCAACTTTAAAAAATTTAGTTTTCGTATTGTGCTGTCATTCGCTTAATTCGGTCTGCCAATTTTTCGGATGACAACTTTGCTCTTAATCGATCTGTGATTATTGGAAATGAAAATGGTGTAGGTTTTTTGCAAGCTTTCCAAATAATGGTTTGTTCGCCAATGCGTTTTAAGGCCAACTGTAAACGACCTTCTTCTAGTTGGTGTTCAAATGTTTCAGTAAAAGCTTGTTGAAATAGTAAATTATCTGGTTCATAATCTTGAAACACACCAAATAGTAACTGGGATCCCGACTGTAGATGTTTGCTTTTCACTAATTTATTTGGATAGCCCGTAAAAACTAAACCTGAAATTACGGCAATATCTCTAAATTTACGTCGCGCCATTTCAGATGCATTCAAACTTTTTTCTAAATCACTTTTTAAAAAATCAGTTGAAAAAAAATTATTATCTAATATTTGTTGAATATCAATTTGCTGATCTGATAATAGTTCAAAACCATAATCGTTAAATGCTAGCGAAAATGAAATTGGTGAAAGCAAGCTAATTCTATATGCAATTAAACTACCCATGGCTTCATGTACAAATTGACCTTCAAAAGGATAAAAAACGGTATGGTAACCTTCTCTTGTTTTAAACGTTTCAATTAGAAATTGGTTTTCATTGGGCACAATACTTTCTCTATTTTGTCTTTTTAAAACAGGTTGTAGGGCCTTTTGTTCTCTAGTTAATTTTGTGGAAGTATTATTAAATTCATAGAGTACTTCTCTTAAAAGTTGGCTCATTTCAGAAGAAAAACTCATGCGTCCACCCATCCAATTTACTACTTTTCCGTTCCTTAATTTAGATTTTTTGACCAATACTTGCATATTTCTTACACGAAACAGTTCTAGATTTTTACCTGAAAACGTGAATACGTCACCTGGTTTTAATTTAGAAATAAATGATTCTTCTATAGAACCAATAAAACCACCTTTTAAGTATTTTACTATTAGAACAGCATCTCCTACAATAGTACCAATCTGCAATCTGTGTCTCATTGCAATTGCTCTACTATTAACTTTAAATTTTCCATCAGGTTCAATATCAACTCGCTTATACTCATCATAAGCTTGTAAACTTTGACTACCTATTGTAATAAAATTAAGAGCCCATTGGTATTGCGCTTTGCTTAAAGTTTGAAAACAAAAAGTGCCCTGTACTTCAGGAAAGATCGTTTCTGGGTAGAATCCGTTGGAAACTGCCAAAGTTGTAAGGTATTGGACTAGCACATCAAAGCTATTTAAATATGGTATTCGGTCTTCAATTATTTGATGTTTTACGGCCTTTTGTAATGCAGCAGCTTCTACGAGTTCTATAGCATGGGTTGGTAGAAAATAGATAATACTTTCTTTTCCAGGTTGGTGACCACTTCTACCTGCACGCTGCAAAAAACGAGTAACTCCTTTAGGACTCCCAATTTGAACTATTGCTTCAACTGGTGAAAAATCCACACCCAAATCTAGGCTAGAGGTACAAACCACTGCCTTTAAATCACCATTATTTATAGCTTGTTCTACCCACAAACGTGTTTCTTTAGAAATACTACCATGATGCATGGCAAATTCACCAGCAAATTCTGGGTATTTTTCTAGTATTCTTTGGAACCAAATTTCACACTGTGACCTAGTATTTGTAAATATTAGAGTAGTTTTATTTTCTTTGATAATTTTGACCACATCATCTAATAAGCGTAAACCTAAATGACCTCGCCATGGTAAAGTTTCTATAGTTTGTGGAGTGATAGATTTTACTGTTATTTTCTTTTTTAAATTTGCTTTTATTAATACAGAGTTTTTTAAGAATTCAGAATTTGGACCTAATAAAACTTCTCTTGCTTGCTCCAAATTCCCAATAGTTGCAGAAATACCCCAAATTCGTAATTTTGGTGAAATACTTTTAAATCGCGATAAGGCTAATTCCATTTGTACACCTCGTTTGCTACCCAATAGTTCATGCCATTCATCAATAACAACAGCAGTTACATCTTTAAAAGTTTTATCATAATCTTTTAAGGCGAGCAATAATTGTAGACTCTCTGGTGTTGTAATTAATAAATCTGGCATGCTACGTTTTTGTGCTGCCCGTTCTTTTTGTGATGTATCGCCAGAACGTATGCTAACTGTAAATGGAACATCAATATCTTTAATAAACCGTTCTGCAGATTGTTTAATTTCTGAAGAGAGGGCTCGCAGTGGTGTAATCCATATTGTTTTTAAACCTTTTTTATAGGGTTCTTTTTTGGAGTTTTTTAAATAATTTAAGACAATAGGCACCCAAAGTGCATAAGTTTTGCCACTACCTGTTGGCGCATTTAGCAAACCACTTTTTCCCTGTAAAAAAGCAGTCCATGCTTCTTTCTGGAAAGTAAAAGGTTTCCATCCCTGAGCAGTAAACCAATCTTTAGCTATATCTTCTAATTCGGTTCTATTCATTATCCGTGATCATGTGCAACATATTTTTTATATCTTCTAATGTATTAGCTTCATTACTGCTTTTATCTTGTCGCCAGCGTAAAATTCTAGGAAAACGAGTTGCAATTCCACTTTTATGTCTAGACGATTTTGCAATGCCTTCAAAAGCAATTTCGAATACTAATTCTGGTTTTACACTTCTTACTGGCCCAAAGCGCTCAAGTGTGTTTTTTTTAATCCAAGCATCAACTTTTCTAAATTCAGCATCTGTTAACCCAGAATAGGCTTTTGCAAAAGTTACTAGCTCATTGTTCTTATTCCACAATCCAAATGTATAATCTGTAAATAGGTTTGTGCGCCTTCCATGGCCGCGCATAGCGTAAGTTAGCACAGCATCAATAGTCATAGGGTCAACCTTCCATTTCCACCAATCTCCCTTTTTTCTACCTACCAAATAAGGAGAGTCTTTGTGTTTTATCATTAGACCTTCACTTTTAATTTCACGAGATTTTTCTCTTTCCGTAACAGCATCAGACCAATCCTTAAATTGCAATCGCTGAGAAAGGTATAATGAAATTTGCTCGTGTAATCTGTCATCAAAAAGCTTTTCTAAATAACCTCTACGCTTTATGTAAGGTTCTCCTCTTATATCTTCTCCATTCCATTCCAAAATATCATAGGCCTTTAAAATAACTGGTGTTTTTGCAAGTAACGCTTTAGAAACTTTTTTCCTACCAATTCTTGTCTGTAAATCGTTAAATGTTCCTATTTCATTGTTAGCAAATGGCAAAATTTCACCATCCAATACTGTTCCGTTTGGAATAACTCCTATAAATTCTTGAAATTCTGGATATTTATCTGTAACCAGTTCTTCTCCTCGGCTCCATACAAATAATTGACCATCTCTTATGATAATTTGGGCTCTAATGCCATCCCATTTATGTTCAAAATACCAATCTGAGATATTTTCTAATTTGGGTATTTGATTCTCAATAGGATAAGCCAAATAAAAAGGGTATGGTTTTGATAGATAATCTGATGCTCGTTTTTCTAAGACCAAATCACGAAATGATATAGATGAAGGATTCCAATTACCCATTAACTTAAATGCTAGAATATCCTCATCTATGCCTGTAGCTTTAGAAAGAGCTCGCGTCATCAGTTTTTGGCTTACACCAATTCTAAAACCGCCTGTTGTAAGTTTTGTAAACACAAAACGTTCATAGTAATTCAACTTCTGCCAGTTCTCTACCAAGTATGCTCTTTTATCATCGTCTGATTTTGATTTAAGTGCTATCATCTCATCCAGAAATTGTGTCAGTGATTTATCTGTTGATAATTTTGACGTTGGAACAATTAAAGCGATTGTCTCTGCAAGATCACCTACAATATGGTAAGACTCCTCAAATAGCCATAGCGGAATATTTGATAATTCTGACGCCCAAGTTCTTAACAATGTAGTGTTCACAGGTCTGGGTGGACGGCGGTGCGACAAGATAGCTATTGCCCACACCTTGTCTGTATCTATAGCTTCCTCAAAATACCATGCCAATGCAGCAACTTTAGCATTTGTTTTGTTTGTGCTATCTAGGGTTTTAATAAGTTGGGCAAATAATTTCATTCTATATCTGTACTTTCTTTAACGGTTTCAATTTCTACTAATTCACCTTCATACTGTGTGCTTTCTGTACGAGCATCATAGCCTTGTTCTCTTAGGTATTTCGAAAATATTTCTGTATAACCATGTGTTGTTATTATTTTTTCTGCACCTGTAGCTTTTACTGCCGTTAATAACTCTTGCCAGTCGCAGTGGTCTGATAGCACAAAGCCTTTATCTATAGCACGCCTTCTTCTTGCGCCTCTAAATGTCATCCATCCGCTAGCTGATGCAGTAGCGTATGGTACCATTTTACGAATCCACGAACTGCCATGTGCACTTGGCGGTGCTAACACAATATTGCCTATAAAATCTTCTTTTTTTGTTTCAGCAGTTACTCTAATTGTATCTGGAAATTTAACTATTGGGCGCAATACCTCTGTCATGTTTTCTATAGCGCCATGTGTGTAAACCTTACCTATTGAAGGTTCTAAATATTTAAGTAACCGCTGTGCTTTTCCTAATGAATAACCAAACAGTACAGAAGTTTTTCCTTCTTTTTTATTCTCCATCCACCAGTTATTAATAGCTTCAAAAACTTCAGTTTGAGGAGTCCATTTAAATGCAGGTAATCCAAATGTACATTCGGTTATAAACGTATGGCATTTAACTGGCTCGTAAGGTTCAGAAATACCATCATTTTCTAATTTATAATCACCTGTAAATACCCAAACTTCGCCCTTGTGTTCAACTCTTACTTGCGAACTACCAATAATGTGACCAGCGGGATGCAATGAAAATTTCACATTATTAATTATAAAATTTTCATTATAAGATTTACCTGTAACCGTTATATCTCCTAATCTATGTTTTATAATAGGCACATTATTATTATGTGTTATATAGTTTTTGTGTCCCCAACGGCTGTGATCTGCATGGCCATGTGTAATAATAGCATTGTCTACAGGCTTCCATGGATCTAAGTACACATTAGCTGCCTCACAATAAATGCCTCTATCATTGAATACTAGGAGTGGTGTTTTCATTTTTTAATCATTGTTTTTTAAAGATAATTAAATAAATTAATTTGTAGACTTTTATTGTATAGCGCAAAAGACTTTACAGTTATACTCATTAAATCACAATTATAATTCTTTTGTATACATGGGTTTCGCAAAATTAATGGGTGCACGTCTTGGAATTCTAGTTAGTATAAAGGAATAGAATAATGAGTTTTTAAAATTTCGCTATATTTTATAATAAGAACTTGTACAAAGCTAATTCATGGGAAATAGTGATGTTATTGATTTACAATATTAATTTAACTCATATGCGTTAAGAAAGGAAGGATTTACGAATTAAGCTTCCAATCTTAAATGCTTTTTAGTTCTTAAAAAAATAAGTACTTTAAAGTTCCAAGGAATTTTAAAATTTAGAATAGTTATTTAAGTATTAAGCTCGTAAGTCCTTAGAAGCAACGTAAACATTGTTCACGCAGAACTGAAAAGGTATCTATCTGTACAGATATATAATCTCTTTTTTATTTTGCTTTTCTTCGGTTTTAATAGTATTTTCTTTCTGTAGGTCTTTGCAGCCTATTGCTAGTATACAGAGTATTAAAATTAAATTTTGTTTCATCTTAGTAACTCATGTTACGCAAAAAAGATTAGGAGATTAATTTTTTAGGATTATATGTTTATAGATGGAAAATTTTGCAGATTTATATGGTGATTATTTGATAAGTTCCAGTCGTATACTATTGCGACAGGTATGGTTTCATTGCTCTCGATTAAACAAGATATGATTACTAAGGAGTTATTAAAAGGGGTATAGGATAGCATTTTTTATAGAAATAAGCCAAGCCGTATATTCAAGATTTAAAATCAGTTAAAAAGACTGTGGTTCTTAGTTTTGGAGACTCTATTCAGGAAAAAAAATGTGCGGATGAAAGTGAGCTTTATTGCTAGTATTATAATCATATAAGTGGCAGATCAGTAAAATAAGCTACTTTTTAACATCATTATTAGAAGTAAGAGAAATATTAATACCTTGTTGTGTTGAATTTATAAAGAAAGATTAATGGGCTATTAATCTTAAAACAAGTAAATAAAAGAGAAAAAGAAAGGTTACAAAAAATAAACTTTTTAGAAAGATACTCTGCGAATACCACTTTAAAATATTATTTGATTAGGTGTTAACCGGTAATTGGTTTGGCTCTTTAGAAAACATGATTTGTTGCGAAAAAGAATTAAATATCAACTTTGTAATAGCACTAAAGTTTAATAGAAAAGTAGCTTTATTATTAGAAGACAAACAAAACAAGAAATATATAAGCATTCAAACATTGCAGCTAGGAAAACAAACCGTTGAGGTTTGGGTTCAAAGAATCAGGTTTTCCGCTGTTGCTTGCTAAGCAAGTTTTTAAAAACGAGAATGATACAGTCGGCAAGTTGTACTTGGTTTATAGTGATTTAGGCGCATTCAGAAAATAAGTTCATTTTAGAATTCTAGCTAAAAAAACTCCAAGATTTGATATTTTCAGCTCTTGGAGTTTCTTTTTTTTATTGTTTAGGACTTATTTTTCGTTTTTAGGTA